>Ga0209302_10002846_pt1 | contig 10108 bp, 7 predicted proteins | sample ArcOceMetagenome_2_FD_187445 | JGI IMG/M metagenome (GOLD analysis project Ga0209302, IMG submission 187445) | Marine eukaryotic phytoplankton communities from Arctic Ocean - Arctic Ocean ARC135M Metagenome (SPAdes) (version 2) | ecosystem: Environmental > Aquatic > Marine > Oceanic | place... | reverse complement strand
CGGCGACCGGCACATGCCCAAATGTGACGTGACGCATAGGACCAATTGAGGTCAGTCGTCACGCTCGGCCTCCCCTTAGGCCAACCCCAGTTCGCTGCATTGGAGTTTGGAGACTGTACTGTCAAAGTCACGCTGCTTAGCGTGAGGCACAGTATGACCTTCAGGCTGTCCTTTGTCAGTAAGCTGGGATACGACATGAATCCACCTTAAAATCACAGTAAACACACAAAAGCTGGGATATGTTATAGCCACTTCGGCTGAGACATAGTCATTCCGGCTGAGTGGCTCCTTTGCCGCACACTCTGTAGCATAGGGAAGTCGACTGCGTGGGCGACGTACCCTGACAGTCGACCTCAGCCCTAACGCCACCCCCAGCAAGGGATGATAGCCCGTCGAGCTACTGGCGCGAAGCCGCGTTCGAAGAAGACACGTTGATGACGATCACACACGATGTGGAGGCCGCACTGCTGATGACGATCACACACGATGCTGATGCAGCCACGCTAAGTGGCGCTGAAGGGTGAGATCATCAAGTACAACTCGCTGATCAAGGCGATCAAGCCGCGCCCACAGCACTCAGACGCAAACGGGGCCGAGACCTTCTCGCTGCTCGGCTTCTGGCGCGCCTAATGAGGACGAGGTGCCGGCCTTCTCGTACGTGCTCCGCGCCGTGCTGGCCAACGCGCCCAACTCGATTCCCCCTGAGCGAGTCTTCTCCGTACTCAACGACACCTTCGATGATGACCAGGGCCGTTCGCTCGGAGACTACATCGAGCTGTGCCTTCAGCTGCAATTCAATTCTCGCACGCGCTAGTCTGCATGCCATAGCGGACGGCCCCACCCACGGGGCAGTCCGCAGAAACACTGTATGTCATTGGCGCTTTTTTAGGCTGTTTTGCTGTCAATATTCCAATATATTGGCAATACTTAGAGAGGGATTTGAGCCAATACTCAATATCAATCCTTCTAATATCAATCCCTCTAATATCAATCCTTAGAGAGTTTCAAAACCATCCTACGGCAGATCCTTACCGAAAACCGACTACTTCACGGAAGACACCCCCAGGAGCCATTAGGCTATCTGGATATGAATTGAGCACGCGAGAAGCGGCTGCTCTTCACTACTTGATTGAACACGGACGCGTCGGAGAATTAACCCGCTCACTCTTACAACGAAAGGAGCGCGGAACCCGACTGACAGAAAAGTCCCTACTGCCGATGAGCACAGTATCTAGACAGATAGGCGAGTCTCACGCGGCCCGCGCAGTACTAGAATTCGCAGAATCCCACAACACTCCCCGTTCGGGAAGGCTATATACAGCGAAACGATATTAACCGTCCTTGAGAACGCCTCTCGAGAAGAAGCAGAGGCAATTGCCTGGCGAGCCGCAAAAGGAGGATATCTCCTGACGGCAGTAGCACGTTCTAAATTGGAAGAAGCAGGCTCTTATACGGCTGCCCAGCGGAGAGCCCATTGGCAGCTACAAACCCTCAAAGAAGAAACTCACGGAAACGGCAAGCCCTGCCAGAAACCCTCACTCATAGCTGTATACGACCTGATGAAATAAGCACTCGACTCTTAGAAGAGTCTAGTTTCGTTAGTAGTGTTCGCTTAGTGTATTTGGGAAATCTCCCATTAGATAAAAGTCTGGAGCTCAGTCAGTGTAAGTCCTTAAATAAAACCAATCGCTCCGGACGGCAACGCAGGTCCCCGACCATGCTCCACTCGCATGCCCTGTTCACCGCCAAAGCCGCGCCGCGCAGCCCTCGCGTCCGCACAGTCGGATCCGCAGAGTCCGTCATGCCCGTAGGGCTGACGGACGCGGACGATGCCGACGACGCAATCTACCACGGTGACGCCTTTTATTGCGCCACGGAGCACATATCAGTCACGATCCTCGAACCCATGTCCAAATCTCACATGGCGTCCGAGGGTGACCCACAAGTGGCGTTAGCCGCTTCACACCAAAACGAGTCGCAAAACCAAAAGGCCCTTTAAGCTTTATCAAGTTGTCGGTGTCGAGACTCGAGCGCCGTCCGCCGAGGGGCCGTCGGGGCGCCACGCGACGGAGCTCCACGGTTACTCCACGGAGGTGTGGGGAGGACGGAGCCGAGACGCGAGAGCCAAAACGCGGTACATTCAACACAACGTAAAATGGTGTGGAACATGGATGGTCACTCTGAATGAATAAAGACGCCGCGCGCGAGCGTGTGAATGAAGGGTACCCTGCACGCGTGGTGGCACTCGAGCGGATACCGGTACCATGCTACTAGTTGGCAGGCCCGTCACTTCACTCCGAGCTGGTACAGTTCCTCGAAGAGCCAATTGTTTCCAGGCCGCTGGTTGCCGGACCGCTCCTCGTGGATGCGCATCCCGCTCACGGTGTCGGTCCACGTCGAGTACTTCGAGCCGATGAAGGTGTGCGCGCGTGCGCAGAGCTCCTGTTCGATGAACCGGGAGAGGAGGCGTAAGTCAAATGTCAAGGTATGCCAATGCAATGCATCATGTTCATGTTCATGTTCATGTCATGTAGTGCACACGCAGTGCATGTGCATGTGCGTGTGCCCCGCGCCTGCTCGACTACCGAGAGGAAATAGTTGTCGTCCGAGCCGAGCTCCTGCCGCGCTTGCTCCTGCGCACAGACAGTGCGCACGGCGCGCTGCTCCAGCATTTTGGACATGCGCACCAGCCGTAGGTCGGAGCACTCCATGTTGGTTGCGATGTAGAGCAGCTTCTTGTCGGCCTGCATGTGCCCACGTGCAAGAGTGCGGGTGTGCGGGGCGGGCGCGGTGCAAGAGTGCGGTGCATGTGCGGTGCATATGCGGTACACATTGAAACACGCCAGGGCGTGGGCGCTGTGTGCACACATCTCCGTGTGCTGTGCCTGCCGCAGCACGTGCCACATCTCCTGCGCTAAGGAGGTGTAGTTGATCACGTTCTGGCCATCGCCGCACGAGACCGAAGGCACGCGCACACCTGGAGGGCAGGAGATGAGGGGATGGGATGAGCGATTGGGTTCAGATTCGGGTTCGGGTTTGGGGGTTCGACGAGGGGTTGGATCGGTCCGGGCTAGGGGTTGGGCTTGGAAGGTCGGTGTAAGGGTTCGACGGCACGTGCACGCCGTTGATGGTATGGTTGCAGTCGGTGCGCTCCCAATGGGCATCGGCCAGACGGATGTGTGCGGCCGCGTACTCGGAACCGTTGAAGAGCGTCGCCTGGAGCGCGTCAGCATGGCGCGTGATGGCGGGGGCCCAGCGCAGGTACTCGTAGTAGCGGTCCCGGTTGCCGATCTCGTGGTCGTAGGAGTGGTAGCCGAGGTAGCGCGTAGCCATGAGGGTCTCCTTGGAGGGGGTGACGGAGGTGTGCTTGTCGCACGCCACGCCCGAGAGGCGCAGGTACGAGTCGAAGAGGGCCTGGTCGTGCGACGCCTGTTGGGGGCGGGGCGGGGTGGGGGTGGCGGGGGCGGGGTGGGGGCGGGGTGGGGGCGGGGTGGGGGCGGGGTGGGGGCGGTATGCCGCGCCTTGCTCTCGGCCCAGCAGAGCTCGACATGGCCGTCGGTGAGCAGCCGGAAGGCGGCGAGGTCAATGGTACGCACGAAGCGGCTGAGCAGCTCCGGGTCGAAGGTGCTCTCGAAGGGGTGTGAGATTGCGTCGAGCTTCTTGTCGCGCGACGGCACATTCGGCGCGCCAGGGTGGAAGTGCTGGAACTTCGGGTTGTGCGGTAGCCAGACTGGCAGCACGAGCGTGCGGTTCATCGAGTGCGCCTTGGCGAGGGCGACGCGCATCTGCAGGAACTGGTTGTTGGGGCCTTGGTCGAGGAGGGGCAGCAGGAACTTTCGGTTCTTGAAGCGAGCCTTGATGATGCTGACGTCGGCGGGCAGGTGTGCCATCTCGATCCGTTCTTGCTGCTGCGGCTGCTGCGTCTGCTGCGGCTGCGGCTGCGGCTTCGGCTTCGGCGGCTGCTGTGGCTGTGCCTGCTGCGGCTTCTTCGGCTGCTGCGCCTGCTGCGGTTGCGCCGGCTTGCCCTTTCCGCTCCCCGCGTTCGGCGCCTTGCCACCGCCGTCGCCCCCCACCGCGCCCCCGCCGCCCGTCGCACCGCCGCCGGCCGCGCTGCCGCCCGCCATGCCGCTCTTGGCATCTCCGCTCTTGAGCGAAGCCTTGATCGCCGCTGCCGCCACCATCGACTTGTCGACGATCTCCTCCGGCTTGTGGTTGTACGCGACAAAGTCGCTGTCGCGCCGCTTGCGCTTGCCGTTTGCATCGAAGTCGACGTTCTCGTTCGCCCCCTCGCTCACCGCCCCCTTGCTCACCAGCTGCTTCTCCTGCCATACATGAGTGCCGCTGCCGCCGTAAGAGCGCCACGACCCTCCCTCCCTCCACCTCCCACCCTCCACCCTCCGCACCCGCCAACCTCCACCCACCCACAACCCACTCCACCCCACCCCACACGGGTTCCGGGCTCCACCTGCTTCGAGAGATGCGAGTACGGGTCTGCGAAGAGCGAAGGGGTCGCTGGCCGCTGGCGACTCCTCCCCGCTCTCGAGGTGCTGCGCGTGCCGCCGCTGCGGCCGCCGTCGAGGCCGAGGCTTCCGATCGAGGTGGCGGTCGGAGTGGGGACGTGCGCCACTGGCAAAGCTGGCCCTCCGACGCGCGTGCTGGAGCCCCCCACAGCGATACCTGCGCAGGCAACGCCGGCGTGCCGTCAGCGGGCGAGCGTCGTGGCGGGGCAGGCGGGCACGGCGCGCGCACCGCAGATGCAGAGGATGAGGGCCGCGCCCACCACGAGCGGCAACGACCGTCGGACCTTTGGGTTCCGCCTGAGCCGTGCGTTGACGGTCGAGGCCAGATCCTTAAGACGTTCAAGGTACGGCGAGGCGTCGGCCAGCAGGCGCTGCAGGCGCGGGCTCAGCATCTTCTGTAGGCGCGGGCTCAGCGTGTCAGCGGCTTCCTCGAAGCTGGTCTCGTAGATGTCATCTCCAGGTAAGCGGCATGGGCCGTCATCAAGCCGTGGGCTCATGCCCAGCCGAACGAGGACCCTGTGCTTGAGCGCCTCGCCTCGGCTGCCTATGCCCATGGCTGTGCAGATCTCTGCAGCTGCTGCACGCGCTCGGCGGCGGCTGTCGGCGGGCAGCGCGATGTTGGTGTACTAGGTACTAAGGGCAAGTAGTAAAGAGGGTACGGTCGGTAGGAGGAGTAAAGGAGGAGGCGCGGATTGCTAGACGGATAGATAGATAGATAGATAGATAGATTTCTAGAAGAAAAGACGCACCCCTCAGACTTCCCAAGCCCCCCCCCCACCTCCCAAAGTCTCCTGTACGGCTGTCGTCCGCTGGAAACCTCCCAAACTCGCCGGAGCGTGCATGCGGCGCTGGGGAGGGATCTATCTACACGCACGACCGACGTGCGTGCATACACCGCCGCTGGGTGGGTGGGGTAGGTAGGTAGGTAGGTAGGATGGTAAGTAGGCGCGCGGTCGGTCGTTCGTTCGTGGGCGCGCGTCATTCATCCTGCCCGTCATTGGACGGCCGAACGCCGACATCCTTGACCCCAGGCCTTCACCACGGCCCGCCGCCCGCGTACGCACACGGCCGAGAGTCTGTTGGTTGGCGGGGCGAAGGCGTGGCCGCAGGTGCATGCACCCCGGCGTCGTTCGTGCGTCGTTCGCTCGCTCGCTCGTTCGTTCGGTGCGCGGGGCACACGCACGCGGCGGCAGGCCTGTGAGCGGCGAGCGGCGGCCGTGGGCTGGCGGGTACCGGCCCTAGTGTATGAACACGAGCAAACAGGATACAGGAATGAACACGTTGTGTCAATACGTGTTCAGAGCGCTGACTGAACACAACGCTGAACACACGACTGAACATACCCAACATGCACATGCACATGCACATGTACACACCCAACATGCACATGCACATGCACATGTGCATGCACATGTGCATGCACATATGCACGTGCATGTCCGTGTTGTACCCCCCCTTAAAGAAGTCTCGACCCTTCGGCCTTCACACACGAGAGGGCGGACAAGGCCGTCTACTGCCACGAGGCGCTGCACCTCCAGAAGAAGCTGCAGAAGGCGGGCTACGAGGCCAAGGCCGAGAAGTGGGACCACCCACGGACTCCGACTCGAACGAGTCCGACAAGGAGGATCTCAAGCAGTAAGTAGAGCAAGGGGTGAGGCAGGGGCCGGGGGTTAGGGGTGGGTGGGTGGGGGTGGTAGACACGGAACACGTTTGGTCGGTGTGTTCAGTGTGTGTTCACTTCTCTCTTATCTTATCGTATCTTTGGGGCCCAGTTAATACATTGTGTTAACACGTGTTCAGGCCCGTCAGTGAACACAAGTGAACACGTGTTCATACACTAGGGTACCGGCTGAGCCGACCGTGCTCCGGCTAAATTCGCAGGTTCTCGGATTTGAGGCATTGACGCTGCGTCGTCCGCCTTCCCCCCCCCCGCAGAAGGCAAAAATGGCGCTCGTTGTGCTTGCCGCCGCGACGGCGGCCCCCGATCCCACGCGGGCAAGGGGCAAGTGCAATCCCGAGATCGCAGGCACTGACTGGCACACGTTGAGGAACATTACTTCCGTCCCCGACTGGCGCGTTTTGCCCGGGGACATTGCCGACGCGAACAAGACCCTGGATGGGCTGTACCACGAGGTCGCCTGCCGACTGGCTGCCGCGGACGGCCCTCTCACACTCTTCATTGTGGGCGATTCCACAATGGCAACGCAGCTCGCCCATCTCCACTTTGCTATTCGATGGGAGGTGGAGCGGCAATCCCTTGCTGGTACGACCACGTCGCTCACGAGCTGCACTACACCTTGCTCGGAGCTGGCGCCCGGCACCGTGTCCTTCGGCGACATCTCCAACTTCAACATTGACGAGTGCTTCCTCGAGGCTGGCGAGACCATCGACCACGGGCTCTATCAAGCCAATGGCAGGGCCCCAGGCCCACCAATCGAGGCCTTGGCCGTTGGAGACGCCGAATTGGCCGGCAAGCCATACAGCACGGCAGGCAGCCTGGTGTCCGCGGGCGTCCTTGAGATCGGTCGGCTGCGCGCCACCATCGGCGGCAAAGCCATCTCGGTCGTGTCCGTCATCTCCCGCAGGTCGATCATGACGATGCCGCAGGCGGCAAGCATGCTGGACGTGCTGCGATCGGCTCCGTACAGCTTCGAGGAGCTCGAAAAGCCCTTGCTGGCCTACGTGCAGGCGTTTGGCATGCATCATATGCACAGCGGCAGCTACGTGGACTTTGAGCATAAGGCGCCGCTCGCCGCGGTGCCCGGTTACAGAGCCCGGCTGCAAGCTGGGTTGGAGGGCCTCGACCACCGGGCGGCTCCTGGGTCAACGATCGTCCTGATGACGACACACGCGGTCTGCGAAACGGGTGAGGTGGCGCGGTACAAGCGCGAGTGCGCAAAAAGCAGTGAGGCGTGCGAGACGGTGTGCAAAGAGGCCACGCCCGATGACCAGAAGCCGTTTGCAACCCCACTCTGTTCCTTCGGGTCGCCCAATGGTACAGCCGACCCGAAAATGGTGCTGCTGTACGAACACTCGCTGTCCTCCGGGACGGGCTCCAACCGACTCGCGTGGAATGAGCGTGACGTTCTTGCACAGCGTCCCTCGCTGGCCGGTGTGCTCGACGCTCACACCATGACGCTCGACAAGTGCAACCACTCTTCAGACGGGCGACATTACGACATCACCGTGGTCCACGCAGAGGTGGTCGAGCTCCTGTCGCGCTTCCAATTGCCTCCACGCCCGCGCGGCGCCAGTCAGCGGCACGAAGCCGTGCCGTCTATGTGCGCGGTCGGAGGTATGGGTGAGGAGAAACCGGCGGCAGTAGCACTCAGCGCTCAATCAGTGATGAAGTCGGCGCAGACAGCTCAGGCAGCCCCGCCGGCCGCAGCGCGCTGCTTGCGCTCTGCGGACCACGACTTCAACCGGTGGTTTGCAGAAGAAAACGGCCGTGCGGGAAGGAAGGCGACAGACGCGGACTGCAGTTACGCTTGCTCCGCTGCGAGCAGTGAGCACCACACGTGGTGCGTCGGTTTCGAGTTCAAGGACACCGAGACGGGGATGTGCGAGCTGTACGACGACTGCTCTCAGGCGGCTCAGGCGGCTCAGGCGGCCCCGCCGGCCGCTGTTCGCTGCTTGCGCGTGGCGGACCACGAATTCGACCGGTGGTTTGTAGAGAAGAATGGACGGAAGGCGACAGAGGCAGACTGCAGCCTCGCGTGCAACAATGCGAGCAGCGCGGCAGGAGAGGCGGCGAAAGAGGTGGCGGGAGAGGCGGCCAAGGAGTGGTGCGTTGGCTTCGAGTTCAGGCGCACCGAGACGGGCATGTGCGAGCTGTACGACGACTGCTCTCAGCAGAGGAAGCAGCAGAAGGAGCAGGTATTCATGGCGGCGGTCGATCTAAAAGATCTCGGGTTGGTCCCGCGGCAAACGAGAGAGGAGCGGCTGAAAGCAGTGTCATCGATGGTCCAAGCGTTAAGCGCAGCCCCGCCGGACAGCACGCAGACAACGGACGAGCAGCGGCGTGCCAATGCAGAGATAAACCGCATCCTTGGAGCCTCGTCGGAGGCCACGCCGGAGGGCACGCCCACTGCCCAGCAAGCGGCTGACAAGCAAGCGGCTGAGGAAGCGAGGGATACGGCCGAGACTGCGGCCGTGAGCGCAGCCTTCTCCGCCAGTCACTCGGTGGCTTCGCCTTCGCCCGCCTCCAGCTGGACCCTCGACCCTCGCGTCTATGAGGATCCCGGGCAGTTCATCGGCTGCCCCGACGGTCAGCGCAATGCGGCCGAGAGCGAGTGCTTGGCCGCGGTGGAGGAGGCGACCCGCGCGCTGGGGCTAGTATTGCAGGGCCGCTTCGTCAAGGTTGTAGACAACGGCGCAGACGGGTGGGTGCCGTTTGGCTGCTCGTTCTCCAGAGGGCACGGCCTGCGGGCGATGTTCAACCGGAACCTGGCCGGCCGCAGCAGCGGCTCGTACCCGCTAGTGTGCATCAAGGATGAGATGCAAATACCCGTGGACCTTGCACCCGTGGACCATGCACCCGAGGCTTCGGATTCGCCCTCGCCCTCGGCTGTGGGCGCACCTGCAGAGCAGGAGGGCGCACCTGCAGAGCAGGAGGGCGCACCTGCAGAGCAGGAAGGCGCACCTGCAGAGCAGGAGGGCCCCAACAGGGAGCCCTCCACAGGAGGCCAACGATGGTTCATCTCAAAGGGTCAACCATCACCTCTGGACGATGCAGAGGCTCTGAGGATTATGCCTGGCGAGCAGCTGCGCAATGCACAGCAGGAGCAGCAGGCCCACTTCGACGCGTGGGAGGACGCCCCGAGGCCATGGGAAGAAAAGACCAACGCAAGTTCAGCGGACGCCATAGCTGACTCCAGTAGCCAGCTGCATCAACCAGCCGTCCACGCGCTAGCGTTAGGGGAGCCAGAGCAGGAGCAGGCGCACTTCGAGGCGTGGGAGGATGCGGTAAGGCCATGGAACGGGAGGGAGGAGACGCCAACGCACTCGGGCCACACCGCTGCGGCCGTGCGCACTGTGTCCGCCTTGGCTGAGCACTCGGCAGAGCACCCGACCCTCCTTCGCCCCCCGACCCGCGCGGCGTTTGCTCGTGACTATCCCTACGACCCCTACCTGCAGTACCGGCACCTGGCGCCGCAGAACATTTAGTCTTTACATATATATTTAAAGATGACAAACCACCAAACGGGCGGGTCCCCCGTTCCCCTTGAGGTTGTAGACTCGGTTTTTTTCTTAGAGGGGCGTGTTTATTTAGAAGGGTTGGCGGAGCCCACACCATCACCAAAGGAATTGTGTTTACACAGCACCTAGTTTGGTGTGGGTAGAATCGATGCTCCTGTGGCGTCCGTGAGTCTTTCCAATTGATGCCTGAGGTTCATAAGGAACGTAGAAAAATATTTGAGCGCGCCTCGTGCCCCTGAGGCCGTGCACGTGGAGCCAGAAGAAGTTAGGCTCTAGCGGAACCGGGTTTTTTGGGTGTAGTTGCCTTCCTAAGGCTGTAACTGGCGTGAGCCAGCCGGGGGTAGGGCTGGAGTCTGCTTACTCCGGCCCGAGAGTCGAACTCAGGCCAC
>Ga0209302_10002845_pt1 | contig 10108 bp, 8 predicted proteins | sample ArcOceMetagenome_2_FD_187445 | JGI IMG/M metagenome (GOLD analysis project Ga0209302, IMG submission 187445) | Marine eukaryotic phytoplankton communities from Arctic Ocean - Arctic Ocean ARC135M Metagenome (SPAdes) (version 2) | ecosystem: Environmental > Aquatic > Marine > Oceanic | place... | reverse complement strand
GCGAGAATCGCCAGTTCGGCGGGCTAGGCGGCAGCATTGGCGGCGGAAAGGGCGGCGGCGGCGGGCTGGGCGGCAGCATTGGCGGCGAAAAGGGCGACGGCGGCGAGCTGGGTGAGGGCGGCAGCATTGGCGGCGAAAAGGGCGACGGCGGCGAGCTGGGTGAGGGCGGCGGCAACGGCAACGTTGGTGGTGGTGGTGGTGGTGGTGGTGGCGGCGGCGGCGGCGGCGGCGGCGGCGGCGGCGGCGGCGGCGGCGGCGGCGGCGGGCTGGGACCGCCGGCGGCGAAGAGTATCGGCAACCACTGTGGCGGAACAGTGCTCGGAGTCGACGAGTTCGGGCTGATGGTGCTGATGCCCGTATCGCCGTTGCACGTGCGGCCCTGTCAGTCGAAGGCGTTGGGTCAGGAAGCAGGTAAACAGAAGGTGCAAACGGGTGAGTGTGGAGGTGCAGAATGCAGCAAGGAAGGCGGGCACACAGCAGCGACGCTGATGACGGCGATGCGGAAGATCACAGTGCGTTGCCCCGCCTGGTGGTTGAGGTGGGGGGTCCAGGAGTTAGTTAAGCTGGTAGAGCCAGGTAAGTTGAGTTGGTTAGTTAAGCTGGTATAGCCACAGGTTAGTTGAGTTGTCGTGGGGCCTAGGCGCGCGCGGGCGCGCGCACCACCGGCATGGCGAGGGTTGCCAGGTCGCAGGTGTTGGTTTGGCCACGAACTCTGTTGCAGACCGTTTAGTGCGACCGCTGTCGTAGACCTTGGTCAGCGGGGGGGCACTGCGAGTGTTTCTGGCATGTTTGCGCGTGACACATAAAAAATTGTGCGTGTTTCACATTGTACGGCTGTCACATGAATGGGAACAACCCTCAACCGCACCGTAAACTGTCGCCAGCAGTTTCAATCGTACCTTCCCTTCTTCTTGCCGGCGCCCCCGCTGTACGGCTTCTTGAAGTCAGATTGGGGCACGCCCCCAAAGTTGCGGCTCATCCCGGGTGAGCGGGCGGTGTCGACGTTGCTCGGATCTTTCGCTGTGGCGCGCACGGGTCGGGATAGCCAGAGGAGACAAGAGAGATGGGCAGAGGGGCGGGGGCTCACGGGCTCAGTGGCGGCCCTCAGCGGCAGTTACCGCAGGCTTCGTGGCAGTCACCGCAGTTCGAGCGGCGGCTGAAGGTGCACCTTCTCCGCCCGTCCACCCAGCCGCCCGGAAGGCCGCCTCCAGGTCGTCCTCCTCGCCCTGACGAGACTCAGCCCCAAACTCACACTCGCCCTTGGCCGCCCCCCGCTGGTCTGCCACGTGATTCTGGCCCGCCGACTGGCGCACCTGCATGGGGCGCACCAGGCCGGCCCTCGCCGCGCGTAGCCGATCGACGAGGCCGTCCTGGTTGGGGTTGGGGTTAGGGTTGGGGGGAGGGATACGGGGGAAACGTTTAGGGCTTGGTTGAGGGCCGGGGTTGGGGTTAGGGTTGAGGCTAGAGCTAGGTTCAGGTTCAGGGTTAGGGTTAGGGTTAGGGTTGAGGGTAGGGGTGGGGGTAGGGGTAGAGCTCGGTGAGGCCGTCCTTATCGAAGCAATCCGAGAAGGCGATGCTGCGCTCCTTGAGCTCGGCCTTGATCTGGGCAACCCTCATGGTCACCGGGTCCGCGCCATCACCGCCACTGACGCCGCCGCCGCCGCCGCTGACGCTGACGCTGCTCGCAGCCGCGGGCGCGGAAGCAGCACGGCTGCTGTCCCTCGTGCCCTCGTCAGCCACGGTGCCCGCTGCGGCCAAGGGGACGCCACACTCCGCGCAGAACTTGCTAGTCGGCGTGACCGCCGCTCCACATTGCGAGCAGAACTTGGCACCCGCGGGAGCGGTCGCAGCCCGAGGCGCAGCCTGAGGAGGGGGCGGAGTCGGCGGCGGTGCCGGTGGCGGAGGCGGACTCGGCCCGCCGTACGGCTTTCTGAAATCGGAGGATGGCGCGTCGTAGAAGTTGTTCTGAAGACCAGGCGAATTGCTACGTCGCCACGTCTCGATTGGAGGAGTGGAAGGTGCCGGGGGTCGAGGCGGAGGTGGCGGTGGCGGTGGCGGTGGCGGTGGCGGTGATGCCGGCGGGTTCGCACGTGCATCTTCCACCATCTTCACCAGCTCCTCCTTCTCGAACGCGACGCCCTTCCAGGCTACGCCAAGGCCGTCCAGTTCCTCCTTGAGCGCCTTCCCTCGCATGCTGGCAGCATCGGGCAGCGCGCAGCAGATAGGGCTCACAGCAGTGCGAACCGGTAGGAGACGTGAGGTAGCCTCGAGGCGCGAAGTGGCTGCGATGCGGGAGGAGGTGGCGTAGACTGAAATGGCTTGGTAGCCACCTGTGGGAATGTAGCCTGAGCTGGCCGCCAGGCATGTCAGGAGTGCTGCCATGCCTGTCACGTGCGGCTGCTCAACCTGGGCCGCGCCTCGAACTTCACGCGAGCCCGGTGAAAAGTGCGGACAAGTTGCCTGCCTTTCAGCCGACAAGAACTCAACAAGAACTAAGCAATAATAAATTCTCTCACTTCAGGCAAAAAAATCGCCGTGTTTGTTAGGCTTTGCGTCCAGTGTGTCACCGTTGTCCTCGGCTTGAACCTGTTGTTGTCGTCCCAACTACGCCGCCGCCTACGTGCACGTGCAAGCCGCCGCTCATAATGCTCGCCTCGAAACCGAAGTCCCTTCGAAGCCAAAGTCCCTTCGCCGATTTGAAAGGATGGAAATCGGTTAGGAAATCCTACTGAGACCCTGCGAAAAGTCCCTTCGAAAGTCCTTTCGAAAAGTCGAAGCTTATCCCTTCGAAATGTCCCTTCGCAAAGTCCCTTCGCAAAGTCCCTTCGGTGGCCGCGCGCACGCTCCGCGCCGCCACCGCCCGCGCCACCGCGCTGCGAGCGGCGTGGCTGGGTGGCGCACGCGCCCGCCGCCCCCGTCCGCCCTCGCACGGCCGCTGCGGGGTGCCGAATCGCACGTCGAACCGCCAGGGCGCCACCACCCGAACAACGCATTTACATACATAAAACACCGTATTCTGCGGCTTTCAATAAGCCTCCCACTTCGGACAGAAAATAGCTCGCAACGAGCTGCAGCCTCATACAAAGTGCGGCGGCGGCGGCGGCCCACAGGCCTAAATGACTGCCCCCTGCAGTATCAGCTGTGAAACCACCGGCCCGCAGATCAGCTGTGAAACCCGGCGCCGCTGCACTTGAGCCTCCCGTGTGTTGGCGGAGTCGATGGACTCCTTGGTTGGCTGGCGAGAGCGCGGCGGCGACGGCCGCTCCTGCGGCGGCTCCTCGGGTGGCTGCGCGAGTATGTAGCTCAGCGCAGTGAGCGGTGCGGCGGGGGGGGGGGCAGGAGGCGCGGTGGGCGGGACTGCAGCGGCGAACTCCTCGGCAGGTGTGGCCTTTATCATAGCCGGCAAAGCTGCTTCGACCGTGGTCTCGCTCTGTGGCTTGGCAATACTGTCAGAGAACCGCCGGTCGAGGTTCTCCAGGTGCGCCTTGAGCGTCCAGCCCGCCTCCCGTGCCGCGCGGAACGCCGCCGCCACGTGGGCCTGTGATGGTCGGCCACAGATGCGGTGCAGATGTGGTGCATGCGGGCGTCGCAGGTGCAGTGTCGAGGTGTGCATATGTGTGCCCAGATGTGTGCTTGCAGATGAGGTGCAAGAGCAGTGCGCACGACAGCTGGCCTGCTGGTGATGCGCCGCGTCACCCACTGTGCGGCGACGATTGTAAAGCTCGCTGGATTTCTTTTTGCTGGCCCGGCGCACTTGCGACGGTATCAGGCTCTCGGGCGCGTGGTTGGACACGAGCGCCGCGAGCCCGTCTGCCCCGACCGCGCCGTGGTCGCTGGCGCGCCGCGCGAGCACTCTCTCCTCCAAGCTGCGGTGGTCGGTTGCCCTCCCCGCCTCCAGTGGTGGTGCCGGCGCGGCGGCGGTCAGGGTGCTGGCGCGGCGGCAGGACAGGGGGGGCGGTGCGCCGCTGGCCGTACCGGGCGATATCCGTTGGTCGAGCGTCAAATGCTTCACCAGGTCCTCACGGGGCTCAGCTCCGTCGGAGGCCAAGTAGCCGCTCGCATGCTTGGGGATTGTGTGTACAGGAGCGTCGTCGGTAGCGCGCCGGCGCCCGACGGTGCGTGAGCCGGCCGCTGCGGCTGGAGGCGACGACGGGGAGGAATACGCAGCCACCGCGGCGGCGACCGGTGGGTCTGCGTGCGCCGTATCCCCCCCACCACCCTTACCACTCTCCCCCAACAACGCGAGCAGCTGCGCCTCAGCCGCGTCCACGCGTGTGGCGAAGCTGCCGCGCCGCCGCGCGCCACGAGCGCCGCCGTCTGCGGAGACACGGCACGGCCGCGGGCTGCCGCTGTCGTGGGCAGGCCGTCCACAATCGGGCGGCGACGGCGTCTGTAGCAGCTGCCCGCTTCCTACATCACCTCTGGGCATCTTCTCTGGCGAGCTTGGCTGCCCTATCGGCTGCGCTGCCGGCTGAGCCTCCGCTGCCGGATGAGCCTGCGCTGCCGGATGAGCCTGCGCCAGCCTCGTCACCTCCGCCGGTGGCGGGCGCGGCGACGCCCCGTGTCCAATGGGTGGCATCCCACCGGCGGGCAGTCCCGCTCCGCCTGCGGGCACCCCCGCCTCGTCGGTCCTGCACTGCTCGCGCGGCGAGATCGTGGTTGACGCGGCGGCCCAGGTGCCGCCGAAAAGCGCTCGGCGGCGGGGAAGAGACGACTCGCCCAAGGCCACACCCAAGGCCGGACTCGGGGTCCCACCGCCCACTAGAGCCTGCGGCTTCCACCGCTCAGACGGGTCTAGGGGCGCATCAGCGCCCCGCCGCCAACGCTGGTGGTTAAGTGGTGGCGCAGCGCCCCGCAAAGGCTCGCTCGGTTTGGCCTTCTTCTTCTGCCTGGGAGTCGCTAGAGGCTCCACAGGGAGGTCTGTGGAAGAGAGACCTCTCCACTGGGAGTTTAGCACCGAGCGAGACCTCTCCAGAGGTGTCCAGTCACCGTTCCAGCCGTTCTCTCTGCAGTACCTTGACAACTCGCCGTCACCCCGCAGTGCGCGCTCCATGAGTGCGACCGGGTCACCATCAGGGTAAGCTGCTGCTTCTGGACCGTAGCACCCGGGATGGTGAGCGACCTTTATGGGAACAACCGTTGGAAGTGACATCGAGCTAGGACGCCGAGACGGGGAGGTACAACCCCGTCCCCCGGCGCGTGACAACGTGAGTGAGTGTAACCGATTTGACTGTAACCGAATTTGTAACCGGCGTATCAAATGTGGGCCGCATCAAATGTGGGCCGCGCACAGCCAGCCGACTTAGTTTCGTGACAGTTTGCCAGGAGAGGACCCTAAGGAAGCGGCCGGCGGCTGGCCTTTTGCCAAGTTGGGTGTCGCAGTCAAGCATTTTCTCCCAACGCGGGCTTCTGGTGGGGCTGAGAAGTTTTGCCTGAAGCCGAGGTGACACTGCAACAGCCACGAGTACATCTCGAATCGCCTGCACATCTTGCCACGTGGCCCGAAAGAGGTGGCCCAGGAGCTGCTACACGCGAGCCCTCCGCTGCGAGCCTGAACCCTTGTCCTAGTACATCTCAGCCCCACAACACCTGTTCATCTCCCCAGACGCCTAGCCGCACAGCTCACCCCCTAACCATGCAGTGCATCGCCCCAGCCGCAGTCCGCAGCATCGCAGCCACTTTCACCGCGTGTCGGTGCGAGCGCTCAGGCGTCACTGCAATCAACAATATGGGCCTTATGAACGCATTGACCTCGGAGGCCGAGAAGCCGAAGTGCCGTGTCGTCATTGTCGGCGCTGGGCCAGCAGGCCTGCTCGCAGCCATCAACTTCCTGCGGCGCGAAGGTCCCGTTGAGTACGTGGTGGACCTGGTGGAGGCGGGTGACGACTATGGCGCACTCGACGCGGCGGGGCTGGAGAAGCACCGCTCATGGATGATTAGCCTCTCCACCGCCGGCCTGACCGCCCTGCGTCGCGTGCCTGGTTAGCTCACCCTAACCCTAATACTAACCCTATAACCTTAACCCTACGGTATAGGATCCCCAACCCTAACCCTAATCCTAACCCTATAAACCCTAAGCCTAACCCTTAACACCTAACCCTAGTCCTAATAATTCCGTAAGTCTAATCCTCACCAGGCCTCTTCGAAGACTGCGTGAGCCAGATGGGCGTGCAGATTAACCAGATTTCAATCTTTCTCGGCGCGAGGGAGATCAAGCAGGGGAAAAGCACGAAGGGCGTCGCTAAGGGCGAGGCCGGCGAAAGCTACGTCGTCGATCGCAACTATATCGTCGCTGCCCTCGCTCGGTTCCTGAACAAGCAAGCTCTGGCCCTGGGCTCTGGCCGTCTAACGCTCCACTATTCGCACAAGGTGATGAGCGTCTTCCGCCCCTCGCCACGAGACTCTCCACCACGACCCATACCACCTGCACCGGACCTCCACACTCTCATGCAGCACGCCGACCCCACCCTCATCGCTCGCTCTCGTCCCCCAATTAACCACCCCACCCCACCCCGTCACCCGACCACCCCACCACGCCTGCCCGTCTCACATGCCACCACCCAATCGCCCGCCGTCGTCCGCCTGCACCTTCGCCATCGCCCATCGTCACCGCCCATCCTCATTAACTCGCCCTGACTCTCACCCCGTCCGTCGCCCGCCCACTCTTAGATGATGTTCGTCGACCCCGACGCACGCCGCATCTTCGTGCGCCGCGAGGAGGGCGCCGAGCGGTACCTGCATTATGACTTGCTCATCGGCGCCGATGGCATACGCTCAGCGGTGCGCGCCGGCCTCGTCGCCAACCATCGCGACTTCGACTGTTCGGTCTCGGATATCTTCGCCAGGTTCAAGTCGGTGCACATCGCGCTGCCGCCCGCGCTCGCCGCCAATACCGTGGTGGTGATGCCGCAGTGCATGCCTGGTATCAACTCGATTGGGCTGCCGGAGACCGGTGGCAAGATCAACATCTCTATGGGCTACTTACTTAGCAAGCCGTGCGACGAGGCGCTGCGCTCGACCGACGCGACCATCGTCGCCACCTTCCTCCAGGCGAGGTTCAAGGCCTTTGAGTTGCCGTGGGACGAGTTCGCGCGGCAGTGGGTGGGCCAGGCGTGGTCGCAGACCGGGCAGGTGCACTGCAACTTCTACCACTCGAGCAAGTTGCAGTTGCTCATCATGGGGGACGCTGCCCACGCCACCTCCCCCTCGATCGGCATGGGTATGAACACCGCCCTCGCCGACGCAGCCGCACTCGACGAGCTGCTGGACGCGCACGCCGACGCGCTCGACCAAGTGCTGCCCGCCTTCTCGGAGGCGCGTGTGAAGGAGGGCAACGCGCTCACTGACATCGCCTACTACGCTTACCCGCTCTCGCCGGCGCAGGGTATGCGCGTGATACTCTCGCAACTGGCTCGCGGCTTCCTCTCGAAGCACCTGGGCCCCTCGCTCGTCGCGCCCGAGCCTATGAACGAGATCCCTCTGGGTGCCAAGCTGTCGGATATGTACGCTGAACTCACGCGCATCGGCCGGCTGCCGGCCGTGCGTGCCGTCAACGACGCGACGCGCCGCCACCACTTCGAGCTGCACACAGGCATGGTCAAGGTGCGCCCCTCGCAACTGCCCGCCGTGCTCGGGGCGGCCTGCGCCCTCGCCGGCCTCGCCGCGGGCGTCGCAGCCTTGATGGCGACGCAGGCCGTCTCCAAGCCGTTGATGGAGCCGCCAGGAGACACGCCGCTGCTGGAGGTTTGCAGCGACCCACACAAGTTCGCCGCGAGCGGTTTGCACGCTTTCGAGCCGATGCTGGGCGGCAGCTTCGTGTGTCTCATCACACAATTCCTGCACACGCTCGTACTCGAGCCGGCGGGGCTGCTGTCGTGGGGGCTCACCATCGGACTCGCGATCCCTACCTCCGTGCTGTGGAATGCCGAAGCGGGACGCACCGGCGCCAGCGGTCTCGTCCGCTGGCCGACGCTGCTCGGCCTTCTGGGACAGTTTTTCGGCATTTCGGTGGTCTTCCCTGCCCTGTGGCTACCCGCCGCGTGGTACGGCAAGGGCGACGGCGCCGTGAGCCCTGCGCGCGCCTACGCGTCGATCGCGCTCGTCGCGCCCTTCATCTCGCTCACCGTAGCGCTCTTCGCGCTCGATCCCACCAGCCGTGCGTGGACCGTCTGCGCAGGGCTGCTGGGCGGGCCGGCCATCGCGCTGCTGCCGCTCCTCTTCAACATCATCTCGGCGCCCGCAGTCGCCGTGGCCTTCGACGAGTTCCCCTCTGCGAGAGCTCTCGTCGCCAAGCAGGCCGCCGCCGGTGCCAAGGCACTCGGCCACGCTTATGCTTTCGCAGGCGTACTGGCGTTCACGGGCTACGCGACCAACTGCTACCTCGCGAGTCTCTCGTACGCCTCGCTCGGCGCGGCCCGTACCGCGCTCTGGGCCGAGGCGACGCCGGCCGTCGCCTTCATGACGATCGACACGGGTGTGCTCTTCCTCGGTCTGCTGCTGCACCTCGCCTCCACCGCGCCGGCGGAGGCTGTCGCCGCGCTCGCAGCGAGCCCGTTGCTTGGACCGGGCGCGGCGTGCGCGCTGCTGCTCCACCGTCGGGAGACGCGCCAGCATGCGGAGGCGAGCACCGAGGCCAATAAGCTGGTCACCGCCCATGCCGGCAAGAAGCAGTTGTGAGCTGTGAGGACGCAGGTGCTCTCTCGGAGGCGAGAGGTACCTTTACAACACGAGGGGTGTGGCGGGCTGCCGGTGCGCGAAACTCTCTTAGATACTCGATCGTGTGGAAGGTGGTAGGTGCTGGGAGGGAGGGTGAACGTCGGTGGGAGTTTGGCCTAGTTGAAGAGGGGCGGGAAAGTGTGTCTGTGTGGGTGGGAGTGACGGGAAGATGCGGTAGACCTGCCTGTATCCTAAAGCTCCCGGTACCGTAAAGTAGAGTATATAGCCACACACAGTCACGAGAGAGTTAACAGATGAGCATGCAGTGATGAGATCTGCGATGCCCAGCCCTTTTAATTTATTCAAGGTCGCAAGAGCGTCAATAGATAAAGTATATATAATCCTGACTCTCAATACATGTAGGTCATACCCATTTTTAGATGACAACAGTCATCAATGAGTAAGGTGGCCGCCAGCGCAGCCTCAGCACTGCGCACCCTGCACGTTTGAAAAGTTCCATGACATGATAGCCACGTGTGAGATGTCGGTGAGGATGCGCTCGTGCAGCCCAGCGCGCTTGAACTGCAGCCCAACCTCTTGCACAAGGACATCGACTGGCACAATCATTGTCTCTTTGAGCAGCTTGTACGAACGCCGCTTCTGGTCGTCCGACGTGGACAGGTACCACTGCCCCTAGCTTCGCGGTAACGCGCGTTTGCGCCGTGCTCGACGCCAAGATGCGGATCGGCATTTACACGCCGCCTCGCAATGGGTAGCCATCGTTTTACTCGATTGGAGAGACGCGATGGTCCTGTCATGATAGATCAGAGTATCCTGTCAATTATAGATTACCCATGCTCTCCAAGTGGACCGCACCCATGGGACCGCTATGGGGCGACCCGCCGCCGCCCTTCTCTTTAGAGTCTCTTTTTGGACCCTCGTGCCAGGTTAACCACCAAAACCCCTCATTTAACTTCGTGTTGAGTTCAAAGGTCTTTTCCGCAACTAACCTTCAAACGTTCATGCTTCAAGGCGTGAATACGTAACACAGCAACGGACACCCTCCATGACACCCTCCGCTTCTACACGCGTGTGCGCGACCCTCGCGATGTGTCCCCTCGCTCCTTATCTGCGGCCTGCGGCAGCCTGTTTCCGCCCTCAGGTGTCCACACTTTCCTCCTATCCGCGCCTCAGCGTCCCTCACGCCGATGGGGAGGGGGGCACCGCGGCCACGCGGGTGTCGCAGACAGCGGGAGGCGGGTTCTCGCACAGCTCGGGCGTCCAGAGCGTCTTCTTGCCCTTCTGCATGTGGTGAACGCTCATGAACATCGACCGCTTGGTGATCGGCGAGACCATCGGCCGTCCCAAGTTCGCCCGGATGTGCGTCTGGATGGCCCTGAGGTCGTAGAAGTGGCCATCGCTCGCCAGCGCGACGTGCTGCATCTGCACCCCC
>Ga0209302_10002842_pt1 | contig 10112 bp, 3 predicted proteins | sample ArcOceMetagenome_2_FD_187445 | JGI IMG/M metagenome (GOLD analysis project Ga0209302, IMG submission 187445) | Marine eukaryotic phytoplankton communities from Arctic Ocean - Arctic Ocean ARC135M Metagenome (SPAdes) (version 2) | ecosystem: Environmental > Aquatic > Marine > Oceanic | place... | reverse complement strand
CCCCCCCTCCCTCCCCTTCGGCTTCCCCCCCCCCCCCCTCAATTTCTCTCCGTTCCCCGTCGGGGCACTCGTTCGGAGACGCCAGCCTCTTTGCGCATAACTGCAAACTGGCTCCCTCTGGGGCGCTCCGATGTTGCTTCCCTGCAGCTCAGGCATTGCGGGAGGACTTGAGCATGGCAGCGTAGCACTCCTTGGCGGGATGGCCGCCCACGACGGCTGACATGTACGGCTTCTTCTCCTGGGACTTGTAGAAGGCGGCGATCCTTGGGATCGCGATGACGGCCTTCCGCGCCGCTTGGATGCGGGGGAAGGCGACGAGGAAGTCGTGGCCGACGCCATCAAAGAAGCCACTCGTCGCCCAGCCCACTTGTGCGAACACCTGCAGGTCGGCGATCGTGAGCTCCCCGGTGAGAAACGGGCCCGGCGTGCCCGCGCGCGCGTAGCACGCCTCGATGCGCTCGCACGCGACATAGACGTCGCCGCCCTCCTTGGTCGCCTCCTTGCGCTTCTTGAGCTTCTCTGCTCCGGTGAGCCCCTGGCCCGCCTTGTTGGTGACACTGCCGACGTCGCTCAGCCCGTCCATGCACTCGTCGACGCGCGCAGCGAGGATCGGGTCCTCCGGGTAGAGGCCGGTGCCCTTGCCGATGAGACGGAAGATGGCATAGCTCTGCCCGATCTTCGTGCCACCGGAGAGCTCTACGTAAGGCATCTGGCCCCACAGCGTCTTCGGCTTGAGTTTTGACCAGTCGGCGGGCTCGACGACCATGTCCTTGAAGCGGATCTTGCGGAGCGTGAGCGCCAGCCGCGCGCAGTCGCCACGCGCCGCCACGGGGAAGTAGTAGAACTTGAGCCCGGAGAGCTTGTGTGCCTTGGGCTTGAGCAGGCGGATGAGGCAGACAACGAGCGCCACGAGGAGAGCCTCAGGGCCGATGCCCATGAACCAGCGCGGCACAGTCGCCGCGTACTCGTCGAAGCTGCCACCGAAGAGCTTCTGCATCAGTGCCTCCTCCGCGGGGATGACGAACCTGTCGAGGTAGAGTGGCAAGAGACTCATCGCTGCGGCCATCCACAGCGAATCGGCGAGCAGCGCCACGGCGGGAACCAGCAGCATGATGCACGCGTACATGGGGTTTCTAGTGTGCTCGTATGGGCCGCCCGTCGTCAGCTTGGTCACGGGCAGGAAGTTGGGGCCTTGCGCCGAATCCATGCTCTTCATGGCTGCCTCGCCCTGCTTTACCACGCTCATCATGAAGGCGAGGACCGCGACAAAGATGGTGAGCCTCGCGGTGAAGGACGAGAGTGACTTTCGCATAAAGCGCTGACGTCCGAAGACAACGCGCAGAGCGATGCCGCCCAGGACACACGCGAGGAGGGCGCCGAAAGGAAGGATCGGGATGTCTCCGCCGTCGAAACCAACCGAAAGCTGGTTCGCTGCGCCCGGCGAGCCCTTAATCGAGCGAGACAGCTGGTTGGCCATCGTGCTGCCAATGCAGTTGAGCTTGTCGGTCGCGTCACCCTTGCCGAGGTCGCACGGTGGTGAGGCGGCCGCCTTCTCGAACCGCTCTGCGAGATGCAGATCCTCGACAGCCTTCAACATCTTAGTCCCGGCCTCGGAATCCGAGAGCGATATGAAGGCATCGTTCAGCGCCGTCGTGCTCTTCTCGATGATAGGATTCAACGCCGCCATGCACTTCTCCACGAACGCTGCGGCCATGGTTGTGCGTGCGTGGCAGCCGACCGCTGCACGATTGCTCAGTTATCACCCCGTGAAAACGCTCACGAAAGTTGCTAACACTTTATAAAGAAACATCACCACCACAGAAGAAGCATGACCCAACCAGACACACCAGGGCCGCCCCCACGCGCACACACACCACACGCAGAAATCAGGAAGGTGCAGCCAACTGTGCGCGCCTCACGCCTAGTTGAGCACGCACGACTCGTAGGTAGGGATCATGTACTTGATGTTGATGAAGGCGTCCTCGCCGCCGTGGATCTCGAAGAGCTCGAGCGTTTCCGTGATGAGATCGCCCAGCGTCTTGCGCTTTATCTGCGAATAGTCGATGCCGTCGCCCAGGTTGAGGTTCCTATTCTTGAAGATGTTGAACACCGGCAGGATCTGGCGGTAGTAGGGCACGAGCGCCTCCCCGATCATGTCGCCCGAGACGACCATCTGCTGCATGATCTTGAGGACGGTGCAGATGACCTTGGGATCCCGTGTGTTGAGCGCCGTCTTGACAGGGATGATGAGCTGCGGGATCACGGGCAGGATCTTGGAGCCGCCGTGCTCCAGCATGTCGCACACGCCCTGCACCGCGAGGAAGCGGTAGGGCTCCTCCTTCTCCCGCAGCCCGTCGAAGAAGATGGGCAGGTAGTGGTGGTAGTCGAGCTTCTCAATATCCACCTTCCATCCGATGCGGTTGTGCACCCCCCGGTGCTCGACTTGGATGGGGAGGTCACCGCGCTCGTAGAATCGCCGGAACTCGGTGTTGGGGGGGTTAGCGCGCTGCTTGAAGGCGCCGCACGACGGCGGGCCCGCCGGCACCTCGTGCTTCTTGCCCACGGCAAGTGATGAGGTCATGCCGCCGCTTCCAGAGTGCGCACGCAGCTGATCGATCGACTGCCCCGCGGTCTTGTAGCAGAACTGCATCGTCGCGTTGTTGTACGTAGGAAGCTCGATATTCGGCACCATCGTGTGCCCGCCCGCACGCCGCCCAGCCGGGACCGCCGTCGTCACATCAAAGGCCGAGTTGGTCTCCGGGTGTTTCGTCCAGGCCGAGTCGGCCGTCTGCTCGATCTTCTGGGCGACCCAGTCGTCCTGAATCAGGCTCATAGCGATCGTCATGGTGGCAAGCGGCTACTTCCGGAGGTCTCGGGGCGCGTCGTGCAGCTCGGGACCGCGTGCAGCTCTTTGCAACGATCGATTCTTACACACGCGTAACCGACTACAGGTCTCCGAAGACTTAAATGGGGTCAAACCGTTAAAGACAAGAGATGTGTGCGTCTGTGGACCAGGATTTAAAGAGGAGTAAGAATGGCTTGAAAGTGCAGGCGCTGTTCGGGTTTGTCACCCTCCCATTTGTTTTAAGGACGAGCGCAACAGCGCTCGCGCACAAGACCTCCTGGCACGAGGTGGCACGCTCCACCAGGGCCGAGACACAGACTAACCGATGTCTAGCATGGCATGCTGGCTGACCAATCCGCACCGGGTTTCTCGACGGCCTGGAAGCAGCAGCACTGATGCACCCCGGTCAGCGGCGACTGTTCCACAGCCGGTTCGGCTCGCTGACTACTCAAGGCACTACCCGTCAGTGGCAAGCGACGGTGCAGTGAAGCACCGGCTGGTTTCTGGAATGACACGGATAGACTTGTCCCGGAGGACAGCACGCCTGGGCTCTCACGAGAGAGGCCAACCGCCGAAACGCCTGCCCGGCCCGCTCCCCAATTCGGTGATCTGCGGCCATTTGATGGTTGGGCTAGTTGGTGACACAGTCGGTGACGTTCGCATCCTCGAGCGTCAGGACCCAGAGTGGCTCGTGACAAACCACCGCCCACGTCCACACTTGGAGCCGCCCCACTTGTGCTCTGAGCCGAGGACGCGATTGGTGGAGGAGATGTGGCCAGGAGCCCACCTTCTAGCAGTTGCACAGGAGTCACATGCGTTCGCATGGCGCAGTCTCAGGTACGTGCCGGTGGGCTTTGAGTCCGTGGAGCCGTCTCCGGAGACGGCTTTGAGTCACCAGCCGGCAGCAGCCCACCAGCTCCATGACCAGCTAGGCGGCCAGCTCGGAGTCTGGCAGCAGTCAGAGGCGCTCGGGTCTTCCCCTCCGGCATGGTCCCAGCACGAGGACGTGGAGCCGGCCTTCCAGCAGCACTGGCAGCAGCACTGGCAGCAGCACGTCCAGCGTGCCCGCTTGCGCGGTTAATGCTTCCTGCGATACACCGGCGCGTGCGCCGCGTGATAGCTTAAATTATATGACTAAAGCCCGTGGGGGGAAAGGGAGATACACCTGACGCTGCATTGCTTCTTCCCTCCTCCCCCTTGACGGGCAGCGGTTTTTCCGCGGTCTAGCTGCGAAAAGTGTGGGGTGTGGGGCGGGGGAGGTCTGTCTGTGTCTAAAGTATGACTATCACTATGTGTGGGCTGTGTGTGGCGCACGTGTTCCGGGCCTACGGATAGGTGACCGCAGCAACGCACGTTTTCGCGATTTCGACAGTTTCGACTTTTAAAGGCCCACAGTACGCCCCCACACCTTCTATGAATAAGACGGCCCTGACCACGGCCCCGACTCAGATGATAGTCAGGTGCATCTTGAAGCTGCCAGCACATGCCCAGTGGCAGCACTGGCAGCGCTCCAGGTGCTCCAGGTCGCAGGTGGCATGCTGCTCACCGTGGTCGATGATATGGTCGTCGACCTCGGTCGCTTCTCCTGCATCTCCCGCCTCGCTGCATGGCAGCAATCCACCGAGCCTGATGTTCAGCAGCTTCCAGCTGCCTCGAGAAGGATTCGCACGCTTAGCTCAAGCTCAGCTGCAACATCCTGAGCACGCGTGAGAGCGACCCGACAAAAAGTGCTGGGAGTGTGCAAGGGCGCGCGGCGGGTAGACTGCAAAGCTCAGATAGTCGGCATCTCGATGCCGTATAGTCACGTTGCAGCATCAGCGGCACGATGCCGTCGCGACCACTGCCTTCTCTGGACTTGCCTCGTCACAGCTGCAGCTCTCGTCGACGCCTGGGGGATCCCGCTGTGCCTGCAAAACGCGGCGGCAACGGCTGGTTACTGGCGAGTCGTATATAGCGCGTAGGGACGAGTAATGCACTCTATACGACTGTTCAAGTGCGGGACGGCGGCTCACCAACGTCGGCCGTCCACGGGCTCCCCCAGGCGCGTTTGTGCGGCTAGGCGGCAGTCTGCGCGCACTTACCTCTTACGGTTACGCCCCCGGAACACGCCGCGCCTCCCCCCCGGTACACGGCCGGAGTTCTCCAACACTCGAGAGGGGCGACACTCGACGTGTCGTGTGTCGAGAGAGCGCGTAATTTCTTTTGTCCGAGAACTCCGCGCACACCCACACATGTTCCTCATCCTCTCTCTCTCCCGCCCAGCCCCCTTCCCCCCTACCCCGATCCAACACCAACCATCCCGCGCAGGGCCGCAGGGGCTGCGCACAGCCCCCGCCTCGCGCGCCCCTGCGCATCGGACACTCCACAGTTTGCAGCGCCGCGGCTGCCACACGCGCAACGCGACCAGGTGACTGCCGCCACCTCCCCGCCCCAGCTGTCGCGGCCACGTCCCCGACCCGCCGCCGCTGCACGTCCGCTCTGGACCCCCGGCACGGCCACGGCTGCGCTAGACGTCTTGCTCGACCCAGCGAGCCGAGGTCTCGAGCATCTGCACGAAGAGCTCGTCCGCCGGCACGGGGGCAGCCGCCGTCTCGGTGGGCGCAGAGAGGTAGACGGGCGGCGCCTCGGGCCAGCCCTCGCCGTAGTTGACCATGCGACGCATGGTTGGGTCGTCGCGCAGGCAGGCGGCGCGCGGCAGCCCCACGACGACGTGGTCGTAGTACGTGTCGATGGCGGCGAAGCACGCGCGCAGCTCTGGCTGCAGCACACCCTCGGCGCCTCCGTCGGCCGAGCACGGCGCGACGCCCTGCTGACGCGCCACCTCGGCGTGCACGTCGTCGATGAGCTTGGGGGTCACCCAGCAGCACCTGTCGTCGGCCAGCCCCGCCTCGCACCCCAGCCGCACCTGCCGCAGCGCCTGCCGGAGCTGCCGCTCGGGGTGGCGCAGCAGCGCGCGGCACAGCGCCGCCGGGTTGCGCCGCGCCGGCCGGCAGCCCGGATCGAGCGCGTACAGCTGGTCGACGAGCGCCTGCGCCTGCCGCGCCGCCTCGGCGTCGTCGGCGGTGCGCGGCACGCTCAGCATCGCGCTCCCGCCGTGCCCCAGCACGCCACGCACCTCGAGCGCGGCGCCGGCGCGCGGCAGCGCGACGAGCAGCGCGCGCACGCGCGCCTCTGCGGCCGCCGCGCCGTCCTCGCCGCCCGCCGCGGCCGTGACGCGGTACACCTGCGGTGGCGGCGGCGCATCGCCGGCCGCGGCGGCGGCGGGCGCGGCGAGCTGCGGCGGCGCGGCGCCGAAGTGGTCGAGGAGCCAGCCGGGCAGCGGCGCGGCGGCCGCGCCCGCGTGCAGCCAGTATGACACCGCCGCGGCACCCAGCTCGTAGTTGGCCTCCTCGCAGTCGTGCTCGCGCAGCAGCGCGCGCAGCAGCGCCTCTTCCTCGCCGCCGGGTGCGAGCGCCGCGCACACCATCGCGAGCTCGCCCACCAGTAGCGGCAGCCCCGTCGGCGGCCCGTCGGGCGCCGCGTCCGCCTCGGCCTCCACGCGGAAGCTGAGCGCTAGCGGCACCGCCGCGGCGAAGGCGCGGCGGCGCAGCAGCTCGGCCAGCACGGAGCCAGGCCCCGCGCCCGCCACGCGCGCGCCCACCTCGCTCGGCGGGCCGCACGCGAGCAGCGCGGCGCGCGCGAGCGCGAGCGCGCGCTGCTGCCGCAGCTCGCGCACCTGCACCGGCAGTGGCATGCGCGTCTCCTCGGCCTCGCCCGCCGCCTCGGCCTGCCGCAGCCGCTGCAGCTTGGCGCGCGCCTCCGCCACCGCCGTCTCCACGTTCATGCGCTGCCCGCCGAGCTCGCCGCCGCCGCCGCCGCCGCCGCCGACGCTGGCGGGCAGCACCTCGGCGAAGACGAGCTCGGCGCTCGGCGGCAGCGCCAGCGGCAGCCCGCGGCTGTCGGCGGCGTACCGCGCGAGCTCGAAGGCCTCGAGCGCCGCCTGGATCGACACCGCCTCCGAGGGGCCAGAGCGCACGCGCGCCGCGTCGAACAGGAAGCGCTCGTGGGCGGGCAGCTGCTCAAGCGCCGCGAGGCAGCCGGCGAGCGCCGCCGCCTGCCGCAGCAGCACGCGGCGCAGCGCCGCCGCGGGGCGCGGCGCCTGCTCGGCACCGACCGCCTGCTGCAGCCGCATCGCCAGCTCGTAGAGCGCGACGGCGCCGCCCGTGTAATCGCCCGCGCGCACGCGCAGCGCGTACGCAACCTCGTACGCGCCCACCTCGGCCGCCGCGCCCGCCGCCGCCGCCGCCGCGTCGGGCCACGGCGGCGCGACGGCCGAGGTGCGCGCGTGCACCAGCAGCGCCGTGTGCAGCAGCTTGCCCAGCTCGCCCGTGAACTCAAGGCCGCCCAGCCGCGGCAGCGCGCCACGGGTGGCGAGCTGCGAGACGAGCGCGCGCGTGCAGTCGTCGCGCCCATCCTCGTACGGCTTGGCGCGCGCGCCGTGCCGCTCCCGGGCGGGCGCGTCGTCGGCCTCCGCCGCCGCCAGCTGCAAGGCGCGCTCGGAGGCGCCGCGCTCGTGCAGCGTGGAGAGGGTCGCGTGCGCCTCCTGTGTGCGGCCGAGCTGCAGCGCGAGGGTGAAGGCCTCCTGCAGCAGCGAGGCGCACAGCCGCGGCGCGCCGCCGCCGAGCGCGGCCGGCTCGAGCGCGGCGGCGCAGAAGTGCAGCGCCTCGGCGGTCTGCCCCACCTCGCGGAAGAGCCGGCGCACGCCGAGCCGGTAGCCGCACAGCCGCCACTCGCGCTGGTGCGCTGCCACCGCCTGCGCGCTCGGCGCGTCGGGCGGTGGCTCCTCGCGCAGCGGCTCCTCGAGTCGCGCCGCGGCGAGCAGCGCGCCCAGCTGCGCCGCCGACGCGCCCTCGGCGGCCGCCTCGAAGGCGGCGACCGCCGCGCCGACGCGCAGCTCGCGCAGCAGCGCCTGGCCGCGCAGGAAGCCGTGCAGCCGCGCGGCCGAGCCCAGGCGGCGCAGGTAGCCGTGCAGCGGCCGCCACAGGCCCGCCGCCGCGAGCAGCAGCGCCATCGACGGCGGCCGCGCCGCCGCCTCCGCCGCGCCGTCGACCGCCATCGCGCCGGCGCCGCCGCCCGCGTCGGCCGCCGCCTCCTCCTCCGCGAGGCGCACGTCGTACTGCACGTAGGCCACGAGGCAGCGGGCGTACTGCGAGCCGTCGAGCGTCGAAGGCGAGCCGTCGGGCAGCTGCGAGGGGATGGCTGCGCTCAGCAGCAGCTGCACGATCGCGCCGTCGGCGCCGCCGTCGGCGTCGGCGGCGGGTGCGGCGGCGGGCGGCGCGAGCAGCAGCCACAGCAGCAGCTCGTGCGCGAGCAGCGTCGCCGCCGCCGCGGACAGCGCGCCGGCGGCGGATGGCGCGCCGGCGGCGGGGCGCGTGAGCTGCTGCAGTAGCAGCACGCCGCGGCAGAGGCGTGCCGCCTCGCGCGTCGAGCCGACAGTCGAGGCCGACAGCCAGCGCGCCTGCGCCGCCGACGCGGCGGGTTGGCCGCTGACGAGGTCGAGAACGGACGGGTCGACGAGCGAGGCGGGCTGCTCGCCCCGCAGCCACCAGCCGCCGAGCAGGGCCGCGTGCCACTGCCCCGCCCACTCGGGCGGCTGCGCCAGCGCCGCCACCGCGCCCTCCGCCAGCCGCGCCACCTCCGCCGGCGGCGGCAGCCCCGCGGTGGCACCGCCCCAGGGCTCATACCACTCGGCCGGCACGCCCGCCGCCGCCGCCGCACCGCCGCCGCCGGCGCCCGTGCCCGCGGCGTTGTCGTACATGGCGGCCAGCCGCTCGCCCACCGCGACGACGCGCGCGGCGGGCGCGGCCACCTCGTCCTCGTCGGCGTCCGCCGCCTCGGCGAGCACCGCCGCCGACCACTCCGACTCCCGCACGCCCACCCGCCGCAGCGCGTCGAGCGCGACGCTGCCCGCCGCCCGCATGAGCGCGCCCCACCCCCGGAGCGGCGCGCCGCCCGCGGCGACGGCGGGCGGCGGCAGCGGCGGCGCGCCGCTCGGCTGCACCACCCCCAGGCCCGAACGGCTCAGCACCGCGAGGCACGGGCCGCCGGCGCGCGCGAGCGGCACGAGCGCGATCAGCTCCGCCGGCGCCGCCCTGGCCTGCGAGCAGGCGAACAGCAGAGCTTCGCCGAGCCGCTGCTCGAGCTGCGCGCGCGACGCGGGCTCGCGCGGCGGCGTCTGCGCCGCCGCGAGCGCCGCCTCCGCCACCTCGAGCTCGCGCACACGGCGCGCCACCGCGGCCCGCAGCGGCGGCCGCGGCGCGCCACCGTTGGCGTCGCCGTCAGCGGGCGGCGGCAGCAGCGCGAGAGCCGCGGCGCGACGGTGGCGCGGCGCAAAGCGCGCAGGCTCGAGGATGCGCCCGAGCAGGAAGGAGGAGGCTGAGGCGGTGGGCTGCGCCGGTGCGGCGGCGAGCGGCGGCGCGGCGCGCGGCAGGCCGTCGTCGGCCGCCTGCCGCGTCTCCTCGGCCGCCTCGAGCTGCGCCTGCTCCCAGGGCGCTGCCTCCTCGCGCTCGACCGCCACGGAGGCGCGCCAGAGCGACGGCCCGTACCCGTCGCCACCGTAGCACAGCCAGAGTGCGAGGCCCGAGGTGGACAGGTCGGGCAGCACCGCAAGCCCGCGCAACGCGCACGGCGCCGCCGCGGCGCGCGCCTCACGCATGGGCTGCGGCTCGCTCAGCGTGAGGCTCCGCATCGCACCGGGGTCGTCGGTCCTGCCCAGATGAGCGCAGCAGAAGCCCCCCGCGTGCACGAGCAGCGCCACCAGGGGCCCTTCAGTCCACACCGCCAGAGCGGGCGGCGGGCCGGTGGCGGCGGCGGCGGCATCGTCGCCGCCGCCGGTGGCGATGGGGGGGAAGAGGCGGAGCAGCACAGACGCGCCGCCGCCGCCGCCGCCGCCGCCGCCGCTCTCGGCCAGGCGCGAGCCCATGCCTGTGCTCACGACGCCGGGCCCCACGGCCCACAGCCGGAGCGATGAGTCCTCGGAGAGAGTGACGCAGTGGAGCACGGCGGCGGGGCCGCCCTCGGTCGCCGCACTCTCGGCGGCGGCGGCGGCGGCGGCGGTCGAGCCGAGCAGCCGCACCGCCACAATGGGAGACGCGGCGCGCCCGCCGACGCCGAGTGCCCCGAGTACGCGGGACACCCCCATGTAGCCGCCGAGGGCGCCGAGTCTTCCCACGTCGCTGAGCTGCGAGGGTTGCGGGCGCGGGGTTGAGGGGAGGGGGGGGGGGGGGGG
>Ga0209302_10002839_pt1 | contig 10115 bp, 8 predicted proteins | sample ArcOceMetagenome_2_FD_187445 | JGI IMG/M metagenome (GOLD analysis project Ga0209302, IMG submission 187445) | Marine eukaryotic phytoplankton communities from Arctic Ocean - Arctic Ocean ARC135M Metagenome (SPAdes) (version 2) | ecosystem: Environmental > Aquatic > Marine > Oceanic | place... | reverse complement strand
CAGGTGTCCTTTGCCCCTTAGAGGAGCTTTGTGCCGAAGTCTTAGGCTGGAAGCCTGGCGATCGCGGATGTTCTGCCTCGACTTCGCAGTGGCCTTTGTCGCTCACTATGCGATGGCCTCGCACTGCAGCGAAGCGTTGCAGTCGCATCCGGTGTTCACGTTTACAACTGGCGCCATCGCCGGAGCCGTGGCAGCCGTTCTGCTCTACCCCGTTGATCAGCCTGTTGGAAGTGGCCTTTGGCAAGTCACACCCCAACCTATTTCGCGGACCCGCCGGGCTCTGGGCTGCTCACGTCAGGAGGAGAGCCCTAGCCCTCGGATCTCCACGAGGGGCTGAGGTTCGTGCAGGAGAGTGCGATGCGTCAGCTGCCCCAGTGTCTCACGCCACCGGCGTCTTACGCACAGTAGCTGAATCTTCACCTGCGCCATTGCTCCCCACCGGGCGCGGACGCCCTGATATGAACATGTATACTCACGCGTCAACGTCACCCAGGTCGATATCGTGCGCATGAGCACGACGCCAAGCGGCGTCAGCCACTTCGCCTTTGGCACGCCGCCCTTCATGTCTGCCTACCTCGGTCTCTACTTCCTGCAGCCGCTCAAGGACAGGCAGAGCAAGCCGCTCTCCCACAAGGTAGGGTGGGCCGCCGCGGCCACAGCCAGCGCAGTGATGGTCGAGCTACCCTTCGACAAGGCCAAGATCAGCATGGCAGGTCACAGCAGTAAGTAGGTTAGTTGGGTTGTGGGAGCCGACATCGCGGAATTGTGTAGCGTGCTAGCGACGTAGCGTGTGATACCGTTCTACTTACTTACCCACTTACCCACTTACTCACTTACCCGCTTGCCCACTTACCCACTTACTTACTTGCATGGCAGGCGGCGCGCGGCGCGCCGCGCTCACCAGCGGGCTGCGCGTCCCCCTCGGCGCGGCCCTGCTACTCGCGTACGACCAGATCTTGACGAGCGGCTCGAAGCGGCGAGCGATGCACAAGGGTGGCACGCCGTGACCAGCTCGTGGTCGATACCAGGCGACCGCGCCTGACGACGGCCTCTACTGCCTGTGCGCCGCGACAGCGCATCCTCCGCTCCGGCCAGCTCCGGCTAGATAGCTCCGGGCGCCGGTCAAACAACGCGACGAGAGCAGCCTCTACTACCGCTTAGAGCAGCTCGATCGAGCTCGATACGCCTGGGCTAGTTGCGGCAGGCGATCTCGCCAGCCGCTCACCTGGCCCAACGGAACTCCCACCGCCGCTCGCGAGCACTCCGCCACCGATCGTTCTTTCGTCTTCACCACTGCAGTCCATACTACCAGTCCCGTTCATAGCTACTGTCACAGTGTAAGTGAGCTGAGGTTCAAGGTGCTGATCACAGCGAACGAGTCGCAGGGCATCGTGTGCGCAAGACTCTCAACACACTCGGGGGGAGGACCCCTCTCTGGACCAGGACGACACAAGAATAGAAACGAGTTTCGACTAAAGTATGCTCTAGATCGTAGTATGGAGGATGACGGCACATGCAAGCTAACGCTGCAGTCTACAGAAACGGGGCGGGCCGCAGAGGGCGTCGGTTTTAAGGATATGGTGTAAGGTCTGGAGGTGTAACTCTCTAAGTCTGGATCTGGAGTATGGGCTCCATTCCCTCTAGAAGTATGGACTCCAGCATATATGGAAGGATAGGTCATATCCAGCTGTATCTAGCTGTATCTAGCTGTATCTAGCTGTATCCAGCTGTATCCAGCTGTATCCAGCTGTATCCAGCTGTATCCAGCTGTATCCAGCTGTTTCCAGCTGTTTTCAGCTGTATCCAGCTATATCCAGCTGTTTCCAGCTGTTTTCAGCTGTATCCAGCTATATCCAGCTGTGTCCAGCTGTATCCAGCTACAATCCAGGTATAGCTGGATACACCGGATACAGCTGGAAATGGCCTTGCATTGAACACCCATATTTAGGATGGGCTCGCCTTAGGCGTAAGTCTGGCCATATAATCTGGTAATGATCTGGGATGATCTCGAGCTCTGTAAGTCGTGGTCCAAGATCTGCCAGACTTTACCACATTCTTAGCAGAGGGGGGTTGTAGAGGTTGTATAGTGTATAGCGCTGTACAGCTGTATCGTTGGCCTCGCCTGCCCGCCGCCCCGTGCCCCACACTGCGACCCACCCTCTCCTACTATTACATTACAGTAATGTATAATGTATAGCGCTGTATAGCTGCATAGCTGTATAGCTACGGAGGGCCGTGACGCAACGCGTGTCAGCGTATAGCGCTATACATCGAAATGTTGCTGTATAGTCCGCTGTATAGGCTATACATCGAAAGTCTGCTGTATACCGGGTAGCGCTATACATCGAAATTTTGCTGGCTCGAGCGTCGGGCTGCCCGGCCGGGGCGGACGACAGGTTTGGGTAGGCCAGTGGGAGGCTCGGTGGCGGGCTCGGCTGCATGCGGGATTGGCGGCGGGCTCGGTGGTGGGCGTGACGGCGGGTAGACGGCGGGTTCGGCGGCGGGTTCGGCGGTGGGTTCGGCGGCGGGCCCCGCGGCGGCGGGCGACGAGGCAGCGGCGACGGCGACGACGGCGGCGACGGCGGCGACGGCAGCGACGGCGGCGACGGCGGCGACGGCGGCGACGGCGGCGACGGCGGCGACGGCGGCGACGGCGGCGACGGCGGCGACGGCGGCGACGGCAGCGACGGCGGCGACGGCGGCGACGGCGGCGACGGCGGCGACGGCGGCGACGGCGGCGACGGCGGCGACGGCGACGGCGGCGACGGCGGCGACGGCGGCGGACGGGATTGACTACGTGAACGCAGCGGATCAGACGCACCTGACCACGCCATCCTATACCACTCCTGCAGGCGTTTGGCGCTTGACGCTTACACAGTACCGGGTTGCCGTGTGCGCAGATCTATATGCGCACGCCATACGGGCGACTGTGGCACTATCGCGTACCGCGATTTCTCTTGTGTGGTGTTTAGGCACCGACGTGTTGCGGCTTGTTATTTTAGTTCACAGTTCTTGTCGTGTTCTGGTACCAGTTCACAGTTGAGTATTTACTGATTGAGGGGAGTGTCTATAGTTAGCGGGCCGTGGGTAGTGCACGTGTGTTGTACGTGTGTTGTCGAGGTTTCTTTCCTTTCGCCTAGGCTCTCTGTGCGCACCTGGTTGGTTTTTGCCCCTTGCTGTCAGTTTCGATTTAAATAACAGCTTTGTAACTGTCATCAGACTGAAAGAAGGCGCATGGATGAGCAGCGGAGGAGGAGTTCCTTAGGCTCATCAGAGCGGTTGGATGATGGGCGGCTCGAGGAAGAGCTGCTCATCGCGCGCCTCAAAGCCGAGTCGCGGCGCTGCCAGGCGGAGAACGACGCGCTACGCAAGGAGCTCAAGGCATCGCACGCGCAGCATGCGGAAGCGTTGAGGACCGCGGCAGTGGAGTGGGTGCGCGCCAAACCAGGATCTAACCGCCTTTCGCCTGCTCTCCCCCTCCGGCCGCGACCCCTCCTCCTCCCACCCACGATCCACGGACCCTCTCCCTTCACCTACCACACCCTTTCTTCACCTATAATTCTTCACCCATCTCCACACAGTCACCTACAACACCGCCCTATCCCGTCCCGACCCGCCCTACGCCCGCCCGACCACCTGCTTCAAACTCTCGGCAGGATCTCGTCAAGTATGAGCTCGAGGTGGAGGTGGAGGGCCTGGCGAAGCGATCTCGGGGCTATCTCGGCACCATCTCTTCGCTCGAGGCACAACTTCTCAAGGCGCAAGCAGGGTTCAACGGGGCCACGGAGACCACGGAGACCACGGAGGTGAGCCACGAGGCTGAAGGGGCCGAATGGGCCGGCAAGACTGAAAACGGGCCCAACGAGGCCAACGAGCCCCACGCCGAGCCCAAGGAACCCAACAAGCCCCACGAGCCCCACGAGCCCAACAAGGCCACGGAGGCCAACGAGGAGTGCGAGCTGCGCGAGCAGGGGGGGGTCACCCCTGAGCCGCCGCCTCCTCGCGCGGCTCGCACTCCTGCCCAGGCGGCCCGGAGGGCGGCGACGGGGACGGAGCAGCGCACTCGCCCCGGCCAGGCCGCAAGCTTCGCAGTGCACTGGGCAAACTACGAGGAGCGACTAGTCACTACGGAGCGGAGTAGTAGGGCCAAGGCACCGGGGCGGACCGAGCGTCGCGCCAGCGCCAGCGATGCTGGCGCGGCGGCAGCCAAGGAGATTGCGGCGGCCAAAGGGGTGGCGGCGGTGGCGGCGGCCAGGGAGGCAGTAGCCACCAAGGAGGCAGCCTCTCGCGGCCTTCTTCGTCGGGCGGCTGCGGCTAAGGAGGCTGCCACGGCCAAGGAGGCGGCGGCGGCGGAAGCAGGGGCGGCAGCAGCCAAAGAGGAGGCGGCGGCGCTGGTGGCGGCGCTGCTCCGGGCGACGGGCGAGACCGAGGCGGCGAGCGCGGAGTTGGTGCAAGTGACGGCGGCGGCAGCAGCCGCGGCGGCCTCGGCCGAGTCGGAGCGTCAGCAGCTCAGCGGCGAGCTCGAGGAAGCGAGGGCGCAACTCGCCGCCGAGGTGCTGGCGCGTGCGGCAGAGAGGGCGACCGCGGCCGAGAGGCTCATCTCTGAGAGGTGCGCGCGCGAGGGTGAGCACCTAAGCGAGGCCGCCACCCTCTTGGCCCCGATCCCGGGTGGGCGGAAGCTGTTGAAGAAGTCGACGAGCTTCTGGGAGAGAGCGGAGGTGCGCGACGGAACGCACCGTCGGCAACCCAGCGAGGGTAGCTTTTCCACCCTGTGAGGTCTTCCGTACAGGAATGGATCCCAACCGGATCGACGCTGGTCGTCGGCTGGGCAGCGTCGTACGTCACCCGGCATGCCCAGTGTGTGATAAAGTCGCCCAAAAATCGCTGAAAATCGCCAAAAAATCGCTTGCTCAGGGGGTCCGGACCCCCTAGCAAAAAGTTCACCCCTCTAGGGGGGGAGGGTCTGACCCCCTAGCAGAAAGTTCACCCCTCTAGGGGGGGGGGGTCTGACCCCCCTAGCAAAAAGTTCACCCCTCTAGGGGAGGGGGGGGTGTCCTTAGAGTGGCGCCCCCCCCTGGAAGCAAGGTGCCGATGACCTGGCGTTTCCTTTCTGCGACGAGCAGAACTCCGGTTCTGGGGAATAACCCAAGAACAACGTGCCTAAGTCAGTCAGTCATTACTAGATAGATAAGATCTCAGTCATTACTGTACCACACTCCTAGCTGGGAGCTCGTGGACCACACACACTATACTGTTCTTCTATTTCGAGTACGGTGATTATCTCTGCAACCTTGTATTTCTCTCTTTATTGTCTCTTGTCTTCTGCGCCAGGGCCCGCACTTGAGGATGATGTTCTTTTCCCTTCGCTTTTCACCTTTGCTTCTTCACTTGTCGTTGATCTTGATGAGAACGGACCTCGGTGTTGAGCCAAGCACCCGCTGGAAGTATCAGATCCGGGACCCTCCGGGGACAGGACACCACGAAAGTCGAAAGCCGCGCCGCAGCCCACCGGACACTGGGCCATCGCTAATAAGATAATCTTATCTATCTTATCTCGCTCCCTATGCCACCAACGAACACCACAGTACGCCCCTTACCGAAAGGGCCGCTAAGCGGCCCTTGCGCGCGGCGCGCTGCTGTGCGCGCGACACGGGGTAGCTGACCTGAGGCCGGGTGCACGGCGAAGATCGAGCAACGCCCTCTCCTCGTGCGCATCGGCCATGGAAACCAGCAGGGTCTCCCGAGCCCGCACACCACACCACACGACTCGCGATAACACACTGATACACGTTGTTGGCATGCGGCCAGGCGGTACCGTACCCAGCGCGCGCCCTACACGTCCAGGAAGGCCCCGCCCCCTCCCCGGGCCCTGCTCACTCAGCCTAGCGCGCAGCACACACACGAGCGGCCCTTCGGCACACGCGGCCGCTCCAAGGCGCGTCGCGTCGCTGCGAGACGCGGCGTGAACTCTCGCGCCGGGCCTCGGAAGCAAGCCGCCCATCCTCTAGACGGGCGACATGACGGGCGAGCTCGAGACAGGCAGGCCGAGAGACGACATGCTGCTCGAGGCCGCCTCCTCGGAGCCGACACGGCCCTCGAGGCGGCCGACACGCTCGACGAGCGACTCGAGCTGCGCCACCTGCTTGGGGTGGGGGTGAAGGTGAACGTGGGTTGGGGGTGGGGATGTCCTCACTCTGTGGGCGGCGCCACCTCGGCTCCGCGCTCCACCACGCACGCGAGCTACGTGCGTGCTGCGTACTTACTTTGCACGTACCTTGGCCTCGAGCTCCTCCACGCGCGCGATCTCCCACGCAGTCTCCTCAGCGCCGAGCTGCTCGCGCGAGGCCCGCCGACTGCGAGCCCCAGGCGGCGCCGATGGCCCGAGTGGCGGCGAGTTGCCGGCGAGCCAGCGCTGCTGCGCCAGCGTCTCGCTCGCCTCACCCGCGGGGCGCTGCGGGATTTGCTTCAGGTAACCGTCGACCAAGTTCTCGGGCGGCCCTCCGCCGGCGGAGATCGCTTGGGAGAGCTCGCGGCGGGCGTTGTTGAGTTCGCGGCGGGCCATGACAGGCGATGCGTGATGGACGCCGGGCACGACCTCCTGCAGCTTCTCCTGCAGCTCCTCCTGCAGCTTCTCGAGGGACGCCTCGTCGACGGCGCGCACCGAGAACTTGGTCGCGTCTTCTGAGTTGTAGGTGCCCATTAGCACCTGCCGCACACGCACGCACACAGCCTGTGCCCGCTTTGCATACCCCCCCCCCCCCCCACGCATGCATGACCGGACTGTGGAAAACGTAAACCGGGCGGACAGGTATATCTTATATCTTACCGGTGTGCGTGCGTGCATGCATGCAGGGGCGCGTGTCCATGCCTGTGCACTGCAGTTGCCCACCCGCACCTGCAGTACGCATACGCATGCGCACCCCCGTGCCCTCTGGCCCTAGCTGCCATGCACGCGTGTATAGGTAGGTGGCCGGTCGCACCTTGAGCACAGCGGCACGGAAGGCGGTGACCTCCTCCTCGCTTTCGGCGTCCGTCCTGTCGCTGCCTTGCACGTGCTCGACGTAGATGCGCGAGCAGACCTCGTGGCCATGCGCCTCGCCCTTGACGTGCGCGTGCGAGTGCGCAGCGTGCAGTAGCCGCAGCCCGAGGGGCGTGAGGCGCCGCACAGCGGTCGAGAGCAACTCGACGTTGTGCGGCCCGAAACAGAGCAGCTCCCACACGGTGCCCCTCGCACGCGCGACCGCCTGCTGCGGGTCGAAGGTCTGCAGCTCCGAGAAGCCCTTGGTGCGGTCGGCCACCGGCTTGACGACGACCTCGGCCTTGACCTCCTCGTCGCGCAGCATCGACTGCAGCGCGCGCTTGAGCTGTTGCACGGTCTTGTGCGTGATCGCCGCGGCCTCGTCCGACGTCTGCGAGCGCACCGCGTAGAAGAGGTCGCGCTCCATCTCGGTCTCGAGGCCGTGCTCGATCTGCACTTTGTGCTGCTCGTCCATCTCCTCGACGTCGAGCCCGAACTCGGCGATGCGCTTGGCGACGAGGCTCATGGTGTTGCCCTGCTTGGCGAGCACGCCGCCATGCACGCTCTTGGAGTTGTCCGAGACGATCTGCACCTCGATGGCGCCGAAGTGCACCTGCTCGTCCGCGACCGACTCGAACATGACGACGGCGTTGGGGTCTCCGAGGATCTCGGTGATGTGGTGCCGGACTTCCTCGAGCTTCTCGTCGTCGAAGTCCTTCTGCTTGCCGCGCGACTGCACGACGAAGTAGTTGCAGTCGACGTCGCCGTCCGTCTCGACGCGGCACTCGAGCACGTCCATGCCCTCGCCGTGGATGGCGTTGAGGATCTCGTGCAGCACGCCCGAGTGGTGCGCGCCGACGACCTGGATGACGAAGTTGCGCGAGGCCGAGGCCGAGCCTCCGATGGCCGTGCCCCGCTGGATGGGTGAGGCGCGCATGTAGACACCGAGCGCCCACTTGAACAGAAAGGGCGCGAAGATGAGCGCCCACACCTGGGGGGGGGGTTGCGGCTGGGGCTGGGGGTCAGGTTCAGAGCTGGGGCTGGGGCCAGGTTCAGGTTCAGGTTCAGGGTTGGGGCCGGGGCTAGGGCTAAGGTTAGATCACGCGCCCACCAGCGCCCAGGTGACCGCCGCATACACCGGTGGCGAGAGCATACTACTCCCGTCTGGCATGGTCATCTTGCTGGCGGAGTAGGCGACGAGGAAGGCGAACTCGCCGCGCGCCACCATGGCCATGCCGACTAGGTACTGGATGGGCTGCACGATGCCGCCCCGCGTCATGATGCTCGCCTCGCTCGCCATCGTCTTGTGCATGGGCGACTGGAAGCCCGTGCGCGCCGCGACGCCCGAGACGATCTTGCACAGCAGCCCGGGACCGATGCCGATGACGAGGCCCCTGAGGAAGGCGTCGAGGGTGAACATCTCCGAGAGGGGCACCGCGAAGCCGACCGTTGCGCTAAAGAAGATGCGGATGAGCCAGCGGATGATCCGCTTGAACTGCGCCACCCAGACCTGGTGCGAGCGCGGCACGTTGACGAAGCACATGCCCGCGACGAAAGCGCCAAGCAGGTGCGATCCGATGAGCGACCCGAGGAAGGAGTAGAGCACAAGGCTGGCGATCATGATCACGAGGTGGATCTCGTCGCGGGGCTGGATCGACGCGCCCTTGACGAAGGTGATCTGGGAGAGCCAGTAGTCGAGCTTCGGGTAGAGATGCTTACCGCCCACCACGCCGTAGCCGAGGAAGGTGAAGGCGGCGATGGTCTTGAGCGCGATGACGCCCGCGTCCGCCTGCAACCGTAGGTGATGGAGGCTGCAATCACACGTGCCAGAGGCGATCACCATGTGTGATGGAGGCTGCAGCCATGTGTGATGGAGGCTGCAACCATGTGCGGTGGGAGGCTGCAACTACAGGTGGTGGAGGCTGCAGCCATGTGTGGTGGAGGTTGTCAGGCCTGCCCCTCCGAGAGTGAGGCGAGCAGCACGAGCAGCACGAGCGAGAAGACGTCGTCGATGAAGGCGGCGGTGAGCGTCGTCTGCCCCGCCAGCGAGTTGAGCATCTTGGCGTCGCTCAGCAGCTTGATCGAGATGCCCACCTGTGGGGCTAGGCTCAGGGCTGGGGTTAGGGCTAGGGCAAGGGCTAGGGCAAGGGCTCGGGTTAGAAATGCGGTCAGGGTTAGGGCAGCTGGATCGAGATGCCCACCGAGGTGGGCGCGAGTGCGCATCCCGCGGCGAAGCCCTCGGGGTAGAGCTTGCCCGGGAAGAGCGCGGCAACCAGCAGCATGCCCATGACCATCGGCGCGGCGGTGCCGATGATGGCGACGACGAACGCCTTGCCGCCGATGAGCTTGACCTTCTCGAAGTTGATGTGCATGCCGCTCTCCATGATGAGTAGCGTCACGCCCACCGTGCCGGCGAACGACCAGATGTCGTTGGTGAAGAGCACCTCGTCGCCCCATCGCGGGGACCACACCAGCGCGGCTTTGCACGCCTAGTTAAGGTTCGGGCTCGGGCTCGGGCTCAGGCTCGGGCTCAGGCTCGGGCTCGGGCTCGGGCTCGGGCTCGGGCTCGGGCTCGGGCTCGGGCTCGGGCTCGGGCTCGGGCTCGGGCTCGGGCTCGGGCTAAGCACCTCAACGTCTGCCAGCATGCGGCCAGATTCCGACGACGACCCTGACGACGAGGCGGCATCGTCGATTAGTCTTATGCAGGTGCCGTCGCTTGCGAATGGAACCACGTCGAGGAGTTCAGGCCCAAGCACGATGCCTGCGAGGAGCTCGCCCAGGATGGCGGGCAGCGTGCAGCGCCGGAAGAGCCGGCCGGCGGCCCACACGGACATGAGGTAGAGCACCACGCCGAATAGAATGTCGAAGCTAACGCCCGCCATAACGAGCCCGGTCTGGGCGTCCGTGAATCCATGAGAGACAAGTCTTGCAAAACCGTTACGAGTGCAGGCAATGGGATGTCCGTCCCCGCGTCCCATGTCTAAGGGGGGGGGGGGTCCTATAAATCGGCAGGAGGGCGAGCGCCTGCGCGCACCTCCGGAATGCCTCCATGAGAAATACCAATTAAGGATATATCTGGCTCCGAGAGGGAGGTGAA
>Ga0209302_10002838_pt1 | contig 10118 bp, 8 predicted proteins | sample ArcOceMetagenome_2_FD_187445 | JGI IMG/M metagenome (GOLD analysis project Ga0209302, IMG submission 187445) | Marine eukaryotic phytoplankton communities from Arctic Ocean - Arctic Ocean ARC135M Metagenome (SPAdes) (version 2) | ecosystem: Environmental > Aquatic > Marine > Oceanic | place... | reverse complement strand
TTAGGCTTAGGCTTAGGCTTAGGCTTAGGCTTAGGCTTAGGCTTAGGCTTAGGCTTAGGCTTAGGCTTAGGCTTAGGCTTAGGCTTAGGCTTAGGCTTAGGCGTAGGGTTCGTCCCTCACCTTGTAACCAAGCGTGGGGTCCTGCACCGCGCTCAGCACCTGCCTGGCCCGGCAGTCATACTGCACCACGCGGTCTCGCGTGAAGTAAGGCGCCGACTTCAGGGGTCGCGCCGTCAAGTTGTGCCACGCCGCACCGCCGTCGCACCCCTTGCACGAGAGACCCTCGGTGGGCCAGGGCACGTGCCAGGGAACGAGGAGCATGATGCGCGCCTGGTTAGGGTTAGGGTTAGTTAGGGTTAGGGTTAGGGTTAGGGTTAGGGTTAGGGTTAGGGTTAGGGTTAGCCTGCTTCCGCGCAGGATCTCCCACTGCTGAGCCAGCAGCTGATGGCATGCGCCAAACAACAACGGATGCACGACCTCGGCCCGCCTTCTTTCTACGCAACAGAGCCTCGGGACTACGCCGCTTCCCCCCCCTCCCCTGGCGGCGGGCCTGTGAGCGACGCGCGGCGGTCGCGAGCTGGCAGGTAGCCCTGGCCGCGGCTAAATTCGCGGGTCTATGGATTTTAGGCTCGACTCTCGTGTCCGCGCGTCTTCCGCTGGAGTGCCCCATCCCCTGGCACTGGCGCCAGCAAGATGGCGGCGACTGCCGATGTGAAGCAGGTGTGGGAGGCGGCGGTGGCGAGCGACACGCCATTCTGGCGCGATAACCTGCGCGCGCTCGAGGAGGAGACATCAGAGATGCAGCGCTCCGTGGCCCACCTGCTCAAGGTGTCGCAGGCGTATACTGCTGCATCCGAGGCGCAAGCGGAGGCTCGCAGGGATATGGTGGAGGCCGTCCTGTCGACGGCCAACGACGCGTTCCAGCACGCTGACCTGGCCGGCTCGACGGGCACGGAGCAGCTGGGAGCGATGCGCGACCTCTTCGAGCAGATGGGTGTGGCCCACGACATGGAGCGGCAGCAGGTGCAGAGCCTGCTGATCGAGCCGCTCCAGGCGATGATCGACGACCCGAAGGGCCTCGCGAGCGGCGAGCGTCTCTTCTCCACCTTCACCTCGCTCTCGCACGACTTCTACGAGGCGCTCTCCGAGTTCCTCTCGCTCGAGGGTGAGGGCGCCAACGCGACGGCGGCCCGCGCCCATGCCAAGACGCAGGCCAAGGCGGCGGCCAAGATGGGGAGCGCGGTCATGTCGCAGGCGGCCTCGAGGGTGGGGACCGGTTTCGGTTTCCTCTCCCGCAAGCTCAACCAGCAGCTCGGGGTTGACCTGGGCCTCGGCGCTGCGGAGGCGCCTGACGCGCCGCCCTCCGCGGCGGCGGCAGCGGAGGAGGAGGAGGACGGGGCTGGCGGGGGTGGACCGAGCGTGGGGGATATGGCACGCGAAGCATACTCGGGAATCAAGCAGGCCGGCAGCCACGCGCACGCGGTGCACGACACCGAGGCGCGCGTGCTGAGGCAGCAGGAGGCGCTGCTCAAGACGCGCCACGCCATGGAGGTGCGGCTGCTCGACACCTCGCAGCGCGGCCGGCTGCAGCTGGCGCGGCAGCTCGTCGACCTCTTCTACGCGCAGTACACACTCGCCGCCCAGCAGAACACCCTCGTCACAAGACACGAAGCGGCGGCGCGCGGCCTGCAGCAGGTGGCCGAAGACGTGGCGGCGGCGCAGCCTGCGCGCACCGCGGCGCTCAAGCGGCGCGGCGCGCAGGTGGGCGCGCTGTGCGCCGCGCTCGGCGCGCCCCCCTCCGAGGTGGCGGTGCCTCTCTCGCTGCTCTCTGCCATGTGTCCCGTGCTGCCTAGCACGGCGGCCGACGAGGCGGCTGCGGGCGGCGTGGCTGGCGGTGCGGGCGGCGGCGACGGCGGCGGCGGCGGCGGCGGCGGCGGCGGCGGACAGGCGGCGGGTGGCGGCGGCGGCGGTGCGGCGGCGGCAGCGGGCGATGCGGGTGGCGAGGGAGACGCGGGGCTGCGGTGCGAGGCGGCTCTCTTCGCACAGGTGGGGATGCTCAAGAGCTGGAAGCGCTGCTGGTGCGTCATCGACGACGGCCGGCTCATCGTGTACCGCTTCGGCGCGAGCGGCGAGGGCGCTGCGCAGCAAAAGTGGCGCGAGAAGCCTCTGGCGGAGCTGCAGCTCGTGCTGTGCAACGTCAAGCCTGTGGCGCAGGGCACGCGCTACTACCTGGAGCTGCGCTCGCCACACGAGCAGGTGACGCTACAGGCGCTGACGCAGCGCACCATGGTGCACTGGACCGAGCTCATCCGCAGCGGCATCGCAGCCGCCTACGGCTCGGCCCCCAGCTCGAGCGAGCTCGCGGGCGGCAACACCCCGGGCGCGCCGTCGCGCCGCGGGTCGGCGCTCGACGCGCTCCTCGCGCCCGACCGCGTGTGCGCCGACTGCGGTGCGCGGCGGCCCGAGTGGTGCTCGGTCAATCTGGGCGCGCTGCTCTGCCTCGAGTGCGCGGGCTGCCACCGCGCGATGGGCACGCACGTGAGCAAGGTGCGCTCGCTCACCATGGACTCGCTCGCGCCGCCGCTGCTGCGCCTCATGCGCGCGCTGCAGCTGGCGCAGCTGCCGCCTGGCGCGCCGCCGCCGCCGCGCGCGGTGGCACGCGCGCCGCACGCAGCCGCACCGCCCGTCGGGCCCAACGCCGTGTGGGAGGCCAGGCCGCTGGAGTCGGTGCGGCGCCCCGTCGCCTCGGACGCCGCCGATGGGCCGGGGCCGCGCGAGCACCGCGAAGTCTTTGTGCGGCTCAAGTACGAGATTAGGGAGTTTGTGGACAAGCCCGCCGACGCTGCCGACGCCGACGCCGACGCCGGCACCGCCGATGCGCTGGGCGAGGCGCTGTGGGCTGCGGCGGAGACCGACGACCCGCTGCTGGCGCTGCAGCTGCTCGCCGCGGGTGCGAGCGCCAGCTGGAACCGCGCGCCAAGCGGCGGTGCTGCGGAGGCGGAGGGCGAGGCGGTGAGCGTCCTCGCGCACGCGCGCGCGTGCGGCAGCGTGCTCGTGGCGGAGCTACTGCAGCAAAACTACTTGCAAAGCGTCGCCGCCTCCCCCGCCGCCGACGACGACTCGCCGAAAGCCTTTGGGTCGACGCCGCAGCCGACCCCGTCGCCGCCCTGGGCGAGTGAGGCTTACTCGCCGAACAGCGCGCTCACCTCGGCCAGCGCGGTCTCCGCCGACGCGGTGGCGGCGGTCACGGCAAGCGTGGGGCAGCTCTCAGACCTCGCCAGCTCGGCAGCGGGGGCGGCAACGGGTGTGGCAAACTCGGCGGCGGGCGTGGCAAGCTCGGCAGCAGGCGCGGCGAGCACGGCGGCGGGCGCGGCGCTAGCCAAGTTCCCGAGCGGCTCGGCGGTCGACACCGTGAGTGCGGTCCGCTCGGCGGGCGCGAGCACGCTAACGGCGGGCGCGAGCACGCTGACGGCGGGCGCGAGCACACTGTTCAGCGCGGCGGGCTCGCTGGGCCTCGACCGCTTCCTGGGCGGCAGCTCCCCCGAGGAGGCGCCAGCAGGCGAGGGGGAGCCTCCGCCCCCGCCTCCGCCCCCGCCTCCGCTCCCGCCTCCGCCCCCGCCTCCGCCCCCGCCTCCGCCTCCTCCACCGCTGCCGCCGTTGCCAGCTGAGGAGCCTCCACCGCCGGCCGCGGAGCTTGCGGTGGCCGAAACATTGCTTGCAGCTCAGCCGGTGGCGGCGGCGGTGGCGGCGGCAGCCCAGCCGGAGGCAGCAGTGGACGTGGGACTCGCGGCACCAGCCGATGCGGCAAGCCGTGCCGGGGCCGCTGCGAGCGAGCCGGCGGCAGCAGGCGCGGCGGCTGCAGGGCCAGTGGTTGCAGATTTGGCGGCTGCAGAGCTAGCGGCTGTGTCGGAGCCGGCCAAGCAGAAGTCGATGTCCAAGGAGTCGGCGGCGCCGCAGTCCGCGGCCGTGGAAGATGAGTGGGGGGGGGTGCCTTTGACTGCGGTGGAGGGCACCGCCCCTGACGACGAGACGCCGCAGTGAGTGGCACTGCCCCTCGCGGAGAGCAGATCTATAGGGTGGTGGGTGGGAGGAGGGGAGGGTTACTATAGTGGGCCCGTAGTCCTTTCTAATACTGTAGGTCTGTACGCAGTACGGCTTCCTATTCTATTACTGAATACGGTAAACGACAGCAAACGAAGCAGTGGCGCACGCGCGGGAGAATCACCTGCCGCCTTACGCCGTGACGCTGTGGAGTTTACCGTCGCGGCCCAAACTTCAAACTGGGCCTCGGCGACCGCGGCGAGTTGATTGGGAGTAATGCAGCGCGCCCCTGGACAGCCTCTGTGCGCCCACGGCGTGCAGTGCTACCGAAATAATCCGCTGCATTGGGAGGAGTTCGATCACCCGGCCGATCACCCGAAGTTGAAGAGGACAGCAGAAGAGGGATCGCCATCGGGACCACCGGCCAAGAAGGCCAAGGGGGCCAAGGGGGCCAAGGAGGCCGACGACCCCCCACCGGCCCAGGAGGCCGAAGAGGCATCGTCGTCGTCGTCGTCGCCGCCGCCGTCCTCTCCGGCGGTCCTCGTCTTCGCCCCCGGCGCGAGCGGCTTGACAGCGCAGAAGATGCGCCTGTTCCAGGATGGGCTGCTCACCTCGCTCGGTCTGATCGTGTCTCGCTGCGACGACAACGCCCTCGCAAAGGGCGAGGCGCGATGGACCTGCCAGCAGGTGGGAAGCAGCTCCAACCTGAGGCACTTGCTCGCCGTGGTGGGCCGCGCGGCCGCAGCGCACCCCGGGTGCAAGATCTTCTTGGCCGGTGCCTCCTTTGGTAACCGAGTGGCGGCCGAGGCGCTGCGCACGCACAGCGACGAGCTGCGGAAGCTCGGCGTGCAGCCCGCGCTCATCTCGTGCGGCTACCCACTCATCTCACCTGGGAAGCCCGACATCGGCGAGCCCGGCTACGACGCGAAGCGGCCCGCCAGCCTGCTCAACCTGCCGGCGTCGGTGCGCGTGCTGCTTCTGCAGGGCACCGCCGACGAGTACAACGGGCCTCGCGGCATCACGGCGCTCGAGGAGCTGATACCGGCGATGAGCGCGACGGCCGAGCTCGTCGAGGTGCCCAACGGGACGCACGGGCTGCCCACGGCGACACGGCTCAAGGAGCTGGGCAAGAAGCAGGCCGACGTCGACCAGGGCATCGGCAAGGCGATCTTAGAGTTCGTCAACCGCTTCTGAGTTTGTCCACCGCTTCTGAATGGGCGGCGCTGCCCGACCCGACGGCCTTGGTGACCTGTTGCGTGTTGGGGCGAGCGCGAGGGGCCACAGGTGTTGGCCCAGCCCGCGCCCGTGGGCGCCGCACTGTTGGGGGGCGCACGCGCGTGGTGACGTTGACGGGTGTGCGTTGGCTTGGCTTGAAACTAAGGTAAGCCAAGCCATGATCATGTTCACGCGCTGTGTTGGGTGAGCCTTACTTAGCCCAACCACAGACGTGGTCTCAGCCTCACTAGCACAACCTCGACCGTGCCATTCGGGTATGCTGGCCTGCTCGCCTGCACATGCTCGCCTGCGCATGCTTTGCCGGTGCCGCCGACAAAGCATCGGCTCTGCAACACGGCGCCTCAGTACGCAACACTACGACGTCCTTGGCATCACGAGCGACGCCTTGCAGGCCGAGGTCAAAGGCGCCTACTTCCGAAAGGCCAAGGCGTTTCACCCGGACATTAACAAGTCGGCCTCGGCTGCGCAGCGGTTCCGCCAGATCACCGACGCCTACAAGGTGCTGCGCAACCCGGCCTCCCGCGCCGCCTACGACAGCGGCAGGCCAGAGCAGGCCGGGGAGCCGAAGAAGAGTCGCGAGCGCAAGTCGTGGAAGGCGTACAAACCAGGCCAATCCTACGCCTCGTGGAAGCAGGAGATATTCCGAGACGTCACTCAGCTCTCGTGGCACGTCATCGGCGTCGAGGACGTTGGGCAGTGCGTTGAGAGTGCCGCCCTGGTGGCGCCGCAGCTCGCTTACCCTGGCTTACTGGGGCTGGTGATCGAGGCTCTTGGTTGCGCTACTCACACGGAATGGTAGCCGCTGAGCCGCTCAGGGCGCAATGGAAGGCTGCCGTGTTGCCGTGAGGCCCTGCCAGAGTCGCCGATTCTGCGGCTTCCAACACCACCAGGTAGGGAAGTACGTTCGCCAGATGGAGGCGGGCTTCGCCAAGGCCGTCACGGCGGCGGCGGCATCTCCAACCGATCTCGACTCCTGGAAGCCAGCGCGCAGCTGGGCGATAGAGTACCGCGGCTGGGTGGCCAGCGGTGCAGTGGTGTGCCTGCTGGTCACGCCCGTGGTGCCTCTCGCCATGCTCGCTTGCGTGCGCCTCACGCGCATCCTCGACCAAAACACGGAGCAGCTGCACGCCTGGTGCGAAGCCCCGTGGCGCGCCAAGGCGGCAGGTGTGCGCGGCCGACTGCGGCGAGAATGGACAACCGTGCGCGGCTGGCTGCGGCAAGACCTCGGCTGGCTGCGGCGCCAGTGGGCGCGAGGTCGTAGATAGCGATGCTGAGAGAAGACCTATCTTATCGTTTTCATCTTATCTGCCTTACGCTCCGCGAATAACATCCGCTCACATTTTTTGGGACATTGGCGCGGCGAACGGTTTGTGCGGCCACACCGTGTGTGCAGCTCCGAGCTGGCCGCCATGACGATTCACTACAACGCGGGCGAGATGAACGAGCTGTCCGTCCTCTTCAAGTGGCGCGGCACAATCATGCCGATGGTCTTGGGCCGCCCCGTCATTTGGCTGCTCATCGCGCTGCACTGTGGGCTGCTGTATGTGCACCGAAGGAGAGAGGACATCGAGCTGCCGACGCTGCCGTGGAAGGTGGTCGCGGTGCCGCAGGCGCTACTCACCTTCTTCGTTGTCTTCTTCTCGGGCAGCTGCTACTCGCGCTACTACACCCTCTACACCAAGTGCACTGGCGTGGCCGGAGCGCTCATGTGCTGGGTGGGGCTGCTGCGAGTATTCTTCAATGACGCGAGCCCCGAGCAGTTGTGGAACCTGAGCCGGCACGCCATTGCCTCGGTCTACGTCCACTACTTCACGCTGGCCGGCAGTGCCTCGGGCGGCGGCAAGCTGATGACTGAGACCGAGTGGTCGGTCGTGATGGCGCGCCGCATGCTCTCTGCGGAGGAGCGCAGAGTGGTCGACTCGTACCAGGGCTTCAAGCCGTTCCTGCTACAGGAGTGGGCGCTACAGACCGTCAACGAGTACCTCGCCACCGACGCGAAGCGCACGGTCGGCGCCGGCATCGCGCCTTTCATGGCGCAGGCGCTCGCGCTGCGCAAGAACTGCGCAGAGACCGTCAACCTACTCGCGCAGCCCGTGCCCTTCCCGTACTTCCACGTGATCAACTTCATGCTCTCGGTCAACCTCGTGCTCGTCGCCTACTCACTGACCTTCATAGACTCCATCATGACCGTGCCGCTCTTCTTCATAGTGTGCCTCGTGCTGCAGGGGCTCAAGGAGTGTGCCGTCGCGCTCGCTGACCCCTTCGGCGGCGACGCCGTCGACTTCGATGTGGACCTCTTCCTGGCCAACATCCTGTCCAACGCGCGCGCGCTCATCGCGAAAGACGCGGCCTTCCAGCCGGGCACGCACATGCCGTGCCCACCCTTGGGCAAAGAGGAGTTGTCAGGGGACCCGAGTGGGCCCGCGCCCTATTGAGCTGGCCCGTAATGCAGACCGAAGGCGCGAGAGCCTGAGGCTAGCGGCGGCGGCTGGGGCGGGGGCGGGGCGAGTAGGGGTGGAGGAGGCAGATACGTCGTGGTCAAGTCCTGAGCCGCGCTGGTCCCCCCGTCCCCCCCACCACAGGCATTCTCCAGCATTCACCATGGACACCGTCCGGGCCGCCCCGCACCCCGCCATGCACCCGCACCCCGCCTGCCAAAAGTGCCCATGCGTGGTCTATTGTGGATATGCATGATGCATGCTTCTGTAGCTTCGACAATTTCGCTGTTTTTTATCCGATGAATAAGCGATAAGACAGGCTGTGACAGGGCTCCGCTCAGCCTCAGGGCCGCTCAGGGGGCGCGCGGGCCGCGGCGCGCGGGGAGATTTGTTGGCCAAAAAAAACCAGCTTTGAGCTAACCACAACACACACTCACTCTCACATACACACGACACAGGACACACAAGCGGTCCCTCCTCCCACCGTGCCAAGACACAGAAACTGTAAAATAGTGTGGAGGCATGTTCGAGCGCTTGAGTGGACGGTTTTCGCCCACCTTGCTAAATAAGTAAAAAGCATCCGCATAAATCATAATATCGCGTGTTACCAAAGGAACGCCATAAACAGCAAGACGGCTTCACGCATCACGGCGTCTCGCACTACGCGAAGCAAGCCTGTACCGTCTCCTGGTGCTCCTTTGCCAGCTGTGCGCGCTGCGCCACCAGTGGACCCATCGCTGCAGCGCCCATCGCCAGCACCGTCTGCTTTTCCTCCTCGCGCAGCGCACCTGCGTCCGCCCCGTCGCCGCCGCCGCGCGCATCTTTGATGGCCTCCTTGATCGTCCGCACGGTCTCGTCCTGCGCTTCCACCACGGCCTCCACCACCTTGAGAGTCACATTGCAGAAGCTCCACCAGTCGTGAGTGCTCTCGAAGGCGCTGTCTTCGATGTCGGCCGTGCCATGCTTCGCCTCCAGCACCGCCCGCACGGCCTTGCCTAGCGGGTCGTCGCAGCCGTCGCGCATCGAGGCGGCGTTGAGGGTGGACGCGTGCTGCAGGGCCTTGGCGCCGGCATTCAGGTGGTTGCGCGCGCGCACCAAGCCGCGCCAGAAGGCGTCGTCCTTCTCCCCGGCGCGCGCCCAGTGCTCTAGAAAGCCCCGGTGCGCACCCTCGAGCCCTAGGTTGACAGCCAGTCCCAGGAACTGCTCCATGCCGAGCGCCGCGTCGCCAAATAGGAAGACGAAGGTGCCACTGCTGCCCAGCTCACCCGCCAGCTGTTCGTGATCGTTGAGCCAGATGCGCTGGAAGCCTGGGGTGGGAAGCCGCAGGGTCCGCAGCTTTGGCCGAGGCTAGTGGCCCCCGCCTCCGCCTCCCATTGGGCTCCGAGCGGCACAGCCGCTCCTCCAGAGTGCGGCGAGCCACCCAGAGTGCCAACAGCACTAGCCCTAGGAGGCGGGGGTGGCGAGCTGTGGCGCCCACCCAAGAGGGCGCCTCCCAACATGCTATGGAAGCCGCCGGCCACCGCCTCGTCGATGCCCGTGGCCAGCATATCGAGCCCGCCCTCGTACGCCTCGCCTAGGTACTGGCGGAACTTGTCCGCGCCGCCGTCCGCGGCAGCGTAGCGCGCCTCCATGTCGCTCATGAGGGCGAAGAGCGTGAGGGTGATGCTGCCGTCGTGGTTGGGCAGGCCCACGATGAACTCGGCGCTCCAGCGGCCGCGGCCCGACCAGATGTGGAAGTTGTTGAAGACGTCCTTGCTCATGTCAGCGGTTGCCTCGGGCGGCAGCGACAGCTCGTAGTAGCCCCACTCGCTCGCACGGCTGCTGCGCTCCGCCTCGCCCGGGTTGATGAGCTTGGCCACCTTGCCGTGCACACCGTCGCAGCCCACGATGACGCGTGGCTTGCAGCGAAGCCCGTCGTCAAGGCGCACACTGCCCGTGGCGACATCCACGTCGCCCGGCGCATAGCCCGTGCCGTACTCGAACTTCACGCCCGCCGCCTCGGCGGCCTGGATGAGCTTGATGGTGAGCAGGTTGCGGTTGATGCTCAGCAGCGGCTCGCGGTAGCTCTCGGTGCTTCCATCCGAGAAGCGACGGGACACCATGGGAATCAGCGTGGACTGAAGGTCAGCGTAGGCGCCAATCTCCGTTAGCATCGCACAGCCGCGTGTGCTGAGCGACAGGTTGATGCTCTTGCCAGCGTCGATGACCACCTGGTGCTCCGTGCGCTTCTCGCGCACGCACACGCGGTGGCCGCGCTGCTGCAGACCCAGGGCCACTGCCGCGCCCACAGGGCCCGCGCCGTACACCACAGCGTCGATCGCCATGCTCCGAGAGATAGATAGATAGATAGATAGATAGATAGATAGATAGATAAGAAGTCAGGGGCCGCAGGGCCGCGTAGTA
>Ga0209302_10002836_pt1 | contig 10119 bp, 3 predicted proteins | sample ArcOceMetagenome_2_FD_187445 | JGI IMG/M metagenome (GOLD analysis project Ga0209302, IMG submission 187445) | Marine eukaryotic phytoplankton communities from Arctic Ocean - Arctic Ocean ARC135M Metagenome (SPAdes) (version 2) | ecosystem: Environmental > Aquatic > Marine > Oceanic | place... | reverse complement strand
AATAGCAGAAACCTTATACGGGCATATCTCTAATTGGGATACCTCGGAGGTAACTGATATGAATAAACTTTTTTTAAATGCCCATACATTTAACGAACCCTTAAATAATTGGGACGTATCTAAAGTAACTAATATGCATGCTATGTTTGATAATGCATACGTATTTGACCAACCTTTAAATAATTGGGATGTAAGTAAGGTGACTAATATGCGTGAGATGTTTTCTTCAATGAAATCTTTGGCTTTTAACCAACCTATTGGAGATTGGAATGTGAGTAGTGTAAATAATATGAGAAATATGTTTTATAATGCCACTGCTTTTAACCAAGATATCAGTAATTGGGATACTTCTGAGGTTACTGATATGAGTTCTATGTTTTCGCAAGCTATCTCTTTTAATCAAGACATTAGTAATTGGGATGTAAGTAATGTGACTACTATGAATAGTATGTTCGTAAATACTCCTTTTAACCAAAATATAGGTTCTTGGGATGTTAGTAATGTAACGGATATGGGTGATATGTTTTGGGAGGCAGATGCTTTCAACCAACCTATTGGTAATTGGGATGTGAGTAGTGTGACTAATATGAGTTTTATGTTTTCTGGTGCTGATTATTTCAACCAACCCATTGGAGATTGGGATGTGAGTAATGTGACTAATATGTGGTTAATGTTTAGAGATGCTACTGCTTTTAATCAACCTATTGGTAATTGGGATGTGAGCAGTGTGACTAATATGAATTCTATGTTTGAGGATGCTACTGCTTTTAACCAACCCATTGGAGATTGGGATGTGAGTAATGTGACTAAAATGACGGGAATGTTTGAAAGAACTGAAGCTTTTAATCAACCTATTGGTAATTGGGATGTGACTAATATGACGGGAATGATTAATATGTTTTGTGGAGCTAAAGCTTTTAATCAACCTATCGGAAATTGGAATGTGAGTAATGTGACTAATATGAGAGGTATGTTTTATGGAGCTGAAACTTTTAACCAACCAATTGAAAATTGGGATGTGAGTAAGGTAACTGATATGAGTTTTATGTTTAATGATGCTGAATCTTTTAATCAACCTATTGAAAATTGGGATGTGAGTAGTGTAACTGACATGGGAAGTTTGTTTTGTGATGCAGCTGCATTTAACCAACCTTTAGATGATTGGCAGGTTAATAGTTCTGCTAAAATGAGTAAAATGTTTCTTAATTCACAACTTAAAAAAAAATATGGAGCCGGTGGTAAATTATTTAAAACTCTAAAAAAAGTTGTGGCGGTGAAAGAAGTTTCGAAAGCCAAAACAAATAAAATGATTTATCTACATGAAAATGGAATAACGATTGTTGCAAAATCGGGTACAAAAGGTGCAAAAGCAGGTGAAACGTATGAGCTTAATGGAAAAAAATACTATGTGGCAATAAACAAACAAGATCTAGAAAGGCTTGTGGATGAAGATGCAGATATGACAAAAGTAGTTACAAGTAAAATAACTACTATGAATAATTTATTCAGCTACAGTAAGTTTAATCGAGATATTAGTAATTGGGACACAAGTAATGTAAAATCTATGTCGGAAATGTTTTATCAAAATGAAGATTTTAACCAAGCAATAGGTCATTGGAATACCAAAAATGTTACTGCAATGATTTCCATGTTTCATGGAGCATCTTCTTTTAACCAACCTATTGGAAATTGGGATACTATTCGATTAAATAATATTACAAGCATGTTTGAAGATGCTAAGTCATTTAACCAATCTATTGAAAATTGGGTTGGTTTTGGCACTTCGATCAAAGGGCCTATTAAATCACATAACTGTATGATTATACGAAATGCATTTAAAGGTGCAGAATCATTTAACCAATCATTAAAAAATTGGAAAATAAAAACATACAACCCTTATAATTTATTTGAAAATGCAAAATCTTTTAATGGAGACCTCAGTGGTTGGAAACTATATGAATCATTAACAAATTTATTTAAAGGTGCAGAATCGTTTAATAAACCCCTAAATACTTGGGATGTCAGTGATGTTATTGGAATGAAATCATTATTTAAAGGTGCAAAATCGTTTAATCAAGATCTTTCTAAATGGAATATGTCAAATGTATACCAGTTTGAAAATATGTTTTATGGGGCTTCTTCCTTTAATCAAGATATTGGAAACTGGAATGTAAGCAATGTCTACACAATGCAAAATATGTTTAGAGAAGCCTCAAATTTTAATCAGGATATAAGTAGTTGGGATACTAGTAATGTTGAAAAGATGACTGGATTATTTCAGGATGCAATATCTTTTAATCAGGACATAAGGGATTGGAAATTAAATAAATCGCTCAAATATTCCAATACAATTTTTAAAAATGCACAATCTTTTAATGAAGAATTTAATCCATACGTTAAAATTGAAAAACCAAAGAAGGCCTCCTATTCAAAAAAACTGAGTCCTGAGGATAAAAAAACGATCTCAAAAATAAAAAAACTTTTAATTGCAAGAGATTTTGATAAAATAGATCTAGGAATAGAACTTCTGGTCTCTTTAAATAACATAGAATTATTTGAAACACTTTTACATGATTACAAAATAGATAGTAAAGCCTATTTCTGGGAAATGCTAAAAAGAAATAAAATATTTTCAGGTTCAAAACTCGCACAACCTTACTTAGATTATGCCTTTCTAAATGTAATTGCGAATACCCCAAAGGAGGCCAAGATACATAAGTCATTGGTTTTAAAAAACATACATTATCTATCTACAGATATGTTTTTAAGTAGAGTAAGACATTGGAAAGATCCCCTTTTACCAAGGTTTTATTCTTTTTCAAAGTTTAACTCTTTAAAATCTTTAAAAATTGATTTCAGTGATTTCAGTGAATTTAGCTTGATTAATATAAGTTTTGAAACTATCATGCCAAAAAACTTAACAGAATTAAAAGTTTTGGGAGTTCAAGGTAGCCTTGAATGGATGAAGTACCTTGAAAAACTTAAGTCACTCTCTTTTAGTGATGAACAACGGGATATATATAGGAATATTAAAGCTATAAGCCATAGAGAAAGTTTTAATTATTTAAAAAATCTTGAAACCCTAGAGTTTACTTCAAAAAGTTTTGAGAATCTTGATTTTCTATCTGAATGTAGTAAATTAAAAAAAATTAGTTTAACAATTATAGGAGGTGGTTATAAACTAAAGAATATAGATTTTCTAGTTAAACTAAAGGAATTAGACGTGTTAGAATTGACGTTTAATGAAAAAGATAATGACGAGTATGTTTATTTTGACACTTCTAATTTAAAGATTCTCAAAAGTTGTCATTCTCTAAAAAAAATAACGATAAATGGATTAAGTGTTGAGACCAATAATAAACTTTTACTTGACAAATTATTTTTAACAAAGTGGAAATAGTTTTACAATATATGAAATTACAACATAATTGGAATTATTCTGGTAATTTATTGGTTATTAATTTTTTTTACAGACATTATAAATTTTTGGATTATGAGCTTTTAATAAAAAAAAACAGCCTGTGAAATAGGGACAACAGTATCCTCTGTGAAACTAAAAATCAGTAATATGATTTATATACTTAGCAATGGTAATTATGGTCATTCTAACTACTCCAAAGACTCCAGATTGGCTCTTTTTGAATTTTTAGATAAAAACAGAAATGTATAATTAAATCGTTTATTAATGATTTTAAGATAAAAAACTATAACATAAAAAGGATCGCTTACTTATTTTAGCGAAGCATCTGTAAACCTTTTAATATCAAGGGTTATATTGTTTTTTTTAAATTTTTAAAAATACAATATGTTGCTTTATTTGTTAGGTTTTTACAGGTTAAATTCGTATATTATATTCTGTAAGAAACTCCCTAAGGTTATTCTTAATTTCCAAGAGTTACTTCAAAAGAACTACTTAAATTTTAAAAAGTATAACGACAAATAAATAGCAAAAACGATCATTTATATATAATATCAATAAGTTAAAAAAACTAAAAATTCATATAAAATATTATCAAACACTATGAACCCATATACAGAAGAGCAAGTAAGATTTATATTAAATAATTATATAAAAAATGAAGATCGTTGTGTTAGAGAAACTGGACATTCTCTAGGCAGTATTAAGTTAATGTTACAAAACATAGCCGCAACTTATGGTCTTGTAAATTTTGGAACCGGTAACCCTATGTACACTCGAATAGCAGATGAATACAGAGAGAATAATCCAGTATTTGGTGAAACAATGTCAAAAAGATCATTTTGTATGAGATTTGGTGTAATAAAAGATTAGTTATCAAAAAAATATATGAGTATTTAAAATAATAGTTTATGAAATTCAATAACGAAACACTAAGAATCGCTGTAAAAGAGTGGTTAGAGGACGAAACAAAAGCAGAAGCAACATACGGTCATATTTCTAATTGGGATACCTCAGAGGTCTCGGATATGAGTAAACTTTTTTTGGATGCTCATACATTTAACGAACCTTTAAATAATTGGAACACAACAAATGTGTTAAAAATAGCACAAATGTTTAGTGGTGCTAAAGTTTTTAATCAACCTATTGGAAATTGGGATGTGAGTAAGGTGAAAAGTATGAGAGGAATGTTTTATGACGCGGTATCATTTAATCAAGATATAGGTACTTGGGATGTGAGTAATGTAACAACTATGTATAAAATGTTTCATGGCGCAACAAAATACAATGAACCTATTGGTAATTGGGATGTGAGAAAGGTGAAAAGTATGAGAGAAATGTTTAAAGAAACATGTTTTAACCAGCCTATTGGTGCTTGGGATTTAAATAAGGTGACTAATATGAGAGAAATGTTTAGAGAAACATATTTTAACCAGCCTATTGGTGCTTGGGATGTCAGTAATGTGAGTTTTATGACTGGAATGTTTAGAAATAGTGACTTTAACCAACCCATTGAAAATTGGGATGTGAGTAAGGTGACAGACATGAGCTATATGTTTGGAGCAACACCAGAAACTAAACAAACCTTATTGTTTTCTGCAACGTTTCCAAAAGAAGTTGAAGCTGCTATAGCTTTTAATCAACCTATTGGAAATTGGGATGTGATAAGTGTTACTAATATGAGTGGTATGTTTGGAGATGCTAAAAATTTTAACCAGCCAATTGGAAACTGGAATGTTAGTAATGTTACTGATATGACTAGAATGTTTGAAAATAGTGTCTTTAACCAACCCATTGGTAATTGGGATGTGAGTAAGGTAACAAGTATGGAAGATATGTTTCAGGGTGCTGAAACTTTTAATCAAGATATAAGTTCTTGGGATGTGAGTGAGGTAACAAGTATGTATAAAATGTTTCATGGTGCAAGAAAATTTAATCAACCCATTGAAAATTGGGATGTTAGCAATGTGTCAGATATGACTAAAATGTTTTGTGAAAATGTCCTTAATGAACACCATCCTGGCCATCCTGACCATCAGCACACTAATATGGGTGAGATGTTTCCTTCAATGGCTTTTAATCAACCTATTGGTAATTGGGATGTGAGTAAGGTAACAAGTATGGAATCTATGTTTATGAATGCCAAAGCTTTTAACCAACCTATTGGTGATTGGGATGTGAGTAATGTTACTAGTATGTTGAGGATGTTCCGGTCTGCAAAATCTTTTAATCATCCTTTAGATGATTGGGACGTAAGTAAGGTAACTAATATGGGGCGAATGTTCTGGAAGGCAGAATCTTTCAACCAACCCATAGGCAATTGGGATGTGAGTAATGTTACTAATATGGATACTATGTTCTATAAGAATGATGTTTTCAACCAACCTATTGGGAATTGGAATGTGAGTAATGTTATTAATATGGTGGGTATGTTTGGTAGCGCTTCTTCTTTTAATCAACCTCTTGGAAATTGGGATTTGAGTAGTGTTTCTTATATGAGTTATATGTTTCGTGATGCTAAAGCTTTTAACCAACCCATTGAAAATTGGGATGTTAGCAATGTGTCAGATATGACTAAAATGTTTTGTGGTGCTATATCTTTTTGTCAAAATATTAGTACTTGGAGAAGACCAGGTTGGCCTCATATTTATCTAATGGGTTTTAAGAAGTATATAAATTACAGATCATCTATGTTTGATGGAGCTAACGCCTTTAATAATGTATATAACGGTGATAATTTAAAACAAAAAATTATGTTGCTAGAAGCATTCCCTAGTATAGATTCAACTCAAAAAAAATATATTTCGAAACTTAAAAAGTTATTTAAGAAAAGAGATTACACCAATATTGACGTTGGGATTCATTTAATAAAATCCTTAAATGATAAGGTTTTGTATGAATATTTTTTAAATGAAGTGAAAATTCATGAAAATGGAGAATTTATTAGGTCAAAATATTTTACTGGCTCAGGTCCGGCTCAACCATTCTTAGATTATATACTGCTATCATTAATAAATACTGCACCAAGTAAAGCTATTATTGATGAAAGTATAAAGCCAGCTTCAATTAAGCGTATTTTTTTAGAGGCTGAATACTCCTATCATACTGGAGGGCATGGGAATGACGAATACTGGACTCGGGACTGTGGTATATATACAGCAAATCAACTTCCTGACTTAGCATTTGAGAATTTAGAAGAAATTACACTAAATAATTATCAAAATTTAGAGAGTTTAAAATTCTTACTAAATTGTAAGAAATTAAAAAAAATCAACATTGCCGATTTAGATAACATTAAAGATACAAATATATTTATTAAGGGCGTAGTTAAAAAAAATGATCATTATGATAACCATAACACAATTACTCCTCGAAATAAATAAAATAATCAATAAATTAAATGGAAAAAAACGAAATAAACTTATTTAAGGCCTTAGGCATGTTTATGAAAGAAATGAGAAGCACATTTCATACCATGTGTTTAACACAATTTGGTTCAGGCTGGGAAACAAATTATGCTCAAACTTTTAGTACTGATAAAATAAAAGAATGGAACGATCGAATTCGTGGTGGGGAACAACCAGAAAATTTAATCGATTTTGGGAACTTAGTTATTTTTTCTGAAAAACACAGGGATAGTTCATTTTTTAGACGAAAGTTTCCAAGACACAATAAAAGTATAGCAACTTATTTCAAAGATATAGCAGAAACTCGAAATAGACTTATGCACTTTCTGACTTTAGACATATCTATGGAAGAAACAGCCTATAACCATATGATTAAAATCTCTAAAATTCTCAATTTAGATACTATGATTAAAGAATTAGAAAATTTAAAAAATTCGAACAAAAAGAGTATTAAAATAAAAACACAGAAAACTCTTGAGGACAATACAAGTAAAACAAAAAACACATCCAATGAAAGGGTAGCAATCGGAAAATTAGTTAGATCTAAAATGGATGAACTAATTGAGAACGATTTACTCAGTGATCAGGAAATTGAGAAATTACAGAGAAAAGATTATTCTAGAGCTACATTACATATACAATACCCATTACTAAGAAGAGTATTGCCCAATGATCCTAATAATATCCCTAGGTATTGGGTAGCAAGAAAAACCATAAGAGGACATGAGTACGTTATTTGCTCAGAATGGTTCGAGCAACCAAGTAATAATGACAGACCTCATTTTTTAGCTTGGTATAGAACAAAAAATAAATAAATTTTTAACAATAGGTTTTACTCAGCTACTTTACTTATATCTGCAATTAGTAAAGAATATTAAACCAAAAAACAATTTAATGATGGAATATTTAAAAATCAATAACGATACAATAAAAACAGCAGTAAAAGAGTGGCTAGAGGACAATAAAAAAGCAGAAGCTAAATATGGACATATTTCTAACTGGGATACCTCAGAGGTTACTGATATGAGCAAACTTTTTTTAGATGCCCATACATTTAATGAGAACTTAAATAATTGGGATGTGTCTAAAGTAACAAATATGCATGCTATGTTTGATAATGCATATGTTTTTAACCAACCCCTGAATAATTGGGATGTAAGTAAGGTGACTAATATGAGTGAGATGTTTTCTTCAATGGAATCTTTGGCATTTAACCAACCCATTGGAGATTGGGATGTAAGTAGTGTGGTTAATATGGCTGGAATGTTTTCTTATGCAGCTTTTTTTAACCAACCTATTGGTCATTGGGATGTGAGCAATGTTACTGATATGCGTAATATGTTTCAAGGTACTAATTCTTTCAACCAACTCATTGGTGATTGGGATTTGAGTAATGTTACTAATATGATGGAAATGTTCAAAGAGGCTAAGGCTTTTAATCAACCTATTGGTAATTGGGATGTCAGTAATGTAACCGATATGCAAAGTATGTTTTATTATGCTCCCTTATTCAATAAAGATATTGGTAATTGGAACGTAAGCAATGTATCCAATACGATGCTGATGTTTTTTCTTTCTCCATTTAACCAACCAATTGGTAATTGGGATGTGATTAAGGTTACTTCTATGAGAAGAATGTTTTCGGGCGCTAATCATTTTAACCAACCCTTAAATACTTGGAATGTGAGTAAGGTAACAGATATGAGTTCAATGTTTAGTGGAGCCGAAGCTTTTAATCAACCTATTGATAATTGGGATGTGAGTAAGGTTACTTCTATGAGGGGTATGTTTTGTGATACTGAAGCTTTTAATCAACCTATTGGAAATTGGGATGTGAGTAAGGTAACAGATATGAGTTCAATGTTTTCGGGCGCTAATCATTTTAACCAACCTATTGGAAATTGGGATTTAAGTAATGTAACTAATATGGCTGGTATGTTTGGTCTGAGTTATAGTGAAAGTGCAACTTCAAAATTTAACCAACTTATTGGTAATTGGGATGTGAGTAATGTTACTAATATGATTAGAATGTTTTATGGAGCTGATGCTTTTAATCAACCTATTGATAATTGGGATGTGAGTAGTGTAATAAATATGAGAGAAATGTTTAGTGCTGCCAAAGCTTTTAATCAACCTTTAGAAAATTGGCAGGTTAATAGTAATACTAAAATGAGTAAAATATTTCTTAAATCACCACTTAAAAATAAATATGGAGCCGGTGGTAAATTATTAAAAACTCCAAAAAAAGTGGGTGAGGTAAAAAAAGTTTCTGACAATAGAATGATTTATCTACATGAAAATGGAATTACCATTGTAGTTAAGCCAGGAGCAAAAGGTGCAAAAGCTGGTAAAACGTATGAGCTTAATGGGAAAGAATATTATGTAGCAAAAGACAAACAAGAATTAATTAATCTTGTTGATAAAGGATTTGATATGTCTAAAGTTATTACAAGTAAAATAACAACCATGAATAATTTATTCAGTTATAGTAATTTCAATCAAGACATTAGTAGCTGGGACACAAGCAAAGTAAAATCAATGTCGGAAATGTTTTATCGTAATGAAGATTTTAACCAAGCAATAGGCCATTGGAATACCAAAAATGTTACTGCAATGATTTCCATGTTTCATGGAGCATCTTCTTTTAACCACCCTATTGGAAATTGGGATACTACTCGATTAAATAATATTACAAGCATGTTTGAAGATGCTAAGTCATTTAATCAACCTATTGAAAATTGGGTAGGATTTGGCACTTCGATCAAAGGAGCTATTGAATCACATAACTGTATGATTATACGAAATGCATTTAAAGGAGCAGAATCATTTAACCAATCATTAAAAAATTGGAAAATAAAAACATACAACCCTTATAATTTATTTGAAAATGCAAAATCTTTTAACGGAGACCTCAATGGTTGGAAACTATATGAATCATTAACAAATTTATTTAAAGGTGCAGAATCGTTTAATCAACCTTTAAATACTTGGGATGTCAGTGATGTTATTGGAATGCAATCATTATTTAAAGGTGCAAAATCATTTAATAAAGATCTGTCAAAATGGGATATGTCAAATGTATACCAATGTGAAAGTTTGTTTTATGGGGCTTCCTCATTCAATCAAGATATTGGAAAGTGGGACGTAAGCAATGTAACCACTATGCAGAATATGTTTAGAGAAGCTTCCTCATTCAACCAAGATATTAGTGGTTGGGATGTATCTAACGTAAAAAAAATGACTGGTTTATTTCAGGACGCAACAACCTTTAACCAAGATATAAGCGATTGGAAA
>Ga0209302_10002835_pt1 | contig 10121 bp, 8 predicted proteins | sample ArcOceMetagenome_2_FD_187445 | JGI IMG/M metagenome (GOLD analysis project Ga0209302, IMG submission 187445) | Marine eukaryotic phytoplankton communities from Arctic Ocean - Arctic Ocean ARC135M Metagenome (SPAdes) (version 2) | ecosystem: Environmental > Aquatic > Marine > Oceanic | place... | reverse complement strand
CGGCGGGAAAAACAGCGGCGGTTGCAACTTTCAGATACGCGGCTACGCGTGTAGCCGCGTATGTTAGCTAAGATACGCGGTGAAACGTGTACGTGCGTATACTCATATACCCTCCCTCTCTGCAGCAGCGGCTGGATTCGGCCGAGGGCTGAGAACGTGGCTGAGAGACACAATCACCATCGCGATCATGGAGGGTGGGGTCGTTCCTGAGGCAGCGGCCGCGGCCCCGGCGGTTCATCCGTGGGCCAACGACCTGGATGACAGCGAACTGCAGAACTGGCAGATCTGGGAGGAGGTGAAGCGCTCTATAAAGCGGCACCCCGAAATGACACCGCCGACCAAGTGGCTCGACCGGGCCCTGGAGGACAACCGGCTGATGCAGCGCTTTCGTAGGGCTGCGAACGGATCGATCGTTGGCACGGCGATGGCGCTGCTGCACACGGCCCGCTGGAGAGACCGAGAGGGGGTCAACGACATCCTCAAGACGTGGAGGAGTGACGCGGCTGTGGGCGCCATGCAGGCCTACTGGCCGGCTTGTACGAGCGGCAAGGACCGGCATGACCAGCCCGTGCTGGTGTGCCGGTTGGGGTGCGTCGACTGGCAAGCCTTGCAGGCGGCGGGCCAATTCCCGCTCGCCTTGCGCCACTCGGTCTTCCTTCTCGAGCACGCGCTGCGGTCGCACAGCGGCGACTCGCGTGTGACAGTAGTGTGCGACCTCGGCACGGGACGGATGGAGCGGCCGCAGATGCCGCGCCTCTGCTCTGCGGAGCAGGCCTCGGGCTGCCTCGACTTCCTGCGCGCGCTCTTCTCCACGCTGCGGCAGCACTACCCTTACCGCATCAAGCACCTGCTGGTGGTGCGCCCGCCGCCGAACTTCTGGGCGATCTGGAGCATCGCCCGCGCCGTCGCCCCCAGCTGGCTCGAGGACACGATGCGCGTCTTCCAGGAGGTGCGCTCGGCGCAGAAGGCGCTGCTGCACATGATGTCCATCGAGAGCGTGCCCGCGTGCCTAGGCGGACTCTCTCGGGTGTGGATGCCCAGGGGAGGCCTCCTCGGACCAGAGGTGCGCGCGGCCAAGCCTAGCCCCAAGCCTAGCCTTCACCCTCGCCCCAGCTAACCCTCACCACTCACCATTTGACCTTCACCCTAATCCTCACCCTAACCCTCACGTTCACCCTTACGTTCACCCTCACGTTCACCCTCACGTTCACCCTCACGTTCACCCTCACCATCACCCTCCCCCTTCACCCTCACCACTCACCACTCACCACTCACCACTCACCACTCACCCTTTACCCTGACCAGGCCATGGAGCAGGGCCTTCCCCCTCCGCCCGGCATCCTCCGCCGCCCCGGCGCCGTCATCTGGGCACCTACCGACCCCTCCGGTAGCCGCGGCGCCTCGTGCAACCCATCGTTCACAGGTAGCAGCAGGAATGGGGGCGGCGGCGGCAGTGCTGCCTCGGGCAGCAGCGGAGAGAGCAGGAGCGGCAGCACCTTGACCCCAACCCTGACCCGACCCTTGATCCTCACCCCAACCCCAACCCCAACCCCAACCCTAAGCAGGAGCGGCAGCAGCTTCGGCAGCAGCCACGGCAGCCGCGGCAGCTTCAGGAGCCCGTTCGTCGTCGGGCGGCGGCCTCTGCATGGTGGCTACGCGGGAGACTCCTCCTTCGCCTCCTCGAGGGGCAGCCTCGACGGCGTCTCCTCCCCCTCCTTCGCCGACACCTCCTCCTTCTCGAGATCGGCGAGCACCGCAGGCGCCCTCGACAGCAGCGCGGAGCTCCTGGCAAGCTCGGGCAGCTTGCTCAGCGCCGCGGCGACCGCAGCGAGCCTCGAGCATGCCAAGATCGCCGCGCAGGCTCGCGCGGCGGCGGCGCGGCGGCGCGACGAGCGGCAGAAGCGACTGCCGCCGTCGAGTCCGCAGGCTGTGCCGCAGCGTCTGAAGGCCACGGCGGCGTCGTGGTTCGAGGACGCGCGCCGACAGACGCGCGCGGCGCGTGCCATCCAACGCGCGGCGCGGCGGCGGGGGGGGGGGTGCGGCTCCAAGGTGATGTCGCCAGACCCTACCCCTACCCCTAATCCCAACCCCGGCCCTTACCCCAACCCTTACCCCAACCCTTACCCTTACCCTTTCCCTTACCCGAACCCGAACCCGAACCCTAACAAGGTGGTGTCGCCTGCTGGCGCTGTGGAGGACGCGCGCCGCGCTAAGATGCTCCGCTCGATGCTCATGTCGCCCCGGGTCGGCCTCAGCTCCAGGGTCGTCTGCTTCCCCTCCCGCTCGCCGAAGACGTGCTCGAGGTCCGCCCCCGCCTCCCCGACGAGCTGCTTAGGGCAACCCCAACCCGAACCCCACCCCCACCCCCAACCCCCAACCTGCAACCCCAACCCGAACCCTCAAGCAGGTCCGCCTCGCAGGCGAGCTCCACCCTCTCGCACACGGGCTCGGAGATCTCGCGCTCGGAGATCTGCTCTCCCCACATGCACATGCCATGTGGGCTGGATGGATGCCATGTGGGCAGGACTAAGATCTCCGAGGTGTCGTACGTCCGGCGCCATCCGTCCAGCTCGACCTCGGGCTCGGGCTCGGGAGGCACGTCGGGAGGGCCGAGCCCGCGCCCGCGCTCGCACCCGTGCCCGCACCCGACGGTTGGAGCGCCCTCGCCGCCGCCCTCGCCGCCGCCCTCGCCGCCGCCCTCGCCGCCTGGCGCGAGCCGCGAGCCGTGGACGATCCTTGGTCATGATCCTTGGACATGATCCTTGGTCTGGATGATCCTTTAGGTCATGAGCTCACTCGTGTCATTAACTCTAGCACATGCGCATATGTTATTCTCAAGGGTAGCGGTACGGGTAGCGCTGCACTAAGCCCACACCCTCAACGCCTCAAGTGGTTCATTCACCCAGGGGTTATATATAACTGATAAGGTAACGTCCATGGCGAAAGCCGTAACGTGTACTACAGTAAAGCTTCGTAGTACAGTAAAGCTTCCTTCGTAGTACAGTAAAACGTAGTACAGTAAAGCTTCCTGCAGGCAGCGAAACCAACCCTGCACGTCCTCATGAGCAGAGCAGCACCTTCAACGACGCCCAGGCCCACTACGTAGTGCCACTACGCTACGACGCCGCGCTGCCGGCGTGCCGCCACTCGCCCCGCCCACATGCCACATCCCGCCGGCGTCTGAGTTCAGAGTTCAGAGTTTATTCGAGCCAAGGAAACGGCAAACCAACTAGACTGGCCCTATAAGCCTTGCCTAGCAAGCAGCGTCTGAGGCCACACGCTCCTGGACGAGCTGCAGCCCATCAACGTGGTCGCGCCGTCCCGAACCAGGCGCCGATCCTGCAGGAGCAGGAGGTCGATCTCTCCACCATCGCCAAGCCCGACAGCCGGTCGGCCAAGATGGGCATCAAGGCGGGTAACGGTATCACACGCCCTCCTGCAAGCTGAAGTGGCTCGCGTTCGGTTCCGCAACCTCATCCCCAAGGGCAAGAAGATCACGCTCAAGATCACCAAGGAGATGCAGCTCTGTGACGTCGACCGCGTGTTCACCCATAGCCGCCCGTCACGACACACGGGCCCTCTCCCGCGGATGCTTACATAGTTTTACTGTTTCAACACCGCCATCATCGCCATCGGTCTCGGCTCTCGCCGCTGCTCCTCACCACCGTACCACCATCGCCCTCACCGCCACCTTTGCCGCCACGTGAACTCACCCAAAAAGGAGAAGAGTAAGGGGGGGGGGGAAAGGGAAAAGGCGAATCCCCTCACGACTGCGATCGGATACGGGCCCAACGGGGATGAGCCGCGAGCTGTGTCCGTGTCGGTCAACCTGAGACAACCACGCGCGCGCACCTGGCGCGCACAGTCCACAGAAAACCAAAATAAACAACGCAATAAAGTATACCGTCAGTACCGTCACATCAAACAGGGAAACACAAAACGTCCGGCTTTACTTTACACCCTTCGTAAGTCCTAGACGACTCTCGACTCACCCGACTGCGCACGACTTAGCACCTCACGACTGTGCCGTGCCCCGCGCGACTTTTCACAAATCTGTTCAAGAGTCAAGACGTGCCATTCGACCTCCACTCGCTACGCAACGCCAGCAGGCCCTCGGGATTCACCGTGTAGTACGTCGAGGTCGTCTGGTTGGCGTTGAGGACGATCTCGGGAGGGTGCAGAAAGCCGCGCCGCACCATCTCCTTGCGCAGCACGCCGTGGTCGGGCAGCATGGCGCACAAGCTCGAGATGACGGCATACAACTCGGGCTCCGTGTACCTGGTGAGGGTCTGGGCTAGGGCTAGGGCTAGGGCTAGGGCTAGGGCTAGGGCTCAGGCTCCGTGTACCGGTGGTCCTCGCACAGCGTCGCCGCCACCCACCACGCGGCAAGCGCCTGAAGTGCGTCCTTCCCAGGCCACTGCTTCAACCGCACCGGCTCCACGACCTCCACGCCCCCCGCCTGCCCCCCCACCCCCGCCGCACCCCCGGTACCGGGCGCGGCGGGCGCGGCGGGCGCGGCGGGCGCGGCGGGCGCGGCGGGCGCGGCGGGCGCGGCGGGCGCGGCGGGCGCGGCCTCGGAGGCGGCGCTACGAGGCGGGCGCGGGAAGAGGAGGAAGTTCTTGAGCTTCGACTTGCGCGCCACGACGGCGCGCGCCAGCCAGAGCGTCAGGTCGAGGTCGGCCAACGCGTCTAGCTCCGCCCACAGCACCGCCTCCGGTAGTAAGCAAGTATAGTGGTAAGCAAGTCGAAGGGTTATTACACGAGCTACACGGAGAGCACGCTACACAAGACTTTGCACCACTCGTGTGTCTCAACTCTGGTCTCGTTGCCACGGTGTAGCCCTCCCATAGATAGCATGCGTACTCGATCTTACTTACTTTCTTTCTTTCTTTCTTTCTTACTTCCTTACTTACCTCGGGCAGCGCGCAGAAGCGAGCCTCGAGCGCGGCACTGGCGCGCGCACGGCGCGGCACGTTGGAGAGCGCGAAGACGCGGACCTGGCTCAGGGTTCGGGTTCGGGTTCGGGTTCGGGTTGGAGTGAAGGTTGGGGTTGGGGTCACGGTGAAGGTTATTGGGATCGGGGTTAGGGTCAGGGTTACGGCCAGGCTTATTGTTGGAGCGCGCGAGGACGCTGGCCTCGAGGTTGTCGCCGGCGGTGGGGCCACTGTCGCAGATCCTCAGCCACGCTGACGCGCCTGCGTCACCGCCGCCTGCGTCGCCGCCGCGCCGCCCCCAGACTGCAAAGGCGGGCACGAGCCGGCGGTGCGCGCGCGTGCCGCCCGCGCCGCCGTGGGGCACGAAGTAGCAGCCGTGCCGCGCGAACGGAGGCAGCCGTGGGAACGTCTCCGAACGATTGCTGTACGACACCCCGTGGTCGGCGGTCTGGGCATAGGCATAGGAGTGGCAGTCCTCCTCCGCATCGTCCTGGGCAGCCCGGGCGTCGGCCCGGGCGTCCGCGTCGGCGTGTCCGACGCAGCGCACGCGCACCTCGTTGACCACTGCGGCCGAAGCCGACGTGGCCGTCCACTGCGTCGGCTGCCGCCGGCCCCGTAGCTCCCCCTCCACGGGCGGCGCCGCGGCCTCCTCCGGCGCCCCTGGCTCCTCTGGCGAGAAGTCGAGGTACTCGCCTGGTCAGGGCTAGGCTCAGGGTTAGGCTCAGGGTTAGGCCCAGCGTTAGGGTGAGGGTGAGGGCGAGGGTGCGGGTGAGGGTGAGGGTTAAGGGTCAGGGGTAGAGCTCCTAGGGCGTGGAGTCGAGGCACCCACCTCGCAGGATGAGCTGTAGGCGCGAGCGCCGCAGCGCACGCGTCTGGTCGAGGTAGCGTGCATGCGCCGCGTTGAGCTGCGGGACGAGCTCGGCTGCGGGATGAGCTCTGCCTGGCAGCGTGCCAGGATGGCCATCCCAAAAGTCCTCGCGGGGCGGCTCGATCCCGGGTGCAAACGACTCGGCAAACGTGTCGAACGTGACCTTGAATTCGGTGAAGGCCGAGGCCGTGGTGCGTGCCCCCTCCTGCCAGAACTGCACGACTAGACGGACAAAGTCCGGGTTGTTGCACTGCTTAAGCTTCTCAACCACCACCAGCTCAAGCTCCAGGCCAACACGCAGGGTCAAGGCGGCGTCGCCAGCAGAAACAGCAGGCGTGTCCGAGGCACGGGCCCGGAGGGCATGCAGAAGCGAGTGCGACATGACTGCTATCCGAGCGCGACGCGCGTCGTGTTGGTGAAACAAGGATTTCCACAAAACCACGGAACTGGCCACGTTGAACAGTGAACTCTCCCACAGGAGACACACACTCTCTCTCTCTCTCTCTCGCGCGCGCGCGCGCTCTCTCTCTCTTATGTTTTATTTTTTTGCGATTGTAGTTTTATTACTACTAGCTTGGTTGGCGTCTTGGCGAAGAACCCCCAACCCCCCGCCCCCCACCTTTGGCCAACATTTCCCAGCGATCCGCTGGGATTCAGCCAGATCCCAGGGCACTGTGCTACTCAGTGTCGTGTGGTGGTCATACCTGACATGGTGGCTTTGACTCAAAACAAAATTGGTGGTGTCCACCTTGCCTAATCCGTAGGTATAAGGTGGTGTTGGTTTATTCTCGAATAAACTCTAAAGCAATTTTTTTTTTGGGTCTCACTCACCAGACGGCGCCCACACACTTCCAGCACCCGTACGAGAAGAGACCAAAAATCTCAAAGAAAATGCTCAGCGAGCACTGCAGCATGCAGTCGAGCACAGGCCGCGAGTGGATAGCCGCACCAGGGCGCGGGCAACGGCTATCCATGGCGGCGCTGAGGTCGGCTGTCGCTGCTCTTGTCGGTGCATCTGGCGTCAAGATGATGAGGTGGTCGGCGCTGTTGAATGGTGGGGTGGTCTCTCCATGAGGAGGAGTGTTCATGAAGTCCATGAAGCTGCGCGAGCAAGCAGGGGCAGGTCAGGGGCTCCCAAAGTGAGAGTTTGCACACGCCTCGCGTGTGGCTTCTGGCCAGCTGGGCGGCAGCTTGCCTGGCTCAGAGGTGGATTACAGTGGCGTGCTGAGGTCGATTTTCCCGCAGAGGTTTCAATGCTGTGGGGTCATGTCGCGAGTTGTAGACTAACCAGACCACGGCGGTCACGAATCGCCCGGTCCTCCCCCGATCTTCGTCATCGTTTGTGCCGAACTCGCGATCTGCAGATCTGGATTTGCTCTGCAGAAGAGGGGTGCTTAAAAAAAGAGGGAGGACCGGGCCGGGCATGATGAGAGGGCCTGTCTGGGGGGGTCGGCAGGCGGCGGGTAAGGCTGATTCCCAGGCGTTCTGCGGGAAAAGACTGCCCCACCGCTGGGGTGTTTCCTAGCCAACCAAGCCGGTAGGGTGGCACCCCACTGTGTCAACACGCTAACCATACTGCACGTGGCACACAAAACTCTCTCTCTCTCTCTCTCTCTCTCTCTCTCGTCTGGGCGCGAAGGATAAACAGCGGGCTCAAAGCCTCCGCCGTCACGAGCCGAGGCCGAAACGAGGCCGACCCCAACGATGTGGAACGGAATGGGGCAGTCCGTTCCGGGGACCGGCATGGACATGAACAACATGGGCGGCGGCATTGGCATGGCTGGCGGCTACGGCGGCGGCATGGGCGGCGGCATGGGCATGGGCATGGGCGGCGGCGGTATGCCCATGGGCGGCGGCATGCCTATGGGTGGTGGCGGCTCGGGGGGACGAGGTGGGCGCCCGATCGCGGGCGTGGACGGCAATTGGGCCTGCCCATCCTGCAGCAACGTGAACTTCGCGATGCGCGCCGTGTGCAATCGCTGCAAAGAGCCGAAGCCGTCACAGCAGGCCGTCGACCAGCAAGCCTCTCGGGCGCCGTCGCAGCAGCGCAACGGCGCGCCCATCGAGGGGGTCGACGGCAACTGGGCCTGCTCTAACTGCGCGAACATCAACTTTGCGCAGCGCGAGTCGTGCAACCGATGCCAGACACCCAAGCCAACGGCCGACGAGGTCATGGCGCGGCACGCTCAACTCGCCGAGGAGCGGACCCAGGATGTTGCGTCGGGGTACGCGCCGCGCGGCATGGAGAACGCGCCAGGCTACGAGTCGCTGCCGAGCAACCCCCAGGTGGCAGGCCCGTCGCGCCGTGGCGCGGGCGGCGGTGGCGGGATGGGTGGTGGCGGGATGCAGCAGCAGATGCAGATGCAGCAGATGCAGATGCAGGGCGGCATGGGCGGCATGGGCGGCATGGGCGGCATGGGCGGCATGGGCGGCATGGGCATGGCTGGCGGCTACGGGATGGACCCCACCGCCCAGCTGGGGATGCAGCCGCAGGCACAGCTCGGCATGCCGCAGGTCGACTCCGGCCTGCAGACACGCATGGCACTGCTCGAGGCCACCGTCGTCAACCTCGCGCCGCTGCCCGCCCAGGCGGCCGAGCTGACCCGAACCCGAACCTGATGCCTAACCCGAACCCGAACCCGCACCCGAGCCCTCGCCCCAACTCTAACCCCAGCCCTAGCCCCCAACCCTTACCCCAACCCTGACCCCAGCCCTAACCCCAACCCTCACCAGGTGGCCGAGCTACAGGCGCACGTGGCGCAGCTACAGGGCATCGTGACCCAGCAGGCGCCCAGTCAACTGTAGCGTGTCATTGCGGTCACCCCTTCGGCGGCACGAGTGGGCCTTGCCCGGACCTCTCATGCCTGACACGCCTGACCTTACCTTACCTTAGGCGCACGTGCTCGCCACCGCCAACCTCGCCAAGAACCTCGCGACGAGCGCGCCCACCGCGCCCGCGCACGCCGTGGCGGATACGCCCACTGCGGCGGGCGGCACGAAGCGCGGCGCCGAGGGGGAGCTGGGCGAGCAGGAGGCAAAGCGGCAGGAGGTGGCGTAGGTGGGTAAGCCTAAACAGCCCCCTAGTGGTGGAGAGTGGGCGTATGCCGAGAGGCAGCCACGAGGGTGAGGGATGGGTCGGTGGGGGCAGCGGTGAGGGCGAGAGTGAGGAGGGCGGGCGAGGGAGTGAGCGCATCCACCGTCTTCGTCGCCGCCTCGTGCTTCCTTTCGTAGTTTGAGTGAGCGAGTGACACAACTGTGCGACTGCGAGTGAGTAAAAGGGTACTGTATCACAAGCCACGCCCTTCCGCGGTCTACACGTACATGCACATGCACATGCACATGCACATGCACATGCACGGGTTCATAATGAGAAGCCCAGGTTGCCAGACATTTCAGATGTACCGTACTAGTAACCCCACCCCGGACACGCAACGAGCGCCGCACGCACGGGAGCGCGTCCTCGTCGTCGTCGTTCGCCACACATGGCTGCACGCGGGGAGCGGAGGCCAAGCTTCGACGAGGAGGAGGACGACGAGCCGGAGCGCTATCCCGCTGCCTCCAAGCGGGATGAAAGTGACGACTCCTGCAGCTGGACCGTCGTTCGCACAGCGAGCTTCGGTGCGACGCTGATCTTCTTCGTGTTGCTTGCGGTCTGGAACCCGGGCAATGGCACGCATCACGGGCATAAGCACAGGCGCAATAGGCCGAAGCCGAAACCGCTCTGGCCACCGGCCGGGCAGGAGGTGCAGGGCTGCAACCCCGTCGGCAACGCCTCGACAGGGCTGCCCGTCAACAGGATCGCGCGCGTCTTCCTACTCCAGCGTGACGAGCGGAAGAACCTGGCGGACATGATCAACTACCATCGGCAGGGGCTCTCGCCCGACCAGATCGTCGTCCTCGACCATCGCAGCGACGACGCGCTCACGCGGCGCGTGCTCACGCGCTTCAGCGCGGCGGGCGGCCACGTGTGGAGGTGCGAGCGCGACTTCGCACACCACCGGGCGGACATGATGAGCTCGGTGATGCGGCTGTACGCGCCCTTCTCCACCTACCTCATCCCGCTCGACGCCGACGAGATGCTCGCCGTAAGCGCCAAGGGCAGCCTTACGTGGGGCGCCGCCGAGCTCAACACCGCCCTCGCTGCGCTGCCCGAGGCCGCGAAGATGTATAAGGTACGCACCACCGCGGGCGTGCCGCACGACTGGTGCGCCGCCGCCGCCCCCACCTCCGCAACCATCGACCTTCCCCCCCCCAGCCATCGAACTCAGGCGCCCGGCAGGGCAGGCAGGGCAGGCAGGGCAGGGCAGGCCGGGGCAGCG
>Ga0209302_10002834_pt1 | contig 10123 bp, 6 predicted proteins | sample ArcOceMetagenome_2_FD_187445 | JGI IMG/M metagenome (GOLD analysis project Ga0209302, IMG submission 187445) | Marine eukaryotic phytoplankton communities from Arctic Ocean - Arctic Ocean ARC135M Metagenome (SPAdes) (version 2) | ecosystem: Environmental > Aquatic > Marine > Oceanic | place... | reverse complement strand
GGGGGGGGGGGGGACGCGCATCCTCCCCTAGCATCCACAGCAAACCCACGCTCGACGTGGCTGTGGAGTGATAACTAGGTAACTAGAAGGCGAGCACGTGGTCCTCGGCGTGGCCGAGCTTGTCCAAGTTGGGCCGGCACGCGAACTTGAGCATCGGCGGTGGGCCGCACATGAAGATGTACGTGTGCTCCGATGGCGCGGGCAGCCGCTCGCGGCACATTGCCTCGTCGATGAAGCCGACCGAGTACTTCCAGCCCTCGGGCGCGCGGTCGACGGTGTACCACACACGTACGCGAGGGTCCTTCTCGATCGCGTTGAGCTCGTCGTCGCACAGGATGTCCTCGGGCGTCTGGTTTGCGTAGAGGATATCGACGGTGACGTCGCGCGCCAGCTTGAGCAGCTCGGTCGCCACTTGCAGGCAAGGTGTGATACCCGAGCCGCCCGCGATCAGCCCGAGGTGCTTGTACGACGAGGCCTTGCCTTCGTCGGTGAAGGTGCACAACGTGTCGCGCGGCACGTCCGCTGCGGCGCAATCAAAGTCGAAGTGGCCGAGCGGCCCCTTGAAGGAAAGCGTGTCGCCGACCTTGAGCGTCTCCATGTGTTGCGTGAGCACGCCGCCATCCGGGAACTTGGGCGGCAGCGGGAAGTACACCTGGTTGGGTTGGAGTTGGGGCTGGGGCTGGGGCTAGGGCTGGGGCTAGGCTCGGTTGGTTCGAGCCCAGGCCGGCAGGTGTACCTTGATGACGAAGTCGACGAAGTGCGGGCCGACGAGCACCGGCGTGTATGCGCGCATCACGGGCTTGCCGTCGACACTGCCCTTGAGGAAGATGTGCATGCCCACGGGCAGCCCGAGGTCCTCGACGGGTAGCCGGAAGCGCAGCCTGGTGGATTGGGGTTGGGGGTTGCGTTGGGTTGGGGGTTGGGGGTTGGGGTGGGGGTGGGGGTGGGGGTTGCGGTTGGGGTTAGGGTGAGGGTAAAGGTGAGGGTGAGGATGCCTGCGGGTGTTGTGGTTGATGTCGATCCGTTGCTCGAGAGGGAACTCAGCCCACTTCTTCTGGTTGAGCGCGACGGGCTTGGGCGCGTCGGAGGCCTTGATGAACCGGCTCTCCGTGCTCACAGGGCGGCTGCGCAGCATGGCCTTCATGTCTTCGAGCCGCTTGTCATCAGACGTCTCAAGGGAAGGGTTGCAGCGCGACTGGGGCACCGGGTTCATGAACCAGTCCAGCGCTGATGCTCGCCCGTTCAGCCGGCTCGCTTCCTGCTCCGGCGTCGGCTTTTGCGCGCTCGACGCCATGGTCGCGTCGAAGAAAGCAGAAGGTCGCTGAAGAACTTGCTCTCCAGGAGGAAACGCGGACACTCCCAATTTTTAACGACCTTGAGGTGCGCCTTCAAAATATGTACCAGCTGCGCAAAATGTGAGGTGCACTGCATTAGGCAGGGAATTCCTCAAATTAAAAGCATTTCCAGAAAGGACGGCACGTTCGATGGTCAAACAAAGACACGAGATTCGGTTACATCCACTCCACCCCCCCACCCCACCCACACACCCCCCGGCACCGGAGCGCACGGCTAACCCAAGAGATTCATTCATCCACACACTCTTGACCGGCACGACAAAGTTTCCCCACCCCATGTCAACGCCGACAAAGTCCCCCCCCCTCCGCCAAAAGCGCCTGAAGCCGCCTAGAGACATGTGCGGCGATGCCGCCCGTTAGCCTGAGCCTCTAGTGAGGGCCACGGCACCCCGGCCTTTTTCCCCCCTTCCGCGCGGCGCGCCTAAGCTCTACGAGTCGCGGCCGCCGCCACTGCTGCCTCCTGCCCCATGCGCGCTCGGCAGCATGCTCCCGCTGCCGATGCGTTCTCCGGTGCGTGGCTTGGTGCCGGCACCGTCCATACGAGGGACAGGCAATACTTGCATATCATGCGCTCGGCGTTCGCGCTGTGCAGCCAGTATCAGCAGCTCACGGTGGTTATGAACCATTTTGACGACCCGGTTCCTGCGCATGCACCACGTGGACGGCACGCCTTGGTCCCACAGTTTGAGAAGACGGCCGACCACGATCGTGTGGGGACGACGTGGATCCCAGGAATGAAAGTGCTTTTTTGGAAGCTCGTGCTCACTCCCGCATATGTGCAGCGCTTCAATGCTGTATGGATGTTTGATTCCGACGTCGCCGTCCACCCGAGCATCTTCCCGTTGGGCTCCTTGATGGGCGTGCTCAGTGGCACAGGCGCGAGTTTGCTGCAACCGTCAATTCGCGCTCAGGTGCACGGCACCTACCATGGCTTCCTGCGCGTCAAGCACGCCCACATGTCTTGCCTGGCCACGACGGCCAAGTTTGTGGAGCTCATGGTTCCCATCTTCAGAATGGAGGCGTGGGCGGCAGTCCACAGAAGAATCTTTGCTCGCTTGGCCGACGAAGACCTCTTCCAGTCTGATCACGGAATTGACCTTACGTGGTGCGCGCTCGTAGCCTCGGAGATTCCAGATCGACCTCCTTGCCTCGTCACACCCTCGATCTCCGCGCTCCATACGAACACCCACCGCATCGAGAGGTTCCTGAACAGCAGCCACGTAAGGGACGTGCGCTCGTGCTCGAGGGTGTGCAGGACCCTTCAAAGGGACTTCCGCCCTTTCTGGACCAACTACTCGCACGACACCAAGGACTGCTGGGCTGCATCAGAAAAAGGCCTGAGCCTGAGCCTGGGCACGTTCGTGCAGGAAGGCTTAACAGTCAAGGCTCGGGGGCGCCGTAAGGACGCGAATGAGTCTCTTCAAGGCGAAGAACCGGGTGAGGCTGTGCGTTATCTGGGCCTCACCTCGATGCACAGTCGCGACAACGCAAGGACCGCGATGCTCGTGAGCTTGAAGTCAACGTTGGAGGCCGTGCCCGATCTCCGTGTATTCATCAATCACTTCGACGCGTTGAAGCCAGGGCAATCGGAGCCAGCGAGGCCTCACGCTGATAGCCGGATATTCTTCTCGCGCGTTCCTGGTGGGGTCGTTCAGTTCTGGCGCACCGTCATCACAGAAGGCGTGCTCGATGGGATCTCTGCCCTCTGGATCTTCGACGCCGGCCTCTCACTGCACTCCTCGACCTTGCCGCTGAAATCTTTGCTCGAGGCCCGCGCCAAGATGCCAGCTGGGGTTCTTCAGGCGACAGTGAAAGGCTCCGCGATCGAACTTATCAGCGAGAGACAGTTCGACAAGGTGTCAGCGAAGCGGGGCGGCACTTGTGATGCTACGACCATACATGCAGTCTCGTTCAACTCCGTCGTGATCGCTTCATCAGTATGGAGGGTCTTCATGACCCTGACACTCCTGCAGCCGCCGGACGTGGGCGAGCAGAAGCTTGGGCGCGTCGCGTGCGATGCCGCGGCCAGACACCATGGCATGGACGCGTCTACGAGTGTGATGCCCAAAGGACACAACTGGATGCACAAAAGTCCTAAATCCTGTTGTGTCCTACTCCGCGCACCGGCGCACAGGCTCTTGCCGACTTTCAAGCACCCCAAGCACCAACAGCATCTGCATGAGAGGCCAGGGCTGACCACATGCTTCACCAGTGGTTGCCCCGGCACTTTCAGCGTAAATAAAAGCTTGGCCAACCACGATGATGGCCGCTGCTGGTCTGTCAGCGCCACAGGCTACTCGCTCCATGGGTACCGGTCGACACAGCTCTCAGGAAGGGCGCATGCAAACTCGATTCAGCACAACAAGTTCGCGGAGGCCGAAAAGCTTGCAAAAAAGCAGCTCGCAACCAGGGGGGGGTCGGGTCGGCCTTTAATGCGAGGTCCCCGTACTGCTCGAGTGAAAGAGTATTATGTTGTTTGAGTCGTGAGTCTCGTGATAGGGGAGTGTATAAGTGTCCTAAAGTGTCCATGTCACATCCTTGCAACTACGAGTACGTATATTGTTCGCTACGGTAATTAACACTCCCTACTTTACCCTCCGGACCGCGGACGAATGGGGGTGATTTTCATCCAACCTGAAATTCCGTTTCTGGGGGTGATTTTCGACGAGGATCACGACTTTGAGGGTCCCAGAGCCCCAAGAGCTCACCTTGATACCGTGTACTCACCAAAAACCTGTCGCACCACCTGCGCAGGCTGCCTTTAATGTTTAAAGGCCGTACACGGTACTTTACACACTTAAGCTCACACATAAAGTATGCAAAAATGCACAACCACAAAGAAACCAGCCCTGCGCAACACCCAACACACACACCGCGGCAAACCGCGGCGACCCCGGGCTTCAGAGAGCGAGAGTCCGAGATTTCAGCTCGTTTCTTTTTCCTGCTGTTTTCTCCACACTTTAATTAAGTATTCACCTCCACGGACGCTGTCTCCACGGAGGTCTACCGAGAGTACAGTGTAACTAAATACTTAGTGTCTGAAAGTGAAACTGAAATGCCCTACGAAATATGCCAAACGCTAAGTAGTCACATATAGTAGTATTGGGAGACACCACTACCGTATTCGGCTGGTTTGCTGGACCACACTTTGGGGCCTTTGTGTAGACTGAGTCTACGGCACGAGCAGAGCAGCAGCTCAAACAAGCGATTATAGCGATGGCGATCTGTGATCCGCGTCGCCACAAGGTGCCGCCTACAGTACCGACGCTCGCTCACTCATCGTCGTCGAGGTCGGTCTCGGCGACGATGCGGGAGTAGTGCGACTGCGCATCCTGCAGTAGCACGGCGGGTGGCCCCGACTCAAGCAGTTTACCGTCGCCGAGCACGAGGATCTGGTCGGAGTCGGAGATGGTGTTGATACGGTGGGCGATGACGAGGATGGTGCAGCCGGCGAAGGCGGTGCGGATCATCCTCTGGATCTTGGAGTCCGTCGCGTAGTCGACGGCCGAGGTGGCCTCGTCGAGGATGAGGATGCGCGCGTGCCGCAGCAGCGCGCGCGCCATGCACACGAGCTGCCGCTGTCCCTGCGAGAGGTTCTCGCCGTACTCGGCCACCGTGGCGAGCAGCGCGTCGACACCCTCGCTCTTACCGCCGCCCTCGACGAGCTGCTCGACGGCCGTACGCATCTCGCACCGCTCGAGCGCCGCCCAGATCTGCGCGTCGGTGTACTCGTCGAAAGGGTCCATGTTGGAGCGCACACTGCCCGAGAAGAGCGCGGGGCTCTGCGGGATGATCGCGATCTCGCGCCGCAGCTCGGACAGGCCGAGGCGGCGCGTATCCATCCCGTCGATCGAGATCGGTGCCTCCCCGAGGAGTGCATCCCCGCCCCCGCCCCCGCCCCCGGACTCACCCCCGGCTCCGCCCTCCTTGGCGTCACCCCCGTCGCCGCCCTCGCCCCCGTCGCCGCCCTCGCCCCCGGCCTTGGCCACGGCCTCGGTGGACAGAGGCTCCACGAGGCGCAGCAGCGCGAGCAGCAGGCTCGACTTGCCTGAGCCGGTGCGCCCCACAATGCCCACGCGCTGGCCACCCTGGATGCTCGCGGTGAGCCCCTTCAGGACGAGCGGCGTATTGGCGCGGTAGCGCATGTGCAGGCCGTTCAGCTCGATGGCGCCGCGCTGCGGCCACTCGGGCGGCGGCGGCGAGGCGCTCGTCGCCGCGGGCTCCTGCGGCACGTGCTGGATGTAGTGCAGCACGCGCTCGGTGCAGGTCATTGCGGCCTCGAGCTGGCCGAAGGAGCGCATCACGAAGTTGAGGATGCCTGTGACCCCGATGGCGCCCGAGAGCGACGTACCCGCCAGGGCAACGTACAAGCTGTCGACCTCCTCGCCATCCTCGCGCGCCAGCACGACGTGTAGCACGGTGAGCAGCGCGGCCAGCGTGATGATGGCGGCGCCGATCATCTCGAGGCGCACGGAGAGCCAACGGTCGGACACCTTGTTGATGTAGTAGGCCTCATTGAGCGTGTCGACCAGCTTCATGTTGGCCGCGGTGAAGCGCCGCTCGACGGCGTACGCACGGATGGTCGCGGTGCCCCCCAGGGTCTCGGAGTAGTGCGCGAACACGGGCGAGCGCGCCAGCGACTCGAGCCGTTTGGTCTCGCGGCTGACCTTGCGGTAGGTCTGCACGAAGTAAAAGTAGACGAAGAGCAGCAGCGGCGCCGCCACCAGGAACAGCGGCGTGGCGATGGCGACGATGGCGAGGGTGAAGGCGAGGGTGGCGATCATGAAGAGGAAGAAGTCGGCGAAGCCCATGAGCTCCGAGTCGATCGAGTACATGTCCTTGGAGAAGCGCGAGATGATGCGGCCTGGTGGCGTGTAAAGGGTGTGTAAGGGTGCGCAAGGGCGCGCAAGAGATTACAAGGGGGCGGGGCGGCAGCGGCGTGGCAGCGGCGTGCCGAGCGGTGTCGTGTCGAAGAAGGAGAGCGGCGCGCGCATCACGCGGCGGACCAGCTGGTCGTGCAGCGTGCGCGACGCGCGGAGGCAAAAGAGCGACATCAGGACGGTGCGGATGAAGGTCATCAGCGCCACCATCAGCCCGATGGCCGCATAGCCGCCCACGTAGGCTGCGAATGGCAGCGTGCTGTACGGCTCGTCGTCTTCGCTCGTCGGCGCAGCGTCGGCCGTCCAGAAGCCGACCCACAGGCTGCTCCACGTGGTGAGGCCCGTCGTGATCAGGTGCAGCAGCAGCAGCGGCACCATGAAGCCGAACCCGCCGCCACGTCGGATGTAGGAGCTGTACACGCCGCCCGTGACCGCGCCCAGCGCACGCTCCTCCTGCTGCATCAGCTTGGTGGCGGGCCCGGCGGCGGCAGTGGCGGTGGCAGCGGTGGCGGCGGCGGCAGCTCTCGCCTCTGGCGCCTTGACCGCTTCGGTGGCTTGCCCGGCGGCGGCCTCCTTGGTTGCCAGCTTAGTGGCCTGCTTAGTGGCGCGCTTGCCGTCCTGCTCCGATGCGCTGAGCTGGCTGACCGAGGAATCGGCGAGCAGCGCCGCGTACGCACCGCCGCGCCCGAGCAAGCTGTCGTGGCTACCGCTCTGCGTGATCGTGCCGACGCCGCGCGCGTCGGCCTCGATGAGCACGACGCGGTCGCAGCGCGGCGCCAGGTCGAGCCGGTTGGTGACGAGTACCACCGTGGTGCCACTGCCCGCCAGCAGGCCGAGGATGCACTCCTCAAAGACCGCAGACGCCACCTCTGGGTCGAGCGCCGAGAGCACGTCGTCCAGGATGCACACGGGCCGCGCCGAGTAGGCGGCGCGCGCGATGGCGACGCGCTGCTTTTGCCCACCGCTCAGCGTGATGCCGCGCTCGCCGATCTCGGTCTCGTCAGCGTGCGGCAGCGTGGCCAGGTCGGCGGTGAGCTGGCAGCATTGCAGCACGGCGGCGTACCGCGCGGCGTCAAAGGCCTCGCCAAAGACGATGTTCTCACGCACGGTAGCGTTGAGGATCCAGGCGGTCTGTGCGCAGTAGGCCGCGCTGCGCGGCGCCACCAGCGGCGTGCCTTCGCGCTGGACCATCTCGCCGAGCATCGCGGCACACAACGAGCTCTTGCCCGCGCCCGTCTGCCCCACCACAGCCACCAGCTCGCCCACGCGCACCTCGAGCGAGATGTCGCGCAGCGTCGGCCTCTGCGCGGCAAGCTGCTCAGGCGGCGCCCCGGCGGCGGCGGGCGCGCCGGCGGTTGTCGAGGTGCCGCCCTTGCCGGGCTTGGCGGTGCGCCGCTTGCCGCCCTTACCGGGCTTGGTGGCCGCCACCGCGCCGTTGCCAAGCTCAGTCGTGGTGCCAGGCGGCGCAGGCTCCGCCCACCAGAACTCGCCGCCTTGAATTCCAACAGCTACCCCGCCCTTGGCCGCGGCGCCCTCGTCCGCGGCCGAGCCGTTCTGGGGCCGTTCAGGCGAGGCGCCCACTGCCACAATCACCTCGGCGGCGGCCGCCTCTCCCGCCTCCATCATCTCGAGACGCTCTTTGGAGGTCTTGCGCTTCTTCTTCTCAACGAAGGAGTCGGTGGCCTCCTTTTTCTCGCGTGCCGCCGTCTGCTTTTCATGTCCCGCGGTCTCCGCGAGGGCCAGCAGCCCGGCGAGGCGCGTCCGACTGACGCGCGCCTGGGCGAGGCTCGCGAGCGCCATTGGGTAGAACCTGTGCGTGGGAAGCGCACGTTAGCTGACGATGTTGCGGGTGGGATGGGCGAGGCGTATAGGCGAGGGCTTGAGGCGAGGGCGTGAGGCGAGGGCGTGAGGCGAGGGCTTGAGGCGAGGGCTTGAGGCGAGGGCTTGAGGCGAGGGCGTGAGGCGAGGGCGTGAGGCGAGGGCGTGAGGCGAGGGCGTGAGGCGTGGGCTTACATGAGCGGGAAGCGCAGGTTGCTGAAGGCGGCGAGGGCGGCAAAGAGCGTCGAGGCCTTGATGTCGCCGTTGGAGAGCGCGTAACCGACGAAGGCGACGACGTTGACGATGAGCGGCACGGCCATCATGTAGGATCGCGCGAAGGACAGTAGCTTGGCAAGGTGGCGGCGCTCGGCCATCTCGCTGGCGCGGTGGCGCTCGATGAGCGCGCAGAAGCGATCCTCCCACGAGTACATCTTCACGCTGCCCATGGACTGCATGGCCTCGTTGACCGACTTGACGCGCCCGTCGGCGTGGTGCGCCGCGCGCCCCTCGCCGCGGCCGGTGGCCTGCATGATCCGGAGCTGCACCGGGATGGAGAGCACCATCACGATGACCCCGAGCGCGGTGGGCCAACCGATCATCACGCCGAGCATCGCGCAGTAGCCCGCGATCTGGTACAGCCCGTCCCACAGTATGTGGAACTGCCCCACGAACATCTCGAGCTTGGTGGCATCCACCTGCATGAGGTTGACCATCTCGCCCAGCGTGCGCTGCTGACGGGCCGAGGCAGAGAGCCGGAGCGACTTGCCGAAGACGCCGGTGGTCACAGCGGTGCGTACCTGCCATCCCGATCGCATCGTGAGGAAGAAGTACGCGTTCTCGGTCACCGACTTGATCGCCTGCATCAGACCGAGTGCGGCGGCGAGGCAGAAGCCGACCTCGCGGGTGAGCGGGAGGAAGCCGAAGGGCTCGGTGCCCTCGATGAAGGCGACGACGCCGAAGAGAAGGATCGGAAAGGCGAACTGGATCGTCGAGTTGAGCAGCTTGACGAGGGGCGCCGCCACCCAGAAGGTCGGCCCGACGAACGAGGACATTGCGTTGGTAAAGACCGCCTCCCGGTCGGCCTTGCCGAGGGGTACGTTGGGCGGGAGCTGCTTGACCTCGCGCTGCTTTGCTGCAGCGGCGGACCAGGCAGCGGAGAAGCGCCTCGTCACGGCTTCCGCCTGATCGACAGGTGGAAGCGTCCACAAATCGTCTACCTGAAGCGCCCGCTGCTTGGCGAGGTTGAACAGCGAGTTCGGCCATAAGTATAGGAGCCTAGAGAAGAGGGACGAGGCGTCCTCGGGGCTGCAGACTTTATCGCCAGGCGTTGTGAGCATCGTTTGCTGTCGAGGAGCGTGCGTCGCTTCCGCGCTTCTGGATCGCAGCCTGTTTCCGCTCCTTCCCTGCAGCCTCCTGCCTGCCTGCCAAGCTTGACGTCGCTTCCTGCATTGTCCGCGGAGGGGTGAAGTACACACCGTACGGTAGCGGGCGTGTGTGTAAGATAAGATAAGATAAGACAGTAGAGCAGGGATAAGATAAGATGCGGAATTGTGTAGCGTCGCGAGTCGTGTAGCGTCGATAAGATAAGATAATCTTATCTTATCTTATCTTATCTGTAGCGTCGTGAAACCCAACAATCTTATCTTATCTTTTCTTACGCTTAGAGGTTAGAGCAGGGCATGCATGTCAGGTCGGCTTTATATTGAGCGAGAATTGAGAAGCTTTATTCGTTAATTTGTGGAGAAGAGGGAAGCACACTCTACTAGTACTCGTACCCTAACAAACAAACCTAAGTAAGTGCTCAAGCATGCATGCATGCATGGATGGCTTTGTTGCGTGCTATCTGCCTGCTATGTTGCACAGGAGCACAGCCTCTGCTCTTCGTATGAATCCTGAAAGGGGGCTCCGGGCTGGGATGGCGGCAGTTGAGCCCTGCAGTGTCGGAGTGTCGGAGTGTCGAGCAGTGTCGGGGCAGTGTCCGGGCAGTGTCGGGGCAGTGTCGGGGCAGTGTCGGTTGACACTGGTGTCGGAGTGTCGAGCAGTGTCAGAGCAGTGTCGGAGCAGTGTCGG
>Ga0209302_10002833_pt1 | contig 10124 bp, 5 predicted proteins | sample ArcOceMetagenome_2_FD_187445 | JGI IMG/M metagenome (GOLD analysis project Ga0209302, IMG submission 187445) | Marine eukaryotic phytoplankton communities from Arctic Ocean - Arctic Ocean ARC135M Metagenome (SPAdes) (version 2) | ecosystem: Environmental > Aquatic > Marine > Oceanic | place... | reverse complement strand
CTTTGATGGTAAATATCTCACTATCACGTTGAACGAATTATGGTAAATAAGTGTGGTTGCTGACTGGTACATATCAAAACCAATACAGCTAACTAATGATTGTAATAACTGGCAAGTTTTAACTATGTTTGAACAACAGCAGCAGCAGCAACAACAACAACAACAACACATTTGTTAATATTGACACAGGGTCTTACCCAACGGTTCCAACTAACTGAGAAATATCTCTCGTTGTCTTTGAGTCAAATGCTTCTTGGGTGCATTTTGTAAGTAGCTCCCTGGTAGTTGTGGTGACGGTATTAGGGTTTTGAAAATATTGCCGGTATCAATAATTGAGCAACCCAACAGACCTCAAGTGTTTCATCAAAAGTTTAGAACGGTTTTCATATAATTCAATATAGTAGTGTATTTATAACTTCCAACAGTAATATTTTTAATTATTTTACTTTGAGATAGTAAATTACATCAAAATATAGTAGAAAATTATCACTAGCTATCCTAGTTAGTAGCTATGCTGTCTAAAATATTAGTATATTTTATTATCATGCAATATAATGATACAAGTAGATCAAACTTTGATGAATCAATTTATATTCCATCCAATCTAGAAGTACCAGCAAAGTAGACGAGCTCAGAAGAAGTTACTTCTTGAAATTTCCAAAAATTGCATTTCGACCCATATCACTTTGGAACATAATTGAATGATCGTGATCAGACTTGGGGATTACATACAAGTCGTGTACTGGCCTACCAAAATATTCCTGTAGTCCGTTGAAAAAGTTGCTTGCTCTTTCATTCCGATTCTTTCCCTGTAGGGTATTCCCACAACGATCATTCGTTTTTGGGATCGTGTCGTACTCTCCTGATAAATAAATCTATTGGAAACAGAAAAGAAGTATAGATGCATGAATTCGAATGAATGAGTGAATCAGAATCAAGGTGGTTATTGATATATGTATATATATATATATATATATATAGATATAGATAGATACAAACAATATTTGTGTACTTACTACATTTCGAAAAGGATACCTCTCTGCGATAGCTTTGGTCGATCCGATTTCTGCTACTGCATTATCTCTGTACGAGCAAGATAGTTCTCCTCCACCCTCCAGCCCCCATAACCATTTGTTATATTCAGGACACGAGGTAGAATCCAAAATATCATTTGTAGGACGCCGAAAGATTTTGTTGTTGTTTTGTGTTGGCGTGTGATTCTTTCTTTCTGTGTGATATTCGACCATAGCATAGTCCTTAGTATCGTGGATGTGACTTGGAGCATTAGCAGTTTCAGTTTCAGTAACAGGAGCTAACCAACGTCGATCATCGAGGTAACAGTAGGAATTTGGATTTGCAACAACAACACGAATGTTCATAGTATTCCAAGCTGGATTGTTCGATAACAGTGCCCAGCGTTGTAACATCTGTCCCCCAGCTGAATGTCCAACTAGTGTAATATCTTGTAACATCGGAAAGCGATCAATAGCTGTAACGAGGTATTCTACCAAAATATCAAGAGCTGTGTAGCTGCTAATGGGAGCATTGGCAGCGTCAGCGCCATACCTATATGGATGCCATAGAAAAGAACCATAGGCTTCAACCTGATCTGCCCATACCAAAAATCTATCGTCATCGTGATCTTTGTCTTTATCGTCAACCGATAAAAACTTAGGAGCAATAATCATTACATTATCATTAGTATTCGTATTAATATCATTCTCTTTTTGGATGAGCGACAAACCAGTACAAAAATAATCATCTGCGTCACGAAGTGATCCATGAATAATGATTATAGCTTTTTCCACACCTTCAAATTTAACGAATTCTTTGTCTTCGCCACTGTCGTCACCACCGTCTTCGTTTAGCTGCGGAGTTATAGATCCGACATTGGAATAGTAAGCAAGATGATACAAATCGTCATTATTGTTATTGCTATCGTTATTGCTATCGTTGTAGTACTTGTTGTACCGATGATAACCCCCACTATCACCATCACCATCACCATCACTATCACCTTGACCAGACGGTACTTCAATTGGGAATCCGTAAATATCTTGCAACTTTGATGGAGTTCGACAGAGATTATAACGAGGAATATCAAGTGCTGAGGGGTCGAAAAGTAAAGTCTCTTTCGTAACCTTACAGTATCGAGAATATTTTACAGTGACGTTGTTAATATTGTTGAAGTTGTTGTTGTTGTTGTTGATGATGGTGGCGGTGGGCGTTTCTTCTTCGTTTAAATCGGTAGACACCTCGTTCTTGGTCTTGATCGTAGTCATAGTCATAGGCATAGTCTTATTCATATGAATTGAAATAGAATCATCAGTATTATAGTAAGACGACAACGACGACGACAACGACGACGACAATGCACATTCGTAACCAAATCGACACCCTGTATTACTATTATCTCCACAACATTTTCCCGTTGGCTCATCACGCGGACCACCCGCATGTACAACGGGAATACAGGCTGAAATTCCAGAACGTTCCGTTGAGCAACAGGTGGTGTTATCGGGACACATCCCTCCTCCATCTTCCTTAGAGCACTGACTCCACGCGGTCGTCGTCGTTGTTACTGAACGACGATGACCAAGAAATTGAAAGAAAACAATGACAACAACGGGTACAATAATTCCTCGAATCATCCAAGAATCACCTACTACCATGAATCGTTTCATTGTTTTCTGTTTTTCTTCTTCTTCTTCTTCTTTACTATTCCGTACTACTTGACTTGACTTAATCAAAAACAAAGATGTTGTTACGTTGTTACGAAATCTCTCTCTCTCTTGCTTTGCAGATCTTCTTCAGTTTCGGTTTAAATTTCGAAAGTAACGCTTATATCTCTTAGTTGGGTGTGGTGTGGTGCGGTGTTGTGTTTCGCTTATATAACAATCGATAGTCTGCTGCTTTTGAAGAATATACATTGTGATTGATGTTTGATGTACTAAAAATATGTTGTGGTTTTTTGAAGCTTCTCATTTCTTTTTTGCATATATATTTAATCTTGCATGAATCTCCACGCGCCGCCACTTTTACGCGCACTGATCTGCCAACCACAAACGACAGTTTTTAAATTATAACATCAAGAAACGACAACACAAATACACTGTAACAACATCACAACAAGAACACACAACACACATCTGACCTTACTTCCGATCCAACATCGAATTTATATCTACCACAAGTATAATAGCCAGTTTTAAAACTATATAAGAACGAAGGAGAAATATTGAAAGAAAAAATATCATAATTATGTCGTCCTCATTATCACCATTTACTCCAGATCATATCGTTGAGTGGTCCTCATTCGGTCCTAAACTTAAGATTAATGGAAAACCAACAGCAGAACAACAACTAGTTGCACAAGATCGAAAGAAAACGTGTTCTGAAATGAAGACCCGTTTGGCAAAGGAATTCAACGATAGCAATTGGTCCGAAAAGAAAATTGAAAAAGAATTAGATAGATTGGTAGAGGTTGGTAATTCTGCATCCGACGAAATAGCTCGTCCGACTTATTTGGACCCTCCCAGTGGTACTCGTGACTTTTATCCACAGGATATGAGAGTGCGAAGCTGGTTGTTTGATAAATTCCGTGAGAGTGCTAGTCATTTTGGATTTCAAGAATACGACGCCCCAGTCCTGGAGAACGTCCAACTGTACGAACGCAAGGCAGGCGAAGAAATCGTTGATCAAATGTACAACTTTGTCGACAAGGAGGGCTACCACGTAACACTTCGTCCCGAAATGACCCCTACATTGGCCCGTATGGTTCTGCAAAAGACCAATCTACAGACGGGTGAGGTTCGAGTGCCACTCCCACTCAAATGGTTTTCTATCCCCCAATGCTGGCGTTTTGAAACCACCCAAAGGGGACGGAAACGAGAGCATTACCAATGGAACATGGACATTGTTGGTGTCAATCACGTCCATGCTGAATTAGAATTACTGGCAGCTGCCTGTTTTTTCTTCCGAAAATTGGGAATTGGACCTGATGTGGTCGGGATCAAGGTCAACTCGCGAGCGGTTTTGGAGGTTGTTTTGGCGAAGCATGGTGTTGAAAAGGGTAAGAAAAAGGAAGCTGATGGAGGAGATCTATTTGCCATGGCTTGTATCATTATTGATAAACTCGACAAGATTGGTGGTGATGAAGTGACCAAATTGTTAGCCAATATTGGTGTCAGTACTGACTCTGCAGCCGAAATTCTTAAGGCGTTGGAAGCACCATCGGTAGAAGAATTAGCCAATTTAATCGGTACCGATTGCGAGGCCATCCAAGAAGTGAAGCGCCTTTTTGAACTTGCTGAAGAATATGGCATTAGTGAATATCTCATTTTTGATGCTAGTGTGGTACGAGGTCTGGCATATTATACCGGAATTGTTTGGGAAGCATTTGATCGACGGGGGGAACTTCGTGCCATTATGGGAGGTGGTCGATACGACCGTTTATTGGAGCTATACGGAGGAGAAAAGTGTAAAATCCCATGCGTTGGATTTGGTTTCGGCGATTGCGTAATTATGGAACTATTGAAGGACTGTGACAAACTGCCCAAATTTACCGGATCGGGAGTTGACTATGTCGTTTGTGCATTTAGTCCCGATTTGTATGGAAAAGCTGCTAGTATTTCAATGAAACTTCGCATGACAGGTGCTACCGTTGACCTGATGCCAACACCAAAAAAGAAGGTTGCTGCAAGTTTCAAGCACGCCGATCTAGCCGGTGCTCGACGCATGGTCTTTGTAGCGCCTGATGAGATCGCCAAGGGAGTGGTACGAATTAAGGATTTACGAACCAAAACAAAAAATGACGAGGCAATTCAAGTGGATTGTCCATTGGATGCACTCCACACGGTGGATGACTTAATTGCCAAAGCTCTTGCTGATGCGAATGCTTGAAAAAGTTTTTTTCCTTAAATTTGACGACGAGGCTTCCTCACGATATTCCGATACAGTGTAGTCGATTCTCGCTTGTATTCACAAGCTAAAATTAAAAAAAAAATTAAATTAAAATACCACCTGCAAGAACACAAAAATAAACATATTACCATGGTTTAATTCCAAGGAGACGATTTTGAATAATTGTGGCATTTCAATCACCTAAGATGTTTGTAGATCTTGCATATTTAATAAGACTATACTGTAGCTACTTCAAGTATATATATGCTGTAATATTGTGTGTTTATTGAAATTGCTTACTCCTGAAATTAATAGCTCAATATGTAACGAACTTAAGTGGTATCGTCGGTGGTTCCGATTGAATTGTTTCGATCTTCTTGTCTTTTGACAGCGGAATCTTCTCGATCATATACACACAAGGTCCAGGAGACTCCGAAGAGTCCTCTTCGTCATCAGAGGGTATGCTGACCTCATTGCCGTGAACCTCTACTTGCCAGTCGCAGTTTTTACCACCTTCCCTCAAACCTGGAACAATCACATCATTCAGCCATTGAATGCCACTATCAACGCGTGCATTCAGATGGGAAATTATAATGATATAACCACCAATTGCTAACACTCTTGCACAATTTTTTACAATCATTCTGCAATTCTTTGGACCATTTCCATCCTCGTCAGAAAGCATGGCGTCCAAAGTTCCTTTCTCTAAAATCATTTCAAAACTTTCATTTCCATATGGTAATTGACGAGCATCGACCACTTCATAAAGTATTGGAATCTGCTTCTTCTCCATTATTTTCGAAGTTTCTTCTATGATTTTCTGTGATTTTTGTTCTTCTTTCATGCTGTCAATAACATTTTTCGAGTAATCCACACAGATAACCTTACGAATAATACTTGAAGGATCACGATTAATCGAAGTTCCGTGCTCCTCTATGGACATGGCCAGGTCTCGACCAAGTGGACAGTTCCCACATCCAACTTCTAAGACTGATATTGGGCCGTTCTTAGCCAGACCTACTCGAATAATCGCCGAATCATCATCATCATTATCATATTCTTCTACATCCTCGTCGTCGTTGATGATGCTGTTGTTGTCGTCGTCGTCGTCGTCGCAATCTTCGATTTCATCAGCATCCTCATTCTCAATTTCCTCGACACATTTTATTTTATTTGTACTCAGAGTAGTCTCGGATATATCAACTGTTTGATTTTCACAATCTTTGCCCTCTTGGATAGTTTTGATCTTTTCTGGATCATTATCGTTATCATCATCATCATCATAATCATCATCTTCTTCACCGTCGTCATCGTCACCTAGTATCAACGGCAAAAGGAGAGGAAGCAATTCATCTGCAGTAAAGTACCACGAATGGAATGGATCTGGAGCTTCTTCGCTACGCGAAATGTCGTTAGAAGTAGGCTGATTCTTGTCATATCGAGAATCCCAGTATTCTTGCGTACCGTAGGCTGGAGCAGGCAGTTCTTCAGATTCGGAAGAAAGTTTTCTTTTTTTATCCGTTTTACTCTCCATATCTTGATTTTTTAATTGCTGCCTAATGAGGTTTTCCAGGACACAAATACAAAGCAAACAAATAATGTATTGCTGTCAATTTAATTGCACAATTTTCATTTAGATAATGTATCTAAGAGGAATTGTACGATGTACGATCGTCGTTGAATGGTTGTTATTTTTTGTTGTGAAACGTTATGGTGATCGAGTCGATGAGGGGGAGGGGGGTTGATTGTTTATATATATATTTAATATATATATATATATTGAATATATTTCGTACAAATTTTTATCCACGTATGAAACTGATGTCCAGCCATCAATGATGTGTATGAAAGATTTCAAGATTTGAAACTCATCGTCATCAAAGCTATCAAAAAATCATATTTCTACCTCATACCTGTAGCAAGGAATCAAAAGGAAATTAAGAAAGATTTGAAGCTCGTTATCATCAGTCCATTAGTTCATATGAAATATGTTTTTCTACCAACAAGGACCATTGAGATGCATTAGTTTGTGGATAGTGTGGCTAGGAGTCATTCTTCTTTTCAACGCAAATTGTTCGTTTGGTTGGTTGTCGTCAACACAAACATCAACACCAACAACACTTCGTTTTCGTCATAAATCAAATACTGTTCATACCGCCACGTCGCCTTCATCTTCTGTCGATACAACAACCATTGATGTACCGGACCCTTCAAATATATTGTTTCGATCTCCACTTTTTGGAGATCTTCGAAGGATTCGTTTGTCGGATGACGACGAGGAAAACACTTTTCTGGGAGAAATGGGCGTTCCGACATTTGCTGCCAATAATAACGAATGTGGTACCGATGTAGTAGTAGATTTTGTCACGGACCCATCGTTGAAAAACAAGAAGAAAAGGCGAGGACTTGAAGGTGCAATTAATCATGGACCTGCTTTTATTGTCGACAATATCTTAACCTCAAACGCTTGTGAACAGATAATTTCAGATTGCGAAAAATTGAATTTTGGAAAATTTTCATCTGGTAGGAATCTACATTCAGCGATGCAACTTGTGGTCGAACCATATATGGCAGAAGCAATTTCGAAACAACTAGCTCCGCATATAGATGTGAATGAATTAGAAACGCTACGAAGGGAGATGATACTGCAAGGGAGGGAAAATGACATGGACGATGAATTTGACAGTACTAGACTCTTTTTCGTTGGTCTGAACCGGCGATGGAGGATTTACCGATACGATTCTTCCGGTAATGAAACCTTTGCACCTCACATAGATGCTGGATTTCCTCCTTCGGGGCTATCAGAAGACCAAAAATCCCTAGTATGGGACGACTCCTCTTCTTTCAAGAACGACCAGAACGAAGAAATCGTCTCTAGACTGACCGTTTTGATGTACTTGAACGATGATTTTGTTGGCGGCGAAACCAAGTTTTATTCACCAGAAGAATTTCAAAATCAACAACAACCATTATCGTATCCCATTGCCTCGGTACGACCTGTGACCGGTTCCATGCTTTTATTTCCTCAAGGTGTTGGAGAGGATGCTGTTGAGTACGCTAGAAAGTTTTGGCCAACGCATGAAGGTTCCTCTGTTCAGTCTGGTAGACCTAAATATGTTATTCGCTCTGATGTACTTTTTGCTACACATAGAGAAAAGCCACCATTTGATGATGATGCGAAATTGTTTCGTTACGACAATGTAGTGCGTGAGGCATTCATTCCAAAGCCTACTGTTTGGGATAGCAAATTTCTTTCTCATGTTGGTTTGCTGTACTCCCCATATATGGGAGTAGAAAACTTGGGACCATTTCTGTACAGTTTTTTTCGAATGACAAAGAGTCGAAGGGTGGTTGAAATTGGAGCAGGTTTCACCACCTTGTGGATATTGCAAGCCTTGAAGGACAACGATGTCGAATTAGAAACAATTCGATCGATCCAACGGGATGATAAGTGTAAGCTCCTCAACATTGATTGGACGATACATTCAGCAGTAGAAGGCTTTGATTCGGAACCGTCAAAACTCCTCTGCATAGATAATTGTGAACATCAAAAAGAAACAGCGTCAGGAGCTGGCGCAGTTGCGATCGCGCTAGGACTCGATTCTTATCTGGAATTCCAACGTGGTGATGCATTCGCCATGAATTTGGAAAAACATTCCGTTGACGCCCTATGGTGCGATTTTGGTGTTGGGGCTAGGATGAGCGAGTTCATTTCTTCAGCTTGGGACTGCATCCGTCCAGGAGGTTTTTTACTGTGCCATTCGACGATTACCAACGAGAACACGCGTCTATGGCTTGAGGCAATACGAAGCAGGCAACCAAAGGAAATCACGGGGATCAACCCGGGTGAATACACTGAACTCAGTCTTCTTGAAAATCACAAACGCTTTCAGAATAGTGTTTCAATAATACAAAAAAGAAAAAGTACAGATGGAAATATATTCGAAGAACCGATTTATTCACAATATGCATAATCATTAAATTTAATCATACTAAGTAGACTAAGTAAGATGTTTCATTATATCAATATTTTTATATGTTCTCCAGTGACTTTTATTTCAGAAAAAATTCGCATGCACGCACACAAGCATCACCGATCATATTTTTTCTTCAAAATCGCACTTTATTAGGAATTTTGTATAGCTTCACAGGAATTAGATCTTGACATATCACCCTTTCCGTTGTTGTTCTGGACAGATTCACAACCATTGTTGCTTTGTTGTGGTTTCTGTTTCGTTGATGTTCCCAAATCCCTCATACCCCCACCGTCGCCAGTATTACGACTTTGCTTGGCATCCTCATTCCTTAAAGCAAACAATCGTGTAAAGTACGGATCGTTCATTTTTTCACCTGTTACGTACGTTCCACTGAAACAACTTGTATCGAATTTCGTCAACGGCTCATCGGGAGGGGCAGCCTCCTTGATAGATGATTCCAAATCTTCCAAATCTTGATACACGACCCAATCGCATCCAATCTTAGCGGCAATCTCGTCTTCATTCCGCTCGTATGCGATTAATTCCTTCCGCGTTGGTATATCAATTCCATATATGTTAGGATATCGGATAGGCGGAGCCGCGCTGCAAAAGAAGACCTTCCGAGCCCCGGCATCTCGTGCCATTTGAACAATTTCATTGGCTGTGGTACCACGAACAATGGAATCGTCTACGAGCAAAACATTCTTACCGGCAAATTCACGATTGATCGTATTTAGTTTGAGTCGGACAGATTTTTTTCGTTTCGCTTGACCCGGCATGATAAAAGTCCGGGCAATATACCGATTTTTGACAAACCCTTCACGGAAAGGTCGGTCCAGATAGTATGCAGCCTGAAGGGCACTAGTCCGAGCCGTTTCAGGGATAGGAATAACAACATCAATATCGTGGTCTTTATAAACGCGTTTGATTTTTGCAGCCAATTTTTCTCCCATATTCAGTCGCGATTCGTACACAGATACCCCATCCATAATTGAATCAGGCCTAGCAAAGTAGACGTATTCAAATATACAAGGTGACGTTATCGCATCTTTCTTACATGTTCGGAAATGACATTGGCCTGTATTCATATCGACAAAAAACGCTTCTCCTGCTCGAACGTCACTGGAAGAGGAAGAAGAAAGTATCCGAAGAAAATAGGTATGCGTGCAAGACGAGTGTAATGGTATGTGTCAGTAATGATGTGAACGAGATAATATGTATTAGCACACATCTACATTACATGAA
>Ga0209302_10002832_pt1 | contig 10125 bp, 9 predicted proteins | sample ArcOceMetagenome_2_FD_187445 | JGI IMG/M metagenome (GOLD analysis project Ga0209302, IMG submission 187445) | Marine eukaryotic phytoplankton communities from Arctic Ocean - Arctic Ocean ARC135M Metagenome (SPAdes) (version 2) | ecosystem: Environmental > Aquatic > Marine > Oceanic | place... | reverse complement strand
CCCCTAACCCCTAACCCCTAACCCCTAACCCCTAACCCCTAACCCCTAACCCCTAACCCCTAACCCCTTAACCCTATAACCCTATAACCCTTACCCTTACCCCGACCCTGGCCCTGACCCTGACCCTGACCCTGACCCTGACCCTGACCCTAACCCTAACCCTAACCGTGACCCTGACCCTGACCCTGACCCTAACCCTAACCCTAACCCTATCCCTAACCCTAACCCTAACCCTAATCTAACCCTAACCCTAACTAACCATGCAGGCGGGGCTGCCTGAAGCCGTGTGGCGCGCGGCAGCGCAGAAGGGCAATGCGCACGCCGTGGTTGCGTGGCTGGACGAGGGCGGCGGCGTGGACGCGCGCTGCTCAGAGCGCTGTGGCTTGACGCTGCTCATGGGGGCCGCCGCAGGAGGCCAGGAGGCGACGGTGATGATGCTGCTGCGCCGCGGCGCGAGCGTCAACCTGCGGAACTCCTACGGCGGCACCGCCCTGCTGATGGGCGCTGGTGGTGGTGGTGGCCATACCACGATCGTGCAGGCGCTGCTCGACGCCAAGGCCGACGCCTCGCTGCAGAATATCAGCGGCCGCACGGCGCTCACGTTCGCCGAGCACCAGAAGCACACCGCGGTAGCGCAGCTGCTGCGGCAGCACGCCAAGCGGCAGACGGCTGAGGCGGAGGCCAGGGTGGCCGCCTCGCTGGTGCAAGCTGCGGCAGCGGCCGACGCGATGGCGACGGAGCTGCTGGGGGAGGAGGCGGCGGAGGAGCAGGCGGCGGAGAAGCAGGCGGCGGCCAAGAAGGGTAAGGGCAAGATGAAGCAGGCCAGGGCGCCCTCCACCGCCGCCGCCGAGTCCGCCGCGGCTGCCCCGCTAGCCGGTGCTCCTAAGCCTGCAGCAGCGCAGGAGAAACTGCCTGATGGACCCTCATCCTAAGCCTAAGCCTAACCCCAACCCTGGCCATAGCCCCCCTAACCCTAACCTCAATCCTACCCCTAGCCCTAGCCCTAACCCTAACCCTAGTTCTTACCCTAACCCTAACCCTAACCCTAACCCTAACCCTATAGCCCTCACCCTAACCCTAACCCTAACCCTAACCTTAACCCTAACCCTAACCCTAACCCCAACCCTGACCCTAACCCTAACCCCAACCCCAACCCTAACCCCAAGCCTAACCCCAAACCTAACTCTAAACCTACCCCTACCCCTAACCCTACCCCAAACCCTAACTAACCATGCAGGCGGGGCTGCCCAAAGCCATGTGGCTCGCGGCATTGGAGAGGGGCAATGCGCACGCTGTGGTTGCGTGGCTGGACCAGGGCGGCGGCGTGGACGCGCACTGCGCAGAGCACCATGGCTTGACGCTGCTGATGGCGGCCGCCTTGGGAGGGCAGGAGGCGATGGTGCGGTTGCTGCTGCAGCGCGGCGCGAGCGTCAACCTGCAGGACTCCGTCGGCGGCACCGCCCTGATGTACGCTGCTGGTGGTGGCCACACCACGATCGTGCAGGTGCTGCTCGACGCCAAGGCCGACGCCTCGCTGAAACACATCGACGGCGGCACGGCGCTCTTTTTTGCCAAGCAGGGGAAGCACACCGCGGTAGCGCAGCTGCTGCGGCAGCACGTTAAGCGGCAGACAGCTGAGGCGGAGGCCAGGGCGGCCGCCTCGATGGTGCACGCTGCGGCCGCGGCCGACGCGATGGCGGCGGAGCTGCTGGGAGAGGAGGCGGCGGAGAAGAAGGAGGCGGCGGAGAAGGAGGCGGCGGCCAAGAAGGGCAAGGGCAAGAAGAAGAAGGCGAAGCCTCCACCTAAGGCGACGGCCACTGGCGCGGGCAGCAGCGCAGGGTCCGTGCCCCCGGTGCCAGAGCTGCCCTCGCAAGCTGCCAGCGGGCCACAGGCGGAGGCGAGGGCGGCCGCCGCGGCTCAGAAGGTGGCGGCGGACGCGGCGGCGGAGCGGGCCCAGGCCGAGGCCACCGCAGCCGAGCGCGCGGCGGTGGAGCGGGCGGAGGAGGAGGAGCGGGCATTGGCGGAGGGAATCGCGCAGAGTGTGGCGTCCCATGCGGCCGAGGAGCTGCGCCGTGCGGCCATCCAAGCTGCCACACCGCCGCCCGCTGCAACACCACTTCCACCCACCTTAGCGCCGCCCCCCGCCGCCCCGCTGCCACCGCCCTCACCCTCGCCACCACCGGCGGGCCCGCTAGTGCTGACATACCTGGAGCTGCAGACCGCCACCGGCGACTTCGCGCAAGTCGTGGGCACGGGCGGCTTTGCCAACGTGTACCGCACGGAGGGCGCGCTGCCATCGCTGCCACAGCATGGCCCGTGCGCTGTGAAGCGGCTGACCACGGACACTGACGCCGCCGGAGGGCGCGGCGGCGGGCGTGGCGGCGGGCGCGGTGTCGGACGAGGTGGGCGTGGCTGCGGCAACGTGGCCATGGAGGTGCTGAAAGAGGTGGCGCTGCTGGGGCGGTGCACGCCGCACGCCAGCCTGCTGCCGCTGCTAGGCTACTGCCTCGAGTCGTCTCGGCAGCCCTGCCTGGTGTACCCGCTGTGCGCGGGTGGCACGTTCGAGGACCGGCTGCGGCTCACCAGCGCCGGGTTCGATCGCCTCGCCGCGCTTGGCTGGGCGGAGCCACCGGCACCGCTGCCGATGCTGCAGCGGCTGACCATCCTACGCGACGCGGCGCGCGCGCTGGCGCACCTACACGCGCAGCGGCCCGTCCTGCTGCACGGCGACGTGGCCGCCCCGAGTGAATGAGTGGCCGTCAGCACAGTAGCAGGATATTTGTTGGCCCAAAGGGAAGCCTGGCCTGAGACAGGCACCAGCACCACACGTGTGTGCGCGCCTATCGCCTGCTGCACCACATGCAGATCAAGCCGAGCAACATCCTCCTCGACGCGCGCGGCGAGGCGCGGATGGCAGACTTCGGCCTGGCGCGCGTTGCCAAGCAGCGCGCCGGCACCAACGCCACCGTCGCCTCCGTCAGTGCCGTCTGCGGGACCGCCGCCTTCCTCGACCCGATCTAGTGCGCCGCCGCCGCCACCGCCGCCTGCTGCCAGCCCCGGGGCCGTCCCGCACCCCCCACTGTAGCGCCTTACTTCCGCCCCGTGTGTGCCGCAGCCTGCAGAGTGGCGTTGCGACGGAGCTGACGGACGGCTTTGCCTTCGGCGTCACGGTGCTCATGACGCTGACGGGGCTGCCCGCCGCTGAGATCAAGCAGCGCTGCCGCCACATGCTCAGGTGGCCCACGCAGCAGCCGCAGCGATGGCAGCCGCCCGGTGTGCCGGACGTCGCTGCCGGCAGCTGGGACGGCGGCGCGTCGAGCGGTCTGGCCGAGGTCATTCAGGGCCTGAGCGAATTGTGGGCGGAGGGACGCATGCCGCTGCCCGACGTGCTGGCGCGGTTCGAGGCGATGGTGGCCGCCGCCACCGCCTCGTCGTCGGAGGCGGCGGCGGCGGTGGCGGCGGATGCGCGGGTGTACATCATCCGCGAGGAGGCGCCGCGCGAGGTGCGCTTCGCGTGCGGCCACGCCCTCGTCTGCAACGGCTGCCTGCCCGCCATCGTCGAGCAGTGCAAGAAGTGTCCTACCTGCGACAGGCCCTTCGGCGCGCAGCCGGTGGCGGAGCGCGGCACGCACGTGCGTGTGGCGCCTACCTTCGTGCTGCCCAAGTAGGGCACGCGGCTCTGAACGATGAACGCCGTATGGTACGCGTGGCAGTGGGAGACTCGGGCAGGCAGGTGTTCGCGATCGCGTCGTTGCGACTATCTTGTAGCCACGTCCCTCTCCACGTCAGCGTCTCCCGGCCCGCTTTCTTCAATTCCACAGAATCTATCTTTCTAAAGCATGAGTTCTAAAACTTTATTTATGGGCGCTTTCTCAGCAACCACTCCCCATCTGTTCTGCCTTTCGTGGCGTTCCGGGGATGTGTGGCGACGACTGTCCGGCGGAAGTCGCGCGCACCAGCCCGACACCTACTAGCTACTTTACCCTGAGAGGACGCGCGCCGCGCGTGCCATACGCACGCTTCTCTTGCGAGACCCACTTTGCGCCTCACAAAGCACCGGCCGCAGCCTCGAGGGCGGCGCCAGCGGACGCCTCAACCGCAGCCTTGACCGTCTCGACCGCCGTCGGCGCCGCCGATGCCGCCGCCTGGCCCGCATTCGCCACAGCCACCGTGACGGGCTCGAAGGGGCTCATCACCTCGCCCGCGTACGCCTTGATCTTGCCCTCGAGGAGGGGGACGGCGCCCGGCACCTTGCAATCGGCATGAAGGGAGATTCACGAGGCCGTAACGCACTGCTATATAGTAACTATATAGTACCGCACTGACACCAGTGCAACACGCAGTGCACGACGCAATGTTACCGTGTAATGCACCACGCGATGCACTAACATGCTGTGCTGCACGGAGCAGTACAGTAAGGAGCGCACCTTGGACTCGGCGAGGAAGCCCATGATGCCGATCATGGCGAGGCGGCCATTGTTGATCTCGACGACGAGGCCGCGCGCCTTGGCCTCGGCGGAAGGCTCACCTGGCAGGGCACCGCGTGGTGCGTTCCATGGTGTAGCGTACTGCTAGCGTACTGCGTGGTACTTGCCGCACACAGTGCACTGCGTGCTCGCTGCAGCACGTGTGGTGCGATGCATGGTGCATTGCTGCATGGCGTGGTGCTCGGCACGGTGCATGGCATGGTATACATTGCATGAGCCCACACGTCGCCTCCTCCTTCGGACCCCCCCCCCCCCCAGAGGTCATACACGCACTCTGCAATGCACTGTTTGACGCACGATGCAGTGTGAAGGCCCACCTGGGTTGGCGAAGCCGTCCTGCCCCTTGAGCGGGTTAGGGAAGAAGTTGGCCGGACCGAAGGGCTGGTAGAGTGGCGGCACGGCGAACGGGTTGGGCCAGCCGAAGCCTGCTCAAGGTCAGGGCGGCGGGGCTGGATATGGGCTGGGACACAGCTGCCCTCACCTCGCGCATCCAGGCTGCAACCCCATACGTGCTCAGGCTGCAACCCTAAACTTCCCAAAACCCTCCAGTGCGTGCCCGCACCTTGGCCGATGCGGTTGTCGGTCTTCCTGTCATCGAAGGGCGGGAAGTAGCCGGGCTTGCCTTCGTTCTTGGTGTAGTGCACCTCCGGCGCGAACTCGGACCACCACTCCAGGAAACCCACGAAGAGCACAATCTGCCTGGGAGGTTAGTATGGGAGCTCAGATTGCAGCCCCACGAAGAGCACAGCAGCTGCCTTTGACCCACACGTGGTGCCCTAGCCTGCGGCCTTGTGGCGGGTGAGGAGGCGCGCCCTGAGCCTTGGGAGACGCCACATGGGCCGGGCCGACGGGGCGCGGCCGTCATCGAGGCCACGTCTTAAAGCCAACTCGTCCGCCAGCGCGCCTCGATGGGCAGTGCGTCCCACTGCTCCGGCGGCGAGAGGCCTAGGTGTGGAAAACACGCCCGATACCGTATGCCGTGTGGCCGGCCAGCGCGGCTGATTGGCCGCGAGGCTGACCTGAGCTTGGGACAGCCTGGGGCATGCTCTGGCGCTGAAAGCAGCCTCCGGAGCGCCAGGTGGGCGAAGGCTGAGCCAGCTTGATTCCGACATGGCCTCTCGCCTGGCGTGTAGGCGAGGGTCTCGGTGCCGGCGGCGCCGAGAGCGTAACGGTGCAGCGGGAAGACCCAGTGGGCACCGCTCGCCTGGACGCAGTAGCCGACGAACGCCGCCATCGCCACGCGGCCGTGCTTGATCTCCGCGTTGCGGATCCACCCGTACCTGCCACCCGCCACATGCACATGCACATGCGCGTGAGCATGAGGGGCGCGAGAGCGCATGGGTGGGAAGGGTGCATGAGTGGGGTGCAGCACGAATCCGGGGCGCTAGGGCGGTCGAGGCGCGGACGCACGTGAAGTCGTTGCCCTTCTCCCAAAAGTTGGCCGTCGCCAGCCCCAAGGGATCCCAGTACCCGATGGCTGGGTTCAGCTGTTCAGCCAGCTCAATAGCCTCCGGTCGAACAGCCTCCATGCGGACACCGCGTGCCCGTGCCGCCGCGGTCACGTCATTCGGCAAGGCCCTGAAGGCGCTGACGACGCCGATGCACAGCAGAACCGCCTTCGCACCCATCTGAGCTAGTGGGCAAGAGATGGGCGTCGCTCACGATCGAGGCAGAGGGCACCATTGGACACCTTGTGGGGGATATTTGGGTACCCATGGCCTAATGCCGTGATAGACAATTCGGTGATAAGCACAATCTGCAAGTGCCGTGATAATCACCCCCCGCCGCCGCGCGCTCCTGTCCAATGCAGAGCCGGCTGTCCCTCTACGAGTCGGCCATCGGCGAAGGTGCCGTCTACTATCCAGGCAGCAGGAGCGTGCACCACCGGCCGCCTCGTGGGGGCACGGTGCCGCCGAAGCCACCTCCGGGCATGCTCTCGCTGAAGCATCTCTGCCTACACATGCTGAGCGACTGGACACGGACATCTTTCGCGGATCGCCACGCGGCTAGTATCCTCGGAGAGCTGGACCTCATGTTCCACAATGACCTCGGAGGCACCACCTGCGAGGCCACGAAGGCGCTCTATGCTCCTGTGCGAGGCAGACTGTGCATGGGCAAGATTTCGCACGAGAACAGGGTCGAGAGCCAGAAGAGGCTAGAGAGCGAAAACAGGGCCGAGGAGGAGCGCGCGCACAAGGACGCTGAGGCGGTCAGGTTGCGGCGCGAGGCCGAGGCGGCGGCGGAGGCGTGGGAGGAGGCGGATGCGTGCGCGTACGAGAACCGGCGGCGCGCGGAAGTTGCCCGTCTCGAGGCGCGCCTGGAATCTGTATCCCTAGCCCCGAGCCTTGCCCCAGCTTCAAGCCCCAAGCCCCAATGTCTGCAGGCCTCGCTCTCGGTGGCGGAGGCGGCACGACCCGGTGCGCCGCGCCTCAGCCTCATGCAGCTCCTGCAGCGCTCATCGCCACGCCCGCCACCGCCCCACGCCGCGCCGCCGCCGCCGCCGCCGCCGCCGCCGCCGCCGCCGCCGCCGCACCGCGCGGCGGCGGCGTCTTCCGACCTGCGGCCGCCAGGCGCGCCGGCCCCGAGGGCCGACGGCCAGGACGAGAGCGACGAGGAGGAGGACACCGACACGGAGGAGACGCGGGAGGCGGAGGAGCCGGGAGCGAGCAGTTATGCAACCCCTGACCTTGGTGCCGACGCCGACGGCTGGGCGCCGTTCGACGAGGTGCAGCTGGCCAACGGCCTCGCCGCCGCCGCCAGCTGGATCGACATGGCGGCGGCCGACCCCTCGCTCGAGATCGCCCGCCTGTCAGAGGAGGGCTGGGAGGAGATGGCCTGCTTCGAGATCGTGAGCGACGCGACGGACTACGTGAACACACACGGCAGGGTGTGCCGGTCGGCGCGCGAAGTCCGGGAGCGCATCCAGCATGCGCAGCGGCAGTTTGGCACGACCCAGGCGGCGCTGGCCGACTTTGAGCGCGACGCCAACCGGAGGGCCCATAGGGCGGAGGCGGCCGCGTGCGCCGCCGCCGCCGCGTGCACCGCCGTGCCTGCGGCCGCCGCCGCCAGCAGCAGCCCCGCCACCGCCAGCAGCAGCCCCACCGCCGCCAGCAGCAACCCCACCGCCGCCAGCAGCAACCCCGCCGCCGCCAGCAGCAACCCCGCCGCCGCCAGCAGCAACCCCGCCGCCGCTAGCAGCCGCCCCGCCGCCGCGCGCCCGATCGCCGTGCTGCCTTCTGCGAAGCGGCCCTGCCCCAACCCGTTCGCTAACCCGTTCGCCGCCGGCCCGCGTGCCGCCGCCTCGCTGCCCGCGGTACACCGTGCGGTGCCGACGCCCGAATGCCTGCCGCCCGCCGTGCAGTGCTGCTTCGCCCCGCGCGCGCCGCGCGCGCCGCCGCAGCGACACGCGGCCGCCACCGGCGGCAAGGCGCGCGGGGCGAGGCAGCGACGCACGCAATGGAGCGGGCGGGAGGAGCGGGCGCTGTGCGGCTGCACGGCCAAAGAGCCCTTTGGTCGCAGCCCGCCCTTGCAGCCACCCCACTGCTCCAGAGGCCCACCCGCTTGCGCAGGGCGGCCCTCTGGGCCCGAGAGGAGGAGGGCCCTCGCCGCCTGATGAATGCCGAGGTGGGGCTGCGTTGGCGCTCTGGTGCGTGCCACGGCACGCCTCGGCGCCTGCCCCATTCGCCGATGGCACTGCTTATGACCGTCCAGGCGCGACGCCGTGGCCGTCGGCTACCATGGCGACTGGAATGGGATACTGCGCGACCCGCGGTGGGCGGACTTGCTGTCGCGGAGGGACGGGGAACAACTGAAGGACAAGGCGCGCAACATGAAGCTCGCATCGCGATAGGACACCCTGTGTCAGAGACTGTGCGGTAGCGCATCCGGGCTTCACCGCGCACAGCTGTTGACACTCACTCTCATTTATTTAGTAATCACCAAAGCCTGTTTCGTCAGGCGCCGTTGAGCGTTGTGGTTTATTCCTTTCGCCTGAACCCTAGGAGCCAGGTCAGTCCGTGGCGGCGTGCCCGCATGCGCATCAGCGCATGCTTCGTGCATCCACTATCGACTATCGAGCATCGTGGATCTGGCTTCTCCTTCTGGGTGGTGTCTCTGTGATTTAAGAATTCGGTTATTTTTTTTGCGATTGTAGTTTCTTTTGAAAACCAGCGGCGCTTTTGTTATTTGTTTTGTTATTTCAATCGAGTAAAAACGTCTGATATCTAGGTAACTTTTTCGACCACGTGATCCATGAAAATATACCACAGCGCGTCCCAACGCATCTCCCGTTCCGCAATGGCAAAAGCTCACGCTCGCGGCTCGGGTCACGGCGCGGCGGCGCGGGCGGCGTGGGCGACGTCCGACACGCGCTGACCTGTTTCTATTTGTCCATAAAATCGCAAGGTTGGATTAACCGTTGCCTCAAAGTAGCGGGCTACGGCTTTATCGACACGACATCACAGAGTGACCACAGTACACACAACACAGAGCACGTCGCGACACGAACACACAAACAAGCAAGCGCGCTCAACACCCGAGAAGACAAGAGACACCCGAGTGTTCAAAGCCGCACCTCCTCGCCGGTGGCAGGAGCACCGGCCGCAGGAGCATCGGCCGCAGGAGCACCGGCCGCAGGAGCACCGGCCGCAGGAGCACCGGCCGCAGGAGCATCGGCCGCAGGAGCACCGGCCGCAGGAGCACCGGCCGCAGGGGCACTGGGTGCCGGCACAGCTTCTGAATCTCCGATGACGGCACGTCCGCTGAGCCAGCTGGTGAGCATTGCACAGCAGCCATTGAAGCAGAGAGACTCCCATATGATCAGGAACAGCACCTCGCGCACGTGACAGCCGAGAAGAAGCATGACTGCCGACAGGAGGGCAACGACGGCGGGCAGCGCCCAGTCGAAGTGCCAACCTACGATCTCCAAGACCTTCAGCGCCCAGGCGACTGTGGCAAGGCAGGTGATTGCCAGCAGCCCATAGGCTTGCGCATCGTTGATGCGCATTCCGAGAAGAAGCATGACTGCCGACAGGAGGGCAACGACGGCGGGCAGCGCCCAGTCGAAGTGCCAACCTACGATCTCCAAGACCTTCAGCGCCCAGGCGCATAAGACAAAGTAGAAGACTGTCAGCAGCAATGCATAGGGCGCATAGTCCTCGACGAGGTTCCTGCGCGCTCTGTTCATGGCCTCGGCAAGAGCGGCTGCCTGTCGTACGGCGCCCCTGCCTGCCGCTGCCGCCTGTCGTACGGCGCCCCTGCCTGCCGCTGCCGCCTCCATGACAAAGTAGGTGATTGCCAGCCACACATAGGTTTGCGCATCGTTGTCCTCGGGGATGATGGGCATGGCCTCGGCCGCGGCACGAGCGGCTGCCCGTGCGGTGTCCCTGCCCTCTTCCGCCTCCATGTTGTGTTCGTGCCCGCCGTCGAGTGGTCCTGTTGTGGTGCCTTAAAACTTGCGCGGGGGAATAAGGCGCGGTGAACACATGCCGCCGACCAGGGAACACGCGACGCACCCACTTCACGGCACCAAAAACTGGCAATGTTGGGGGATAATATCTTACGAGTGCTAGCTCCCTAATTCGCAAACTTCGGGGTTTTATTATTTCGCTAACGACTTGTCACTCTGCCAAGACCCTTC
>Ga0209302_10002830_pt1 | contig 10126 bp, 1 predicted proteins | sample ArcOceMetagenome_2_FD_187445 | JGI IMG/M metagenome (GOLD analysis project Ga0209302, IMG submission 187445) | Marine eukaryotic phytoplankton communities from Arctic Ocean - Arctic Ocean ARC135M Metagenome (SPAdes) (version 2) | ecosystem: Environmental > Aquatic > Marine > Oceanic | place... | reverse complement strand
GCAGGAAACAACCTATCGTAAACAAATCATCCTCAAAGGCAGAGCTGGGATACCCATCCAATGAAGGAGAAGACTCTGAACATGAACTATGGCTTGGCGATCACAACGAGCCAAAACCTAGGTACCCGGTACAAACAGTACAAATGCCCAGCGCCAGAGCCCTACTTAACTACATCGCTGCAGCAATATTAGCATATATTGTATTATCTATGACTGTACAAGAGGCACATGGACGATCGACAGTACTAATGACTCGAAACATGCGACACAAAGCATCCAGGGAGCTCAGGGACCCGTTCGGAAGATTCATGGTTGCTCTCGACAACGAAGCAGGCACTCACGTGTGCCGTGACACCGAGATCGCCTCTAATATCAAATCGTGCCCTCCCAATTCAGTTGGAGGTATCGACGCAGCAGGCGCGGGACTAAGATACGACACCAAGTGCCACATGCTCGGCAAGCAAGGCCTAGGAAGAGTACCCCTAGCACCAGGGTCAGCAGCGAACATAGTAGCACAAGCGGTCGCAATCGACCAAGGATACAAAGTACAGTACAACTCTGTACTAGACCAGTACAAGCTGCTGCGCCACGACGAGGAGACGATGACCTTCACCCGACCCTACAGAGGGAACGGTGCCAAGTGGCCGCACTACACCATGGACGTACGTGAGCTGGGACATAACGATAAACACCAGGTACTGACAACTCCTAAAGTGAAAGGTAACCTGCCCACCGTACGAGGCAACCAGCAGCTTCTCTCCAAGAGACAACAGAAGGACGCAAAGGGGGCGCAGCAATGGCTGTCCAAATTCAATCATCCACCAGTACAACAAGCAAAGCTACTACTGCGACAATCCATTAATCCAGCTACCACAGAAGCTGCAATCGACCTCGCCATCGAGATATATGGCAAGGATGCAAGTCACCTCAAGGGCACGACCACAAAGCAGAAAGTAAGCAGTCCCTCAGCCACTATCATGCGTAAGCACAGCGTTCAAGACGCGCAAGTAGACATTATGTTTATTGATAAACAAGCTTACGTAATCCTGTTGCTCGAGGGGGTCGACTACGCACTGGTATCCCCGATTCCAGACAGAGAAGCAGAGACAGTGCGCAAGGCACTCAACCATCTCATTGGAATCTGCAAGTCCAAGGGCACTACGATCGCAAGACTTAGAAGCGACAACGAAGGGGGGATCAAGAAAGGAATAGCCGAAGAACTAAGGAACACCGGCATCGACGTAGACTACACAGGCGCAGGAGAACACTGCAGCAGAGTAGAGCGAAGAATACGATACATTAAGGAGCATTACAGGAAGATCGCAACGTCACTCCCGTATACGATGCACAGTGACATCAGTATGCGGGCAGTGATGACATCAACAAGGTTCTCCAACATATTCACAACGGTTAACACACCAGGAACCAGCCCTAGACAGTTATTCCTGGGAAGGCCCATAGATCTAGCCAAGGATCAACGAGCCAAGTTTGGGAGCTATATCCAAGTGACCGTTGCAGATACAAAGAATAATTCCCAGGAACGAACAGAAGGTTGCATATTCTGTGGCAACTCTGAGAGCGTGTCAGGAACTTTCAAAGCATACCATATCAAGACAGGGAAGATGGTATCTAGGACACACCTAACCGAGATACCAATGCCCGACATCCTGATCGAGCACCTGGAGGAGCTAGCCAACGAAGAAGGTCGCGTCAGCGACTATGAGTTAGTACCTGCAGAAGAAACTACAGAAGAACAAGAGCAAGAGCCTGCAGAAGAACCTAGGAACCGAGTACCTATACAAGACTCCAATGAAGACGACACTGCGGAAGAGCCAACACAAGGACCTTCACCGTCAAGAGCTGCGACCGACTATAATAAGCTAGATTACCCATACTGGTCTCCAGTGACAAACAGCATGGCAGACTTAGGAAAGGAACAGATCCTTGTAGCATATGAGAAAGACCTAACCCACGAGATCCTGAGACGCAGTGAGTGGCACGACAGAGACTTCTGTTTCACTGTGTCTGTGAAGGCAGCTCTCCAAAGGTATGGCGACGATGCAAGAGAAGTCATCACAAAGGAAATCCAGCAGTTCATAGACAAAAAGGTATGGCACGCCGTTCTACCGTTGCACCTACCGAAGAGTGAAAGGAAGAGAATTATTCCTAGCAAGATGTTCTTAAAGGAGAAATTCTTACCAAACACGAAGTTCGACAAATTGAAGGCACGACTGGTCGCAGGCGGCCACAGACAGGACAGAGCGCTCTATGAGAAGTGCGATACCAACGCACCAACTGTACATCACTCCATTGTAATGTCGGTTATTGCGATTGCAGCTGCTGAACATAGAAAGATAGCCACCATCGACATAGGAGGGGCATATCTACTGGCATCGAGAACAACGAACCTAGTCAAGGTACATGTGAAATTAGACAGACAAATGACAGAGATATTAACAGGACTAGATGAGAGTTACTCACCATTCGTGCTAGAAGATGGCACTTGTATAGTTGAATTGGACAAGGCTATGTACGGGTGCATAGAATCTGCAAAGCTTTGGTATAACACCATATCATCACTGTTAGAGAGCATAGGTTTCGTGGGGAACCATGTCGACAGATGCGTATTCAACAAGACCATCAACGGTAAGCAATGCACATTGGTATTATACGTGGATGATATACTATTGACCTGCGAAGACCAGAGTGCCATCGACAGCACCATCAGCCTAATACAATCTGAATACTCAGAAACGAGAGTGACTCACGGGCCGGTAGTACCCTATCTGGGTATGAACGTAGACATGAGCGTGCATGGAGAAGCCAGAATCACAATGCTCCAGCAAGTCACGGATATCGTCACCACATCTGGAGTAGAGGGCACCGCACCGACACCAGCAGCGACGACTCTCTTCGAAACGGACCCAGACCTTGCAATCGCATGCAAGGAGGAACAAGATTGGTTCCACCAATTTGTGGCCAAGATACTGTACGTCGCTAAGAGAACGAAACCCGAATGTTTAATTACCGTAGCTTATCTTGCAACTAGGGTGGGCAAAGTGAACGAAGAAGACATGGGCAAGCTTCGGAGACTCATAAGGTATATGAGAGGGACAATAGACCGAGGTATATGCCTGCGACCTGGACCGATGGGTGCGAGCGTAAGGAACTTTGTAGACGCCGCTTATGGTGTACATCCAGATGGGAAGTCCCACACTGGCACCTGCGTAATGATCGGCGAGGCAGGACCTGTGCACGTGCGAAGTAACAAGCAGTCCATAGTGACGAAATCGTCCACCGAGGCAGAGCTGGTTGGCACTTCAGACTCTTGCAACGAAGCATTCTACATCCGTAATTTTATTATAGCACAAGGGACCAGCACGGGACCAGTGACACTCTACCAAGACAACCTGTCTACCATGGCCTTGCTGGAGAATGGAAAATCTAGCAACATCCGAACAAGACATATTCAGATACGATATTTCTGGACCCGAGAGCGTGTAGATGAAGGGGAATTAGAGGTGGTCCATTTGAGAACCGAGGAAATGGGACCTGCGAACATTCTGACTAAGCCAGTGCAAGGAGCACAGTTCGTACTGGAGAGACAGCAGCTAACTAACTGGGAGTAGATAGCTTCGTAAGTAATTAAGCTAGCACACATCTGTATTCTATAAAATGGTCAATATACATATTTACCTATTATATGAAATGGTGAAAAACTTAGGGGTGTGTTGAGTATCAAAATGTAGGTACCAAACAAATGACGATTCTTAGAAATATGCATTTAGTTAGTACTACTTTGAAGTACCAAAAGTACAGTTTTCATAGCCATACAATTTGCGTATGATTACCGTTTATGCGCGACACAAGTGCGATGATGTTGTGAGAGAATTCCTTCAGCCTCTGACTGAGAATGAACACGAAGAATTACAATATGCATTAGATTCATTATTTAATTCTTAAACACGTAGTAGATCAATATCGACTTGGTCGAATCAAAGGAGTTGTCTTCTAATATAAAGAGATAAAATCCAACATAAGAATTAATAATCCTATTAAAAGTTTATAAAACTATAATAGTAAAAAGAAAAGAAAATGGAAGCCAAAACAAGCGATAGAATCGCTGGAGAGCTCTTCAACACTCTGCTAGTTAAGAAGCTAGAGTATAAAGATGGATCCGCAAAGACCGCGGAGTTCCTAAAGGAATTAAGGCAGGCAGTGCACAGGAAGTTTGGAGTTAATTCGCAAAATGAACACTTTGTAAACGTGATGTCCAGTGCACTTACCTTGACACCAAAGGAGTGGACCATAGAGGTACCAACAGCCCTAACAGTGTTCGGCCTATCTGAAAAGGAGGCAATAAAGAAGTATACGCAGGAAAAGTATGAACTAAAGATGGAGAAACGAGAAGATGAATGGGAAAAGGAATGCAAGCTACTAGTGCATGCAAAGAAGACTGCCTACCACTTCCTTAGAGCTCACATCGGCGAGTCATCTGCGCAAGCGTGCTCGGGCAAAGAGGCCTGGGACAAGAATGAAGATGTCAATGAGGCAGGGCACTTCAACATTATAACAACGGTCAAAGAAATAGTAAAGACTCATCACCTGGAGCGCGGAGGGAAGACGCTTAAGGCGAAGTCTGAGCTCAAGGAGGAGTCCTGGGAAAGCTATCGATCAACGAAAGAACAAGGAGTCTCACTGGGTGAGTACACCTACAAAATGAAAGAAAATTTAAAGTATGCAATTGCCTGTGGCAACAACGATCCCGATGACAGTTCCAAGGTCCTACATTGGGAAAAAGGATTGAAAGGAGATAAGTATAAGGCAATTAGGGAATCTTGGAAGAGATATCCTGACACATACCCTAAAACTGTCGAAGAAGCACTTGAGACTACTCTAAGGTGGGTTGGTAACGTACTTGTCGAAGACACGAACCCGTACAACACCCAAGGCAAAAGTGCCGACAATAAAAAGGTGTTCCTAGCTCAGGGAGAGAAAGAATTCGGGAAGGAGGAAAATTCAGACGCAGGGATCTTCGTCAATGCGAATGGAGAACTCAGGATGACCAACAAGCTATGGTCGAACACTTCCGAAGCCGGGAGAAAGGAGTTCATCAAGCAACGAAACAAGTATCGAGAACAACCAAAAAATGACGTTAGAGAAAGAAAACCAAGACCCAAGGCATTACTAACTAAATCGCAAAAGAAAGGATCCGGAGAATTCGACGAAGAGGACGAAAGTGACTGGCAGATTGAAGAACCGAAGGTTTTCATGATCGGAAATCATGAGTCAGAGTCTGAGTCCGATGAAGAAGAATACCAACGCCTAAATCGTGGCTTCAACGATTCTGACAGAACAGTCGCGATGGACGATCTTGAAAGACTGAGAGCACACGGTGAACCTGAACCTCACCACAAGAAGAAGAGCTGGCCTCATCTCCAAAATTTGGACAAGACAAAAAAAAATAGGCATCCAATTCCCAACCGAAATTCAGAAATCCAAGGTACCCATCATCAAAAATTCGTTTACGCTGCTTACGGGGGCAGAGATGGGTCAACCATATATAAGTCATGGAACATCTGCAATATAGCGATAGCGGGGGTGAGCGGAGCAACCTGCAAAAAGTTCAAGGACCAAGAAGAAGCATGGGAATCGATCATCAGGTGGTTAAAATTAAAAATAATACACGCGAATACCAGAAACCTACCCAGCACTGTAAAAAACGACTACCAGCGTCAGATCGCAGACGCGAAGGCATACCACAATGCATATAGAAAGTCAAAAGATAGGATTCTAATATACGACAATGAATGCAAAGAATATCCACTAATGGAATCGGACTACGAATGGGATTCTGACGCCGCTGGAGTGAGCAGCAGTGAACACAGCATGCCATCTCTAAACTCCTCCTCTGATACTGACTCTGATGTAGAAGCCTACCCAAGACCCGTGAAAAGCAGGAAACAACCTATCGTAAACAAATCATCCTCAAAGGCAGAGCTGGGATACCCATCCAATGAAGGAGAAGACTCTGAACATGAACTATGGCTTGGCGATCACAACGAGCCAAAACCTAGGTACCCAGTGCAAACAGTACAAATGCCCAGCGCCAGAGCCCTACTTAACTACATCGCTGCAGCAATATTAGCATATATTGTATTATCTATGACTGTGCAAGAGGCACATGGACGATCGACAGTACTAATGACTCGAAACATGCGACACAAAGCATCCAGGGAGCTCAGGGATCCGTTCGGCAGATTCATGGTTGCACTCGACAACGAAGCAGGCACTCACGTGTGCCGTGACACTGAGATCGCCTCTAATATCAAATCATGCCCTCCCAATTCAGTTGGCGGTATCGACGCCGCAGGCGCGGGGCTAAGGTACGACACCAAGTGCCACATGCTCGGCAAGCAAGGCCTAGGAAGAGTACCCCTAGCACCAGGGTCAGCAGCGAACATTGTAGCACAAGCGGTCGCAATCGATCAAGGATACAAAGTACAGTACAACTCCGTCCTGGACCAGTACAAGCTGCTGCACCACGACGAGGAGCCGATGATTTTCACCCGACCCTACAGAGGGAACGGGGCCAAGTGGCCGCACTACACCATGGACGTACGTGAGCTGGGACATACAGATAAATACCAGGTACTGACACTTCCTACAGTGAAAGGTAACCTGCCCACCGTACGAGGGAACCAGCAGCTCCTATCCAAGCGACAACAAAAGGATGCAAAGGGGGCGCAGCAATGGCTGTCCAAATTCAATCATCCCCCAGCACAACAAGCAAAGCTCCTACTGCGACAATCCATCAATCCCGCTACCACAGAGGCTGCTATTGACCTCGCCATCGAGATATATGGCAAAGACGCGAGTCACCTCAAGGGAACGACCACAAAGCAGAAAGTGAGCAGTCCCTCAGCCACTATCACGCGCAAGTATAGCGTTCAAGATGCGCAAGTAGACATTATGTTCATTGACAAACAAGCATACGCAATCCTGTTGCTCGAGGGGGTGGACTACGCATTGGTCTCCCCGATTCCAGACAGAGAAGCAGAGACAGTGCGCAAGGCACTCAACCATCTCATTGGAATCTGCAAGTCCAAGGGTACTACGATCAGCAGACTTCGAAGCGACAATGAAGGGGGCATCAAGAAAGGGATAGCTGAAGAACTAAGGCAAAGAGGCATCGATGTGGACTACACAGGCGCTGGGGAGCACTGCAGCAGGGTCGAGCGCAGAATAAGATACATAAAGGAACATTACAGGAAGATCGCAACGTCACTCCCGTATACGATGCACAGTGACATCAGTATGCGGGCGGTGATGACATCAACAAGGTTCTCCAACATATTCCCAACGGTTAACACACCAGGAACCAGCCCTAGACAGCTATTCCTTGGAAGGCCCATAGATCTAGCCAAGGATCAACGAGCCAAATTTGGGAGCTACATCCAAGTGACCGTTGCAGATACAAAGAATACTTCCCAGGAACGAACAGAAGGTTGCATATTCTGTGGCAACTCTGAGAGCGTGTCAGGAACTTTCAAAGCATACCATATCAAGACAGGGAAGATGGTGTCTAGGACACACCTAACCGAGATACCAATGCCCGACATCCTGATCGAGCACCTGGAGGAGCTAGCCAACGAAGAAGGTCGCATCAGCGACTATGAATTAGTACCCGCAGAAGAGCCTGCAGAAGAGCCCGCAGAAGAACAAGAGCAAGAGCCTGCAGAAGAACCTAGGCACCGTGTAACTACACAAGACTCAAATGAAAACGACACTGCGGAAGAGCCAGCACAAGGACCTTCGCCGTCAAGAGCTGCAACCAACTATAGCAAAATAGATTACCCATACTGGCCTCCAGCGACAAACAGCATGGCCGACTTAGGAAAGGAACAGATCCTTGTGGCATTTGAGAGAGACCTCACCCACGAGATCCTGAAACGCAGTGAGTGGCACGACAGAGACTTCTGCTTCACTGTATCCGTGAAGGCAGCCTTACATAGGTATGGTGACGACGCTAGAGACGTCATCACTAAGGAAATCCAGCAGTTCATTGATAAGAAAGTATGGCACGCAGTTCTACCGTCGCACCTACCGAAGAGGGAAAGGAAGAGAATTATTCCTAGCAAAATGTTCATAAAGGAGAAATTCTTACCAAACACGAAGTTCGACAAACTAAAGGCACGACTGGTTGCAGGCGGACACAGACAGGACAGGGCGCTCTATGAGAAGTGCGATACCAACGCACCAACTGTACATCATTCAATTGTAATGTCGGTTATTGCGATCGCAGCCGCTGAACACAGGAAGATAGCCACCATCGACATAGGAGGGGCATACCTACTGGCATCGAGAACAACAGACCTAGTCAAGGTACATGTGAAATTAGACAGACAAATGACAGAGATATTAACAGGACTGGATGAAAGTTACTCACCATTCGTACTAGAAGATGGTACTTGTATAGTTGAACTGGACAAGGCTATGTACGGGTGCATAGAATCTGCAAAGCTCTGGTATAACACCATATCATCACTGTTAGAGAGCATAGGGTTCGTGGGGAACCATGTCGACAGATGCGTGTTCAACAAGACCATTAACGGTAAGCAATGTACACTGGTATTATATGTAGATGACATACTATTGACCTGCGAAGACCAGAGTGCCATAGACAGCACTATCGGTCTGATACAAGCCGAATACCCAGAGACGAGGGTGACTCATGGGCCAATAGTACCCTATCTCGGTATGAACATCGATATGAGCGTGCACGGAGAAGCTAGGATCACAATGCTCCAACAAGTGACCGATATCGTGAACACATCTGGGGTAGAGGGCACGGCACCGACACCAGCAGCGACGACTCTCTTCGACACGGACCCAGACCTTGCGATCGCATGCAAGGAGGAACAAGATTGGTTCCATCAATTTGTGGCCAAGATCCTGTACGTCGGTAAGAGAACAAAACCTGAATGTTTAATCACCGTAGCCTATCTTGCAACTAGGGTGGGCAAAGCGAATGAAGAAGACATGGGCAAGCTTCGCAGACTCATAAGGTACATGAGAGGGACACTGGACCGAGGTATATGCCTGCGACCTGGACCGATGGGTGCGAGCGTAAGGAACTTTGTCGACGCCGCGTATGGAGTACATCCAGATGGTAAGTCGCACACCGGCACATGCATAATGATCGGCGAGGCAGGACCAGTGCACGTGCGAAGCAACAAGCAGTCCATAGTGACGAAATCGTCCACCGAGGCAGAGCTAGTTGGCACTTCGGACTCTTGCAACGAAGCATTTTACATACGTAATTTTATCATAGCGCAAGGGACCAGCACGGGACCAGTCACACTCTACCAAGACAACCTGTCTACCATGGCCTTGCTGGAGAACGGAAAATCTAGCAACATCCGAACAAGACATATACAGATACGATATTTCTGGACTCGAGAGCGTGTAGATGACGGGGAATTAGAGGTAGTCCATTTGAGAACCGAGGAAATGGGACCTGCGAACATTCTGACCAAGCCCGTGCAAGGAGCACAGTTCGTCTTGGAGAGACAGCAGCTAACCAACTGGGAGTAGATAGCTTCATACTTGAGCTGACACATATTTCTATTCTATAAAATGGTCAAGTATATATTTACCTATTATATGAAATGGTGAAAGACTTAGGGGTGTGTTGAGTATCAAAATGTAGGTACCCAACAAATGACGATTCTTAGAAATAGGCAATTAGTTAGTACTACTTTGAAGTACCAAAAGTACAGTTTTCATAGCCATACAATTTGCGTATGATTACCGTTTATGCGCGACACGCGGTGAGAGAATTGCAGCGAGGCGCGGCGCGCCTTCTGAGAAGGAACACGAAGAATTACAATATGCATTAGATTCATTATTTAATTCTTAAACACGTAGTAGATCAATATCGACATGGTCGAATCAAAGGAGTTGTCTTCTAATATATGTATGTAATAAACGTAATATAAAGAGATAAAATCCAACATAAGAATTAATAATCCTATTAAAAGTTTATAAAACTATAATAGTAAAAAGAAAAGAAAATGGAAGCCAAAACAAGCGATAGAATCGCTGGAGAGCTATTCAACACTTT
>Ga0209302_10002829_pt1 | contig 10127 bp, 6 predicted proteins | sample ArcOceMetagenome_2_FD_187445 | JGI IMG/M metagenome (GOLD analysis project Ga0209302, IMG submission 187445) | Marine eukaryotic phytoplankton communities from Arctic Ocean - Arctic Ocean ARC135M Metagenome (SPAdes) (version 2) | ecosystem: Environmental > Aquatic > Marine > Oceanic | place... | reverse complement strand
CTGTTGGCGGGGCCGAGGCGTGGCCGCAGGTGCACCCCGGCGTCGTGCGCGGGGCACGCGCGGCGGCAGGCCTTTGAGCGGCTCTCGGCGGGCTGGCGGGTACCGGCTGAGCCGACCATGCTCCGGTTAAATTCGCATTTCCTCGGATTTTAGGATTGACTCTCGTGTACTAGGTGTGCTGTGTCGTCCGCTGCGACCCCCCCACCCCAAGACTTGCTCTGTCGGTTGTGCGGTGCATCGCGGCGCCGTGCTCTGGTTGCGCGCTCCCTGACCGAGCAGCCGTGCCATGGCTGAGCTGACGCCATCGGCGCTCGATGATCTCCTACCACAGAACAAGGAGTGGGAGGGTGCACAGAAGCCGGTGCCTAATGGCGTCTACCCGTGCTTCCTCACGATGACGACGCAGGAGAAGTTCGGGTGCAGGGAGCGCGAGGATTGCACGGTGGCGAAGCCGTTCGTGTACGTGACGAAGGCGTTCTTCCTCGAGGACATCCAGTTTCGCGGCGCCATCTCCGACTTCCACCCGATGAAGAAGCTCATCGAGAAGTACCCGGATGATGCGCTCCTGCTCGTTTGGGACGAGGAGGAGTGGTACGGCCAGAACTTCTTCCTCGCGCACGACCTCAAAGTGAGAGATGCCGTCCTGGCCGACGCGGCGGCACGCGAGGAAGCGGCGGCGGCGGCGGCGGCGGCGGGCGGCGGCGGCGGCGGCGGCGGCGAGGGCGGCGGCGAGGGAGGGGGACCGCTCGCGGAGATGGGTGAGTGGAAGCCGCCCGAGTCCAAGGAGTGGATCTCGCTGGGGAGCGAGGCGGAGCTCACCGATGAGGCGGTCGGCGCGACGCGTGCGCCCTACGTGCTCGCGCTCACGCGCAGCCGCCGCGAGTTTGGTCAGAGGCACACGATCTTCCAGGACCGCGACGCGCACGACGACCCGAACCTGCAGTACAACGACTGCCGACCGTACAAGGACCCCAACTTCGAACTGAAGCGGTGGACGCACGACATCGCGGCGCAGGCGATACCCGCGCACGCCGACACGCACGCGCAGACGACGTGGCACCGCCCCGCCAACAAGGCGCTACAGTACTCGGCAATCTCGCTGGGCGAGCGCGAGCGACTCGAGGCCCTAGGCTCCCCGGGGATGGCGGGCTTCCTGACGACGGTGCGCGAGCGGTACGAGGACGCGCTGCAGCAGAACGAGAGCGTCGACATCTTCCAAGACGACTTCGCCTCCCTTGCCGACGAGGACACGAGCCTGGGCAACACAAACGACTCGGAGCTGCGGGAGCTGCAGTCGTTCAACCACCTCACCTACTGCACCGACCGCATGCTGTGCTACCTCGACTGGCAGCCGGGCGTCAAGGGCACCATCGCCACCGCCAACTCGCAGCGCGCGCGCTTCGGCGAGCGGCTGCTCGACAGCGGCAAGGTGCAGACGGGCTTCGTGCTGCTCTGGAGCTTCGCCGACCCCATCCACCCGCAGTTCGTGCTCGAGGCGCCCTGCGACGTCTTCTGCTTCCGCTTCTGCCCGTCGCACCCGAACATCATCGTGGGCGGCCTCGCCTCGGGCCAGGTGTGCATGTGGGACCTCGCCGAGGCGCGCAAGGCCCACCAGGAGGAGAACGCCCTGACCGACTCGGAGGGCTCCAAGGAGGGCGGCGCCAACACCATCCACGCGCAGATCAAGATGCTCTCGGCCGTCGACCAGGGTCACAAGCGCACGATCACCGACCTGGTGTGGCTGCCGCCCACGCTCGAGGCGGGCGAGCGCAACAAGTTCGCGCGCAAGCCGAAGGAGTCCCAGCCCGAGCAGACGCAGTTCCTCACGATTGCGGGCGACGGGCAGCTGCTTGTGTGGGACACCCGCAGGGCGATCGAGGTGCTGGAGCAGGAGAAGGGGACCAAGGGCGAGCCGGGGGAGAAGACGGAGAAGGACAAGAAGCAAAAGGAGGGGTGGGGCGCGAAGCTGGCCATGCCGCTGTTGCACACCGAGAGTGGCGCCGAGCTCTCGGTCACCTCGCTCATCCTCGACGTGCCCGCCAAAGAGAACGCCATCTGCCGGCTGCTCGCGGTCAGCGAGGATGGCGAGTACGTCACCGTCAACCTACTCGAGCCCAACACCGAGGGCGCCAAGGGCACCATCGCCGGCGGCGTGCGAGCGGTCTCGCTTGGCCACTACGGCCCCTGCACCGCGCTTGAGCGCTCGCCTTTTGTGCCCGACGTCTACTTGTCCGTGGGTGACTGGTCCTTCAACCTGTGGAAGGACGGCGTGTCGACGCCGCTCTTCGTGGCGCCCTTCGCCGGGGTCGGGCCCAACGCTAGGCTCACGTGCGGCGCATGGAGTCCGACGCGGCCTGGCGTGATCTTTATCGGCCGCTCCGACGGGGGTATCGATGTCTGGGACCTGCTCGATCGATCGCACGAGCCGAGCACGAGCTTCACCGTTGCAGGCTCCGCCGTCCTGCGCCTGAGCTTCACCGAGGCGAGCGGCACGCTCTCCAAGGCGGTGAGCCGCAGCACACCACGCCACACTACACCACACCGTAGTAGTAGATCATACTACCACACTCGCCAAGGCGGTGAGCTTTCCACAGCGACCAACTCTGCACGCCCTCGGCACACCCTCTGCACGCCCTCGGCACGTTGCGCGCCCCCGCACGTTGCGCGCCCCCGCACGCTGCGCGCCTCTGCACGCTGCGCGCCTCTGCACGCTGCGCGCCTTTGCACGCCTCTACTCTTCACATCACGGCAGTCGGAGGCTCGTGACCGGCAGACTTTCGGGGTCAGCCCCATCCCTCCTCACTTGGTGTTAGGGTGATGCTGTTAGGGTGATGCTGAGGCTGGGGCCTTCTGCACACACCTACCGTGCATGCCTGCACCCTTGCGCCCCTGCGCCACCAGGGCGGCCAGACCCTAACCCTAACACCCAAGCCTAACCCTGACCAGGGCGGCCAGATCCTCGCAGTGGCCGACGAGGGGGGCACCGCTCACATTCTCGAGGTGCCTCGCAACCTGCGCCGCGCCGCCAGCAACGAGAAAGGCTTCACGCAGAACTTCTTCGATCGCGAGATGAAGCGCGTCGACTACCAGGTACAGCGCGGCGTGGTGCGTACCGCGGAAGCGGTGGAGAAGGAGGCGGCAAAGGCCGAGGCGGAGGTCCTGGAGGCGGCCCAGGCGACCGGGGACGCGGAGGGGGTGACGGGCGAGGACGAAAAGCTCGAGGATGCCTTCAAGGCGATGGAGCTCGCGTTCAAGGAGGAGATGGGCATAGTAGACGAGGTGGAGGCGCCGGCCGAGGCAGCTGAGGCGTGAGGCCTCTGTAGGTGTGGGGGTTGCAGCGAGCACGCGCACCCTCACAACCTCTCGGCCTCGCCGAGGTCTGCCAGAGCAGTAGAGGTGCACAGTCCGCAAGTCTCCATGCGCTAGGTGTTCTTCTCATGACCCAACGGACTTATGATAACATCTCGGACTTAAAAGATCAGACGGGGTCGTTCGCGCGTTACTTCCCCAACACGCCAAAACCTGGGCAGCTGGGTAGTGCGAAAAACAAACGCGTCGCGCGCAGGCGCCACTCAAGCCGCTCGGGCAGCTCGTCGCAGCGGCCGCCGAAGCAGCCCCGTTCACCATGCTCGCGCCACTCATGATGACCCTTTGCCTAACGCTCACGAATGGGATGGTCCACCACGCTGCGCTGCTCCGACCCGGTCCACGCCCAGCACCAACGACGCCCCGCATGTTTGATCTTGGCCAAAGCACCGGCGGGGTCAAGGGGCGGTCCAATCAAGCGGGTGGGTCGAATAAGATTGCTGTTAGTGTCGACTCGCCAGCCGTATCCCAGGTGCCGTATCCCTCTGTTGTATCCGCTCCAATGCGTTCCACTCACCTGTTGCTGACATTAATGGTGCAGGTGCAGCGTCTCCGAGACCTCCCTGGCAATCCCGTGGCCGCGCTAAAGTATCTCTCTTCCTCAGTTACCTACCGGGGCTCCCGAGGTAACCTCGCAGAAGCCAGGAGCGAGTACGTCAGGTACCCAAGTTTGGTCCACGACTCGCTGAGAGTCATCTACGACAAGGAAAAGCTTTATCGCAGCGCCAAGACGGGTCTATGGACCTACCCCGGATGGCGCGTCGACATGTCTAAGGCCCTCCGCAGCAACTCAAAACGTTCACTGGAAGAGGCGTCGGGTCAGCTCGATCGGAACCAGGAACTCGACGACGCGCTGGCCCACGGCGTGCTCTCGGGACTAGGGACGTCACTCAAGTCTTGCGTCCTCAACATCTCCGCCGTAACGTGGCTGGTTATCATCTCTGCGGCGCTTCTTCTTCCCATTAGTATGAGTGGCGCTCTACTTATCTGTGCGCTTGCCAATACCTACGTGTACTGAGGCGCACAAAATCAAGTCACCTCTCTCTCTCTCTCTCTCTCTCTCTCTGGCGCTGTGGAGAGTGGTCAAACGCGTGACGCAAACTGGAGCGTTTGTTCTCTCCGCTCAGCTACGCCCCCGTTTGTTAAAGTTGTACAGATTACAGAACTGATACCGTACTTTACAACCAGAACTTTGTTCTTGCAAGTTCCACGCCCCCGCCGGTGAACGGTGAAGCGGGATGGCGCGGTCCGAACGGGAACGCAGCGCATCCGTCGTGACTCCAGTTGAGTTGTCACTTACATGTCGTTTGCTTCGGCGCCAACAGCGGCACTCTTCCACCACTTGGGCACGTCGGTTTTCTTAGAGTACACCTGCGCGGGCAGGTTCAGCCACCTGACGATCTTCTTCGTAGAATCGAACGGTTGTTGTTTTCAGAGCCCGGCTCTCGGCGATCTTGGTACTAAATTTGGCCTTTGAAGTCCTGGTTTGAAGTTTGAATTTGAATGTTTCCCCACTCAAATTGCGTTTCGGGGCTCCAGAACCGCCTCGTCATTTGGGCACAACTCCACGCGCGGCCGGCTCAAATTTGGCCGTGTGCTTGCGTGCTGGACCCGAACTGCTCGGAACCGTCGCGTGAATGACGCGCGTCGGTCTGTAACCGGGCCGTTGAGCGCCGCTTCCGCGCGATATTCCCGGATGGGCGCGATTCTGACTTTGGGCTCGTAAAACCGCGATTTCTTGGAATGGCGACATATAATCGCCCCCAAACCGGTAGTTGTAGTGCCCCCCCCCCGCAGATTTACTCACAGGCGAAGTGCGTGAAAAGTCTCTGCAATAAACCTCGATTTCCCAGGTTTTATACTGGGGAACCCGAGAATACAACGTTTAAACGGATGAACGCCCGTGCCACGCTTTTTCACAGGATGGCGTGCGCGTCGTCAACGGCATCGTCGATGACTTCGTGCACCGCCTAGGGAAGAAGAGCGACTATAGATGGCCCGTTACGAGAAAAAGTCCCCGCTGCCCGCTCAAGGCCAAGCACGTGCGGGCCGCCGCCCACGCCCTGCTGCGCGGTGATCTGGCCGATGGCGCGCTCTGTAGTGATGAGGCCAGTGCGGTGGGTGGGTGCAAGGTCGTTGCGAGTCAGGCTGGGCTGCTTCACGAACCTGCACCGTCAGTCAACTCGAAATCCGGTTCAGAGGACTATGTGGACGCTCGAGCTGCAGCGATGGCCGCATACTTCGGACGCTTGCGGCATGCGCCCTGACGGCTGCGTCATGGCTGCCCGCCTTCTCGTCTGCTCACTCGGCACCCTTGAGCTCGAAGGTGCACTGCTGCCTGAGCCGACCTTGACAACCATCTGCTTGGCCTGGATGGATGGCACCCTCTCCCGCGCTTGACTGGATGGATGAGTCTGCTCCGGCCTGGATGGATGGCACTGCAGAGGCTCTGCAGCAGGGAGGAGAGGTGACCATCTTGAGCGAGTGCTTCTTTCGCTCTCGCTCGGAGGCAGTTCAAGCAAAAAAAAAGAAACTTAGAAAACCAGGTGCGTTTATCCCCCCCCCTGCAACAGGCTCCGCGTCGGGCGAGAGGTCAAGAGGACAATCCGTGACAATCCGCCCTCTTCTCAAGCCTGTCTGGCATTGGATCCAGCCTCGCGTGACACGTGGCCGCAGCACACGCCTGTCACGATGAAAGCCACGGAGGTGGGAGCCACGAAGGCACAGCAGCGGGCTCAGAAGAGTCTGGCTCTCGCGCGCAGCACGCACGCGCGCCGGGCCACCGAGCGAGACAGCAAGCATGCTGCCGCCATTCTGGCGATCGACTCGGCCATCGTGGCGGCTGAGCGGCCGGAGCAGACAGTGGCGCAGCTGATCACCGCGCTGGAGACCCTCCCTCGGGTTGGCGTTGGCCATGGCGGCTGGAGCACGCTTATGCAACACATGCCCGGCTACGGTCTGCCGCTGCAGGAGGCGGTCGCGCGCATGGCCGCCTGTCTCGCGCGCATTCGCTTGCGGACCGCTACGCAGGCGGTGCGCGCCGTGCAGCTGCTGTTGGCGGCTGGCGGCGACGTGCGCGTCACAAAGCTGTTACAAAGCAGCAGCTGTTACAAAGCTGTTACTAACCAACCCTACGCAGCGGCACGAACGCACGTGCTGCAGTGCTGCAAGAATTTCTTCACCTCACGCCTCGCGACCATGCATGCCACGCGCGGCAAGCAAGGAAGCCAAACTTCCCTGGGCGAAACAGCAGCCAAAAAAACCGCGTAGCGGCGGCTTATGGTATAGCCGATAGGGTTTAAAAAACACCCATCCACCTCTATCCATTAACAAACAAAGAGGGTATACTTTGGCTTGATGCGGGGCTGTGATGGGGGGCTGCCCCCCATCACTTTGGCATGTAGGTTTCAGCGGTAATACCCTCTCAAGGGAAGGAACGGGTTTTGTCCGCTGGATAACACCCGGTTCTAGGCTGCTTTTCACACAGAGGGTGCACCTTGTATGGGACCCAGAGTCATTAACAAGGCTCCGCGCGAGAAGCCCCTGTGCAAAAAATTACTTGCACGGAGCAAGAATGAAGAAACGGTGGGCCTGACATGCCTGCGGCCGACGGACTTGCGCGTCCACTATAATATCGTACGATACGACGCCATGCTCCCGTCGCGATCTCAATTCAACGACGTCGCGCGCTTGGCATTCTTCACGCCCTTGTTCTTGTTGCCGCTCGGGCCGCCCTTGCCCCCGAAGCTCTTCTTCTTCTTCTGCTTCTCCTCAGCCGGCTTGAACTCGATGACGGGCGCCGCGCGGATCTTCTGCAGGCCGGTGATGTACCGGCCCTCCACCTTGTCCTTGGTGTCCTCGTGCTCCTCCATGTACGCCTTGTAGTCGCCGTCGTACACGACGACCTGGTCGCCCTCAACCGCGAGGATGGTGTTGGCGGTCTGGCTGACGAAGTAGCGGTCGTGCGAGACCATAAGCACGGTGCCCTCGAAGTTCTGGATGGCCTCCTCGAGAACCTCCTTGGCGCCGATGTCCAAGTGGTTGGTGGGCTCGTCGAGCACGAGCACGTTGGACGGCGTCATCATCATGCGGCACAGCGCGACACGCGCCTTCTCGCCGCCCGAGAGCGTGGACAGCTTGTCGTCGACCTTCTCGGCCTTGAACATGAACTTGCCCAGCAGCGCGCGGATCTGCTCGTACACGATGTCGGTCTTGCGCCCGGCGTCCTCCATGGTCTGCAGCACCGTGTTGTCCATGGGCAGCGCGTTGGCCTGGTCCTGCTCGAAGAAGTGCACCTCGGCGTTGGTGCCCACCACGCCGGCTGTGCCCTCGCGCGGGGTTTCGAAGCCCATGATGAGCTTGAGCAGCGTCGTCTTGCCCGCCCCGTTGGGGCCAAGGATGGCGATCCGGTCGCCGCGCTCGATGAGCAGGTCGACGTCGCGGAAGAGCGTCGTCGCGCCGTAGCCGTGGGTCACGCCGTCGATGGCGATCACCTCCTTGCCGCTGCGCGGCGCCGGCGGGAAGCGGAAGTTGAACTTCTTCTTGTCCACGAACGGCCGGCTCACATGGTCAGGCCCGCCCTCGGCAATCTCCTTGAGCTGCCTCTCCTTCTGGCGCGCCGTCACGGCCTGGCCCTCGATGGCGCCCAGCTTGGAGATCTCGTTCTTGAGCGCGCGGATGTCCTTCTGCTGCCGCTCGTACCGCTCCATCTGCAGCGCCTCGAGCTCGGCCTTCTGGTCGAGGAAGGAGCGGTAGTTGCCGTTGTACGAGTTCGCGACGCCCTGGGTGGTCTCGACGATCTTCGTGCAGACTCGGTCGAGGAACTCGCGGTCGTGCGAGACGATGACGAGTGCGATCTTCTCCGTCTGCTCGCGCAGGTAGTTCTCGAGCCACTCGACGCTCTCCAGGTCCATGTGGTTGGTCGGCTCGTCGAGCAGCAGCACCTGCGGCTCCTGCAGCAGGGTCTTGGCGAGTCCGATGCGCATCTTCCAGCCGCCCGAGAAGGAGCTCACCGGCAGCTCGGCGTCCGTGGGCGCGAAGCCCATCGCCCCCATGACCTTGTCGACCCGCCGCTCCATGGCCGTCGCGTCCGAGTTGTCGAGCTGGGTCTGCAGCTCCGCCATGCTGTCGAGGGCCACCTGCATCGCCTCGACGTCGTCGCCCGCGGCGGCGAGCGACTCCTCCGCCTCGGTGTAGCGCGCTTGCAGCTGCAGCACGTCGGAGAAGGCCTTGGTCAGCTCCTCGCGCAGCGACGCGCCCTGGTCCATCTCCTCTCTGAACTCCTGCCGCAGGAAAGAGGTGCGCAGGTCGCTCGTCGACTTGACCACCTCGCCCTCCTCCAGCTCCAGCTCGCCCGCAAGCACGCGCAACTGCGTCGTCTTGCCCGCGCCGTTGCTACCCACCAACCCGACGCGCTGCCCGGTCTGCACGTCCCACGTCACGCCGCGGAGGACCTCCTGGTTGCGGAAGCGCAGCTTGCCGCCGTCCATCTTCATGTAGGCGAAGCCGGGCGCGGCGCCCTCGAAGGTCTCCACTCGCACCGTCCCTGCGGCGCGGCGGCCCGACGTGTCTCGCCCCGCGGCGGCCTTGGCATCGCCCTCCTCGGACGCACTCTCCTTCTTGGCCTGCTTCTTCTCCTGCGCCTCCTGCTTCTTCTTACTCAGCTTCACCCCCGCCGGCCCCTCCGCCACCTCAACCTCCGCCACCTCAACCTCCGCCACCTTCGCCACCAGCTCATCCGCCTCCACGACCTCCGCCACGACCTCCTCGGCGACAGCCTTCGGCTCAGGTACGGCGGCAGGCGGCGGTGGCGGCGCGGCTGCAGGCGGCGCTGCCGCCGCGCCGGGCTCCATATCAAAAATGTTCAGCTGCTGCAACAAGTTCGTCACCTGCTCGGCCATCACGCCCTCCGGCTCCAGCCCCATCGCCTCGTTGGCAGCCTTAACCGCCGGACCGAGCGGCAGCGCCTCGTCGAGCCCAAGCTCCAGCTTGATGCGCGCCACCTTCTCAGCGAGCGTGGCCACGGGAGCGGCCGCCGACGCCGACGCTGCCGCCGCCACAGGCTGGGCAGCCTTCTTGGGCTTCTTGCCCTTCTGGGCCACCACTGGTGCCAGTCTGTTATCGGCCGCGTCGCCGCCGCTGGGAGCCCCCGCGTTGGCCTCCCACGCGTCTAGTGCCTCCAGCGCAGCCGAAGCCTCTTTCGGCCCTTTGCCCTTCTTCTTCTTCGCCATCAGCACGAGACTGCTCGTGCGGCTCACGGCAACGGCTGATCTTACGGCAGGTGAGGGCGCATGAGGTAATTGGAAGTTGAGTGCTGGTGAGAGCGCTGGCAGGAGCAGGAGCATGGCCCTTGCGCCTGGCCGTCTGGCCTTCTAGGAAACTATCTGAGATACTAATGGGGGCGCATCCAGCGGACGACCCATCCCCTCGGCTCTAGTATGTGAAGGAACTTCCCTGACGCGAGTGAGATAGTGATGGGGGCACATCCAGCGGGCGACCCCGAACAACACTCAACACAGGCCAGGTTGCAAAACATGGTGGGGCCCACATATATTGGCGAGGTTGCCCGCGGAGCGGGCACGCCGCGGAGCGGCGGCGCCGCGGAGCGGCGCCTAGACGGTATAGCCTATGTAGACCCCCGAGAGCAGTTTCTCTAACAAAACTGTGAGATAGCTTTGCCAAGAGCAAAGTGATAAGTACCAAGATTTGGCGGGCGCGCTCCGCGCGCAGTCAGATTTGGCGGGCGCGCTCCGCGCGCAGTC
>Ga0209302_10002825_pt1 | contig 10133 bp, 2 predicted proteins | sample ArcOceMetagenome_2_FD_187445 | JGI IMG/M metagenome (GOLD analysis project Ga0209302, IMG submission 187445) | Marine eukaryotic phytoplankton communities from Arctic Ocean - Arctic Ocean ARC135M Metagenome (SPAdes) (version 2) | ecosystem: Environmental > Aquatic > Marine > Oceanic | place... | reverse complement strand
GGCGTCATCAACAGCCTCTCTCGCCCGTGCTCGCTCGACTCCGAGAAATGCCTCGCCTGGAATATTTGCTGGGGTGACCTCTCCACTGCGGTGAAAGAGAGCAATCCCCACCTCCGACTCAAGTGCCCCACCCCTTCATCTTGGACCCACGTCTCCTCTGCTGCGGCCAAAGATCGCAAAGACATAGCTCACGCTCACGTTTCCGCACCGATCACGGCCACCAACGGCCCCATCAACATATGGGCAGGCGACTCTATGCCGAACAGCAAGACTGACGAATCGGTCCGCACCCAGATGGAACATCGTTACCTTCACGAGAGTGACGGGGAGAACACTACCGCCTTCCTCGCTCTGGATTACTGCAACCAAAGCAGCTGCCTCAAGGATTACGCCACTTGGATCAACAAGAAGGATCAGTCCAACAGAGCTCCCGTGCCCGTCCAGAATATCTTTTGACTATCTACGGACGAACCCGCTAACGACGACACCGTGACTACCGTCCCCGACATGCACTTGGTTAACACCGACACGCACTCGGATCGCGTACCCACAACGTCACCCCAACTTGACACCGTGTATCCATCCGTCCCCGACGCACACATGGCTAACACCCACGTGACCTCGGATCGGATGCCCACAACGTCACTTGACACCGTGCCCATCGTCCCCGACGCACACATGATTAACACCCATGTGCCCTCGGATCGTATGCCCACAACGTCACCTCAAATCGATCAGGGGCTCGCCCCGATGATCGTACCCGCAACCCAGGCCCCCGTTGAACACCTACACTCGGGCCCCATGGATCTTGCGGAAACAACTCCGGCGGCATCGCCGCCTGGAAACGCTCACTACGTTTCACACAAAGTCTCGCCTCAACAGCCTCCCGACTTCTCCGGTATCATGGACACCGGCGCAGACAAACACGTTACCGGAACAGATGCACCTACGCAGGCATTTTCCCATTACGTTCCCTCACTGGTCAAATTCTGTATTGCCAACGGCGACATCACATCCCCATCGGCAACAGGAATTACCCGCATCCACATCGCGGGCAACGGCCCTACTATCTCCGAGATTCACCTTCTCAGCGGCGCAAAACACAGCCTCTTCTCCGTTTGCGAATTTACAGCAGCGAAATTCAAAGTCTGGCTGGACGATACAGGCCCCTCGCTCCTTATCCTCCCTGCCCCCTCTACACTCGCCATCGTGCTCCGCCGGTCACGACCGGACGCACACGACAAATACTCTGGCGCAGGGTTTTGGCACATTGACTTCAAAGTACACTCCGGCGAGCTACACACCGTGAATGAGATCATCGATCTTTCCGTCGTACCAGCCCCAAACGCTTTATCAAACCCGCCGACCCCTCCAATTACAGCAACGACATCCCCCCTCCTTGCTATGGCACAGTCCGCATCAGATTCTCACGCTCTCGACTCTCTTACACTCCTACACTGGCATGGGCGCTCTTACGCCCACGGCACAGTACACGAATCATTGTACAGAGCATACATCCTCGAGACCAAGCTCGACGCACAACGCGTACGACCCCTCCGCCGCACACCGGCGACTCCTCCTAGCACACCACCTGCTAGCAAGTCTTCCTCTTCGAATCGACGCGGCAAACGCGCACGATTCCCCACCATCAACGGCAATGCACTCCACGCGACCCTCGGACACCCGTCCGACAAGAAACTCAAATTCTGGAAGCGAATCGCTCCATCCGGCTTCCCTCCAAAACTGCGCGGCCTGACTAACAAATGTCCCAGCTGTCGCGCAGCCTCGATGGCAAATCGCCCTACGCCCGATGGTACACGAACAGAGGCACCCCCCTCCACATGGCTACCAAGAGCCCTGAACGGCCAAAACTGGTCCTTCGACTTCTCCCGCACCTTCATCGTGCCGGACATTGACGGCAACACATGCTACGTCCTCTTCGTAGAACACAACACGCTCTACGTCGCTATTTACCTGCTCAAGGATCACACGGATATCTGGACTTGCGCTCAGGCACACGTCGACTGGGTATACACCACACTCGGTGTTCACATCGTCACATTGTACGGCGACTCCGACCCCGCTTGGTTCAACTCCAACGCCCAACGTCCTCACAAAACAGCCCGTGCATTCCAATTCGAAAAGAAAAATGGACTCTCGATCCTTGTATCACCACCGTACGCTCACGGACACAACCTTGCTGAAGGTCGTGTACGCCCCATCAACACGATAATTATCGTTCAGCTCGTACACGCCCACGCATCTATCCGACTCTGGGGACCCGGCGCTCTCATCGCCGCGGACGTTCATAACTACGGCCCCATCATGGGCTCCAATCGCCCGGCACTCAAGGAATCTACACCTCGTTCAGCTCTTCTCGGTATCCCCACAGACATCCGCCAACTTGGCGCCTCCGCCTTTACTACCACATGGTACAAAGTTCCCAACTCCAAGGCCTCCGACCTCGCCCTCAATGGCAAGCAAGGCCTCTTCTTCGGGATCGCACACCATACTATCGGCTGGAAAATCTTCGACCTCATCACCCGGAAAATCGTGATCTCCACACATATCGTTATCGACCACAACACTTACGCTCGCCCTGCCCTCATGGCGAAGCACGATAGCCTCCTCGGTCTTTCTCAGCTATCAGCCGGCCCCCTATTGTTCAACAGAGCCATCCGCGACCTACTCCATGCAAGTGGTCCAACGGATTCTCCGCGCTCCTTCCTCATGTTCAGTCCACTCACGGGACAACCCGCGGCTCACAGCCTCGCGTATCACCCAGACGACACTACCGAGCTCTTCATCGACTCTCTGTCATCCACTGATATACATGGAACTCAATCGGAACAACAGCAACATTTACCCGGCATCTCTTCATCAACACGTACTGCGCCCGGATCAGCACCTCCAGTACTTCCTCTTAATGCTCTCGGGAAACAAGACCTTCGCGCAATCTCTAAACTCCGTACCAATACACCGATACGGATCAATCAAGACAACCCAAAGGCACCCAACAGCAAGAGTTTCCTCCGCTACAATCAGACCATCGACGCCAAAACGATAGGCGAATTCTTGATGCTCGGCGGAAAGGTCAAAGACCTCATCTACGATTACTCCCATAATTTTATTGAAATGGGAACGCTCGCAAGCTTACGTTTAATCGAACCCACGTTAAGCCTGGCGTATCTCGGTGCTAATGACATCGACGCCTTACTCACTCCGCATCATTTCGACGCGCATATACACGGCACCACGTCCCTGCCACAGCATGTACTATCTCATCAGGACCCAATAGAGTCCTTCCTTCATTACAAGTACATGCGCGATATCGACGACCTCTTCCCTCCATTAGCCGAGGCTTCAGCATCTCCGACACCACTCGTCCTCTCAATGCTCAGCAATCTCGACTACAGGGACCCGTCAACGCACTACGATGACTCTGAATTTGTCAATCAAACACGCAAACGCAATCAGCTCATGGGCATCTCTACCCAGAGCACTCGCAAAGTAACATTCAAAGAAGAAGACAGCAGCACACCTCCGCATCCTCAATTTGTGAACCCCCACGACGTGCCACCTAACCCCTGTCAAAGGGGAGCGGACCGGCCAGTCAACGGGCAGTCCAATACACGGAACATTGTAAGCATTACAAGTGGGACGCCACACGGAAGCACAAGCAAAAACCCTAGTGGCGCAAAGGACCAGTCCATACAGAGTGAACCGCAAAGGCCCAAGTTAAGTCTGTCTCGCATAGACGAGACACGGGATAACCCGAGCTGCACACCGATCACGGACCTGACACCCGCTTCCACTACAATGGGACTAGTACCTCAATACAACGACCCTTGTGGACCCAAGGACGCTACGACGCAGAGCGAACCGCTACGGCCCATGTCAAACCTGCCTCGTGCAGGTGGATGCAAAGCCCCAAGCCGTTGGCCGACAGATCCGTACACGACACCGGCAACCACCGTACTAGGGGGTACCCTACCTGCTCCGGAGCCCTTCGCTTTCTCATCTGCCCCACTCATGGGACGCCATGAGCAGAACGGAGAACTACATGCTCCCTCACCAACTTTCTTGCCCTCACCTGCTCTACTTGCTCTCTTACATACAGACCACAAGGCTTTGCACGACAATTATAATTCTCAACTTCCTACGACGACCCGACCACCTTCCACTGGTGCAGCTCTCAAACGGTCAACGGACGGTACCGATGGAACGGACCGTACCAGACTATCAACGACGACACAACCACCTTCTACTGGTGCCATTCTCGAACAGTCAACAGACGATACCCTCATTCAGAAGGACCGCAACCACATCAGCCAGCAAAGACCAGACACGCACAGCATTTCAAGTATCATTTCCAGTTCGACCGCTAAGTCTTCCCCACCGCTGAACCCTCCTCCGGCACCTCAATGCATCTACTTCCCAGGATGCGCACGAGGAGATAACTGCTGGTATGCACACCAGCGTACATACAGCCCCGACGCACGACAATACCCTAGGCCTCGTAGTAAGCCAGGCAGCGTCACTAGCGAGCAACAGTCATACATCGATCCCCAGACACGCTCAACCTCAACTCCGTCGGAAGATTCTGATCCGAGAACTACATGGACTTCTCGCCAAGATACCGACAGCATCAACCCATCTACGGGTGCCAGCACTACAATTGCGGCCATCATCGAAAGCCTTCCAACTACACAAGCTGCCTTTCGTTCCACGACAGACATCCAAACTCTCGTGGACTCCATTACTCATACTATTGAGCCCAAACTTCGCGCACTCGACCACCATGACAACGACCACGATGACTTCCTCGACTCTGTATTCCTGGCAGTCGCAGCAGCAGATTTCACTACTCACGAATCGCCCTCCGACCCGACCACGTATAAACAGTTCAACATTCATCCACGGCGCGAACTCTTTCGCAAAGCCATGCTCGACGAACTCATTCAATTAATCGACACATTCAGCGCCTTCACACCTGTCCTCGCTCGGGACGTTAAACAAGAGCAACGTAACGACGACAAGATTCGCGTCATACCCACCAAATGGGTCTGGCTCACCAAGTTTCTCGCCACCGGCGACTTCAACCGCCTCAAGGCTCGCATGGTTGCATGCGAAGCTGTTGGCCGCTTCATGGTTGACAACAAATGGTCACCTACAATTGGCATGGACTCCGCACGCCTCATCTTCGTCCTCGCAGCACTCAACGAATGCGAGCTTCTCAGCCTCGACGTCAGCGGTGCATACCTCCGCGGCAAACGCCGCGCCGACTCAGCAAACGTATATCTTCGACTACCCCAGGGTCTCGAAGACGTCCTCGCTCACCCGGATTGCCCGCCATCGCTTCAGCAATTCCGGACGAGAGATCGCGACGGTCAACCATATCTATGGCGCTGCGACGCTAACCTCTACGGTCTCCAAGATGCTGGAGCCGTCTGGTGGGCATGCGCACGCGATTGGCTACTCAGCCTCGGCTTCAAACAAAGCACCGTTGATCCTTGCGTCTTCAGCCTCCACCGCTCCAACAACCTCCCGACTCCTGAACATCACGGACCCATACAACCTCCTGATTTCTGCATTATCGGCCTCTACGTCGACGACACGCTCGGCGCATACTCTTCCACATCCATCAAGTTGTGGTACCTCAAAGAATTCGAGACATACTTTAAACAAAGCCCAGACAGCGGCTCCGATCACCCCGAATTTATTGCCATCCGCTTCACCGTTTCTGACGACAAAAAGACCGTACGCATCAACACTCCCAAATTGTGGGGCCGATTGCGTCAACGTTTCGGGGACATGGTGCTCCCCGAGGTCACATCTCCACTTCCATACAACGCTATGGATCTGCTCTACCTTCCTGTCTCGGATTCTAACCCGATCCTCACTAAGGAAGAATTCGACGCCTTTGGCATCCTTGGCGTCGCCAACTGGGGCGTCCTCGCTTGCCGCCCTGCGGAATCTCACGCTGGCGCCCTCCTCGCTCGACGAGCTCGCGTTCCTACACGCTCATACGCCAAGTGCCTGACACACTACTGCGCATATCTTCTTGCCCACAAGGACGACTGTCTCACCTACAAGATCGACCCTGCATCGCCGGAGCGTGACTTACGCTCCCTCGTCGACAGCAGCTGGGGAAACTGCCCAGAAACCATGCGCTCATGGTTCGGTTACTGCATCCTCTGGTGTGGCTGCGCCTTCTCATGGCGCGCCAAACTTCAACCTTGCGTGGCCCTCGCAAGTCGCGACGCCGAGGCTATCGCCGCGGTCTTCGCAGTCAAGGCAACACTCGGCTTCCTCATCATGCTCGATGAACTCGGTTTCTCTCCGAAATCGCCATGCCCTATCCGCGTTGACAACAAGGCGACGGTCGACGGCGCCCATAGCGAGAAAATCTCCAAGGAGTCCCGCTTCATGGCCATGCGCCTCAAGTGGCTTCGCGAAATGGTTCTACACGACCTCATCGGCATCAGCCATATCACCACTGGTGACAACATCGCGGACGTCTTCACCAAGATCCTACCCGCGACACTACACGCTCGCTTCCGCGCCATCCTCATGGGTACCGCGACACTCGCAGCGATCTACACGCTCTACATCATCTAGACGTTCCACCACCTTTCGGGGATTCCCAATGACGAAATAGCTTCCAGCTACTAGCGACACAATCCAAACATGATCTCATGATATCATTGTTGCCGCGCCGAGGGGACCCCGAAACATCTACAACGTCTTTCTCCGTCATCAGACGACTCCGCCACCTCCCCGCTTTGTCTCGTCAGGACCCCTCGCGGTCCTATCTCTACATACGCTACAAGCCGGAGCCTCGCGCCCTTAAACATCTACAACGACAACTACTTGCTCAATCTCAAACAACTACTTGTTCGTCTCCTTCACTCAATGACCCCATCACGGCGTCACCGGGGGGTGCTCAGCTATCCCTGCGGTTTAGCCATCTCCGAGCACAACGCCTACAAGATCAACGCCATTGAGCGAAGGGGTTGAACCCATGGGTTCAACCCACATCCACATCCGGGTTCAACCCGCCATCTCCGGGTTCAACCCGCACCATCCGGGTTCAACCCGCTATCTCCGGGTTCAACCCGCACTATCCAGGAACCGACAAACCCTCACACCCGCGTGTCATTCCCCGGGGCTCACTGCCCCGGTGCACGCGGGCATACCCGGCCCCTCCTGTTCCTGTACCGGACGCCCCACAAAGCATATCTGTACCCAATCCTGTGTACCGAATTCCCCCTGTGTTGCATACCATATCCGGCGTCATCATAACACAATTTCCCATCCACGGCAGGGTAAGTGGGATCACCCACCTTAATACCCGGATAGCTCAGTATGGACACTTAACTGAAGTGTTTTTTTTCCTACCGGAACGATCTCTGATAGCACCCCATCAACGACCTGCTGTTTTACGCAGAATTCCGTCACAAACGTGCTCACTTTCGTTCTTCGCAAGTCTTCCTCTGCACTCGAATCTGCTTCGAATCTAGTCACCACGCCCACGCGTTGCTCCAGACTAGACCCCCCCTCGATCTTTTCTTCGATCGTGTCGACTTCCTCATCGACTTTATCCTCCTCGACCACTGTCGAGCAAGCCCGGAACACCATGTCATCTTCAAGGGACACCGCTGACAACTTCAACTCGGAGACCAGACAACTCCCACAGCCTCAACAGCGTTCCGCCATCTTCAACTCCTTCACGAAGGACGACCCACAGATCGTCATGGCCTACAAGTTCTGCCGAATCCTTCACAATCGTCTGGTTCAGGCTATCTTTGCCTCTAACGACTGTATATCCGTGAAGGACGCCGCGCTGCCCGGTTTGATTGACATGCTCATCTGTCAATCTCTGACACACGTTCTACCTCTCGAAATCCTCGTCGAGACGTACTGCAACCGCACGGGCGCGGAGGGAATAGGCTTCAAGTTTCCGAAGACATCATCCGTCATCTACTCTTTCTCAAGCGGCAGATCAGATGAACATCTCTGCCCCTATCTAGTATGTGCCCTCCCTCCGGCCACTCTCCAGCTCGTCGAGTCTGTTCTTTCGACCCCTATACATCCTTCCGCACCAACATCAACAACACGTGCGCAAACCCTCGAGTTCAAACGGAGCAGCATCAGTGACAACCAGATCAAGATCAGCGCTTTCGACTCACCCGGCAACTTGACATGTCCTCCACCGGACATCGGGCCACCGCCCGCTATGCCACCATCACCGCCGAAGTTCTCGGCGCTCCTCAACCGTTTGTCCTACTCGGACGCTCCCGCGAAGAACATCGCCAACGCAAAGTCGCTCCTCAGCCTCCAACGTGCTGTCGAGATCCCCGAAGACCTCATCCCTTCCCAATCGGCAGGCAAGGAGGACAAATTCTGGAAATATCTCCTCAACGAGCACAAAGAACTGGAACAGGCGCACCACGACGCAGCGATGGCGACGCATGCTACATCGATCCACGCGAACAACACCTGGGATACCTTCATGCAGGCATCCGAGGCCCGCGAGAAACGGATCAACGACATGACCGCTTACAATTCGGCATTGGCCATGCGCCCCCCCTACCAGAAGGTCACACAACGCGAACGCTCCCACGAGTACGGCCTCCAACATCCGTCACACGATCACAACCTGATGATCATCGAGTCCAGGGTCGCCAACACTCAAGGGTTCCTGAACACGTCCCCGCCTTCAATCAACTGGCTCCGCAACACGCCCGAGCTCACTCGCGCCGTCGCCCAGCTCTGCACAAACGACCACAGGGCGCTCTGCGCCCTGTGCACATACTTCCAAGTCCCCCTCGACACTACGCTACTCCAACGTACTCACGAGACACTTCGTCGTTCCCCTCCCGATATCCTCGAGAAAATCATCGGCGTGCGCCTCTACGCGCCCGCTACATGCCGTATGCTCGTTAGCCCCTACCAGCACAACGACCAACATTGTGATCTCCCACACCTGATCAAGCCCCTCTCGGACTTCAAGGTGATCTTCGTCGAACACCCGAATAGCTCCGACAGGGCCCGATCCTTCTTCAACGCGGGCGAACTGCTCCAGCTGGTCAGCGACATCGACGGTATGCTCCACACGCTCAAGCTCCGTCCCAAGGAGAACGCCTACAGCCCCAGCATCATGCAAGCCCTCTTTCTCGGTCACGGCCCTCTTGCCGACACGGGTTCCCTACCCACCGCCGAAACCAAAGAATGGAAACGAATGTGCGAAAACTCTCGCGCCAACACCCATGACCCATCGACCCCCTTCTCCGTCGATTCACTCCTCTCCGCGCTCGGCGCGGAAGTCGCGAGGAACGACGTCACGTTACAACGTTACAAGATGAACAGGCCCATGAGCCCCGATGCGACCAAACTTGCTCAAGCGACCCTCACGGAACCCATCGACGACATCTTCCAGGTCCACGGTATCTGGGCCGGAGACAAACCTGCCGCCTCAACCGGTACAGGCGACACGCCTCGCCCAAAGTCCGACCGCAAGCCTCTACCTCCTCCGCCTTCCGGCGCAACACCTGTCGTTCTCAGCTCTGACACCGACAACCACGCCTCCACAGGAGGCAAAGGAGGGGGAAAAGACACACGCGCTCCCCGGAAACAGACAAAGAAACGAACCCCAGAAGAACTCCAAGCACACCGCAAAGAGCTCGTCTGCTTCCAAGACGTCCTCGGCGTGCATCCGTGCGACAGCTCGAGGTGCCCGTACGAGCACGGACGTGGCAACGCTACTTCTTGGAACTCGTCTTATCGTCACCTCAAGCTCCGCGGCGTCATCAACAGCCTCTCTCGCCCGTGCTCGCTCGACTCCGAGAAATGCCTCGCCTGGAATATTTGCTGGGGTGACCTCTCCACTGCGGTGAAAGAGAGCAATCCTCACCTCCGACTCAAGTGCCCCACCCCTTCATCTTGGACTCACGTCTCCTCTGCTGCGGCCAATGATCGCAAAGACAAAGCTCACGCTCACGTTTCCGCACCGATCACGGCCACCAACGGCCCCATCAACATATGGGCAGGCGACTCTATGCCGAACAGCAAAACTGACGAATCGGTCCGCACCCAGATGGAACATCGTTACCTTCACGAGAGTGACGGGG
>Ga0209302_10002824_pt1 | contig 10134 bp, 4 predicted proteins | sample ArcOceMetagenome_2_FD_187445 | JGI IMG/M metagenome (GOLD analysis project Ga0209302, IMG submission 187445) | Marine eukaryotic phytoplankton communities from Arctic Ocean - Arctic Ocean ARC135M Metagenome (SPAdes) (version 2) | ecosystem: Environmental > Aquatic > Marine > Oceanic | place... | reverse complement strand
AGCCACGAAGATGAGTGGTGGGATCGACTCACTTCGCTAACCGTGCGAGCGGTTCGGCCCATGCGCAGCCCGCAGCCCCGCGCACATCCCTCTCCACCCTCAGTTTCCTTGCTCTCGCCGCCTCTCACCCGCTCAGGTTTTCGGCACCTCGACGGCTATCACACCCGCCGGCGAAGCCCCCCTGCCGGTTTCGCGACCGACAGGGGTCGTGGTTCGAACCCACGTGGCGGGAAGGCGGCGTGGACTCCTCCACGCCGCCGTGAAGCTCCTCACGGACTGACTGAGGGAGGTCTACTCCCCTTAGCGCCAACGGGAGGTGCATCCTGCCTCCCGCCGCCCCGCGCGCCCCCCATCTCATATCCACCACAACCCGAGCGCACGCCCTCTCCGGATACTGTATCACTTTTCTCGGCTATCACCCCCTCACACCCTGCTCTGCTTGCTCGTTGGTATAGGCGCCGCCCCCGTCTCGAGGCCCCTCTAGCCCCCCGATGCCGATGGCGCCACGGTGCTGGCGGCGACGACGGCGACGGCGACGACGGCAGCGACGGCGGCGACAGCGGCAAGGACGCCGCCACCCGTGCCGCCACCCGTGCCCCCGACGCCGACGACGCCCGCCGACACCGCCGCGCCGATGCCGCCCACCGATGACGGCGTTCCAGAGTTGTGATGATGCCAACGCCCCATCGCCGCCGCCCCTCCCCCGACTGCGCTCCTCCGCCGCCACCCCCTCCGCCACACCACCCCCATCGCCACCGCCCTCACCAACGATGCGACGCACCTGACGCTTCACTACGCCCGCCCCGCCGCCACGGATCCGCCGCCCGCACTCGCACCCCTGCGAAGTTGTTTGTGTGTCTCATGCGGGTGTGTAGCCGTCATTAAAGTCAGAATGTTCGTGTGGTCATGTTCGGTATTGATACATCTTACGTTGTGACAGCACACTAATCACCCACGCTCCACGCTCTCGACTCTAATCTCTATCTTTCCTTCGAGCCGCATATCCGTGGCGCTCGGCCGTCCCCGTCGGCGGCGCGCCGGCCCCCGGGGCCCGCGCGCCCCCGGTGCCCCCGGTGCCCCCGCGCGCCCCCCGCTGAAGTTGCTAAAGTGGGGCCTCTCTCCGGGCGAGGGTCAAATCTGCTAAAGTCCGACCGAGTCTAGTTCCCCCGGGTGGCTGAGGGGGATGGGGGTCGTCAGGTATAGTTTTTTTACTTCAAACCACACCACCAGAACTCCCAGTCACAACCTAAAACCACCCTCAAAACGCAGCTACGAGTGTACCTCCTCCGTCGGGCAACCATCAGTGGCCAAAGCACTGCGTGTTGGCCCACTGCGCGACCTGTTTGGTCCCGTCGGTGCGAGACTTGGTCGCCTCCTTCATCAGGAGCTTGACCGACTCTTTGTACGGCGACTGGCGCACCATCTGCTTGAAGCGGGGGCCGATGGTGGAGGCGAGGTCGCCCGCCACGCCCACCGCGGCGCGCAGCAGGTCGTCCGTCGTGCCGTGCTGCTCGGTCACCTTGGACACGAGCACCAGCAGGTTGAGGCAGCCCTGGACGTAGTTCAGGAAGACGTCCGCCTTGCTGTCGGCGCGCAGGCCCTGCAGCACGCCCGTGTAGGCCTCGAAGATACCCTCCTGCAGCTGGTGCAGGTAGTCGACGAGGTCGTCGTCCTCCATGTCCACCTCGGTCGCCGAGGCCTGCTGCAGCATGCTCATCGTCACGTCCATATACTTTTCAAAGTTGCCGCCGATGGCGAGCGCGATGTCGCCGAAGCACGAGAGTATGGGCGGCTTGACGTTGCGGTTCAGCTTGGGGCTCTGCAGGTTTTTGAGCAGCAGGCCTAGTATTTCGTCGCAGTACGGCAGCAGCCGGCCCTCGAGCGAGCGGCAAATGTCGCCCACCACCCCTACGGCCACCTGGCAGACCTGGTGCTCCTCATAGTTGGAGAGTCCCAGCGAGAGGAAGGGGCGGAAGTGCGGCATGTACTTGTCAAACTCGGCCTCGGTGGCGTTGGCGATGGCGCCGACGGCCATGAGCGCCTCCTCGTGCACCGTGCTGTTCTTCGCGCCGAAGACTTGCAGGAAGGCCTGCATCATCTGGTCGGCGTGCGGCTTGATCTGCGCGCCCAGCTTGCACGTGATCACTTGCAGGCAGCCGCAGAGCAGCCCCTGCAGCTCGCTCTGGGCCTCGCGGTCCTCCGCGGAGAGCAGCTGCATCGCGAAGGTCGCCTCGAGCCTCTGCAGGATCACCGGCAGCAGCTGCAGCACGCTCCCCGCGGTGTCGTCCGCCGAGTTGGTCAGCACCGTGTTGAGCGCCTCGTACGCCGACGAGCGCAGGTTGCTCTCGGTCGCGTCGGGCCGCTCGGTGCAAGCCAGCAGCGCGCGCGCCAGGTCGACGAACGGCCCGCTCAGGTCGTTGGTCGGGTTGTCGCGCGTCGCTTCGCATTGCTCTGCCAGGTTGTGCAGCGCCAGGCACACGTTGCTCGCCACGCGCGGGTGGTCCTTGAGCCCCAGGAAGAGCGCGCCCTCCACCTCCGGCGGCTCGCCCGGCTGCGGCGTGCGCAGCATGAGCCCCCACATCTCCGGCGCAATGAAGGTGATGTGGTGCTCGCAGATGCGCGCAATCGTCCACGCGGCGGTGTCCTTCACCTGCACCTGCGCGTCCTTCAGCAGCCCAATCATCACCGGCATCGCCTGCGCGACGAGCGGCTGAAGCAGCGAGGGCGCCGGCCCCTCGAGAATGGAGCCGAAAGCGAGCGTCGCCGCCTCACGCCGATGCCAGTCGGCGGAGCCAATGTGCGTCCCGATGAAGGTCATCACGGGCTGCACGACCAGGTCCTGCGACACGCGCGCCGCCCGCGAGAGGCAGGTCGCCGCCGCCATGGCGAGATTCCAGCTGTCCTCGGCGTCCTCCTCCTGCTTGCACAGCGCCTCGAGCAGCAGCGGCACCAGCGCCGGCACCGCGCCACGCGCGTAGTTTTGCGAGCGCCGCTCGGGTTGCCTCTCCTCTTCCTTGGCCTCCTCCTCCTCCTCCTGCATCGGGGGAAGGGGAAAGGGGGTCAGCCTTCCGAACGCGTGCACACGGCCCCTGGGGAGTGCCATGCCCAAAGCCGGCCCAAAGCTGGGCCACGGGAGGCGCGGCGGGAGGCGCGGCAAGAGGGCGGGCCGCAGCCTTTTGCGACGGGGTCTGCTCGCCATCAGATCGAGCTCCTCGTCGCAAATGGTCGACCAGAACTCGACGGCCTGCTGGCCCACCTCGTCCTCCTCCTCGTCCTTCGTCGAGCGCTCAACGCACTGCAGGGTGAGGGAGTAGAGCGCTTGCATGTAAGGCGCCAAGAGGTCGTAGTAGGTCTCTGCGATGCTGACGACGCACTCGTACGCGGCGAGGCGGATGTCCGACCGCTCGGCCTGCGTGGTCTCGCACACGGTTTGCATGATGTAGTTGCGCTCCGTCTCGTTGTCAAAGTTCTTCTTGACAAAGGCGAGCGCGTTATACAGCGCCTGCGTCCCGGCCAGGCGCGTGTCTGGGTCGGTCTCCTCCTTTCGCATGCCCTGGATAACGGCAGTGAGGATGAGGTTGCTCTGCGACTCCAAGACATCGGGGTCGATCTCCTCGCAGATGTACCCTAGAACCTTGAGCGAACTCTGCTTCAGCTGGGGGGTCGAAGCGCTCGTGACATTGGTGACGAGCGCCTGGATGACGTCCAGCCACTGCCCCTGGGGCAGCTCGATCGTGGCTGCTGCCGACACGACCTGCGCCGCCACATCCCGCGCCCCACGAGCCGAGCTGCCGAGGCAGCCAAACACTGCATTTTTTATCTGCGCCTTACCGGCCGCGTCAAAGGCGAGCCACTGCGCCCCCAGAGCCTCCTGCTTTGTATCGTCCTGCCAGGGGAAGGAGCAGGGCTCTGGCGCTGGTCGTGCTCGCCCGGCACTGAGCGAGTCGCGAGGCGGTGCTCCATAGCCCGCCGCGTGGGCCTGCCCTAGTTAGCTCGCTCGCTCGCACGCACGCACGCACGCGTGCGGCCCACGCCTCCACACACGCAGGCCCACTGCGCGAGCCTCCACACCACCCACTGCTCACCTTGGAGCTCAGGCAGTTCTTAAGCACGAGGCCAGCGCTCTGTCGCACACCGACATCCTTCGCCTCGTTGGCAAGCTCGGTGGCCATGACCGACATCAGCATCGGCTGCGCGCAGGCGGGCCGCAGGTGGCGGGGTCAGGTCGGAGCGCGAGGGGGGCAGGTGGCTGGCGTGCGCACCAGGTTGTTGACCTTAGCCTGCTCAATCTGCTGCTCGGCTGCCGCTCGTGTGTTTTGGTCAGGCGACATGCAGTTCATCAGCAGTGGAGTGACGTCCATGGTGCCGACGTCTCGCGGGCTCACTAACACCAGAGAGAGTCCTGCCACGTGCAGGACTGCATCGGTGAGCGTGGCGCAGATCATTCAGGTGGGAGCGTGGCTAAGCCTGTCCTCCTCAGCGCAGTGGGACAGGCGCACAGGCAGCACCCGCCGCGCCCTGGCATGCACCCTAATGCCCACTTGCGATCCCACACCGCCCTGCGCACCGACACGACTGTCGCTGCGGATGCCCTTCCTTGGCGCCCTGTAAATGCCGATGCCAATAGTCCAAGAGGAGGAAATTGCTCGGCTCGGCGCGAATCGAGGAGAAGTAAGTGCATTGAAACAGACCAAGCAGCGGGGCAAGATTGCGATGCGTGTTGGTAATTGACTACAATAACCAAAAACGCCCCAATAGGCAGTCGACATGCTCACGGTCGCGAGCCTCCTGGCGGCGGCGCACGCGCCGTCGCGCGCCATGATCCCCAACATAAACCCGGAATTAGACGACGCGAGGCCTCCGCCACGGAACAATTCGAGTTCCGCGTCGGCCGCCGCGCACGATGGCGATGCGTCCGGACATGGAGCTCCTCCATTGACGAGCCACGTGGCAGACAACCTCATGATTGGGTACTATTCGTTCAGCTGGACGCCTGGCGGAGGGGCCCCTCCTGGCACCACCATAGGCATCGCGTTCTCTGGCTGGGGCGCGGTCAGTCAAGCGTTGCAGGCAGGGCCAGCGGCAGGAGCGCTGGCTGGCACCACCAAGTACCTCTCGCTTGGTGGGGGCAACAAGAACGGCCTGCTCAGCGTGGCGATGCTGAGTGGCTTTGCCTCCAGCATACCAGCCATCACGGGTGCCGGATTCAATGGAGTGTGCTTCGATGTCGAAGAATCGCACGATGAGTCGCAGATGATCCCCGCAATGCAGGCTGCGTTCGCCTCCTGCAAGGCGGCCGGTCTTCGCGTCATGGTGACCACGTCGCACTCGGCGCCCGTGAGGTCGTCGTCGCCCGGTGCAGTGGTCGCCTCCTGGGTAGCGGACTCCCACATTGATATTCTGAGCCCGCAACTGTACACGTCGGGAAAAGAGCACTCGCCGCAGTTCGACACCTCCGGAGGTGTTGCGTGGAGCAGCTGGAAGGGCGCCCATGCTGTCATCCTGCCTTCATTGGTCGACAGCAGCCATTATGCGTCCACACAGGCGTTCTTTAGCTCTCAAGGGATCAGCATCGGTGGGTACATGCAGTGGAAAGGCGGGTGAGTCTGCCCGTGTCTGTGTGCGTAGTGAAATCAAAGGCCGAAGGCGACAGAGCAGCGCGTGTTACCACTCTGCCTCAGAGCGGAGGAGAGGAAACGTTTCAACGAGTGCTAAGATACGAGAAATGGGTCGTCCCGGGACGCACATCGGACATCGCCAGCGCGCGCGCGCGACGGCGATCGGCGTGTCGCGAGGCGGCGGACGAACTCGAACTGTTCCGGATCCGGTGCGGAGATGGGCCTTTTGAGGTCTCGCGGCTCGCGCGACACGCGCGGCACGCCGCGCACGCGGGTCGTCTAATTCCCCGGGTTTATGTTAGGGACCCCAGTGATGGCTCGCGACGGCGCGCGTGCGCCGCCGCCGCACACATATATGACGCAGCACATGTGAGGCTCGCGACGGTGAGCAGCATTTTGATTGCCCATTGCGGCGTTACTTTGGGTTAGTCTTACACAATGGCCGCAATGTCCTGCGCCCCGCTACATCCTCGCCTACAAGCCTTGCGGCTTGGTCTGTGAATGCACTTCCTCGTGACGGGCCGCCCTTGGCTCGGCCGAGCCGAGCAATTTCCTCCTCTTGGATTATTGCATCGGCATTTACAAGGCGCCAAGGCATCAGCCGCAGCGACAGTCGTGTCGGTGCGCAGGGCGCGTGTGGGATCGCAATTGGGCATCGTCCAGGGTGCACGCCAGAGCGCGGCGGGTGCGTGCTGCCTGTGCGCCTGTCCCACTGCGCTGAGGAGGACAGGCTTAGCCACGCCCCCACCTGAATGATCTGAGAGGAACCGTTTCAACGAGTAATTTCGAGTACGAGAGAAGAGAAGAGAGATTCGGAGAATCGTTGGCTCGTTACGCACGCATCGCGCAGCACCTGCCGAACTTGACCGCTGAGAAAGCAGCGCCCGGAGAAGGCAGGGCGGCGGAGAAGGCGAAGAGAAGGTGAGACCCAATGCTTGGTGTCCAGCAGGCCGAGCCCGCGATCATGGAGGAGGAGGAGGAGGAGGACGCGCTGGAGGGCGCCTTCTCGATGATGCTCGACGAGGAAAACGTCCGTCCTCACAGGAGCCCCTCCAATGTAGGAGAGGATGGCTCCGGCAAGCGGGTGATGGGAGGGAGAGATGACGAGGACACGAACGAGGTGCACAAAGGGCAAGCGGTGGAAGCGAACGAGGACACACTTCGCGCAGAGGCGGTGCGCTGCGCAGAGGAGTTTGGCGCCAGCTCTGAGGAGGCGGTGGCGGCGCAGATGCAGCTGGCGATGCTGCTCATCGGGCTGATGAATTGGGCGGTCGCCAACGAGGTCCTGCGCTCGCTGCTGCAGCGCGCGGAGGGGGGGTTGGGCCTCGCGCACGAGCTCAGCCTGCAGGCGCTGGGGACGCACGCCGGCGTGCAGTGGCAGCTCGAGCAGTGGGAGGACGCGCGGGACTCGCTCACCCGCCTCGTGGGCGCGCGGGAGAAGAGCCTGTCCGAGGCGGAGGCCGCGTGGAAGAACCGCGCGGAGGGGGCGGCGGCGCAGCTGCAGGACGCGCAGGAGCTGGCGGCCGAGGCGAGCGCCGAGCTGGCGTCGGTCCACGTCGAGTTTGGCGAGCACGAGAAGGCGGTGCCGCGCTACCAAGGCGCGCTCGCGATGCAGAAGGCGGCTTTTGGCGAGCTCTCGGCACCCGTGCTAGGCACGCTCGACGCGCTCGCGGCGTCGCTCGCCGAGGTGGAGCCGCCCATCGGGGGCTCGGAGCTGGCGGAGCAGGCGCTGCGCTCGGCGCTGCCGCTCAAGCAGGCGCTAGGGGGCAAGACGTCGCAAGCGGTGGCCGACTGCCACAATGAGCTGAGCGTGCTGCTGCAGGGGCGCGGCGAGTTTGAGCTGGCAGAGGAGGAGGCGCGCCGCGCGCTCCACGTGTACAGGCAGCTCTTCGGTGAGCTGCACGTCTTCACTGCCACCGCCGTCAACAACCTGGCGCTGCTGCTGCAGGCGCAGGGTGCGCTGCCGCAGGCGGAGGTCGAGGTGCGCAAGGCGCTGCGCGTCTTCCAGAACGTGCTTGGGCAGGCGCACGACGACTCGGTCGCGGCGATGCGCTCGCTCGTGGAGATCCTGTGGGAGCAGGAGAAGATCGAGGAGGCGGCCGAGGGGCTGACGACGCAGCTCTCGCTGCAGGCGCAGCTGCCCGACACGGACTACCGCTGGATGGCACAGGGTTGCGCCGGGCTGGGCTCGCTGCAGTGGCAGCTCGAGAACTTGGACGAGGCCTACCGCTCCTTAGACGCGGCGTCGCAGTACTACGAGCTGCAGACCAAGGCCATGCGCGAGGAGGACGAGGAGGACGAGGAGGACGAGGAGGGCGAGCGGGAGGCGGACCGGTGCAGCGTCATCAGTGAGCACGCGGCGGCACTCAACTCGATGGCGTGCGTGCTGCAGCAGCTTGGCCACGAGCAGGAGGCGCTCGTGCCGCTCAGCAGGTCCGTGGCCATCTACGGGGGGGGCCCTCACTACTTACCATCTTACCACGTACTCTCTTACCACCTACTATCCTTTCTTAGGTCCGTGGCCATGTACGAGGAGGTGCTCGGCCCCGACCACTCCTTCGTCGGCGTCGGGCTGCATAACGTCGGGCTGGTGCACTGGGGCCTCGGCGACCACGCGGCGGCGCAGGCCAGCCTCGAGAAGGCTTGCCGCGTTTGCGAGTTCTCGCTCGGCCTCTTCAACATGGACTTCCTCGCCGCCCTCGCCTCGCTCGGCGAGCTCAACCGCGAGATCGACGGAGACCTGGGCCCCGACGGCAAGGTTGGCCCATCGAAAACAGCGCTCTCGTCCGGCTTCCACAAGCGCGCCGAGTCGCGCATGCAGGAGCAGGCGGCGCAAAAGCTACAGGTGCCGCCGCCTTTACGACCTCACCCGCCTCCTTCCCGCCTCTTCACCCTGCCCCTCTCCCTCGCTTGCCCCCTCACAACTCCCCACCTCGCGCGCAGGTCGAGTTCCGAAGGCGGCGCAAGCTACAGCCAAAAGGCTCGGCGTGGTCCAAGACGGCAGGCGCAACCGCGGGCAACAAGCTCTCCTTCCCGGCGCCACCTGCGAGGCTGCCCCCCTCGTCGCCGAAGAGGGGAGTGGGGCCGCCGCCGCTGCCTGGCATGCGGCGTGGCGGCACCGCCGATTCCTTCTCCAAGAGGGGCAGCCAGTCCTTCTCCACGCGCGGGCATTCCTTCTCCAAGACGGGCGGCGGACCTCCCATGATCGGGCGGCGGCAGTCCTTCTCCAAGGGGGGTGCCGAGTCCTTCTCGCGCACACAGTCTCAGTCCTTTTCTCGCGCGGGCGCCAACGGCCCTAACCCCTCGTGGTCCAAGATGCAACCCATGATGATGCAGCGACCCTCCTTCTCCAAGGGCGGTGGCTCCCACCGGCCCTCGTTCTCGCGGGCCCAGCCCGCGCAGTCTTTCTCCAAGACGCAGCAGGGAGCCCCCGACGAACCAACCTCCAACCTCTTCGATGATATCGCCGACTTGCCGGCCGGGGTTGAGCCCGTGCTGCCCCCCCGCGTCCGCGGCCAATTCCCAGCCCCGGTGCGCCCGCCCGACAGCGCTATGCCCCTCGCACTCAGCGAACGCGCCGCTGCCCGCCCCTCTCACATCACCTCGGGCTTAGATCGCGCCTTGACCCCCGGCCCACACCCTCTGCCCTGCCCTCTGCTCTGCCCTCTGCTCTGCCCTCTGCCCCGCCCTCTGCCTGCTCCGCCCCTCACGCCACCCACTCGCGATACCCGCTGCGTCGCGCAGCCCGCTACGGTGGCGCAGAGCGAAGAGCCCGACAGCCCGACGCGTGCACTGGATGCCGACGCGGCGAGTGCCAGCTTCGGTGCCGCACGCGCCGCGCTATCCTCACAGATCCGCACAGAGCCGGCGTCGCCAAAAGACGCCGCTGCCAAGAGGAGCGGTGACAGGTCGCCGGCGGTGCGCGACTCGCTGGGCCTCTTGTCGCTCTCCGGCAAGTCGCCCTTGTCCTTCTCAGGCGAGTCGCCCTCCAACCGAGAGCTCCGTGTCGAGGGAGAGCGGCCGATGGTCAAGAGCCGCGTCGAGACTGCGAGTGACCAGCTCAGGCGCGGGCGCGAGCTGCTGAAAGAAGACAAGCCGCTGCTGGCTGAGGCCATGGTCCGACTGGCGCTGCAGGGCTTCCAGGACTGCCTTGGCGCGCACCACCTCGAGACCTCGCGCGCGGCGCGCTCCCTGATGGAGGCCCTCGTCAAGCAGGCCGTGCTGCGCAAGCTCATGGAGGCCGAGCTGCTGCTGTGGCGCAACTTCGAGGTCAATAACGGCTCCGACACGACCCCCGAGAAGCGCAGAGAGATCCAGGCGCGCGCCGCCCCCTGCCGCCCCCTGCCGGCCCCGCCCCCTGCCGCCCCCTGCCGCCCCCTGCCGCCCCCTGCCGCCCCCTGCCGCTCCAGCTGCCCCAGCCGCCACCGCTCCCACCCCCGCTCCCCACCCGCCACCGCCTGCTGCTGCCGCCGCCGCTGACGCCGCGTGTGGTGCCGCACAGGGCGACCACACACGA
>Ga0209302_10002822_pt1 | contig 10135 bp, 8 predicted proteins | sample ArcOceMetagenome_2_FD_187445 | JGI IMG/M metagenome (GOLD analysis project Ga0209302, IMG submission 187445) | Marine eukaryotic phytoplankton communities from Arctic Ocean - Arctic Ocean ARC135M Metagenome (SPAdes) (version 2) | ecosystem: Environmental > Aquatic > Marine > Oceanic | place... | reverse complement strand
GTGTACCTGGTGAATGTGCTTTCATCCAATCTGAAAATGCTATGGCGCGTTGCTCTTCTCCTCTGAATAACTCATGGCTGACTCCTATTAGCACTCCACTGTCGGTATTCTTGAGCCAATTCTTGATCAGGTAGGCCGCTGTTTCACCTGCTTGTTTGTTATCAATGCCGACATAAGCAAGCCGTTCTGATGTGGGTAGATCTGTAACTAGGGTTACCGTGGGGATGCGTTGATCGCTTAACAGCTGATTTACCGTGTTGTTGATGAGAGGCTCATCGGGGGCTTTTAAAATAATACCTTGGCTGCCCCGCTTGGCTATTTTTTTTAGTTGAAGGTGTAGCTCGCCAATGCTGACGTTTTCATAAAGATGAAATCGCGGTCGGATTTTTATGTGTGGGAAGGCTCCTACTTGGCGTTGCATTGCTTCTTGTACGGCTTTTGAAAATCGAATGGGCGCATGCATCACGACATCAATGTAGAAAGTACGCCCGATGACCCGCTCATGTGAGTCTATCTCGTGCAGCTCTTTTAAGGCCTGCTCTACCCTTTTTATTGTTTGGTGGTGTACAAACCCTCTGTTGTGTCGAACGCGATCCACCGTAGCTTTGCTGACGCCTGCTTGGGCGGCCACTTGTTTGATTGAAAACTTGTGCCAGTCGGTTGTCATAAATGAGGTCTTTTTGAGGTGATTTAGCCGTTTACTACTTGTTAATTGGTTTAGCATAAAACGCATTCGTAACCTGAACAACAAAAGCGATAACAATAATAAAGGATATAAGAGATGAGCGTATCTCACGCGCGATTTGCTAAGTCGACGGAGGTTTCTGTTGATGTGCTGGATGAGTATTGCTGCCAAACGACGGTAGTCGATGATTACCCCAATGCAGATGCTGTCATAAATAACGTACTGTCTTATCGTGCACAGGACTTATTGGGGTCAATCGGTACACAGCGCGCTACGCTGATGAGCGAATTGAATCGAGCGCTTTCCGTTGGGCCTGGCGTTCTGGTCATCCAAGGCATGTACGACGATATCAATTTGCTCGACCATCATAATCAGCTGTTTGAGGCGATTATAGACAATGAGTCAGCTGCCGGTGCACGAGGTGATCATTTCGCGATGGCTGGGCAAAATGGCCGCATCTGGAATGCTCTACAAAAAGTGGGTCTCGCCGACCCTCATGCCTTCATTCATTATTATAAAAACCCGCTGCTGGGTTTGGTGGCCGAGGCGTGGCTAGGACCTTATTGGCAAATGACGTCGCAGGTTAATATCGTACGCCCCGGTAATGCGCCGCAGCAGCCCCATCGCGATTATCATCTGGGCTTTCAGCAAAACGAAATTGCTGAGCGTTTCCCTTTATCTCAGCATCATGTGTCGGCGCATTTAACGCTTCAAGGCGCGGTTGCTCACTCGTCTATGCCGCTTGAATCGGGCCCAACATTGTTGTTGCCCTATTCTCATCAATACCCGCTGGGCTATCTTGCATGGCGCGATGACGCCGTTATCGACTACTTCTTTTCTCGTGCGGTTCAAGTGGCGCTTAATGCGGGCGATGGTCTCTTTTTCAATCCGGCGTTATTTCATGCGGCGGGTCGTAATGAAACATCAAACCATCAACGTTCCGCAAACCTTCTACAAGTTTCATCAGCCTTTGGCCGCGCCATGGAAAGTATTGATCGCACCCTCTTATGTAAAAAGCTCTACCCCGATTTGCTCCACGCGTTATCGACTCATGAGTTGGATCATGAGTCGATTGGGAATGTTGTGGCGGTTGCGGCAGATGGGTATTCGTTCCCAACAAATTTAGATGCGGATCAGCCCTTGGCGGGCCTAGCTCCTGAAACGGTTCAGTCAATGATGATGCGCTCATTAGTGGCAGGCCTTAGCTCTGACAGCTTTGGGCAGCTACTTAATGGCCTTCTCGAAAAGCGTAAACCTTAATAAATTGATGTCATAACAATAAGGATAAAACATGAGTTTACAGTCTGATAGATCATTGTTTAATGATCGCTACTTTGTGGTCACCGGAAGTACACAAGGCTTAGGTGCACAGGTAGCCGAGCTGCTTGTCAATCGAGGAGCGGCGGGTGTTGTGATTTGTGGCCGCAGTGAGGCTAAAGGACAGTTGTTAGCTAGCCGATTATCGAAGAAAGGCTGTTCTGTTATTTTTGTTCAAGCCAATTTAGGGGCGGTTGATGACTGTCGCCGAGTTATTGCTACCGCGAAGCAAGCATTTGGTGCGTTACATGGCTTAGTCAACTGTGCCGCCTTGACGGATAGAGGATCAATTTTAGATACCACGCCTGAGCTGTTCGATTCGATGTTTAATCTCAATGTGAAGGCCCCTTTCTTTCTTATACAAGAAACGATCAAGTTGATGATGGATACAAACATCGCAGGTTCGATTGTCAATATTCAATCGATGTCGGGCCATGGCGGTCAATCTTTTCTGTGCCCGTATTCCATCTCAAAAGGAGCGCTCGCTGTACTTACTAAGAACGTTGCTTTTTCTGCCTTGAGGAACCGCATACGCGTCAATGGATTAAACATTGGTTGGATGGATACCCCGCATGAGCACGATATCCAAACGCAACAGCATGGAGCCCCAGATAACTGGCTGGAAGCCGCTGAGGCTAAGCAACCTTCCGGTCGTTTGTTAAAGCCGCTAGAGGTTGCCCGAGCGGTGTGCTTTTTACTCTCGGATGAATCAGGAATGATGACGGGCGCTGTCATTGATATGGACCAAGGTGTTTTGGGTTGTGGGAATGATGAAACGCCTCGTCCGGAAAGCCCGTTGCCGATGTGAAGTGTATTAATAACAATAAATACTATAAAGGTGTGATTATGAAAATAAGAAAAAGAGTGTGTTTGAGTGTTCTAATTCTATGCAGTGTCTTTGGTTCCGTGGGTGTCTTTGCTAAGGATCTCAACATAGCGGTGACGATGAGTACCTTCGACGATAACTTTCGCACACTGTTGCGCATGGGAATGATTGAGCATGCCCGTGATCTCAGTATTGATCTTCAGGTTGAAGATGCTAAAAACGAGCTAGGTACACAGCTAAACCAAATTCAGAATTTTATCGCATCGGGTGTGGATGGAATTATTGTAAATGCCGTTGATACGAACTCAACTATTGGGATCTCTCAGGAGGCTAAAGCTGCCGGTATCCCCCTCGTCTACGTAAATACACAGCCTATTAATCTGGTGTCTTTACCTGCATCACAAGCGTATGTCGGCTCTAATGAAGTGGATTCTGGTACGTTGCAAGCGAAAGAAATTTGTCGGCAATTGAATGGTAAAGGCCAAGTAGCGGTATTAATGGGTGGTTTGTCTCACTTTGCCGCTATCCAGCGAACTAAAGATGTTCATGATGTGGTTGCAACACCTGAGTGCTCGGGTATGAAAGTAGTTGAAGAACAAACAGCAAATTGGGTGCGAAGCGAGGCTAATAACGTGGTCACGAACTGGGTCTCTTCAGGTATACCTCTCGATGCTATTTTGGCGAATAATGATGAGATGGCTATCGGTGCTATTCAAGCGCTTAAGACACGCGCTGTTGGGGCCTCCCCTGTGCTTGTCGCGGGTATCGATGCAACCGCTGATGGCTTGTCGGCAATGAAATCAGGCGAGTTGGCCGTTACCGTATTTCAAGATGCAAAGGCTCAAGGTCAAGGAGCCCTCCATACCGTTATAAAGCTCGTTAAGGGTGAGCCTGTAAACCAAACCGTTTGGGTTCCATTTAAGCTGGTGACGCCTGACAATATGGAGACGTTTAATACGGATAATTTATGAGTTAAGTTGTGGTTTCACTTAACTGATACAACACGCTATATATCTAATATATGACTAGCTTCTATAAATCGTTTCAATTAAGTGAAACCCAAACTTTGTTTTAACCGGTCCATGGACTGTCAGTAGTGCTTTTTTAAATACAACGTTATCAACGGGCTTTACCATGGTGCCTGGGCTGAATTCCCCTAAATCACCTCCTCGCTTTGCTGAGTTGCAAAGCGAGTACTTTTTGGCAAGCATGGCAAAGTCTGCGCCCTTGGCGAGTTGCTGCTTTAGCTTTTCGGCTTCTTCTTTGGTTTTAACTAAGATGTGTCTGGCAGATGCTTTAGCCATCATGGTCGGCTCATGTGATGAATAATATAGGGTTAGTCTATTACGTTCATGCAGTTCAATCCAAACGTTAATCTGTCATTACGTACTCTGTCGGCCCCTTCTCTTGTAATCGGTAGCGTGACAGTTTGAAATGGTATCTCTCTTTCTGCTGCGGGTTTATGTCATGCATATCGCTATACTTACGTTTGACGGTTTTAATGAGCTGGATTCGTTTATCGCGCTGGCTATTCTTAACCGAATCAAAAAGCCTGGTTGGAAAGTTTCAATCGCTAGTCCTTCTCATTATGTGACCTCGATGAATGGTGTCGAGATTCAGAGTCATATTTTACTTGATGAGGTTCCCCAAACTGATGTCGTACTTGTTGGTAGCGGTATGAAGACTCGCGATGTGATTCTGGATGCGTCTATCATGAATCAGTTAGTGTTAGACCCTTCTCGTCAGCTCATTGGCGCTCAATGCTCGGGCGCGTTAGTGTTAGCTACATTGAGTTGGCTCAATGATGTGCCTGCTTGTACCGATTTGACCACCAAGCCTTGGGTTCAAGATGCGGGCGTTAACGTGCTAAATCAGGCTTTTTATGCGAAGGGCAATATAGCTACCGCAGGTGGCTGTTTAGCTTCGCAGTACTTGGCCGCTTGGGTGCTAGCCCGTTTAGAGGGATTAGATGCGGCGAAGGATGCTATACATTACGTAGCACCTGTAGGCGAAAAGGATAAGTATGTCTCCGCCATGTTGGATACTATAACGCCCTACTTGGTGGTTATTTGATCCTTCCTTTCTATGGAGTTGCTTATGTTTCACGTGGAACATGGCGGGTATGATAACTAAGTCTTGCGCTAAAAGATTCTTGGCAGTCCAGTAAACTGGCTTATAAGGTGAAATCTCAACGTCATAATACGGGTGATAAGTATGAGTAAATTATGGCTAATGTAGTTGCGCTTGTTATGGCAGCAGGTCAAAGCCGCCGTTTTGGTTCTGATAAACGCAAGGCGGTGTTATCCAATGGCCTATCGTTGTTGGAAACGACATTGGCGTCTATCCCTGCTATTTACACACATATCTACGTCGCTATAAGACCAAGTGACGAAGTAGAATCCTTAGGTCTATCGGCTGATGTTTCTATTGTACGTTGCTTAACCGCTGCTGGCGGGCTTGGATCTAGCATGTCGGAAGCGTTCAAAGTCATTGCTCAATCTAGTCCGGACGTAACGAGTATCGCTGTTATGCTGGGTGATATGCCCTATGTCGCGAATGCAACGCACGCTTTACTCATGGATCAATCAGAAGCTACGGTTATTGTTCGACCGCGTGTTGCTGGGCAGCTTGGTCATCCTGTAATGATTGGGAAATCTTACTGGTCTGATGTAATGGGCCTCAGTGGAGATGAGGGGGCTAAGTCTGTTTTAAAGAAAGGCAAAGTACTGTGCGTCGATGTCGATGATGCTGGGGTTTTAATGGATATTGATAGGAGGAAGGATATCGAGGTGCCAGATAAAAGCGACACCCCTTAAAGCACATTACTCTTCGATATAGATAGTTACGTCTTCGTCGCTTTCCTGGTTATGACCCCCTCCAATATCCGTTTTATGCAGGCTTTGTGACGGCTGGCTCATGGCGTTGACTAGCTGTGCGCAAATTGAAACAGCAATACTCTCTGGGGTGCTCGCATCTAGTTTGATGCCAATAGGATAATGAAGCTTATAGCGGTTGTGTCTGAGTATTGTCGTTTCGGAAGCTGAAGCGCCCTCTTCTATCTCCTCTAGGAGTTTCTCTGTACGATAGCGCGGGCCTAGTTGGCCAATGTATCGAGCCGATGATAACAACGCTCCGCTGAGCCAGTGTTTGTCTTGTGTGAGGCTGTGGGTCATCACGGTAACATAGGAATCTTTTATGTCAGCAGAGAATGGGAATTGGGTCTCAATGCTGCTGTGGATGATTCGATCTGCATCAGGAAAGCGTTCTTTGCGGGCATAGTGAGCTCGGCTATCAATGACCGTCACATGCATGTTCATGAGTTTTGCCATGGATACGAGCGGCTTAACATCGTCACCTGCACCAAAAATCACCAGCTTTTGCACGGGCTTTATATAATCAAAAAAGATCTCTACAGTCGCTTTGTTTGTGGGTGAATCATCTATCTCGAATGTGTAGTTGGCTGAACGTTGTTGCTGCAAGCTAGTCGATAGCTGCTGGCGGATATAGCGATCAAGCTCTGTATGCTGGATGCTGCTATTTACCGTGCCGTCAGGTGCTAACGTGACTCGATCGCCTATGCTTATCGATGTTGTGCAGGGATGTAAGCCAATAACCGTTGCAGCTACTCCTCCTGCACCTTGCTGGTGTACTTGCTCTAGTAGACTGAGTAGTGGCGATTGGCTGTGATGAGGAAGGCGTTCTAAAAGAACGTATACTTTGCCATTGCACCCGAGACCGAACTCTAGATTGATATTGTGCCGGTTCGGGAATAGCTCAATTGATGGGCTGTCTGAACTTGTCTCGTTCCGCTCATAGCCTGTCTCGTCATCGTCGACCGCGGTGTTGTAGCAAAGAACGTTTGGTTTTTGTTCGGTATGCCACCATGCTTTCTTGGCGACGTCAGCTTCTAAGCATCCTCCGCTGATGGTGCCTTGAGTGCCACCGTATTGGGAAATCAGCATTCGAGCACCCGGGCGTCGATACGCTGACCCTTCTACCTTTACGACAGTAGCTAAGACCGACTCTTTGCTATTTCCTTTAGCAAGGTTTAAAGCGTTAATTAAGTGGTTAATGTCTGACATTAAAGTTCTTTGGTCTATATGGCATTGAATGGGTTGCTTGAGTAGTATGTTAGCCGGCGAGAGGAAGCGTATCTTAGAAGGCCGCTGAAGATCTTCTAAGATACGTATTTTCCTACAGTGCTCTACTCGAGGGCTTTGGCGTCTTTGATTTGATCAGCCGATACGCTGGCATTGGTTGTGCCAAAGTTCTTTAGAACAAAGGAGCTAACGGCTGCTAGCTCTTCATCGCTATAGGCTTCTTCAAAGCTGGGCATACGGTGATCAATAGTTAAGTGAATCGGTGTATTCCCTTCAAGCAGCATTTTAATTAAGTTAGTCGCTTCTGGGTCATTAACGGTTTTTAATCCGCTTAAGCGGGTAACTTGGGTTTGTCGACCGTCTCCATTCAACAAGTGGCAGCTTGAACAGGCATCGACAAAGACTTTTTTCCCTAATGATTCTTTAGCTGATGCGCCGGTAGCGTGTGCTATCGGAGGTTTGCTGACGCCTTGCTGTTGTGCGGGCGTGTCTTTTAGATAAGTGGCAATTGCTAGCAGGTCATCTTTATGGAGCTGGCTTAAGCTATGCTCAACGACTTCGGCCATAGGGCCGCCCGCTAAGCCATACCCAGGTGCGGCGCCTTTAGAGAAATAACTGACAAGCTGATCTTCTGACCACGCACCAATACCGTATTCTGCATCAGAGCTTATGTTATATGCTTTCCAGCCTTGAATCTGAGTGCCGGCAAGCGCTTCGCTGTCCTTGGTTGCCTGGAATATGTTACGAGGGGTATGGCATTCCCCACAGTGGCCTGGGCCTTCCACTAAAAAAGCGCCGCGATTCCATGCTTCGCTTTTATCTGGATTGGATACAAAACGTTCTTCGTCTAAAAAGATAAAGTTCCAAAACATCATTCCCCAGCGTTGATTGAATGGGAAGCTAATATCATTTTCAGGAGGACGCTGTGAGATGGGCGCTAAGCTAAACAAGTAGGCTTTAATCGCTAGGATGTCGTCGCGCGACATCTTGGTATACGACGTATAAGGAAAGGCGGGGTAATAATGTTTCCCGTCTTTACCTACGCCTTCTTGTAAGGCAGTGACAAACTCTTCGTCCGTCCAGTTACCAATTCCCGTTTCTTTGTCAGGGGTAATGTTTGGTGAATAAAGAGAGCCAAACGGGAGTTTAAACTCCAAGCCCCCAGCAAAGGCTTTTCCGCCCGGTGTGATATGGCAAGCGACACAGTCGGCTGCGTCGGTTAGATACTTGCCTTGGTTGATTAAGTCCGTGTCGGCTTGAGCCATCGCTGTTTGGCTTAATAAGGCAATGCTAAAGCTAGCTCCAATGAGGAGCGGTTTAATGATGTTCATTGTGTGTCTCCTCAAACTGTATAATAGCCGTGATGATTAAGTGGGAGGCGTCGCACTCGGTCGCCGGACGCGGCAAATAAGGCGTTAACCAATGCGGGTGCCGCTAAGGATGTTCCTGCCTCACCCACGCCGCCGGGTAAATCTGCGCTTTTGGTAATGTGTACTTCAACTGGGGGAGCGTCCGTCATTCGTAATTGTCGATAGGTATCGAAGTTCTTTTGCTGAACCTCACCCTTGCTGATATGTATTTCGTTGAAGAATGCGGCTGAAATACCAAACAAGGTTCCACCTTCGATCTGTGCAGACACCGATGTGGGGTTGGTTACAATACCGCAATCGACAGCACTGACAATTCGTTTGATCTCCACCCCTTTGTTCTCGTGCATGGCGACTTCAATGACGGTCGCTACATAGCCTCCAAAAACATGGCTTATAGCCACGCCCCGTCCTTGTCCTTTTGGCAGAGGAGTTTTCCAGTCACTGGCTTGTTCTACGACTTTCAGTAAAGCCTGTGCCCGCGGGTGCTCGTGTAGTCGGTCGTATCTAAACTGTATAGGGTCGGCTTTGGCATTGTGAGCCAGCTCATCAATGAAGCTTTCCTGTACAAAGCTACTACGTAAAGGCCCCACTCCACGCCACCAAGAGATCTTAATGGCCTTAGGGTCTTGTCGATTGTACTGAACTTCCAAGTCGCTCAGGCTGTAAATAGGGTCTACCGCGACTTCAACGGCGTCGGCATCAACACCGCTCTCGGGTAAGCCTCCTGTGTAGCTAGCGAGTACAGATGCGCCAGCGATGTGCTGCTGCCAGCCAGTTGGTTCTAGATCATCATTGAGTACCGCGCGGATCTGATCAACGTAGTGTGGTCGATAGAGGTCGTGGGTCATGTCTTCTTCCCTGCTCCATGTGAGCTTGATAGGGTAATTAACATGCTGGGCTATTTGTACGGCTTGGATGATAAAGTCATATTCTAGGCGACGACCAAAGGCACCCCCGATAAGCTGATTGTGAACGCTGATGTGCTCGGGAGCTAAGCCTGTAAGCTTTGATGCGGCCTTTTGGGCAAAGTCTGGTACTTGAGTGCCGACCCATAGATCGCAGCTATCTTGGCGAACATGAGCGACGCAGGTCATAGGTTCTAGTGGCGAATGCGATAAAAAGGGTTGCTCGTAAGTGGCTTCAAAGGTATTGGTTGCCCCTTTGAGTGCGCTAGCAATATCGCCCACTGATTTCGCTACAGCGCCTTGTTGTTTGCTGGCTTCGAGTATGGCGGATGCTTCCTGCTCTGAATTCACACTGGCGTTATCACCAAGTTCCCATTCAATCTCTAATGCCTTAAGTGCTTTAAAACATGTCCACGTATTTGTGGCGGTGACTGCTACCGCATTGGGTAAGGTGATTATGTCCTTAACACCGGGGATTGAGCGTGCTTGGCTGGCATCGACGTTCTTAACCGTTCCACCGAGCACTGGGCAGGTTATGGTAGAAGCGATGAGCATCTCAGGTACGGTTAGGTCGATGGTGAATTTTGCGCTGCCGTCTACTTTAGCGGGAGTGTCCAAGCGCTGTGCTGAGGTGCCAATTAACGTGAACTGATCGGGCGTCTTAAGGGGTACTTCGGTAGGTAGTGGTAGTTCGATAGCGTCGTTTACTAATTCGCCATAGCCCAGCGTCTGGCCATCTGGGCCCGTAATGATACCTGCTTTAGCAATACATTGATCGCTGTTAACTCCCCAGCGATTGGCGGCTGCTTGTGTTAGTAATAGGCGTGCAGTGGCGCCCGCATGACGAAGAGGCTCCCATGAAGATCGAGTAGATGTTGATCCACCCGTTGCTTGAAACTGCAATAACGGATCTGTGTATAGCGATGGGTTAG
>Ga0209302_10002820_pt1 | contig 10140 bp, 9 predicted proteins | sample ArcOceMetagenome_2_FD_187445 | JGI IMG/M metagenome (GOLD analysis project Ga0209302, IMG submission 187445) | Marine eukaryotic phytoplankton communities from Arctic Ocean - Arctic Ocean ARC135M Metagenome (SPAdes) (version 2) | ecosystem: Environmental > Aquatic > Marine > Oceanic | place... | reverse complement strand
AAAACAAAATCATTACGCGGTAAAGTTGTCGACTAAGTAGATCATCATCCTAGCTAGGCCTCGCCATAGACTGCTTATTTAGTAATTAATTAAGCTCCAGTGATCAAAACCCTTCATCTGCTGTCCATACTTATTCTAGAATCCTAATATCATCACCTAAAAACCGCTTTCTCAGGAGTAATAATGACTCATCAGCCTATCGAAAATGTCAATGTCATTGCTAATGATATATTGATTACACCAGGTGAGCTTAAGAGTAAGCTGCCTATATCGGCTGCTGCGGCAGCAACAATTGAAACTGGCCGAGAAACCATCCAAAATATTTTAAATAGAAAAGACCCTCGTATTATCGTGGTAGTGGGTCCCTGCTCTATTCATGATGTCGAAGCCGCTAAAGAATATGCTCATCGTTTGGTAGAGCTAGCAGAAGAAATAAAAGAGACTGTCTATTTAGTTATGCGGGTTTATTTCGAAAAACCTCGCACCACAACGGGCTGGAAAGGCTTAGTCAATGACCCCTATATTGATGATTCGTTTAAGATTACCGATGGCCTGCATGTTGGCCGAGAGTTATTGCTTTACATCGCCGAACTGGGTTTGCCAACAGCGACAGAAGCACTGGACCCTATTTCACCACAGTACTTACAAGACTTAATATCTTGGTCTGCTATTGGCGCGCGCACCACCGAATCACAAACGCATAGAGAAATGGCCAGTGGACTTTCATGTGCTGTGGGTTTTAAAAACGGCACCGATGGCGGCCTTACCGTTGCTATTAATGCGTTGCAGTCGGTGGCTAGCCCTCATCGTTTTCTTGGTATCAACAATGAAGGGTCAGTATCCGTGATCACCACTGGCGGCAATCCCTATGCGCATATTGTATTAAGAGGCGGCGATAAAAAAACTAACTACGATTCTGTTAGCGTATCACTGTGTGAAAAAGCGCTTGAAAAAGCCAGTGTAAAAGCGAATATCATGGTGGATTGCAGTCATGCTAATTCCAATAAAAACCATGAGCTTCAGCCGTTGGTTATGGAAAATGTGACGAATCAAATTTTAGAAGGTAACCAATCGATTATTGGCTTGATGATTGAAAGCCATTTGCATGCTGGCAATCAAAAGATACCTAGCGACCTCAATGAGCTTGAATACGGCGTATCCACCACTGATGCCTGTATTGACTGGGAGACGACCAGAGAAACATTTAAAAGCATGCATACCAAGTTGATCAATGTACTGCCTAATCGCAAGCAGTAGATGGAGGGGCCTGAAAGAGATGTATCGGAGGAATTTAGAGAGGGCTACAGAGAGGGCGATCAAAAGAGCTATCAAAAGGCTTAACAACATCGTTAGGAGAACATTCTAATAAAAAAGGCCACCTTAATAATTTGGTGGCCTTTCTCAATTAATTACCTAATACATTCGCTGTCGTTTTCTTTGATTTCTTTGCGGCTTTCTTTTCTTTAGCCGTTAAAAGCGGTTTCTTTTTAACGCTCTTTTTACTGTCTTGTCCTTTACTCATAATAATTATCCTTGGTCATAAGTGGATTAACCTAAAGTCAGTTTGAGCTAACCTGAGGACAGAGTCTAAGCATTGACGTTAGTAAAAAACTTCAACTCTTTGAACCACCAGTATGAACCTAAAAAGGTACAACTGAAAGGCATCATTATTTTATAAAAAAGAAGATTATGCCGCTTTAGTATCTCTATTCGTTTTATTCACCGGTTTTTTAAAAACCTCTTCGGCCATAACATCGGCTATGTTACTAGTAGCGCTGGCCTCTTCCTTAGAACGCTGAAAAATAGAGGTTAAAGTATCGCCTATACGATCGACATGTTCTTTAACCATTTGAGCGCTTCGATTGCCCTTTTGCTGATAAAAAACATCAATAATGCCGCCAGCATTTATCACGTAGTCTGGCGCATAAAGAATACCTTTTTCTAACAAGGCATCACCCATTGCTACTGTCGCTAACTGATTGTTTGCTGCCCCAGAAATAACACTGGCTTTCACATGGTCTATAGTATGCTCATTAATCGCCCCGCCCATTGCACAAGGGGCTAGCACATCAACGTCTGCATTTAATACTTTATCCAATGCCAGCTCAACCAAACCTAAATCATTTACCGCACGGTCTATATTTCGTCTATTAACATCGGCAGCAAAAACTAGAGCACCTGCCTCGCGTAAATACTGAGCCAGATAATAACCCACACTGCCAATACCTTGTAAGGCAACGCGAACACCTTGCAAGTCACTGCCTAACTGAAAATCAACGGCAGCAACTATACCCTTATATACGCCATAGGCTGAAGTGGGTGATGGATCGCCGCCATGTTCAGGGTCATCGGACAAACCGCTTACATGAGCGGTTCTCTCAGCAATAATCGCCATATCACTAACGCTGGTACCGGAATCTTCTGCTGAAATATAATTACCATTTTGGCTTTCAATAAACTCGCCCATCGACAGCATTAACTCACGGGTTTTACTTTGCTGGGGGTTACCAATAATCACTGATTTACCACCACCCAAAATAATGCCTGCCAGTGCAGATTTATAAGTCATACCCCGAGAAAGGCGTAACACATCTCTCAGCGCATCTTCATTATTCGCATAAGGATACATTCTGCATCCACCGGTTGCAGGACCTAAATTACTATTATGCACAACTATAATAGCTCTTAACCCAGTAGCTGGATCATCTCTAAATGCGAGTAATTCATGTTGATCAAAATCGGGGTGCGAAAAAATATCCATCAATCATTCCTAATAAATTAAGTATTCATTTATCAATCTTAAAACTATCTAGCATTCAGATTTCAATAATCCTAGCTCATCGTCATTAACATCGATGCAGGATTTTCTAAAAATGCTTTCCAAGTATTACTAAAATGCGCCATCGTTGCGCCATCAATCACGCGATGATCACCTGACCAACTAATGGTCATGATTTTCTGTGCCGTCACATTACCTTCGACATCAAATCGCGGTAAAGTTTGCACTCGACCTAGGGCAACAATTGCCACTTGAGGCTTACTAATAATAGGCGTTGCTATGGTGCCACCAATAGCGCCAACATTTGATATCGTTATGGTGCCGCCCTTTAAATCATTAGGACTCATGCGCCCCGCTCTGGCTTGCTCCGTTAACCGATTACTGTGCTCGGCAATCTCAATAATACTAAGGTCTTTTACATTTTTGATGTTAGGGACTAACAAGCCCGAAGGTGAATCGACCGCCATACCAATATTATGACTGGCCAGATACTTAAGCTCTGTACAATCCTCATTAACCTGACTATTAAGAATCGGAAATTTCTTGAGTGACAACGATAAAGCCTTAATAAAAAAGGGCATCATCGTTAACCTGATACCTTGCTTGGCATAACGCTCTTTGAGCTCGGTGCGCAGTGCCATCAACTCACTCATATTCACTTCATCGGCATAAGTGAAATGCGGAATGGTCGCTACCGACTCACTCATCGCCGCTGCCATTATTGCTTTAACACCTTTAATAGGCTCAATATGATCTAACTGAGCAACCTCAAGAGAAGGAGTATTAACGACGGGCTTTGTTGATACTGCATCCGCGCTCAAATAATTGAGTACATCGTCTTTTAATACACGGCCGTCTTTTCCTGAGCTTGGCACTAAAGTAAAATCCAAATTGCTTTCACGCGCGATGCGACGAACAGCCGGTGTTGCTAAGGCATTATTTTGAATTTTTACTTTCTCAGGATTCAATGCAGATTCATCGGCATTTTTTGTCACGTCAACAGCCGTATTTTTTTCACTCTCAGCGACATGACTTCCAGCTCCGTTTTCACTATCACTGTCACCCTCAATATCAATCGAAAATAACGGCGTATGCACTTTAGCGATATCACCTTGTTGGTAATACAATTTATTCACCCGCCCAGTGTGCATAGCAGTAATTTCCACTAAGGCTTTATCTGTACTCACATCCGCGACAGATTGATCTTCATTAATGAAGTCACCTTCTTTAATGCGCCACTCAACGAGCTCACACTCAACGATCCCTTCGCCAATATCGGGTAATATAAAATCTGCTAATGACATGTTACTTCTCGCATAATGAATAAGTTAACTAAGCTAATCGCTTTTTTAAAATAAAAGAGACCGTTTAATTGCGTCGTATATTTTTAAAGTGCCTGGCATATATTCTTTTTCATACGCTAAAGGAAAAGGCGTATCTAATCCTGTGACACGAGCAATGGGAGACTCTAAGGCTAAAAAACAACCCTCTTGAATTGTCGCTGAAATTTCGCCAGCAAAACCACCGGTGCGCGGCACCTCATGACTAATCAATAGCCGCCCAGTTTTATTAACCGACGCCTCGACCGTTTCTATATCCCAAGGTAGAAGCGTGCATAAATCAATAACTTCGCAGCTAATGCCTTCTTGCTGCACTTGCTCAGCAGCCTCAAGTAAATATTCCATTTGCGCACCCCAGCCTAATAAGGTGATATCACTGCCCGACTTTACGACCTCGGCAACACCTAACGGAATCTCATAGGCTTGCTCTGGCACATCACCTTTTGCAGCGCGGTAAAGACGTTTAGGCTCAAAGAAAATTACAGGGTTAGGGTCATTTATTGCCGCCATCAATAAGCCTTTTGCTTGATAAGGCGTACTGGGCATAACCACTTTTAAACCAGGGGTATGACAAAAATAAGCTTCGGGTGATTGAGAGTGATAAAGTGCACCCGCAATACCACCGCCATATGGCGTGCGAATGGTTAAGCCCCCGACATTAAATTGATCACCCGATCGATACCTAAACTTGGCAGCTTCATTCACAATCTGATCAAAAGCTGGAAATATATAGTCGGCAAACTGTATCTCAGCAACGGGCACTGAGCCTTGCGCTGCTAGCCCTATCGCAAAACCAGCAATACCTTGTTCGGTTATCGGCGTATTAAAACAGCGGTCTTTACCGTACTTTTCTTGCAGAGTACTGGTAGCGCGAAACACACCACCAAACTTGCCAATATCTTCACCAAAACAGAGAACGCTATCGTTTTCTGCCATCACTAAATCCAAGGCGTTATTAACCGCCTGAAGTAAATTCATTGTCGTCATAATCTATACATGTCCTGCAGAGGTAGGATAATGCTCTGGGTAATGTCGTAAATGTTCTTCTAACTCATCAAATTGCGCTTCTAACTGAGACGTTGGGTGCTTATAAACATCAGTGATTAAAGTGCGTAATGGCTGCAAAGGCATTTTCTCGATTTTCTTGAGCACGGCTAACACTTCAAAACTGTATTCTTCGAGTAATAGAGTATCGTCTTCCTTACCCCACCAATTCTTGTTTAACAACCAATGTTTAAACCGATGAATGGGATCTTTTTTCTGCCATTCATGCTCCTCGTCTTTACTGCGATAACCACTGGGATCATCAGACGTTGAATGGCCACCTAAGCGATAAGTCATACACTCAATTAACACAGGCTCGTTATTGCTAACGGCAAATTCGCGCGCCGCTACGGTTGCTGAATACACAGCCAGCAAATCATTACCATCGACACGAATTGTTTTAATACCGCAACCCACACCACGACTAGCAATACCATCACCCTTGTATTGCTCTTCGGTAGGCGTAGAAATGGCGTAGCCGTTATTACGACAAACAAAAATAACAGGAGCCTTCTGAACCGCCGCCATATAAAGCCCGGCGTGAAAATCACCCTCGGATGCCGCACCTTCACCGAAATAGCATAAAGTGCACTCGCCCTTACCCGCTAATTTTTGTCCATAAGCATAGCCAGCCGCCTGTGGAATTTGCGTTGCCAGCGGCGAACTAATCGTCATGTAATGAAGTTCTTTTAATCCATAATGAACAGGCATTTGACGGCCTTTACCTAGGTCCATCTCATTACCTAAGAGCTGCCCCATAAACTGCTCAGTCGTAAAACCACGATAGCGTAAGGCCGACTGCTCGCGGTATTGCCCCATAATCATATCGGTCGGTTGCAGAGCTGCCGCCGAACCCACCACCGCAGCCTCTTCGCCAGTGCACGTAATATAAAAACTCAACCTTCCCTGACGTTGAGCCGCAACCATACGCTCATCTAATATTCTTATGTACTGCATCGTTTTGTAGCTATGCAATGCAGTGTCTTTATTTAAATGAACAGCCATCGCGTCTTCGAATTCAACGCCATTGGCTTGAAGTATTTTTAAGGTAGGGATTCGTAAATTGTCGGAGGTGATAAATCCTAACTGATGCGTTTCATTGAGTTCATCGAGTACTTTAGCTTCGTAGGAAGCTAAATTCTCATGATTCAATTGCTGATCTGCCGATGCACTATCAGCATTTGATGAAGCATATGAATCTGAATGAGTCGATGATGAATCATTTGAATTTGAGACAGTTGAATTGGATACGGCCGTATTTAACATACCTGACACCTAGTGAAATAGAGACTTTATTGAGCCTCTGTTTAATGCGATTACCTTTTGAGTACCCGCCTTAATTTATTGATTGTGTTAGGCAATATTAGCAATAGAAATTAGGCTATATATGCTTATATTTTTCAATTTAAGAATGTAAATTTCTATTAGTAAAAGCATTTAGGTTTTTTTGTTCTTCGCTGACAATGCATAAAATAAAAAGAAACTAAAGCCTATTAATCAGAGAGGATGCATGGGGTAAAGAGATAAAAGCTATTAATATCGCCGTTCTTATCATCAACAAATCTCAACGACTAGGTATATATAAGTTAAAAAGAAGGGAATTTTGTCTATAATTTCCTGTCTAGTATACTTCTGGGATTAAAATTACCCAGTTCTACAAAAAATACTCATCATTAGTTTATACCGATTTTTTTATCCGTTAGTTTACATCCACTAGCTTATAAGCATCACTTACAACACTCACCTAAGATTGTGTGAAAACGAAAACCACTATTGCAAGTCCATTGGGAAAGATAAATATGAATAACGAGCTTGGCACACAAGATGTGAGAATTTTAAAGCTACTGCAGCAAGATGCCAGCCTCACCACGCAAGAAATTTCCGAACGATTGAATATGTCTCAATCTCCTTGCTGGCGAAAAATCAACAAAATGGAACAAGACTCGTTCGTTGAAAAACGCGTCGCCATTTTGAATAGAGAAAAGTTAGGCATGGATGTCGTCGTTTTTTCGACAATCAATTTATCCACACAGGGAAGAGAATATTTAGAAGACTTTGAAGCAGAGGTTAAGCTGCTGCCAGAGGTATTAGAATGCTACACCATGGCCGGCAGTTGGGATTACATGTTAAAAATTGTTGCTAAGAACATACGCCACTATGAAATTTTTGTCCGTGAAAATCTAACAACCTTACCGCATATTGGCGAGGTGCATTCTCACATTGCCGTTACTGAAATTAAAAACAGTACCGAACTACCGCTTAGCACTCAATTTTCGCGTTAGCATCAACAAAGGATTCATATTTTTCAGCATTACTAAACTACCACTTTATATAACGACTAAGCACAACTGGATCTTCTAAAGTTATCATCTTTTAAAATTTGTTGCTTCCAATTGTCATTATCATATTCAATAAAATGCGCAGTTTGCTGGGCGACATCAAGACCAAAATACCGACCCACAATATGCAACGACATATCAATTCCCGCTGAAAGACCCCCGGTCGTTATTACATGCCCCTGATCAACAAACGTCTGCTCACGAGACAATCGAATATCAGGAAAGCGATTAGCAAAGTTATCGAAATCAGTATGGAAGGTTGTTGCTATTAAGCCTTCAAGCAAACCGGCTTCTGCCAAATGGTAAACCCCTGTACATAATGATGTGGTCAAATCAGCCATAACACTGGCCTTCTTTAACCATTCGATAATTTCAGGTGTGCAATGATGGGCAGGAGAAACAATGACATCTGGCTGTGGGGCGTCAAACACTGTGTAGTTAGGCGCAACTAACATACCGCCACTCATTCTCACTACGTCGTTGCTCGCGCCCACGGTATACAATTCAAAAACAGGACTGTCGTTAACCAATACATCTTGAAAAATCTCCCAAGGAACCGCCACGTCTATCACTTGTGACCCCTGCCCCAGCGTAATTGCAACGCGTATCTTTCGTCCTTCGGGCAAAGCTAATCGTGTACCCTCGTTAAAAACTTTTTGTCTCGCGTCCTTTCTCGTCATCCCGGCTCTCTCTTTGTCCTTAATCACTTTGTCCTTAAACTTTTATATTCATTCTCTATCTGATCATTTATTTTCTATCATGATGGAAGATTTTCGCTTAATTGATTTGCGATCATGACTTAATAAAGAAAAAATACGCCCAAATATAAAAAACATTTCTGCTTTATACCAATACTTTACAACCATTCTTGAGAGGTTTATGACCTACGCGTTATTAGAAAGTGCAATTAACCGCACTCTAAAGTTAATCACTAACGATTAATGACTTACGATTAATCTATTACAGTCAATCTGTTATACCCAAAACCAAAACGCCCCAGCAAAAGCCAGGGCGTTAGATATAACCAAACATTTTAAGCGAAGCTTACCAACCAGTGATTTCTTTTAAACCAGCACCAATATCCGCTAGGCTACGAACGGTTTTAACACCCGCCGCTTCTAAGGCCGCAAATTTTTCATCTGCTGTGCCCTTGCCGCCAGAGATGATTGCACCAGCATGCCCCATACGCTTACCTGCAGGTGCTGTAACACCGGCAATATAAGACACTACAGGTTTAGTGACATGAGACTTAATGTACTCTGCCGCTTCTTCTTCAGCAGTACCACCAATCTCGCCAATCATCACAATCGCTTCAGTCGCAGGATCTTTTTCGAACAACTCAAGAATATCGATAAAGTTAGAACCCGGAATAGGATCGCCACCAATACCAACACAAGTTGTTTGCCCAAAACCGGCATCTGTAGTTTGCTTAACCGCTTCGTAAGTCAATGTACCTGAACGCGAAACGATACCCACCTTACCTGGCAGATGAATAGAGCCAGGCATAATGCCAATCTTACATTCGCCCGGCGTAATAACACCCGGACAGTTAGGCCCAATTAAACGCACGCCTAATTGATCACAAACGACTTTTGCATCAAGCATATCCAATGTAGGAATGCCTTCTGTAATACAAACAATCAACTTAATGCCGCTGCTAGCCGCTTCTAAAATTGAATCTTTGCAAAATGGCGCCGGTACATAAATAACCGATGCATCTGCACCCGTTACACTTACCGCTTCTGCCACTGTATTAAAGACAGGTAAACCTAAATGTTCTTGACCGCCTTTACCCGGTGTAACACCACCGACCATTTGTGTACCGTATTCAATCGCTTGCTGCGAATGAAAAGTACCTTGACCGCCAGTAAAACCCTGACAAATAACTTTAGTGTTCTTATCGATTAAAATACTCATTGAGCATCTCCTGCTGCTGCCGCAACAACTGATTCGGCGGCTTCTTTTAAACTAGTGGCTGCAATGATGTTAAGACCACTATCAGCTAATATTTTTGATCCTTTTTCTGCGTTATTGCCTTCAAGACGAACAACTACCGGCACATCAACACCTACTTCTTCGACTGCACCAATAATGCCTTCAGCAATCAAATCACAACGTACGATACCGCCAAAGATATTAACCAATACCGCTTTCACTTTATCATCAGATAAAATGATTTTGAACGCTTCTGAAACGCGCTCTTTGGTTGCACCGCCACCTACATCAAGAAAGTTAGCCGGTGAACCACCGTGTAAGTTAACGATATCCATAGTGCCCATAGCCAAACCTGCGCCATTCACCATGCAACCAATATTGCCATCTAAGGCAACATAATTAAGATCCCATTGCGCCGCATGTGCTTCGCGCTCATCTTCTTGCGAAGGATCATGCATTTCACGCAACTTAGGATGACGATACATCGCATTACCGTCGATACCCAATTTCGCATCGAGGCAATGTAAATTGCCTTCGGTAGTGATGACTAATGGATTCACTTCTAACAAAGCTAAATCACAGTCATGGAATAATTTCGATAAACCTAAAAAGATTTGCGTGAACTGTTTAACTTGGTCTTTGTTCAATCCCAATTTAAACGCCAACTCACGTCCTTGATAAGGCTGCGCACCCACTAAAGGAT
>Ga0209302_10002819_pt1 | contig 10142 bp, 8 predicted proteins | sample ArcOceMetagenome_2_FD_187445 | JGI IMG/M metagenome (GOLD analysis project Ga0209302, IMG submission 187445) | Marine eukaryotic phytoplankton communities from Arctic Ocean - Arctic Ocean ARC135M Metagenome (SPAdes) (version 2) | ecosystem: Environmental > Aquatic > Marine > Oceanic | place... | reverse complement strand
GTAAACACGCGTGCGAACTCATGAACGTGAGGCTCATCTAAATACGGGCGATGCGATGATTCCTCTTTATCTTATCGTATCTTAAATGAGTGTGGTATTGACTGACTGACTAAGATAAGAGCTCTTACTGACTGACTTGAAGCTCACGGCAATTTCACCCTCTCGCGTCGTTCTTGTGATAGCGCCGCGCTTCCCGGGAAGAGAGCAGCATGGATGTCCTCGATCTGCTCAAGAACGAGGATGACAATCCGCGCGGCCAAACAACCCGTTTCCGAGGCGGCAACACGCTCGAGGAGGCCGGGGATGCTGAGCAGCGTCGGCGCGACATCCAATCGATGCGCTGGTCGCTCACGAAGCAAGAGGCCGGGATCGTGCACCTCATGCAGGCCAAGAACTTCTTCCTGCGCCTGCAGCTGCCCGAGCCGCGGCGCAACGCGGCGGGTGAGGTGACGTGGGTCTGCAGCGAGGCCGCCATGGAGAGGGCGTATGAGCAAGCCAAGATGTGCTGTGACCCCGAGTGGGCTCACCACCCGCAGCGCGACCGCGGCTTCGTGCTGCTGACCGAGGCTATGGACACGCTCACCGACCGCAACGGCAAGCGCGACGAGTACGTGCGCCAGATCTGCGCGGAGGTGGAGGAGCGCGACGCGCGGCTTAAGGCGCAGTACGAGGCCGAGGGGTCGCAGGCAAGCTCTCCTGACCCTGACCCGGACCCGGACCCGGACCCGGACCCGGACCCTAGCCCTCACCCTCACTCTCACCCTGACACTAACCCTGACCCTAGCCCTAATCCCGAGCCCGAACCCGAGCCCGAACCCGAGCCCGAACCCGAGCAGGCGAAGGACCACCACGGCCACGCCAAGATGGGAGAGACCTGGTCTAAGGAGGTGACGGCCAAGGACAACAGCGCGGCCGAGGTGGCGGCGGAGCTCGAGGACCAGCTGGCGGCACGCAGGCGCAGGATGAAGGAGCTCGAGCTCGAGAAGGCCCTGAAGCAGAAGCGCGCTGGCGCCCCGAAGAGGGAGCCAGGGCCGCAGCGCCCGCAGCCCGGACCGCAGCGCGGGCCACAGCCCGGACCGCAGCCCGGACCGCAGCGCCCACCGGGCCCGAGTGCTGCGCCGGGGCCGCAGCGCCCGGGGGGTAAACTCGTGCGCCCCGCCGAGCGCGACGGCCTGGACGACGATGATGACGACGACGACGACGGGCCCACGGTTGGCGAGTTGCGGCGCGCCGAGCCCAAGGCCAAGAAGAAGCGGCGGCCGGGCATGTTCTGAGTCTGTTGATCTGAGACTGTTTGAGAGGACGGCCATGTAGTAGACTCTCCGTCGAGAACTCGCGTTTGCATCTCACTAGGGCGTCGAAAATAGGTGGGGGACTCGTGGGGGAGGCCGGCGGCGTTGGCCACATCCCAGGATGCTTGTTGCACTCATGCACTGTGGGTGTGGCCTTATTCAACCCCGCTTTTTGCGGGACAAAAGCCCCGCTCCTGGGCCCCTTGAGTTTATGAGTTGGCGACGCGCTGGCACTCTTTCTCTCGGAGGAGGGGCTTCCCCGTAGTTTACTGGGAACTGGCGTACCCCGAACGCGAGCTCGATACAAAACAATACATGCGCACGATGCATGGCTCCCCCGCCCTCACCCAGCCGCCTCGGTGCAAGTGTGCGTGCGCTCGTCAAATTCGCGAGTCAGGAGCGGCTGGAAGAGCGCAGGCCTCGCAGCCGGCGGCGGGCATGTGTGGCCATGAGCTGCCGCCCTCGCAGCACGAGCCGGGTGGCAGGGTACAGTGCTGCCCCCCGGGCGTGCAGCAGGCACCGGAGCTGGGCGCCCCGCTGATTGCGTCGATGGCGCAGATCAGTCCGGTGCCTAGCGGCCCAGGGTCGGTGCAGAGCGCAGCGCCACCCGGGAACGAGCAAGGTTGAGGCGGTCGCGGCGCCAGAGGGTGGGGCCTCTGGGGGCGGACCTTCGGGTTGCGCCCTCTTAGACACCGGGTTTTCTGGTGTCGGCGCGTTCGCGTGTCCTTGTTTTCTTTCTTTTCTTTCTTTCTTTCTTTTTCAGAGCGCGGAGTGCCGTCAGCCGTATATCACCCCGGGGCCTGCTGCACGCCCACCTTGGGAGCGCGGCGCGCGTGCACGCGCTAGGCATGGCGCGACTGAATACAGCTTGTCCGCGTCCAGCCATCGCATTGACCTTGCTCGTTCTGCTGGTCGCCAGCGTAATGCACGTGCTGGTGTTAATGCCCGTGGTACATCGTCCAGCGCTCCGTTTGGCCACGCCGAACGTCTCCGTCTCTGAGCCAACACCGTCACTGGCCGCCGATACTGGCGTAGCCGGCACTCACGCCTGGCCGTGCGCTGCTAGGCGGCGCAAAAGGACCGACGCGGAGTGGGCGCAGCACATTGCGCAGGTGCTCTGGTGCCATGCGGCGCCGGTCCCCTCTCGTGTGGTTGCCGAGCTCAGTGCGAGGCTCGCCAACCGCTCGTTGTTGGACAGCAGCCTCGCCAGCCTGGTGTGCCGGGACGCCTGCCTCGCGGCGCGCGCCTCAGCCGCGCCGGTGCCGCCCACGTGCCGCTTCTGCCGCTGCCGCTCGGCTGCGGGCTCGGCGTCAGCCATGCGTGGGCTGTGGGCTCGGCCCGAGAGCGGCGCGGAGAGTGGCGCGCCTGTCGCGCAGCCGCGCGTCGAGGAGGCGGAGCAGCCCGCGCCGGCCCTGCTGGGCGTGCACGCGATGAGCCGGCTCGGCGGGCGGCGCGACGCGGCAGCGGTGCAGGCGTACGACGCCGAGACGCGGCGTCAGCTGCGCCGAGCGGGCTCAGTGCACGCCAAGGCGCGCGCCGCGCTGGCGCGCGGCGCGACCAACCTCTCCGCCGCCTTCGAGTGGCACGCCACGGACGCTTGCGCCGCATCCCTGTCGTCTCGCGTCCTTGTCGTCTCGGCTGCCGCCGCCGCCGGCAGCGGCGGCGCGGTGACAGTGAGTGGTGCCATCGGAGCCGCCTTCACAGCCAGCCTGCAGCCTCCGAGCGGTGCCCGCCGCACCGCACAGCTCGTGCTCTCGGCGACCGCGGCGTACCGCAAGTGCACGCACGGGCGCGCGGGCGGCGACACCTTCACGCTGCGCGCCTACTCTGCCGACGTGACGCTGCCCTCGCCCCTGCTGCGCCAAGTGGGCCGAGGCGTGGACAGCGGGCATGTGTACGCGGGCAGTCTCTTCGTGGCAGACCCCGGCGCGTACGCGCTCGACATCTACTGGACCAACACCGCCCACGCAGGCTGGTTCGACCTCAACCGTGCCGAGGCCCGCAGCCTCCCTGTGTACTCGGAGCCACAGGACGCCACGCAGGACGCCCCGACGGCAGCGGCGGCGGCGGGCGGCGGCGCGCGCGGCGGCGGCGGCGGCGGCGGCGGCAGGGGCGGCGGCAGCGGCGGCGGCGGCGGCGGCGGCGGCGGTGGCGGCGGTGGTGGCGGCGGCGGTTACTACCACAGCGGCGGGTGGGCGTGCCCTTCACACCGCGGTGTGCTGGCGACGCGCCACTCCTTCGAGAGCGACGAGCCGCAGCTTCGCCTCCGCTTCCAGGTCGGCGAGGAGGCAGTGGCGCCACACAGCTGTGATGCTGGCGGCGGCGGTGGCGGTGGCGGCAGCGGCGGCGAAGGCGGCGGAGACGGCGACGTCGTCGTCGGCGGCGGTGGAGGTGGAGGAGGGGGTGGAGGCAGCGGCGGCGCGTCAGCGGCGACGATGACGGCGGCTGCGGCGCGGGCAGCGGCGGGTGGGGCCGCGGCGGAGGAGGCGGCGGCGGAAGTGGAGGCGGCGGCAGCGGGTGCGGAGCTGCCGAGGGTGTGTGCGGCGGGCGATTTCGCCGGGCGGTGGGTGGGCGCCGACTGGCTCCCGTTCGAGTGCCGACTGCTGCGCTTCGGAGCTGCGCAGCTGCAGGCGTGCGCGACGGCGGGGGCGCCCTTGCACCTCGAGCTGTACGGCGACTCCGTGATGCGCGGGCTGTACTTCGACATTGCCGACCGGCTGCTCGGTCGCAAGCACGATCGAGGCTGGGCCAAGCGCCTCATTCGCGGCAAGCGCCTCACGACGCAGGTGGGCAACGTGCGCGTCAGTTGGGTGTGGTGGACGCTCAACGAGGCACTCGAGGCGGCAGCCGTGCCCCCCAACGCCACGGTACTACCCGCCCCGTGGCCCCCGCCGCCCCCGCCGCCCTCGCCGCCCCCGCCGCCCTCGGCGCCACCGATCAACGAGGGGAGCCGGCGAGGAGCGCCCTCGCCGCCGCCGCCGCCGCCTCCCCCTCCTCCTCCTCCGCCGCCGCCGCCGCCCCCGCCGCCGCCGCCGCCGCCCTTTATGCTGACGCTCGACATGTGGCCCCTCGCCGACCCCCACGCGGTGGTGCTCTTCGGCTCGAGCGCGCACAATATGCGCTACGGCACCGTCGCCGAGTACGAGCGACAGCTGCGCGCCTTCGTGGCGCGGCTGCGCGCGGCGCCGACCGCGGCGCGCCTCTTCTGGCTGGTGGGCCCACGAGCCACGACCCGCCGCCGCACCCTCAACAACCCCACCCTCCTAACCCTAACCCCAACCCTCACCAGGTGGGCCCCGCGTCTCACATCCACGACGATGAGCTCGGCTGCTCGAGATCACGCACCACGTGGGCTTCCTCATCTTCGACCCGCGCGCCGCGCCCTAACCCTGACCCTAACCCTGACCCTAACCCTAACCCTACCCCTAACCCTAACCCTAACCCTAACCCTAACACTAACCCTAACCCTAACCCTAACCCTAACACTAACCCTACCCCTACCCCTACCCTAGCCCTAGCCCTAGCCCTGACCCTAACCCCAACCCTAACCCTGACCCTGGCCAGGCACCTCATGAGCTTCCACCGCTCAATGCTCTTCGCTGCTATGGGCGCGGAGGTCATGCGCACCGCGGTGCCGCTGCTCGACATGTGGCTGCTCTCCGCCGACCAGAGCGCGCAGTGCGAGGGCGTGCACTACGATGAGCTCTACGTGCACAATCGCAGCAGCTACGGCGACGGGCTCGTCTCGCAGGCCACTCTACTAAGGGAAAGGGAGTAGGAAGGGGCCTCGAGCTATGCCTTGCACGCTACACACTTCCTTACGTGCTACTTGCTCGCTACTTACTACTGACTACTCACTGCTTACTCTCGCAGGCCACCGCTAACCTGCTGCTCAACCTAGCTTGCAACGTGAACCTGCTGCCGCCGGCCCGGCTGCAGAGCAAGGCGGCCTGACCGCTCCCGTCGCACAAGGGCTGCCAAACGCCCCCTCAGTACACATACAGTCAAAAGGCTCAAGAGTCAAAGGTTTTTCGTGTCTATATTTTAATTTGTATACACGCCGCGCACTCTATATACCTGCGCAAATTGTATACGGCTTTAGTTGTACCCACGGGGGACCCCTTAGGGGGACAAGGCTTGGCGGGCCGGCTTGCTGTAAAGACTAAAGTAAAGACTACGTGTGAGCGGAAAGCGGGGAGAAACGTGACGGATCTTGATTTCCAGCTAACGAACATAGGAAGCGATGCGCGGACGGACGTGCCAGCACTCGCCACCTTCAGGGTATCACAGAGCGCACACCGCACTGCGCGCTGTGATACCGTGAAAAGGTTCCAGCCGAATCGGCCGGCGCAGTCGCGAGAAAGGTGTTCCTTCGATGTTCGATCTCTGACGCCCGCGCCGGCGCTTACAGGAGTGTGGTAGTGACTGACTGACTGACTGACACTCAGTTAGCATTTTCCCAAAACACTCTATTTTCGCCGTTTTTTCGTGTTCGTCTATCGACTTTCTTCAATCGAGACCTTGACGGGTGGGCGATGCCAAAGGTGGCCGTGCTTCTGCGTGGGATGTGAGACGTCTACACTACGGCGGTCTCCCCAACCACGGCATCTTGCTCCATCTATCCATCCATCCACGGCCGGCCCGGCCACACGAGCGGCGCAGGTCGACATTTTCCCTACTAGTAGCCGCCCCCTGGGCTCCCTAACGTCTACCCAGCCTCTACCCAGCCCGGAAGGGTCACCAACCCGACTCGGGCCACCCTGGGCTAGGTCGGTTGCCTCAGGCTGTCTGTCGCTGGGTCCGCGCGACCGCGCCTGCCTGCCCGTTGGGGAAGCTGCCTGCCCCTCAGGCAGAGTGCTGGCCGCTCGGGCGGGCGTTAGCCCAAGCCGCACCGGGGATAGCACACATGTGAGGCCACCGTGGATAGCACACACTGATCTCAGAAAGCTGCATTGGTTACCTGGTTATCTCAGGGTCGTTGCGTCTTTTCTACCAGAAACTATCTATCTATCTATCTATCGTGTTTGGTGTGTAACGTACGCGGCGTGGGTAGCGCCCAACGCGAGCCCTTTCACCACGTCAAACCCTTCCACGCGCGGCCCCATGCTCGAGTATCGGCCCTGCCCACTGCTATTTAGCAGCACGCGAGCCGCGCCACGCACGCTCACACCCCGGGGGCCAAACCTGGGTGCTGAGCACCGTTTCTCTCGGCGTGTACTCAGTGGTGTGTGTCCGCCGCGCACAGGGATGGGGAGCAGCGTTCGCTTGCTGCTCTGCTTGGTTCTGGTAGCAGTGGTCGCAGCCAACAACTCAACTCAAACCGCGCAGGAGAAGAAGGATGCGCAGACGCAGTCGGTGATCACGATGGCGTGGGGCATCTTCGGCTTCTTCGCGTTCACGTCCTCCATCAACGCCATCGGCATGCTGTACGACAGGAAAATGGGGAACAACAAGGTTGCGGACGGCGGGGACGCGTAAGTTTGGAAGCCGCGAGTCTCGTTATGGCCATGAGGGCGTCGGCGAGCCGCGAGGGCGTTGGCGGCATAATGAGAACGGTTGGTTACCTCACATGCGTGGCCCGAGTGGGGCTGCGCTGTACGTTCTGTGAGCGACCGTCGTCCTCCCCCCTGCATGTTGTGTCCATATGTGTGCCTACCGTTGCGTGGCGATGGGCTACCGCCAAGGTCGGGGGCTGCGCTCTGTGTGGTGGTGTGTGCGTGGGCGTCGGACCGCGTCCGCGCCGCCACCGCCCCCGTGCCCTCGACCCTAGTGTGCGTGTAGTGTCCAGACGACCCACGAATATATAGTAAATGAACCAGAATGACGATGCCGAACAGTGAGCCCGTCTCGCCTGCCGCCGATTTCCGCGGCCCCGCCATCGCGTGTCGGGGCTCGGGCGCGTCGGGGCGCGCGCGCGCCGCGCGCGGCGGGGCGCTTCCCGCGACGCGCCCCTCGCCCGCGAGGCGCGTGCGGCGTGGCGCGACCGCCGCGGTCCGCCGCGCCTCCACAACCCCTTAGCTGCGCCGTGCCCCGGGCCCGGGCGGCCCCGCGCGCCGCGCCGGGCGCGCCGGCGCGCAAACCGCACAAAGCTCAAAGCGCAATCGGGTATAAAAAAACGCGAACCGAACATACCAAGCCGTATACACGGATCCTTACTTACCATGTGACGGCAATCGGCATCGATGTGGATAGAGCCAATGCAATCGAGAGGTGTTACTGGCGTTAGCGTAGAGGAAAGAGGGGGGATAATTAAAGTAAAGCGGTACGGGTCGTCAACTCGTTCATCCGCCGCGGCATATTACGGTAAATATGTGCGGTTCTACACCTCCGCGCTCCGGGACTTACACATATACGGTATGAACCGCGCGGCGCAACATCTACACGTACATGCGAAGAAAGAGCCCACCCTAGAGCTACACAACATGTACTGACACAATCAAACGATCTTGGGAGGGCGGCTCGGCCTCGTAGCCTCCGCCTCCGGACAGTCGTCCAGAGCATGTGCGCTCGTGCCACTTCCTCGTGCCCCCTCGCCAGACGCGCGCGGGCGCCTGGCGGGTTGCATCGTCGAATACGGTCCGAGGTTCTACTGTGGCTCCGTTCGTCGACGCTGGCTCGGTCGCGAGCGGCGAGCGGCGAGCGGCGAGCGGCGAGCGGCAAGCGGCCTACGCCCCCTCACGCCTCCAAGCCCGCGCGCGAGCCCTGCGGGAAGATCTCCTCGATGAGCTCCTTGCGCATCCCCTGCAGAGCCTCTCGCCGCTCGGCCGGGATGTTCTCCCAAGGGCTGTTGAGCGTGTCGGTGATGCTCTGCAGCTGCGTGTGGGTGAGCGCGCTCCGCCGCTCCTCGTCAGTCAGCGCGCCCTCGAGGTCGTCCGCTGCACTAGGCATCCAGCTACTCTGCCACCAGCCGTTGAAGGTGAGGCGCTTCCCCTTGTGGTGCGGGCTGACCTGCTCAGGCGTAGGGTTGTAGGGTTAGGGTCAGGGTTATGGGATTAGGGCCAGGGTCAGGGTCAGGATCAGGGTCAGGGTTGGCCGTCAGGGTTCGGGTCAGGGGTTAGGGTTAGGGTTAGGGTTTGGGTTAGGGGTGCGGGCTGACCTGGTTAGGCGTAGGGTTGTAGGGTTAGGGTCAGGGTTATAGGGTTAGGGTCAGGGTCAGGGTCAGGGTAAGGGTTAGGGTCAGGAGTTAGGGTTAGGGTTAGGGTTAGGGTTAGGGTTAGGGGTGCGGGCTGACGGTGGTGACGAAGTGCGCCGATCGGGTGGTGACCGAAAAGAGCACGAGCGTGTTGAACGAGGCAGGGTACGTCGCCACCTGGTTGGGGTCAGGGTTAGGGTCAGGGTTAGGGCGAGGGCGAGGGCGAGGGTCAGGGCCAGGGCTAGGGCTATAAGGGCAGGTCGCACCGCGTGGTCGTTCTGCGCCCAATAGAGAGCACCGCCCCACTCTGGCCGCCAGCTCTTGGACAGGTGCCACACGTACGAGACGGTGCGCTGCGCGACCTGGTAAGAGTCAGTGGTCAGGGCCATGCTTAGGGGTAGTGGTCCGGGTAAGGGTTAGGGTCAGGGCTAGGGCGAGGGCTAGGGTTCTGTGGTGCGCTGCGCGACCCAGTCCGTGTGTGGCAGCGAGTGGTCGCCCTCCTTGTACCAGCTGGGCGCGCCCTGCGTCTCGCCGCTGCAGTCCCGCCCCGTGAGCTCCTGCATGAAGCGCTGCGACGCAGGCGCCGCCATCATCGCCAGCGTCGCGTTGAGCCGTGCGCTCCAGCTCCCCTGGTCGTAGACGTTGTGGTGCCGGTGGTGGTAGCCGTCGGGGAAGTAGGCCTCGTTGAGCTCCCACGCGACGTTCTTCGCGCTCAGCTCGGCGTGCACCATCTCCGCGAACTCCGGCCGGAAGGCGTCCTGCAGCACCACCACCTCTCCCGCCTTGAGCCGCTTCGAGACGTCAGCCATGGTCGTGGGATCCTCGAACAGCTGCGGGTTGAGGTACGCCTCGATGGACTGCTCGCCCTGTGCCAGCGCGTCGAGCTGAATCTCGAGCGACGGGTCGAGCGGCACCACCGGCGCTCGCTTCTTTGGCTTGGCAGTCTTCGCACCGAAGCCTGAAGCCTTTGGCTTGGCTGTCGCCTGCTTCATGCCGACGCAGCTGCGTGGCCGGCCTGGCGGCGCGGCGCGCGGCGAGCGCAGGCACAGCCCGGTCGCCAGCAAGCTCGCGAGGATCAGAAATCGCGCCGCTCCTCTCATCAGGCTCAGGTGTGCTCGTCGACGAGGCAACTTCGTCCGTCGCTGCTTACCACCCTTGTTTGCGGCCGCTCGCGCCAGATAAGACTAACGCGCGGTCAAAGGGGCTCGCCATAACGCGGCCCACACGTAGTGGAGGCACTCCAGAGCCTCTTTTTTAGCTTAAAAACGAACAAAACCACGTGGCGGTTTTTTTTGCGTGAGAGGCCCCTGAACACCAGGTAGGTAGGTAGTCAAATCGTCATTTGGCGCCAGAATCCGTTTTTTTTACCATGAAAGAAAAGACATTTTTCTTTTTTTCTCCACGCGTTTGGCGTGCGACACTGGAATCGAACCCGGGCCTTCAGCTCGAGCATCCATCCAAATTAACCGTTGCGTCAACAGGGAATCGATTGTTTTCATGCCTCTTTTAAGGTGGGTAGGTAGTCTTTCTTTGCTTTCCCCGGACTTTCAGGTTTTTTGTGTTCCGGGCCTGGGAAGAAATAAAAAAAACGACAACACAGCGCGCTCGCGATGCGGGCGGCGGCCTCTGGCGCCCATCGCGTGTGGCACGACGGATGCACGCCACGAACTCGCTGACGGTGCGTCGGGACGGCTCCATGACGTCCGCGATTGCTCTGC
>Ga0209302_10002818_pt1 | contig 10145 bp, 16 predicted proteins | sample ArcOceMetagenome_2_FD_187445 | JGI IMG/M metagenome (GOLD analysis project Ga0209302, IMG submission 187445) | Marine eukaryotic phytoplankton communities from Arctic Ocean - Arctic Ocean ARC135M Metagenome (SPAdes) (version 2) | ecosystem: Environmental > Aquatic > Marine > Oceanic | place... | reverse complement strand
GGGGCGCGGGAGTCTCGCAGAGAGCCAGAGAGCGACCTAAGGAGGCGCTCTATGGTCACTGGTCTAAAGGACCACACACCCTGCAGTGTACGGGGTACGGATGAAAGTACCGCGGAGCGCGGGGGCAGCCGCGCACGAGCGGGCCAGAGAGGCTGATGGGAGCAAGACCATGACAGTGGCATGGCCACACCACGCGTGCGTGCCACTGTCAAAGCGGCGGCAGCACCGTCTAGTGCGCTCGACCTGTGCGGCTGCCCCCAACGTGCGCTCCTCGCCACTCGGCGCCGACACGGTGTGCAAGTCAGGGAATAGCTCTGCCGACGCGCTCTTCACGCAAGGGCTGATGGCCTTGATACAGCCGATCATTTGCTGTGTGAGGGCGCCGGTCTGCACGCGAGTTTGTGACCGAGTTCTCAGGCGGTGCCACGCCGCACCGAAGCGGTGTGGCTCAGAGCTAGAGCTCTGAGCTCGCGACCCAAGCTCATCCCAGCCAGCCCCATAGTCGCCGCATGATGCCCGTGCATGTGGGTGGTCGTTTGGCTGATAGCGGCTAAGCTACACCCCCACCACCCAGGACACTTTCATCCGCGTCCCCTTTACGATAGAGTGTTTTGGTGTGTGTTAGGTGTGTGTTGGTGTCCGTCTGCCCCAGAGGGTGTGTCAAGGACTTACCGGTAGATAGTAGCGTGTGACCACGGTGTGATTCTAATTTATCCAGTTCAGTTCTCTCAGCATCATGGTTTATTCTTTATTGTGCAACTGCCACCTGTTGAGAACACATCCGAATTCCGATCAGTTCGGAAGCTTTGGTCGAGATGTCCGATGTCTCGATGCCAAAACCAAGTGCGGAGGCTGCCCGACGTCCGCGCGGCTAAATAAAAATCCGTGCTCTGTATGCGGGCTCCGGCGCGTCGTGCGTGAGCCGTTAATGAGCCGTGAGATCTGTGAGAGAACACAGAGCGCGAGAGTGAAGCTGACGTGTGCACGTGTGAAGCAGCTACGGCTTTATAGTCGTTTAGTGTGGGGGGCATCTAAATCCAGTTATACAATTCTACGATCTAGGGGTAGCTGGGGTGGGTGGGTTGTTGGGGTGTGGGGTGTGGGTGGGTGGGGGGGGGGGGGGGGGGGGGGGGGGGGGGGGGGGGGGGGGGGGGGGGGGGGGGGGGGGGGGGGGGGGGGGGGGTGAGAAGCCCCCCCCCCCCCCCCCTGAGCGAAGAGTGCCAAAGACCACACACACTTAACTGACACACAAATAAAAGCCGAGGTCAAAAAGCTGAGTCCTGAGATATACGGAGAATGAGAAAGTCACCCAAGAGCCACTGGGGACCGCAAGTCGATATCATTATCAAGAGTTCGAGACTGTGTGGCGTGTGGGGCGGTGTCGTTACTCTTTTTCCTCTTTAACTGTGTCGTTATAATAACCGCGGTGTGTAATGTGTATGAGTGTTGCTGTGTGCGTAGAAAAAAAAAATCGTTCAGGAAAAACTACGAAGTACTGATGCACCTCTACAAAAAACAGATCCAAATTTTTCGAGTTCGTAGTTTTCCTGAACGCTGAAGTGAGACACACAAAGGTCAAAGCCAGGAATACACAACAAACGACCTCCGTTATTAGAGTAAATTAGAGAAGAGAAGATATCTATCTAGATATGTTGAGCGTGGACTTGGAGGGCCCGGCTTCCTACACGGTAATCGGTGGGAGTGGGTCGCGGAGGCATAGAGTACTCACCCCGCGCGAGGGCACCGTCGCGCTTTCGTTCGCGCTCGAGCCGGTGACGTAGCCCAAGAAAAAGATTGCGTTACTTGTGCGTGCCTCGTGTCACGTGAGTTGGTGCGCAGATAATCTGCTGTTCTGCTCCTGTATACACTTCTGGTCGTGTCGTTGTTTTCCGTCTAAATGAATATTCTGGATCTTGCGCGTCGGCGCCCCAGCCGCGCTCGCCTAAGCGAGCGCCGCCCCCGAACACACGTGCCGCTTACCGGCTAGCCATATGATCTGCTCCCGCGTGCTTTGTCGTGTCCGTTGTTTTCCGTCTAAATGAACACCCTATTAAAATGCAGAAAACTCGTCAACTGTTCAGATCACTGAAATTGAGCGACGTTAAAAAATGAATATTGGGACGACGACACTACGTGTAAAGTTTGCGCGATTCGTGCAGGGGCTCAGTTGTCACATTTCGGAAACGTTTGGGTTCACCAAGGAGAGCTGTCTTGGTCGGTCTGCCGCTTCGGTTGCGCTCCTCGGTTCCCAGACGTCGCATCTCCCTTAATTTCGCCGCGCGCTGTCCGTCGCTCCGCGTCGATGTGGTCGGTCAAGCTAGCAGGCGCATTCTCCGCGTACGACCGTGATGTCAGCGCCAAGATCGAGGAGAGCTTCCAAGAGAACAGCAGTGGTGAGTGCCGCTTCGTGCTGAGAGGGAATGACTACACGATCGACTTTGCAGCCATGAAGCAGCGTCAAACGTCGGACAGCTCCAAGGTGAGGGTCGTGAAGCGATCGGCCGCGCCCACCCCAGCCCTCGTACCAGCGCCAGGAGCGCCCGTGCCGATACCAGCAACGGCGCCAGCACCTGCGCCTGCCGTGCCTGCGCCCGCGGCCAAGACGAAAGATGGCCGCGCCTGCCACGAGCGGGATTCCAAGAAGCGGCGATTAGGTGCGGAGGATCTTGCGGCCAGCAGTAGTGCAGCGGCCCTGCCGCGCGCCCCGGCGGCGCCGGCGGCTCCCCCAGCGGCGGCCCCAGCGGCGGCCCCGACTCCCGTGGCGGCGGCGGCGGCATCAACGGCAGCACCACCCCCGGCAGCGCGACAGCAGCCAGCTGGCAAGCGGCCGAGCGGCCCCTCCTTCCTCGGTGGGACCGATCGCTGCGCTGGCACAGCCGACGTGGCACGGTCTACGATCGACACGTCGCAGCTGCACGTGGAGGCTGCGGACGACGCACTGGTTTTTCGCGGCACGGGCGTCGGCAACGAGGCGCTGCGCCAGGTGATTCACCTGGCCGGAAACAACCTGCCTGCGCCCAACGAGCATATCCCAGGTCGCGCCCCAAGCTCTGACTCACTCCATGGCCACCAGCGCGGCGTGGTGATGTTCGAGGGTGGCCCCAAGCGTCTGAATACCGTGCTGCATGCGGAGACGCGCGCCGTGCTGCACGCGGCAGCCGCCAGCCTCGCCGCCAGCAACGCCGTGCGCGCGGCCGAGCTGCGCACGCTCGCCGAGCAGGACTACAAGAGTCAGACGGGCGCGCTTCTCTATGATGCGGGCGTGAAGCTGACGATGCACCTAGATGACATCCTCGCGTGTAACCGCAAGGCTATGGACGCACGCAACATGCTGTGGAATCTGGGCAACGACGCGACCTTCGAACTGCTCTCCGCGCCTGCCGGTGTGACCAGGCTTCCGCCCGAACGCCATAAAACTCAGGGGTTCCAGCGCGACCCGGCCCGCGTGAAGAAGGTGCTGCTGCGCCACGGCGATGCGATCCTGATCAACATCGAGCAAGTGGCGCACGGCGTGCGGGTCGAGCAGAGCTGTGCCGACGCGGACGCGGCAAGGCTGCTCCCAGGCCGGCGGATGTGCGTGTCTGTCAGGCCGGTGCTCGTGGCCGAGTCTCCGAACGTGGCTGGCTACGTCTTTGACGGCGCCAACCAGCAGTGGGAGAATCCCCACCACCGCAACACATGATCCTGGGTGGGGAGGTGGGTTTGTTGGTGACTACCGTTTTTTCTTTCGAACAGTATGAGTACGTTCTCGTTGTTTTTTAAACACAAAAGGATGATTTGTTTTCACATTTCACGCGCAGGCTGCAGGCTTGTGGGTGTGGCTACAGTCCTACAGCCTACACACGACTTGCGACGACGCTAGTCGCTACACACTACCGAGATAGAGAGAGAGAGAGATTGGTCTTGGCAAAACACAACATACCTGTGGGTGTTGAGACCAGAGGCTCACGCATATACGGTGGTTCCACACGAGTGTTCAGAGTTTATTCGAGCGGATCCACACGCTTTATTGAGCACGCGGTCCTCATTGGTGATTGCGCCCACGCGGCATCTGGCTTCTCAACCCCGGAACCGTTCTTTAATGAGGAACAAACGAAAGCAGCGCGTAGTTACCCCGCCCAGCTTATATAAAGTACATATCCCGTCGCGGCGCTCAGTGAGTGGTCGGATTGCATGGTCTGGTCTATATCCGTCCCTGAGACACAGCATGGTGCAAGCCCCTATTGTAGCAGTGGGGTAGTAGTAGTGGGGCCGCAGCCTCTTTATATGCCAGCGCTGGATGTGATTTTTTCCCAGAGGTCAGAGGTCAGAGTTGATTCTAGCTTATAACAGCAAACCGGCTAAGCTGGCCCTATAAGCCGTGCTTAACGAGCAGCGGACCTATACGCTGCTATGTCCCGACACGTGCACATGCACCATACGAGGGACAAAAAACACGCTCCCATACCCTACGTCACTCTACCCTACGGGCGAGTTTGGCACCACGCGCGAGACGGGGCCCACCGGCAACTTCCGCTTGGGTTGAGTCGAGGGACCCACCCTGGAATCCGGAGGGCGAGGAAAGTAAGTGGACCGACTCCTGGCGGGCTCTCTTGCAGGTCTCCCACAGGCCCTGCCCCATGCTCGGGGGGGTCCTCTTTCCTTCTCTCCAGCCGCTCTTCCAGTAGGTAGCGCGCGCCTCGCCACCTCGCGCTCGGCCTCAGCACGTGAGCGCGCCGCGTCCGCCAGGTCCTGCCAGAGACCCCCTCTCCGCGCCGCGGTGTCTGTCGAGTACGGGTCGTAGCTCGCGTATGGCGGGCACAACACCTGCCTTTTCACGTGGAAGGCGTGCACGCCCGCCCTGCTCTTCGGCTGTAGCCCGCGAAGCCGGCTTTCGTGTGCGCGCTCCCGCTCTGCCCTCTTGCGCCTGCGTACGTCGTCCCTCTCAGCCTTACCTGCTGCCGATGCGGCCTGGTGGCCTCGTGCTGCACGAGCCCGGCGCCCCCCTCTGGCCAGGGCAGATATATCTATCGACCACCAGCACCCCTCCAAAGATGTCCGGCGGCACCTCGCCCAGGGCCGAATCGATTCGCACGCAGCCGGCGGGCAGGGGCACCTCTAAGGCACCTCCAGCGCCGGTCCGCCCGCCGCAGCCTCCCCGCCGTGCGACACGTCTCTGCCAGATAAGATAAGATAAGATGGTTAGGTTTCACGACTCGCGACGCTCAATACCAGACACAAATGCACACGGTGTACGGCGATGATGAAAAGCCCCTGCAAAACCAGGGAGGGACTCGGCCTCGCCGACCGGCGCTGCAGACTGCAGTATACGTAACCGAAGATCAGGCCTTGCCTTGCACCCCCCGGAGGAGTACTACACGGCCTTGCGGCCTAGCTTATCTTATCTTATCTTACGTCTCTGGGGTGGCCCCACGGAGCGCAAGCGACGTGGTGGCGCATCTCACTAGGGCGTCGAAAATAGGTGGGGGAGGCGGTCGGCGCCCGTGGGTCCTCTGTCTGTCTGGGGGCGGACCTTCGGGTTGCGCCCTGTTAGACACCGGGTTTTCTGGTGTCGGCGCGTTCGCCTGGTCTCTCGAATAATTGACCCCTCGGTCGCTCGCCCACTTCGTCTTCGTCGGTCGGCCGTCGCAATCACCACCGCCGCGCATATGCTCTGCCTCTTCTCCGCTGGCTCGTCATTGGCGGCTTTCGTCGGACAGCCGTTCGGCCCGAGCACTGTCAGCTACAGCCGATCGGCGCCGCAGGCCGCGGTGATGATGGCCGGGATGCCGCTTCCCGCCGGCTCGCTTGTGGCGCTCACGACGCCGATGAAGGAGAACGGCGACGTCGACATCCCCACGCTGCGCAAGCTGCTGCAGTGGCACAAGAAGGAGGGCACGAACGGCATCGTCATCCTGGGCACGACCGGCGAGGCCTCCTGCCTCAATGACGACGAGAAGGCCGAGATTATGGCGGTCACACGTGAGGAGGTGGGCGGCGACCTGCCCATCATCGTCGGCACCGGCACGATTAGCACGCCCGCCACCATCGCCGCCACCAAGAAGGCCCAGCTCTTCGGTGCCGACGCCGCTCTCATCGTAACGCCGTACTACGTCAAGCCGTCGCAGGTGCCTCAGCTCTGCTCCGCATCCACCGCCGAGCTCCGCAGCTCCTCACCGCACCGCCGCCGCGCCGCCACACTGCCTCACTGTGACACCGCCGCACCGCCGCATCACCGCATCGCCGTACCTCACCGCCCTGCAGGCGGGTCTGCTCAGCCACTTTACCCAGATCGCCGACGCGGTCGACATTCCGATTGTGCTGTACAACGTGCCCGGCCGCACCGGCACCCTAGCCGGGATGAAAGAAGCGGCCCTTGCCATCGCTGACGGCGGTAGCGCCCCCCCCCACCCACCTCTGACCGTCATTGAAGGCCCAGGGCGCGCCTGCTCATCCCGGAGCGCCGCCCCCCGGCCCCAGCCCCAGGCCCGGCCCCAGCCGCCAAGCCTGAGCCTGACCTTGGCCTGACCTTGGCCCAGGGGTCGACATGTCGGTGGAGACGACCGTGGCCCTCTCGCGCCACCCGATGATCGTGGGCCTCAAGGACGCCACCGGCGACAACGCGCGGGTCTCACCGATGCGTGCCATCATCGGCGACGACTTCCGTCTCTACTCAGGCGCGGGTTAGGGTTAGGCGCGGGCGGGGCGGCATGTTGCACGGCATGTGCATGTGGCATGTGGCATGTGGCATGTGGCATGTGGCATGTGGCATGTGGCATGTGGCATGTGGCATGTGGCATGTGGCATGTGGCATGTGGCATGTGCACGGCATGGAGCATCGCGCGTGTGCACGGCATGTGCACTGCGCGTGCGCTGCGCGCTGTTGCGACTTACTAGTGACTGCTGACTACTGACTCATGACTCATGACTAACGACCAATGCCTAAGTACAGGCGAGGACGGCATGGCGCGCGACTACGTCCTGCAGGGTGGCGACGGAGTCATCTCGGTCACCGCCAACGTCGCGCCGTGCGCCGTGGCCAAGGTGATGGCGGCCGCCGCCGCGCGCGACGCGATCGCGGCCGAGGCGGCCGATTCGCGCCTCGCCGCGCTGCACCGCGACCTCTTCTGCGAGGCCAACCCGATCCCAGTCAAGTGGGCGCTCGCCAAGATGGAGAAGACCACAGGAGGCATCCGCTCGCCGCTAGCGCCGCTCGGGCTCGACTTCCACGCGCGCGTCGAGGCGGCGCTGCAGCAGGCCAACTGCATCGAGAGCGCGGGGCAGGTCGCCAACACCTTTGGCTGGCCGTCGCGCGACATGCTGCTGCAGGGCCACCTCTTCGACCAGGGGCTCATCAACCAGGCGCTCGAGATCATCGAGAAGCGCGGAGGCGACTTCGAGATCTCCTCTTTCACGGCGACGCCCAACGACCAGATGAGCGAGTTCAACTTCCGCCGCACCTCGAGCGTCCAGCTCAAGGTCTACGGCGTCGACGACAACATGCTCGACGACATCACGGAGCGCTTGAACTCGCTGGTCCAGGTCCTCGAGAGCGCCGAGGGCGTACTCACGGTTATGCCCGCGGACGCTGCGTAGGCGGCCCGAGGAGCGCTTTGGGTCGAACGCCCGCCTCGCCCGGTCTTGTGTGGGCCGGGATCTGCGGCAAGCCGTGTTGGGTGGTAGCTGTGTCACGGTGTGCGTTATTGTGTGTGGCGTGGCTGTGTCAACTGGTGTGCGTTATTGTGTGTGGCGTGGGCGTGTTGATAAGAGATACCTTAAGATCAGAATTCAGATGGTTGGGTTTTTCACGCGCGCGCTACACGACTCGCGACGCTACAGCTTTACACAATTCCGCGATGCCTGGGCCCCTCACAGTCACACCCCCAGACACAAAGGCACGGGGTGTACGGCGATGATGAATACGCCCCCTTATCTTATCTTATCTCTTGCGCGTGTAGGTGTTCCACTGTTAGTCACGCCTTACCTCCCCTCCCGAGAGAGATGAGATAGATATCTCCCCTCCCGCCCTATCTTCTTTCCTCCCGCCCGCCTCCGCCTGTAAAAGGGGCTGTATAAATACACCCCTTGGCCTTGTGTCGGCACCGCCGTTCGCCGCGTGATGGCGTTCGGCGGCTACGAATCAGGTAAGAATCAGGTAGGAACCTCGGGATGGCTTGGTATAGCTCAGATTCCGCCGACGCCACGGTTGCTGCGCAGCCCCCGCAGCCCCCGCCGACGCCCACAGCGGAACTCTTCTCGAAACTGAATGCGGGCGAACTACAAGCGGGCGAAGGTCTCTTGCTCGAAGCAGTTCAACCAGGGACCGTGCACGCGGTGCACCCGCCTACAGGTGAGCCTCAGCGCCCCATAACCCACTAACAAACCTACCACGAAAGCAGCCGACCTCACCTGGGGCGCCCTCATTCAGGGGCCCGTAGCCATCCAAACGCAAACCCTCACCTCCGCAGTTGCCCTGCGGAGATACCAAGGAGATCAAGCTGGCTTGCATCAGCTGCCGCCACTCCAAGGTCAAATGCGATGTCACGCCTGACCGCGCCTGCTCTCGTTGCGTCCGGCTCGGCACCGCTTGCCTTATTGGCGCGGGGTCTTCCGGGCGGGGGCGGTTCCGGCCATCCCCTCCTGCGAACGCCAACGCTGCCGCCGTGTGCCCTCTGAGCCTCCTGCGTGTCGGCCGCCGTGGCACAGCCGTCGGGCCCTTTGGGGCCGGTGGAGCCGCCTGCGAAGCGTGCCCGGGTCGACGCGCCGGCCTCCTCTCCTGACCGGGCCGCCGCCGCCAGCAGCACCTCGCCCAGCTCGAGCATCTCGACTTCTCGAGCATCTCGAGCATCTCGAGCATCTCGCCCACGTCGCCCGTATCTCCCTGCAGGCCGAGTGTAGCTTGCGCGCCGCAAGCCGCCTCGCCCTTGTGCAGCCAGCAGCCGGCCGCCGCGGCGTTGAGCCTTCTGCACTCTGCGCAGACGCTGAAGCAGCGCATCGAGCATCTGGCCTCGCCCTCCGTCTCGCCCCCCGCCGCCGCCGCCGCCACCGCCGCCGCCGCCGCCGCCGCCGCCGCCGCCGCCACCGCCGCCGCCGCCGCCGCCACCGCCGCCGCCGCCGCCGCCGCCGCCGCCAACGGCACGCCAAAGTGGTCATCGGTCACCTCGAGCTGCTTGGCTGCACGGTGCAGTCCTGGCCCATATGGGCCAGGACTGCACCGTGCAGGGGGCGTCCGGCGTCTTAAGCGGGTCGTTCTACGTGTCGGGTGGGGAGCTATCCGACCGCCGAGCCAAGCCGACCCCAACCGAGGTATCGAGCCGTTGAGGCTGAGGCGTAAAGCACATGGTGAAGCATGAACTGAATGGGAATGGAGGCTTTGGCAAAGCAAAAGTTGCCGCGCGAACTTTTAAAGCAACTGCCCGAACCGTGTGTTCTACCCCCCCTTTCGCCTTTTTACTTTACCACGACCTACTTCTTTATAGCCGCCTCTCAGAATGAGACTCTCAGTCGGGGCGCACGTCACGCCCCAAGAACGGCCAGCCTATTTTTAACTTTACCCCCCAAGCCCCCATCATACACCTGACACTCAAGAAACGGCGGCTACACTTCTGCAGCATTGAACCCCGCCCCCTTTTTCATTTGCTGCGTCTCCGGGAAACTGCCGCGGTTAATCTCGGTTACAAAAAAGGCAAACATGTTATTGGCTGTGTCTTGGAATCAATTCCCGGTCGATTCGGTGCCGGACTGAAGGCCGGAGGGGGGGTGGGCAGGGAGGGGGGGGGAAGGGGGGGAAGACGCGTGGTTGAGGTGGTGAGGGGGCCCCCCGTGGGCAAACGCAGATCGATCATGACGACCGTCCCTGCCCATGGCGACCTCAGCTCGCGCGCGCATCTATTTCTTTGTGTTCGTGGTCCATACCGTACTATGAATACAATGGCCGGGGCTATGCAGTTCTCCCGGGGGTAGACATCCGTTGTCATGCCTGTTAGCGCTTTCACCGTCAATAAAGAGCTTAAATTCACACAATCAATTCTCTCATTCAGGCAAAAAGAACGGCTGGCACAGTGTCAACCACACACACACACACACACACACACACACGTCTTCCCCCCCCCCCCCCCCCCCCCCCCCCCCCCCCCCCCCCCCCCCCCCCCCCCCCCCCCCCCCCC
>Ga0209302_10002817_pt1 | contig 10146 bp, 11 predicted proteins | sample ArcOceMetagenome_2_FD_187445 | JGI IMG/M metagenome (GOLD analysis project Ga0209302, IMG submission 187445) | Marine eukaryotic phytoplankton communities from Arctic Ocean - Arctic Ocean ARC135M Metagenome (SPAdes) (version 2) | ecosystem: Environmental > Aquatic > Marine > Oceanic | place... | reverse complement strand
CGCTCTCGCGCCAGCTGCACCATGCGCCGCTGGACATACAGCGGGGAGGGCGGTCCGTCCAGCCAGCCGTAATGAGCGAAGATCTTGAGCTGCCCGGCGGCGGGCAGGCGGGCGTCAATCTCGAAGTCGTCGATCGAGTAAGGCACCTCCGTCAGCGCTGTCTTCATGCGCTCGAAGTCGGTCGAGAGCACCTGGTGAAGCCAGCGCGTGACAAGCTGCGCGCGCGAGCGCGGGTCGTCGAAGTCGTTGTACGTGTCGTCCGCAGAGTCGCTGTCGTCGCTGTCGGCGGGCTGGCCTCGCAGCGAGGCGCCACGCAGCCACGCATCGTACCAGGCAACAGCGTCGAAGGCTCCGGGGGGGCAGCGGTAGGCGTACGGGAGGTGGGCGTCGGGCTGGCGGCTGCCAGACCGGGGGAGCCAGGGTCGAGTGGCCAGGTGGGCCAGCAAGTAGAGAGAGGAGTCCAAGTCGGCATCCTTCGCGCAGGATGAGATGTTGCTGCCATCGAGGGTGCCGTTGGCCGGGCACCCGTGCCTCTTGGGACTTGTAGATGATGAAATGATAGCAGGAACGGTACCTTCTTGGTCTTCAGCAGGCGCACGGGCGGAGGGGGTCGCACCCTGCACATCCGTCGCCTGCGGTTTCTTGTCGTCGCCGGTGTGGAGCCACCGCCACCACGCGTGTTGAATTGTAGTTGCTGCCGCCACCCAGGCTGCGCAGGGTAGCTGGTGAAGGTCCAGAGCGGCACACTCGTCTGACGTGAACCAGAACGACTCCTCGCACGCAAAGCGCTGCTCTGGGCTGAGCACCTCAAGCACCGGACCCTCGCCCCAGAACCAAGGTGGCGTGATCGGGCCTTGCACATCACCCCAGAGCCGCAGACGCCATGCATGCTGAACCTTGATTGCCTGCTGCCAGCGCTGCTCGTCGCGTGCCCACTCCTCCCGCTGCCACCTCATGAACTGCTGCTCGTGATGCTGCAGATCACGCTCGGTATCTGCACGACGCCGGCCCAGTTGGCCACGGTACACAGACTGCACGACGACGGCAGCGCAGCTCGTCGACACCACCGCCTGCATCGGGGGTTCAGCCTCTACCGGCGGTGCAAAGAGCACGCGACGCCGTGCCTCTGCCTCTGAACCACTGCGCCGGATGGCCGGCTTGAGTGGCGCGGCCGGCGGCGTCACCTCATCGTCGCGGGCTGGCTCGCGCGTGGGTGTGGCTGGTGGGGAGGCCCCCTCGTCCAGCCGTGTGCCCCTCTCGGCTGGAAGGTCGCGCACGGGCAAGGCCGTGCTCCCCTCCCGGCTGGCAAGCGCCTCGCGGACCTTGCTCGCGGTCACCGGCTTGAGGATCGTGTCGAAGCAGGTCATTGTCGCCAACCGTGCCAGGTCTTTGACGGTGTCCACATCGTTGTCGTCGAGCAGCTCGAGAAGCCCGTCGACGCGCTTCAGGCTGATGTCAGCCGAAGACAGCAACCATTCGCGAAGTTCTGGCTCACACAGTTTGCCGTCAATGGAGCAGGAATGGAGATCCAACATGTCGGAGAGGAGCAGGAAGAGAAATCAGCCTAGACTGAAGCGCGCCAATGGGCGCTGCAGCCCTCGACCAGACGGCAGAGAGAAGGGCCCTCCTGAGCGCGGGAGGAGTCTGCGCGCTGTGGCCCCGCCACGCCCCGAGCGAGGCAGGCACGGCGGCCGCCGACTTCGCCGCGCGATACGCAAGTTAGGCCTAATTTGTGATTTACTTCTGCAGGGAGAGGTGTGTTTTGGGGGGTAGAAGTAAATCACAAATTAGGCCAAATTAGGGGTATCGATAGGCCTAATTTGGGCTTATTTGGCCCTAATTTGTGATTTACTTCTACCCCCCAAAACACACAAAACCCCCTACAATTTGAAGGGGGTGGTGTCTCCCAATATTCAGAGTGGCCAAAAAACGGTTTTAGGCCCCTACTTAGCGAGGGTTTTAAAGTATCACGCACCATCTCAGCGCGAAGGCATCGCTCAGCATGCTCATCACGCACCATCGCTGCCCTGCACGGCTGGGCATGCTTTTACTCACCCTATCGAGCATTGCAGTCACCACCGCAATGGTCACAGGGAGCAGTAGTGCCGCGCGGCACCTCGTCAGAACGGAATCCCTGCAGACTCGCAGCAGGCGACTCAACACCGTGTGGCCCTCCTATGCTGGCGCAGCCGCTGCCAACGAAGACCTTGAGGCCTTTCGGCGCTGGTGCGCGGGGGAAAACTCCCTTGGCGACAGCGTGGACGGCATGGAGTGCCTCTCGTTGAGCTACACTCCCGACACGGGCCTCGGCCTTCACGCGGCGTGCGACTGCGTGCCTGGCGACATCTTCCGTGTCCCATCCAGCATGTCGCTCCCTTCATCACTGGAGGCTGCCAAGGTGACGATGGCCGACAGACTCGGCGGCGAGCAGCTGGCGATGCTCGAGCGCGCACAGGAACTGACGCGTGCGCAGCTTGGTCGTGATCTCTCCATGAAGGTCCTCTTGTGGCAGCTAATCGTCGACGCGCACGCGAGCCACGGCAGTGACTGTGCTCGGGTGACTCCCAACCCCTCGTCCGGACTCGAGCCGTGGCTGCGTACGTATCGCTACGTAACGCTGCACCCGAGCAGCTGGGACGACACCAGCCTTGAGTGGGTCAGCCCTCTGCCATGGGCATGGCACTTGATCGGAAGCCGCGACTGGTGCACCGATCAGCGGACTGGCGAGCTCTGCCGCACGACTGAACGCTTTTGCGAGTCCATCCTTCCTACGTTGGTTGCCGAGTTCCCATCGCAGCTGCCGCCCTCGCACTTCACACCCGAAGGTTTCCACTTTGTTGGCCGCCTGCACTTCACACACAACATGGGCGGGATGCTCGTGCCGTTACACGACATGATGGAGCACGACTTCCAGCGGCACAACGTGGCAGGGTTAGGGACGACGTTAAGGCGGAGAGTTCGCGGCCTTGACGACAGCACTCGGCGGCTATGGCGCTCGGCGCTCGGCGTTTGTCCTCGAGGCATGCTGACGCCTCTCGACGAGAGCTTCACACACGAGGAGAGGTGGGGTGAAGAGAGGCCCGAGCAGTGCTACATTGCGCGCGCGGTCAAGGGCATCTCCGCAGGCTACTAGATACCTATGCTCCGGTCGACGACCACGTCCACTGATTAGGGTGATAGGGTCAGGGATCCCTAACCCTAACGCTAACGCTAACCCTAACACCAGCCCTAGCCCTAACCCTAACCAGGCGAACCGCTACTAGATACGTATGCTCCGGTCGACGATAACGTCCACTTCGTCGTTCACTACGACTTTAGGCACGCTCGGCCTCTTGGGCGAACCCGCGGGATCCTATGCCCAGCCCCCAATCGGGACCTGTAATGAACCCACCCTCCGCTGACACCCCACGGGTCGCCCTCGCAGTGTCGACCACAGCGAGACGTTTCTCGCTGTCGATGCCACAGCGTACGATCTCGCACAGGCCACTTCAGAGGTCATTTCGAACCCCGAAGATGTAGGCAATTTCGACGCGGCGCTTGCATGCCATCCTGACGACTTGCTCTGCGAGATCGCGGAGGGGTCAGCGGGCCTTGAGGACTACATGCTCACACCGAGTACTCCCATATTCAAATCGGCAAAGCAGGGGTGTGCTCAGCTGTTCCACCCCCTCGGACCGGAATGGCAAAGGAGCGCGCCGACGAGGCACGAACTGGCCGTACGTAACGACGTCGAGGAGGTTTACATGGTCTTCAAGCTGTGGCTCGCTCCGCAGAACGTCCCGTGGCGCGCACCTGCGCGTCGGCTGATCGTTACGCATGCTGGCGTACCTCTCCCATTCCGACGGCGCGGCATCCTCTCGAGCACAATGGACAAGCTTGTCGAGATCTTCGCGCCGGACGAGGTCGAAATCGACAGCGTCCTCTCTGATCACATGCGTGCGTACGCAGAGAAGAATGGGTACACCTTGGTTCCCGGCAAAACGGGCGCACCCTCGTACCGACTCGAGACTCCCGAAACGTTCCCGGAGTCGTGCGCGAGCGCGACAGGCGTCGTAAATCAAGGTGTACAGCCGTCACGTGGCGATAAGCCGTGGTCCGAGCCGTCCATGACCCTCGTAGACGCGCTGCGACGCGTGCCCGAGGCGGCGATGCGCAGCCGCTCCATGGACGCCGTTGGCCCTGGCGGGCGAAAGCACTACGCGTCGGTACTCGGCCGCGCGGATAGCGTGGAGTCGCTCGCGACGCCCGGGCTGCTGATGCTCCTCGAGATCTGCCTCGCACTTGATTCCCACGCCGCCGTCGATAAACTGGACTCCAACGGCTGGCGGCCAAGTGTCGATCTGCAGACGAGCGCCGCCGCACGCGCGCTCCTCGCACAGTGGGCGGCTCGGAAGCAGCAGGAGACGGCGCGGTGGCTCGAGAAGCGCGCGCATCGGCCACCCGCGGAGCTGCCGCTGCATCGGGTGCGGGACGCGGTGAGACTTGCCGAGGAGGCGCACGCGACCCTCGAGCACACGCTGCAGACGCTCGCGGCGTACGTCGAGAAGGAGAGCCCTTCGTACGCGCCTGCCCTTGGGGCGTGGACGGAGCTCGCCGCCCAGCCCCCGATTCACCGCGCTGGCCGCCGCCAGTTCACTGACGACGAGCTGCGCGCCGTCTTCGTGTCCATCGACACCAATGGCGACGGCGAAATCGACCTCGACGAGCTCAAGGCCGCCATCCGGAAGGTCAACCCGAAGGTGGACGACAAGACCGTCGAGAGAATGCACACCTTTGCCGACGCCGATGGTGACGCGCAGGTCTCTTTCGAGGAGTTCAAGAAGATCATCCTTAGCGGAGGCCGCCCGGCCGCCATATTCACGTCCGAGGTCTGCCTCGGCCACGATCCCGGCTTGCTTGGGCCGCACCCAGAAAGACCCGAGCGCCTATCGGGCCTTCTCGAGGCTATGCGCGGCTCATGGCTTAAAGACTTCGGTGACCAGCTGAGTGTTCGGGAGCTCGACGTCGACGCCACGGAAGAGCAGATATCGCGCGTCCATTCAAAAGCTCACCGCGACATTCTCGACGCCGCTTTCAGCCGCGTGCGCGAGTCCCGTCTTCCCGTTAGCCTGGATGCTGACACCGTAGTCTCTCCAGGGACAGAAGCGGCCGCGCTGCGCGCTGCCGGGCTTACCGTGGCTGCAGTCGACACTGTTTTCGCGCGCGATGCTCAAGTGCGTAGGGCGTTTGTGATGGCGCGGCCGCCCGGGCATCATGCGGAGCCAGACAAACCTGGGGGGTTTTGCTTGTTCAACAACGTTATGGTGGGAGTGGCGCACGCCGAGACCATTCATGGCGCCCAGCGCATCGCCGTCTTGGATTTTGACGTGCATCACGGCAATGGGGACTCTGCTATGGTGTGGGACCGCCCCGACCGGCTCTATGCGTCGAGCCATGAGTCTCCGCTCTTTCCAGGTACCGGTACCATTCCTGGACGCGAAGGCACTTTCAGTCAGATACTGAGCGCCCCTCTCACCCCAGGCGCCGGCTCCGCCGAGTTTCGGGACGTTTGGCAGAACGTGCTGCTGCCCGCGGTGCGCGAGTTCGACCCCGACGCAGTTTTCCTCAGCGCTGGCTTCGATGCACACAAAAACGACCCGAGCTCCTCCATCAAACTACACGAGGACGACTTCGCGTGGATCACGTCGGAGGTGTGCCAGCTGGGCAACGGCAACCTGCCCATTGTCTCCGTGCTTGAGGGTGGGTATGATGTCTCACCTGCCTATGGTCCAGTGTATCATGACAGCCTCACCCGCTCCGTGCGCGCTCACGTCCAAGCGCTCCTCCGCGGGTGATCGCCACGTGCGATATTGCATCAATGCGTGCATCTGCGGTTTCGACTTTGGCCACATCTGCACTTAGGCCGAAAGAAGAGCTGGTTCCGTGTTGTTTTTACATATATTTTTTGCATGTACTTTATGTTATTTGAAAAACTGTGTGCTCATCGCGGAGGGCCGGGCGCTCTTGCCCAAGGAAGGGCAAGGGGGGCGGGGCCGGGGGGGGTTGTGACTTGCGTATTTATTATGCATTAACGCCGTATGACACAAGGTTTTACCTTTTAGGCTCGCGTAACGCGTAAAGTACCAGACTCAGAACCTCGCCAGCCCTGCCCATCTGCATCCCTACTTACTACTACATCAAAGCTCGCTCCTTTCACCAAACGGTCCTGGGGCGTACCCCAGGACACAGCCCCTAGGGGTGTAACGTACGTGATGGGGCGATCGCGCAGAGCGGATCGCCCCGTAGGAGCGCGACGCCCACGTAGTTATCACCTCATGGGCTGCCCAGGACATGGAAGCGAGCTTTGATTGAGCGGCCTCATGGCACGTATTCACTATTTTATGGGGCCTCTTATTCAATGGAGTGTTTTCGTCCCAGCGTTTTATCAGCCTCTATGACACGTCGTTTTGAGAGGCCCGTGGTCGGAGGCCGACCCGTTGTGGATGGTACAGCACAACAAATCGCAAGGGAAAAAGCTTTCGATCACACGTAACGGCCCCCCTCCCGAAAGGGACCCCCCTGCGTACGGGGCGTATAGGGTCCGGATATCCAGACGCCGCCACGGCCCCTTTTTTCACCCAGGGTGGACCACACAGCCCACTTGAGTGGCCCAGAACGCCAGAGATGCTCCTGGGGAGCATGCAGGGAGTCTGATGGCCGAACAGCAGCTCAGCCACCATGCGCACGCACCCGCACGGAGAAGGTCCCATGGCGACGTTGCTCCGGCGTTCAATTCGTAGCTCCAAAGTGCCCCAGGCGGCCTCCAGCCTCCGGCCAGGTCACCGGAGCCGCCGCGGCAGAACTCGCGCAGCAGCGAAAGACCGGCTCGTACACGACTAGTACACGACTCTGCCGGCCGTCACCAGTTGGCCACCCTGCCCTCGTCGTCACTCCGTCGAAGCCCTCCAAGACAATATCCGGCTGGTGCCCAAGCCCGGGGAAGCGCTGCATGAAGGAGCTCATCCTGCCCCCGCCGTCGCGATCCTCACGGATGACCATCCTCTCGCCAAGCACCGCCGTGAGGAGCCAGGCCAAGGTGTCACGCATAGGGTGGTGCACCGATCTCTGCAGGCGGAGGCCGCGTGGGGGCACGAGATCCAGTGGCGTCCATCTAAGCCGATGGGCTGCAATGCGCCGCTCGAAGATGCACACGTGCGGCAGTGTAGCGACAGTGGTCAGACCCTGGCGGGCGGACCTGTAGGTCAGTGGCTAGCGCAATGGGGTAATCTGAGGGGTGCTGGAACTCGAAGATACCGCGAGTGGCGGAGAAAGCAGGCGCTCGCGGGATGCGGCGCAGCCACGAGCTGGGCCCGCGGGGTATGCTGGCGTCGAGTAGGCGTGCCCGGCCCACGGCGTCGGCATAGACTATCGCTGAAATGGCGCGCGCGGCGTGTAGGTGCGTGGTCGAGTCGAGAGTGCCAAGATCGTAAAGCATGGACGGCTGGGGAGGGTCACTGGCGTCTGCATCAGCATCAGCAGCATCATCATTGAAGGGCTCGGTGTCCTGAGTAGAGCTCCCGTCGATGTACCGTCGATGAGGGCGGTGTGGATCAGAGGCAGGCTGTAGCCGGTGGGGAGCATGGCAATGTGCTCGTGGGCAAGCACGTCAGCTAGAGAGGTAGAGCCGCCGCCCCCGCGGTGGTGGCTCGTCGCAACTCGCTCCGAAAACCGCCAAGCAGGGGGTACCTGGCCTGGGAGCAGTCGTCTGCCAGTGCCCAGTTGCGCCTCGCTCCTGAGGCGCAAAACCATGCTCTGCCCCCCCCCTCTCCCCCGCAAGGGGCCTCCCACAGCCGCAGAGGGCCACTCCCGCCCCCTCTCCCCACCTGGTCTCTCGTGCTCCGTCTGGTTTCACCTCTGTTCTGTTCTGTCGGGTTGTATGCTCACTGCCACTGGCGGTGCCCACCTTGAGCCTAGTCCGTAGCGCGTAGGTATACTTTAGGGTGCGTGTTGGTTTATATTCAGCACGCCCCTGGTTATCACCCTCCCTCAGCCCCTGGCTTTATTTAGTTTACCCGCTCAGATAAACTCTAAAGGGGGTGTTTTCTCCGAACCCGCCTTTTTTCTCCGAACGTGCCCACTGCACAGCTCCCCCATATGAGCTCACACATGTCCGGGCATCACCCGGCGACTGTGCGGCGGGCTGGGCGCAAGCGTGGCGCAAGATTTGAGAGCTCTGAGGCTCTGGCAGAGCTGCCGGTAGTGGCGCCCACAGCCGTGGAGCTGCATGGATGCTACGCCAGGGTGTCGCTTGCAGAGGCGCTCCTCAGCCAACATATTGACGGTGTGGCCAGGGCGGGTAGCGCAGGCACCAAGAGCGGGTCGAGCGCGCGCTCCTAGGTCCTGCTCACCATGTTGGCGCCCGTCTCGCGAACCGCACGGTTCAGGGACCAGCTACAGCTCGACGACGAAGCGAACTCGATCATCCGCCGACGGAGGTGACCTGGGCACGTGCCGTCCGCAGGTCACCTCCGTCGGCGATTTGCCAACTTCCAGCGTCAGCGCGGTCCAGCTGGTCCCTGGATAAGCGTGTTTGGAGCAAACGCACCCCGCAAAACAAAAAAGAAACAAGCCGAAGGGAAGCACCAAGAGTCCAAACTCAAAAGTTACACATAGTGCAGGGTTCACCCGCACCGGCGCGCACTCTCAAAGCGGCGCGCTCTCGGCCCTGCACACCGGGTCCACCATCCCGTTGTCCACATCACACTCCTCTGGCATGTTCACCTCGCACCCATTGTCGCCGCCCAACTCCCCGCTGCCCAGCTGGCCCGCCTCGTCGCCCGCCGCCGCGCCCACCGCCACGGGCTTCGCGGTGCCGGGGCGACTGCCAAAGGCGGCGAGGCGACGCTCGATGGCATCGTAGACGACGGGTCCGGTGCCCGCGGCGGCGAGCAGCGGCATGATGAGCTCCTCGCCTCGCGTGAGCTCGAAGAGCAGCATGGCCGCGGTGAGTGGCGCGCGGAAGACCTGCGTGCAAAACGGCCAGAGAACGTGGCATGACGGCGCAGTCTTCGGCCAGCGGGCGCTCCGGAGGCCTCTCTCAGCGCCGGGGAATGCCCCAGGCTGCCCAGAGCTTCGGCCAACCTCGGCCCATCAGCCAGCTGGGCCACGCTGGCCGTCTGTGCCGGCCCTGGTCTGCACACGGCGGCAGGCTGAAGACAGGAGCGCAGCCGCACCGACCATCGCGAAGGCGGGCACGTTCGAGACGAGAGAGGAGGCGCCGATGGCGGTGCCGATGGCCGGCCAGACGGCGGCCAGGCCCGCGAGCAGCCGCGCGGCCGCCTGGCTAGGGTTAGGGTTGGGGTTAGGGTTAGGGTCAGGATCAGGGTTAGGATCAGGGTTAGGGTTAGGGTTAGGGTTAGGGTTAGGGTTAGGGTTAGGGTCAGGATCAGGGTTAGGACCAGGGTCAGGATCAGGGTTAGGGTTAGGGTTAGGGTTAGGGTTAGGGTCAGGGTTAGGGTTAGGGTTAGGGTTAGGGTTAGTTAGCCGCGCGGCGGCCTGCTGGTACACCACGCCGAGCGAGGCGCCGAGCAGCAGCGAGGGCGCGAAGGTGCCGCCGACGAGGCCGCTCGCCACACAGAGCGAGGTGGTGAAGAGCTTGGCGCACAGCAAGCCCACGCCCGGCCACGGCAGCAGCGCCCTGCCACCGGCGCCGCCCAGGCTGCCCTTGAGGACGGGCAGCAGCGTGTGCGCGGCGACGTTGCCGTAGCCGACGTTGCTCGCGGCGGCGCCCGAGTCGAGGATGGCGTCGAGGGTGGAGTACCCGAAGAAGAGCACCTGCGGTTAGGGTTCGGGTTAGGGTTAGGGTTCGTGTTCGGGTTCGTGTTCGTGTTCGTGTTCGGGTTCGGGTTCGGGTTCGGGTTCGGGTTAGGCTTAGGCTTAGGCTTAGACTTAGGGTTAGGGTTAGGGTTCGGGTATCCGAAGAAGAGCACCTGCGGGAAGACGATGGAGACGAGGCCACACAGCAGCCCGGCGCTGGCGGGGCGCAGCCAGCGCGGCACGCGGAGCGCGCGGAAGAAGGAGCGCATCGCGCCTGGTTCGGGTTCGGGTTCGGGTTCGGGTTCGGGTTCGGGTTCGGGTTCGGGTTCGGGCTCGGGCTCGGGCTCGGGC
>Ga0209302_10002815_pt1 | contig 10149 bp, 4 predicted proteins | sample ArcOceMetagenome_2_FD_187445 | JGI IMG/M metagenome (GOLD analysis project Ga0209302, IMG submission 187445) | Marine eukaryotic phytoplankton communities from Arctic Ocean - Arctic Ocean ARC135M Metagenome (SPAdes) (version 2) | ecosystem: Environmental > Aquatic > Marine > Oceanic | place... | reverse complement strand
TTGCCCCTGCATCCAAGGCCAAGATGGAAACCAGACTTCCATATATGGTCCAGACTTAGAGGGAATGGAGACCATACTCCAGATCCAGACTTAGAGAGTTTCAAAACCAGACTAAGGGACACCCTTACCGCCTGGGCTGAGTGGGTGCGGCATGCGATGCAGCCACGGGTGCTTGGGCTACACGCGGCACACGTAAGAGGGTGCAGGAGGGCTCGGCTGTGCCGCGGTCAGGGTAAAGGGTGGCGGTGAGAACGGGCGGGCGCACCTGGTTCTGAACGCCTGACTCGAAACCCGAAAGCCATGACGGAGGCTGGCGAACTCGAGAATCAGGTCTCCGCACCGTTATCGACTCATTGACGGCGTTGCGATGAGAAGTCGACTCAAAACCATCGAAGCTAGAGTGGCTGGCGCGATAAGGGGGAAGGCAGTGTGATACTTCCGAGACCTCAGGGAAAAGGCTCCTGTGTGATATTGCGGAAAAACGCAGGATGGTCACGTAACGTGGAATGATCACGCGGCGGCCAGGTGTAATCATCACAGTGTATGAAATTACACCAGTGATGCAGATAATATCATAGCCCACATAGGGTGCAGTATCCACCGCCCCAAAGTCAGAATCGCCAATCGGCAGATATCGCGCGGAAGCAGCGCTCAACGGCCCGGCTACAGACCGACGCACGTCCTTCACGCGACGGTTCCGAGCGGTTCGGGTCCGGCACGCAAGCATACGGCCAAATTTGAGCCGGCCGCGTGGAGTTGGGCCCAAATGACGAGCGGTTCCGGTGCCCGAAAACGCGCGTTCGTTGAGTGAGGAAGCAATCACATTCAAACTTCAACGGCCGAATTGAGTACCTAGATCGCCGAACCAGGCTCTGAAAACAAACACCAGTCGATTGTATCCACACCAAAGGTGTTGTGTGAACGCAATTCCTTTGGTGTGGGCTCCGCCACGCCGACCGCGTTCCGTAAACACGCCCCTCTAAGAAAAAAACCCCGAGTCTACAACCTTAAGTAGCAGAGCAGTGACACAACTCTCGCAGTAACAGAGCAAAAGGAGGTCCCCTCGACAGATGACGAGACATAAACAACGCCACGCGGCGACGCTCTACCACCCCTTAGACGCGGCGATCGTTTAATAGATAATACAAGCCATAGAAACGGTATCACGATACCGTTCCGCCCACTAAAGCTCGCGATCTGTCGAACTTTGGCTCGCTGCCTGGTGCGATGCTGCCGCTGCAAATTGAGTTGCATGCGGTGGCGGCTGACTTACTAGCGTCTCCAGGAAGGCGCGCAGCCGGCTGTACGTGGGCGCGTTGGACCAACGGAAACGGCCCTCTTGCCACCCGCCTGAACCATCCTCGAGCAGGCCCAGCACAGAGGGCAGGCTCTCAATCGACCAGCTCGCCTGGAGGGCGGCGAGTCGAGGGTGGGCTCTCGGGCGCACCTCGGCCAGAAACAGGCGCGACTCAAATTCTGTGGAGAGTCTCTTCAGGAGCGGCGGCGTTGCAGAGCCACGTGTACGGTTGGTGAAGACCAAGACACGCATAAGGTGCTGGGCGGTTGCGGCGAGCTCGAGGGAGGCCCACGAATCCTCATCCTCGATGCGGTGCACGTGGTCGGGCATGTGGGCGCGTGCGAACCGGGCGAGGTCCTTGGGCTCACGAGCGCCCCAGTAGTCGACGGCGACCTGCTCCTCGTCGCGCGCTGACCGCAGCACCGCCCGGATCGCTGGTGTGCTGGACACGTCACCCAGCAGCGCTGGCAGCGCAAAGCTCTGCTCCGCATCCCAGTAGGCCACGTGCGCCTCGTTGCCCAAGGTGCGGGCGAGCTGCTCCCACCGGGGCGCAAGCGACTGGCAGAAGCCGCACGAATTTCGGCAGATGTTGATCATCCAGAGGTGCGGGGACGCCTCGACTGCGGTGAGGTTGCTCAAGCTCAGGACGCGCATGGCCGTCTGTTGGCACGTGGTGTGGACTCCACCACGCCTCGCACCGCGCTCTGTTGGCAGCCTCGGGAAAACCGCCGAATGTAGTCCTCACATGCTCAACCCGATCACAACACAACTGTCACCACCTCATCCCTGCTGCTCGGCTTCGGGCGGAACCTCTGCCGCTGGAGCCTGGCGGCCGACGCGGGGTCGCGGGCGGGGACAGCACCCGCCTACCCACTCGCGACGCACCGCTGCGTAAATAAAGTTCTCTCTCTCTCTCTCGATTGTCCGGGTCGCCAAATTTGGTATCGCGTCGTGCTGCGGGCGATGGTGGCGGCGATGGTGGCGCTGCTGATGTTCGCGTCGGCCAGCTCCTCGCCGCCGACGGACGAGCGGCAGGAGCGCCTGGCGTCCGTGAACGCACGCCTCGCGGCGTTGCATCGGGCGCGCGACGAGGCCCTTCAGCCACAAGCTGCACCGCTCACACTTGTGCAGGAAGCGCTGGCAGCGCCAAAGGAGGAGACGTGGGAGACGGCTGTGCGAGTGCCGGCCCATCGGCAGGTGTTGCGAGGGGAGAAGCTCGCGTTCATCCTCAAGCGATTTCAGCTGTCAAACATGACGTCGGGGCTCGACCAGCACGTGTTCTGTGGGCTGGCCGCTGCGGCAAACATCGACGGGTCCTCGCTTGACGGCTCGACCGCCCTCGCGAATGCCGTGTGTGAGCTCTGCGCCTCGACCATGAGCCTGCCCGCGCACTGCCCCGGCTCTCTGGCCAAGAAGGGCTGGCGTCGTGCGCGGATGGTGTGTGCGGAGACCGAGATCGAGCACATGCCGAGCTCCGTCACAGACCCGGCACTCGATGAGTTCAAGCAGGCGTTTGAAAAGGAGCACAAGCTAGACAAGGGTGGCTGCCACCGTTGGCTCAAGGTGGACAGCGAAAGTCTGTCGGCGTGTTTTGTCGTGTCGTCGCTCGCCAATGCCAAGCTGGCGCTGAAACTGATCGAGGGAGTCTCCGTGCTCTCGACCAAATCGCCGGTTGCGCATTTGCATTTCGCGGACACAACGCTCGTCACATTTGACCACGTGCCGGAGGCCGATGCGGTCGAGTGCGAGGGAGTGGCTCGTCACCGCCGTCTCCAAGACCGACTTACGTACGGCAAGCTGCTGCGCGCCGAAGCCAAGGGGGCGACCTGCGACCTGTACAGAGCCTATGCGGCGGCGGGCGGGGAGCTCGCCGATATTGCCGCAGCCTGCTCCATCTCTGCCTTGCCTTCGCCACTGCCGTTGGCACCTGCCTCGTCGATGGCCAACGCCCTCCCCGTGCCCTCGCCTGTGCCCTCGCCTGCGTCCGTCCCGAAGGGCAAGCGGGGAACATCGTACACCGTTGAAGTGAAGATGGCTTGCCCATTTTCGCTCGACTTCTTCAGCGAAACGACGGAGAAGGAGCTCGAATGTCACGTGGCGCGGCTGGCGTCCGATCCGGCTAGCGTGAGCTGCGACGACGTGCACTTGACCGTCACTGGCATCGGCAGCGGGACGGCAAAGGTCAGCGAGCTGAGCCTCGATGAAGACGACATCGCCGCCACTGCCCTGCGCGCTGGTGCCTCCGCCTCGGTGACTCTGGAGTTTGAGATCAACGTCCTGGACCGCCAGACCTCCAGCGAAGTTGCTAAGTCACTCAGCAGCCGCCTCGGCAGCGCGGACGCTGCCAACGCCGAGCTCCACGTCAAGATCAGCTCCACACCGCTGATCCTCGAGATGGGGCAGCGTGTCAACGTCATCATCATCTCTGACCGGCTCGAGCCTCTCGCCGCCGCCATTGGCAGCATCGTGCTCAACACTGACAGCCGTCTGCACGTGTACGTCATCGCGCAATCGGTAGACGATCTGCAGCAGCGCCTCACCAAAAGCATTCCTCTCAAGGACGGCCAGGTGGTAGAAGTGCGCTCGATGGCCAACGTCACGTCCGACCTCCTTGCGGCTGGCATCGACCCTGTCTGGACCTGGCAGCACTATGGCCAGTCTGTGAGTCCAGACGAGGGGACACAGTGGAGCACAGATGCCACTATCCAGCAGGAGATGTGGGACCACGACCTGATGCACGCCAGCCCGTTCAACCACCTGCGCTTCTACCTGCCGCACCTACCCTTCCTCGCCAACCTCGAGAATCTCCTCTTCCTGGACGATGACGTGATCCTCCAGAAGGACATCGCCCTTTTGGCGTCTGTGAAGCTCCCCGAAGGCACGGTCCTTGCTGCGCCGTGTGACACGTGGGTTTGGGGCAACGGCTGCTCGCACTTTGAGTTTGTGCCGGATGCTAAGGACTGGCGCAACAACTCAGCGGTGCTGTACCTCAATCCGGCGTGGCGCACCTGCGGGAGCCCGGAGGAGTGCGGCATTGCCGAGTACGAGGAGAGGCTTCAGCAGATGGCCAAGAAGATCCATGGCACCGAGATCGCACTCGAGGAGCAGCCGGTGTGGAACTTCGGCGCGGTGCTCGTCAGCAGCTCAGAGTGGCTCCGGCTCAACGTGACGGGCGTGTATCATGCGTGGCTGCGTGAGAACTACGAACGCCGCTTGTGGCGGGAGGACTCGCTTGCATACGGGCTGGGCATTCCATACCTTGCCTTCGCGGGGAAGGTCACTTGCTGGAACGAGTTGCTGCCAGACCTGCACTTTCGCGACGGGCTCGGCTTTGTCTCAGTCGCTGACCTCACCGTCAACAACATCGACGTCAACGACTACATCACAGACTCAATCGCGCTGCATTGGAGCGGTCGTCGCAAGCCGTGGGGCTCCAACAATTTCCTCGAATCTGCTTTCCGAAAGCCGTGGGAGGACACGGTCCGGCGGCTCGGCCTCAGCGAATTCGTGGTGGCGCCGATGGTTCCACCCCCGCGCAAGAAGGCGATCTTTTTTACGGAACCGCGCTCAGGCTCGGAGTGGTTCATGGACCTCCTCGACCACCACCCGCAGGTCTGCGCTTCTGGGGACCGCAACAACCCGACTGCGGGCTTCGGCCGCGAAGCCCTTATGCCCGAACACTACTCGGGCTCCGGGTGCGGCTTCCGCTTCCCAACCTGCTCGGTGCGCCTCTCCTGCAACTGGGCCTTCTTTGCCAAGTGGGTGCCCCACTACCACTTCAACTTTGCCAATTGGTGCGAGTCCGGCAGTGGGATCCTGGACGAAGACACGCACGCTACGCACGGGCCCCGACTGTGCGACACTGCTCTCGCCCTCTCGACCAGGTGCGTCAGCCCCTGATTCGGGGATATACCGCCTCGTATCCCTGCCAGCCCCTGATTTGGAAAACGCGACGCCTCTTCTCCTGTCCCTGACAGTCGCCCACCTCGCCTTTCTCAGGTACCCTGACGTCACGCACTTCTTCGATTCGGAGGGGGTCCAGAAGCTCTGGAACATGTACGAAGACCACGCTTTCCGGGACGATTCGGCGATCGTGCCGTGCTCATGCCAACACAAAGAGGTGCAAATGTTCAAGGCCATGCGCTCGTGGTTCGGAGACACAGCAGACGTGCGCGACAAGTATCCAGAATCGTCGTGGTACTCTGGCAATTTTGACTCCCACGTGGAGCAGTGCGGCGCCGAGGTGGCGGCGCCCAAGATTGATTGGTCCCAATACCACGTGGTGGAGTTTGTTCGGGAGGACGTGCTCGCCGAATGCGTCGACATACTCTACAGCGACGACTCGCCGGTCGACCACATCTCCACTTCCGAATCAGATGTCGGCAACATCGCAGACGCCTGGCACAACGAGTCTAGCTTCGTCGTCAACGCAACCGAGCTCACCGATTGCGTCACCGCGACCTACCGCGCGCGCAACGCAACAAATGCCTTGAAGGCGGCGCACACGCTCAACGGCTCGATGTGGCTCACCCTCTCGTATGAGGAGTGCGTGCGTGACCACGCCCCGTGCCTCGAGAAGGTCGTGAAGCTGCTCGGCGTCGATCCTTTTGGGTCGCGCATGCTGTTTGACTTTGAGGCGGGCCTGGCAGAAGCAGCAAGGAAGCACAATGTCCGCATGCTCCGCATCCGCGAGATGCGACGCGCCATGGGCGAGACGCCCGCCGCTTCTGCGCAGCTGGCGGCCTTGGCGTCGGGCATGTCAGACAGCACGTACAGCGGGCACTCTCACGCCTGGGCGCCGGCGACGGCGCTCGCCTCACGCGCGGCGGGCGCGCTGCGCGCCGAGAACCGTCAGCTGCGCAGCTTGCTCGAAGAGCGGCAGGCGACGGTCAATGAGCTCGAGAACGAGCAGGCCTTGACTGATACTCCGTGCGACGGTTGCAGCCACTTGAGCGTCAGCGTCAACCCGTACTCGTCGAGCAGCAACCCGTCGCGCCAGGCGCGGGACGCGATGGTCGAGCAGCGCGACGAAGAGAGGGAGCGCTCGCACTCGAAGCGCTCCGTGGCACTGCAGGGTCCCGACCACGCAGCCCCTTCGTGCGCTGGTGCCGGCAGCCTTCCTACGGAGCTGTTGCTTGAAGGCCGAAAGCCGTCGCTCGAGGAATGCGGCACTCAGTGGCAGACGCAGCGCGGTCACCTGACGACCACGGGTGGGCCTGACTTTGAGGCTCCCGACGTTTTTGCCGGTATTCGAAACACAGTTGAGCTCCAGATGGCGCTCATCAATGAGGGTCTCGGCGAGACGACGCGGCCTATCTACTACTTTGCTTGCGACGAGGCGAGTGGGGGCTTGGAGATGGCGAACTACTTGTTTGAGCTGCCGAACCAGTACATTGTCCCGGGCTCGCATCGCGCGTGCGGCCCCTTCGATTTCACCGCGTTCCGCGCAGCTGCGGAAGATGTGGCAGCACGCAAGCACCCCGTGATTGCGATGGGCGACTCGCGTACCGACCAGTTTCTGTTCAACCTGTGGGGCGGGAGCGGTGGCGACGTTAAGCTGTCTGAGCGCTTGGTCGTCGTCATTGGAGTGGTGCGTGACGTGCTCGAGCACCGCATCATCAAGTACGCCACGGCCGAGGCCGGAAGCCAAGACTTCGAGGAGTGGCTGAAGAGCAGCCCTCGCGAACAGCAGCTGAAGCCGCTATTGAACCTGAACGCAACGTGGGAGAACATGATGATCCGAAATGCATGGGACGACATGCAGACCACGTCCCTGACGAGCATCACGCGTGCTGATTCCGATGGGGCGGGTGAAGCCGTGGCGCCACCCCCCAAGACGACGCCGTTGGGTGGAGTGGCCCCAGCTTCGGCCCATGCGCGTGTTGGCGTCTTTGGCATGCACACTGACCCGAAGGCCTCGCTCTGCGTGCTCGCCAAGACATCGGGTCTCCCCATCCCGTGGAAAAACTACTCCAAGTACCCGCACGAAAGCATCACCTTTAACGCCGTGAACCAGACGCTCAACGAGCGTGTCGTAAAGGATCTCGCGACGAACGACCATCGGGAGTTTCTCATGGTAGCCCTCGCCACAGACAGGTTCTACGCGCTCGCGACCAATCTGGGCTGCGTTGGCGAGAGCGAGAGCTTGGCGCAAACAACCGAGGCCAACGTCGCCGCGGCACTGGCCTCCGCGCCGACTACCGGGGAGCCTGCAGCCCCGACCGCGCAGGCTGAGCTAGGCCGTGTGCGACTCGCGGTGGACCGGCTCGGTAACTCAGTCCTGCCAATTGGGCCGGAGGAACGACCACCGTGCCGGAAGCCATATACTGACGAATTCGCCAAGGAGGATTGCCACCCAATCTTCGTTGCGAGCGAACAGCCGCTGTATTACTTCATGCACACGCCCAAGACAGCCGGAACGACGGTCTCAAAAATGCTGATGCGGATGCCGGGGAAGTGGCTCGTGCCTGGCTCGCAGCCGAGCGAGGATTTCAACTTCACGGAGTTCATGCAGCACGCGGCCGACGTCGCGCAGCGCGACCACGCAGTCGTTGCCTTTTCTCATCTCCCGCCGCACCTCTGGATTTGGAAAGCTCGGGGCCTGGAGCGGTTTGGTGGCTCGCCCAAGCAGGATGCCATCATGTACGCGCTGACGCGCCGCCCCGTAATCGTGATCGGTTTGCTGCGGGACACGCTGACCCAGCGCCTTTCGTACTTTGACGACTTCGTCAGGCCGCGCTACTTGCGCCAGCATTACCACCCTACCATCACGCCCCATGCAGACATGCTCTCCTGGGCGAAGGCGCCAAGTCAAACCTTCGACGGTGTGTGGGGCGGCGACTACCCTGAGGCCCTGCAGTTCCGGCCCTTTTTCAGCTTGCTGTTCAACTCCGGCAACAACAGCGCTTGGAAGGCCGCCGATATGAACGAGGCGTACGAGCAAATGCACGTCATGGTCTCGGGGACGGGTGGGAGCCTGGGCTTCGTCGGTCTGCACTCCAACGTGGCAGCCTCAATGTGCGTTCTTGCTCGCACCACGCGGCTGCCCATCCCTTGGAACGAGATCACCGACGAGGAGAGCCGCACGATCGTCAAGGAGCGCCTTGTCCAGGACCGGCCTGAGGAGATGCTGAAGTCCTTCAACGACACGACGGCTGCCGCCATCCTTTCCCGTGACGCGCGCGAGGTCCTATTCATCGCACTGACGAAGGCGCGCTTCCAGGAGCTGGCGTCGAGCGTCGGCTGTATCCCTGCCGGGACCGCGGGCACCGCTGCAGCGTTGAGCGTCAGCAAGCTGCGCGCGCCCAAGCCGTCTGCCGCGTTCGCCTTGCCATCGCCCGGGCTCGCCGTCGCGCCTTTGCCCGTGTCGCAGCTCGCGGCCGACGCCCCAGCGCGTTTCATGATCGTGTCGATGGCCCACTCTGGCGGCACCTTTCTGGAGTCGCTTCTCAACCAGCACCCGGAGGTCACTTCCTGGGCCGAGATCGTCCGCGTGCACGCGGGCGAGGGCGTCGCGGGCAGCGTCACCAAGGCTTGGAAGGTTCTCGAGCAGTTTGCAGCCATGCCCGCCGGCGGCACGCAAGACGCCTCTGATGTCGCGAAGGCCAAGGCCAAGCGGCTCCAGGGCTTCAGATGGCTCAACGGCCACGGTGGTCTCGATTTGCGCTGGTATCCCCCGCGCAACACCACGGAGAGATTCGGGCCATGGGTACGCGAACACAACGTGAAGCTCATCTTCCTCGAACGGAAGTCGTCCATTGATATGCAAATCGCGAACTACAGGCACGATCGGTCACTTGCGCGGCACCAGGTTGACCTCCACACGAGCGAGTTGTCGCTTAACGATCGCATGAACGTGGATGTGCCTCACTTGATGCAGGGTCTCAACGATATCGATCGCGTGTGGAAGGAGTACGCGCGGTGGGCGACCGAGAACCTGGAGCCTGCAAACCTGCTACACCTCACGTACGACCAGCTTCGAGACACCCCGCAGGAGGCCGTCAACCGAGTCTTTGACCACTTGGGCGTGCCACACGTTGGCGTCGACCTGTCTGCCGCAACGGGCAAGATGGGTGTAGCGTGCACGCGCGACGGCCTGACCAACCCCGACGCCGTGGCGTTTGCGCTCGTTGGAACCAAATGGGAGGGAGAGGTAGGCGATTGCATGCCGTCTCCGCCGCAGCCGCCCTCTTCGCCACCGCCGCCGCCCTGGCAACCTCCCTCGGTGGACGAGGTGTCGTGGCTGCTTACGGCGACGGGCACCAACACCTCGCCCAACCCAAGGCCGCAAGCTGAGACGACAGACCAGGTGCTCGAGGTCTTCGCGCGTGCTAAGGACGAGCGCAGAAAGGACATGAGCGGGGCGCTGGCCGAGCTGGCGGAGGCGCGGGCCCAGTTTGCGCAGGCCGAGGAGCACCTGGCGCAGGCGCGCGTGGGTGAGCAGATTCTCAAGCAGGAACAGGTGGAGGCGTTTGGGAGCCTTGCTCGTAACGAGGGGTCGTGAGCACTTGGGTGTGGTGTAGAGAAAAAGCTGCCGGGAGCTATTCAGAATATAATATCAATTGCCCAACTTCTATGGCGTGGCGGCTGGCGCACGCAGGGTTCGTGATTTTACAGTAAAACCAGGGCCAGCCGTTTTACATTTTACTTTACAGTACACCGTAACCATTGGTGTAAAATGGGGAATGAAAAATCGTTACACCCCGCCGGAAGTCTGCCCGAGCGCTTCACTCTACACATACATTGTTCAGATCAAGCCTGGCTCCGAGTACAGGAGCTCCAGAGGAGCTCACGTATGAGCCTCAGACGTGTTGCATGCCGCGGTGGAGCCACCACCACTCTAAGGGGTACAA
>Ga0209302_10002811_pt1 | contig 10159 bp, 10 predicted proteins | sample ArcOceMetagenome_2_FD_187445 | JGI IMG/M metagenome (GOLD analysis project Ga0209302, IMG submission 187445) | Marine eukaryotic phytoplankton communities from Arctic Ocean - Arctic Ocean ARC135M Metagenome (SPAdes) (version 2) | ecosystem: Environmental > Aquatic > Marine > Oceanic | place... | reverse complement strand
CCCCGAATGACTGGAAGCTTACTACACTTAGAAGGGTAACGCTTTACAGTGTACTGTACCGTTACAGTAAATCGGTACAGCGTACTGTTACATACACTGTAAATCGATCGCCTCCATCCCGAACCCACCACGCATGCAGCCACTGTCACGCCGAGCGAAGATAGATAAGATTGTTGTACCTCTACCTCTCTACCTCTACCTCTGTGTGCTTCGAGTAGATCGAGGATGCAGAGATGGGAAGGCAACCCGCGGATCGCAGCGCTGCCCCGAGTCGTCACGGCCATCGTGCTCGACGCGTCGGCACCGCGTCGTCAGCATGGACACCGCCATGGACATGTACTACACGCTGCGCGACATGCGCAAGCGGCAGCTGGCGCACCAGGTGCTCAACCTGGCGATGATCGTGTGCTCTGCCCTCATGATCTGGAAGAGCCTCATGGTCATCACCGAGAGCGATAGTCCTGTGGTCGTGGTGCTCAGGTGCTCCAACTGCCCAATGCCAGCCACCCCGAGCGCCAGATCTTTGGCGCTGAGACGCACGCTGCCCACTCTGACCCGCGCCGCGCATGCTCGCTCACAGTGGGAGCATGGAGCCGGCCTTCTACCGAGGCGACATCTTATTCTTGCACATGGGCTTCACACCCTTCCGTGCCGGCGACATCGTGGTCTTCAAGGTGGCCGATCGTGAGATTCCGATCGTGCACCGCATCATCAAGGTGTGGCCCATGCACGGGGGCGTGTGCACCGGCTGCAGCCCCAGGCAGCCCGAGCCTTGGGCGCCACACCGTCCGCACCCGCCCGCCCCGCGCCGCGTCAGGTGCACGAGAAGGAGAGCGGCGCGGTGGACATATTGACCAAGGGCGACAATAACCAGGTGGACGACCGAGGCCTGTATGCCGGTGAGCTGCGCGCGCGTGCCTAACCTGGAGCCTGCCTCGGCCCACCACCACCCGCCCCGCGTGCCCTCGCAGCGAGCCAGAGCTATATCAACAAGGAGCATATCATCGGCCGCGCGAAGGGGTACCTGCCGTACATTGGCATGGTGACGATCATCATGAACGACTACCCCATTGTAAAATACATCCTGGTCGGGCTGATGGGGCTCTTTGTGCTCACCACCAAAGAGTGAGTGGCGTGCCGGCTCGCAGCCCGCAGCTGCTGCACCCGCTGGCGCCAGCCCTCGCCTGCCCGTGCCGCACGTCCCGCGACCCCTTGGTGGGCGGCCGCCCTTCCTGCGTCGTGTACCGCGTGCGATGTGCACAGCCCGCTGCCGGGGTACGGGTATCGTGCAGGTGCACTCAGCACTGGTGGAGCGAGGAGGTAGGAGCGCCGCGCGCCGCGGGCTGGTGTACTTTATATCTGATCACTAATGCGGGACGAAAATCCCACCCTCCGCACCATTTAAAAATCCCAGATGCTTTGCGCGTCTATCTCACTCTTGCTTGCGACATGTGTGCGGGGCCGCCGGGCCGCCCCGGGGGGACGCGCCGCCCCGACCGCGGCGCTTGGTTGTGGGCTAGGCGCTAGCGCTAGGTCGCGTGCGTGTACGCAGTACGGGCTACGGCTTTACCGTGTTCTTTTTCGACCCCCCGAACAGTGTGTACTGTCTAAACTGGAATGTGCGTGGAAACTGAACCAGCGGGACCCCAGGTGTGTTGTGTGGATCGTGGCGCGCGATGCTCGTTTAGCTCGAGCCCTTACTCGGTTACTCGATCGAGGGCCTGGCTGGGGTCTACGGTACCGTGGACATGGTGGCCGCGGGGTGCTGTGCTGGGGTGCGTGCAGCGTCGTGGTGCATCATGTGGTGCATGGCCGCTGCGCCGGGCGGCGCACCGGGCACCGGCCCGGCGCCCGCATCCGGCGCGCGCGGCGGCGGCGCGCGTATGTGTGTGTGCGGTCAATTGTGTATGAGGTGTGGCGTGTGCGCGCGCGGCGCGGAAGAAAAAAAACACGCGCCGGGGACGACTCGACGCGAACTGTTAAATCAGACGCACAACAGCCAATGAAGACAGTGTGGCGACTACCCAAGCATGCGCCATGCGACTACCTACCGTTCACACCACGCTAGCTTACTTTTACGTGAGCCTAGGAGTAAGATTGTGGACCGACGCGACTCGACTGCCTCAACTCGTGAGCTCAGATGTCTCGGCGCTCACCGTCCCGAGAAGAGTCCGCGCAAGACGGCGGCTCGGCGGGCTGCGCCGACATCCACGTGGGATGTGATTCAGCTCACGAGAGCCCGGCCTTGAACTCGTCCAGCGTGATCTCGCCTAGATCAAGGCCGTCCGAGCTCGCGCCGAGCTTTTCGAGCACGTCAAACTGGGCGGCGCCGCCCGCATTGGCCAGCATTTTCTGCACGGTCGCGTCGGCAGCGAGACTAGCCTTGAGCTCCGCCCGAGGGATCTTGCCCTTCTCGGCGGTGTCGAGCATCCGGAAGACCGCCAGCAGCCTGTCAGTCGCGGCGGCCCGGGGCGGCTTGAGGCTGGCCAGGAAAGCCGCGCGCGAGATCGGACCGTCGGCCCGCAGCTTCTCGACGCTCGCGTCGAGCAGCTCCTGCAGGCCGGAGAAGGCGTCGGGCCCGCCGGCCGCCGCGACGAGCGTGGAGGTGCCGACGTCCGCGCCCATGAGACTCTGCAGCTTGGCGGTTAGCTTCTCTCGCGAGACCGCGCCCGTCTCCTGCGGGTCGAGGTTGCGCCACTCCTGCTCGAGACCGTCGAGGGCGCTGTCGCGCGCCGCGACGTAAGAGTCGAGCCCGGCCTTGAACTCGGTGCACGTGATGTTGGCCGTCGGCCCGCCCTCGCCCAGCTGCTTGAGCGCGTACAGTGCCCACGCGCCCGACCTGCCGAGGAGCGCCAGCATCTCCGCGTCGGCCCGCATCCTCTCCCGCAGCGCCTTGCGCGGCACCGCGGCACCGGCACCCTCGCTGTCAAACCCCTTGAAGAGCTCGTCGACCCTGGCAGCCGTCTTCTCGGCAAGCACCTCGCGTGCACGCGGCTTCGCAATGGCCAGCACTGCTCGCATGTCCGCCTCGACCTGCTCGTCGGTCATCTGCGCGGTGCGAGGGTCTCGGCTTCCTAAGTGGCGTGTGCATGGCGTATGTGGCTGCCCAGTGCGTTCGAAAGGTGCGTGGTCTGTGCATGGTGCGGGTCTGGATTCTCTTTCACCTTGTCGCTGAGCTGTCCCATGATTTTGAGCCACTCCTCCATAGTGATCACGCCTTCGCTCTTGTCGTGTTGGTCGAGGGAGCCGAAGAACATCCGCATGGTCGCAGACTTCACCCCCTTCTTGTACGCGGAAAAGTCGACCTTGCCACTGCGCAACAGTGGCGACAGCGCCTGGGTCAAAACCCTGGCATCATCGTCTTGTGGGCCACAGGGCGACCACGGGGCGAATGCGTGCGGTGTCAGGGCCAGCATTGCGCGTGCCTGCCGGTCACGTCGAGCTCCGAGAAGATCGCGGAGAGCAGCGGCGTCCGCCCCGACGCCAGCTTCTTGAAGGCCTTGATTATCGTCGGCAGCGCAGATTTGGCATCGTCGGCCTCACCAAACGTGAGCGCCACGTCTGCCATGTACCAACCAAACTCCTTCAGGCTGACTTGCCCATCGACGCCTTGCATACTGCTCGCGCCGTGCTTATTGTACCAGTTGAAAAACTCGTTCTCCTTGAAGACCGAGCCCGTGTACTGCGACACGACCGTCATGAGCTCGCTGGCTTGCAAGTTACCATCGTTGTTGACATCCATGAGCTTATAGAGCTCCTTCAGGGCCTCCAGTTGCGAGGCCACTATCGGGTCATAACGCTCGGCATCTTTCTGACTTTGCAAAGCGGACGCCGACGCCACTGGGGCAGGCTCTGGTGAACCCAGGGCGGCGGCCTGGATGATCTCCGCTGCGGCATCCAAATCCTCCTCACTCGCTGTTGGCTTGGCCGGCGTTGTCGTGGCTGCATCTGATGGCTTACCTCCCATGGCGACAGACCCTGGGTCAGGCTTAGCAGCGGCAGCATCGGCTGCGGCCTTCGAGCCAGCGCAACCCATTCACCGCGATCGAGGCGAAGTGCCAAAGGTCGTTTTTTTCCATTGGTCAATTTGGGAATTTGGCTGCACAAGTGGAGAAAATTAGGTAACGCGCGAAGTGGCGGCTCGAGTCGATTGCCCAGCTTTATTCGCAGCCTATCTGCGGTCGGCCGATGCCCCCCGCTCAGCCAGATATTTTGGCGGGCTCCGCTTCGGCAGAGCCGCGGCTCACTCACCCACTCATTCGCATCTATCTATCTATCTATCTGCGCGTCTGCGTGCGGCGGCGGAGCGAGCGACCGCGGCTGACGCTGATCGATCGGTCGGTCGGGGCGTAGCCCCACTGTAAATCGGGCGGAGCTGGGGTTTAAGGGTCGTAACGGCTGTGCCGGATTTGTTCACCTCTCTCACTGTGCACCACGGGTGCAAAACGGGCCAGACTCCGCCTTTGTGCATGCAGTATTCCTAGGCGGAGTACGGCGGCACCGCGCTCCAGGCGCGCCGTCGCCGTCGCCAGGGCCCGTCGCCGCTGCGGCAGGGGTGTGCATGGCCCTTGCCGCGCCACTCACGCTACTCCTATTGCTCTGCTCCTCGGTACACCCCGTGCAGAGCAGTCGCAAACACCCCACCAAGAGCAGTCGCAAGAGCAGAGCGCTTCGGCAGAAGCTGCGCTCAGGCAACAACTTGGGCGCGTGGACCGAGGCCACGGCGCCACTGCACTCGACCGTGTGCGGCGACCACACATGTCGGCCAGGCGAGGGCAATCTGAAGGGCTATAAACACTGGAGCCAGCCTTATGAGTCAGCGCCGTTAGCTGGCTTGAGCAAGCGTGGTGCGCACGGCTGGTCCAAAGGCAGCGCCTTCCCATCCGACAAGTATACCGAGCTGGTGGCGGCGGCGCTGCGGGTCCAGCGGCACCGGCTGGTCGCGATGACCGTCGCCGATTTTGACTTCCGACTGCTCGCCGAGAACTGGTACCAGCACGCGCAGCGCGCCGACCTGCCTGCCATCGTGCACGCCCTCGACAGCGAGGCGTTTGTCTACCTCTCGGCGCGCGGCGTCGCGACGCATAACGGCACTGACAATCTGCTCGCGTGGTCTTTGACCAAGCTACAGCGCCACATCCAGCGTGCGCTCGCCGAGAAGCACATGGCGGCCGCCGCGCTGGTGGCTTCCGGCCTCGACGTGCTAATATTCGACAGCACGCATGTTCCCCTGCGCTCGCCGATCGCCTACTTCAGTGCGCCGCAGCTCGCCGCCGTCGACTTGCTCGCTCCGCGCGGCGAGTGCAATGCGCAGAAGCAGCACGCCGGCTGCAGCTTTGCGTGGAATTTCCTCTTTCTGCGCGGCAGCGCCCCCGCGCCGCGCCGCGACCGCATCGTGCGCTACATGCAGGCGGCCGTCGACACGGGCATGGTTGACTTTTACCTGCGCTGGTGGAGCGGCCACCACTGCATCTACATGGGATACGATAAGTTGTTCCGCAGCCAGCGCTTCGCCTTCGAGCGCGTCGGCGAGCCGGACGGCCCGCCCCCCTCAGCGCAGCTCGCAGCGGACCGCCCGAACACGACGGCGATTCTCGCCCTCAAGGGTGCGACGTGGTGTGGAAACGACGGTGCGTGCCTACGCCTCGGCCTGCTGCCCGCCAACCTCTTCCCTCCGCCCAACGGCTACCCTGCCGTGCGTGGTGTGGCGCTGGCCGGCCGGACGATCCGACCAAACAAGGATCCCACGCGCTCGCACCGGCTGCGGCTGGACCGATATGACGAAGTCGACTTTGACACGCTCAGGGAGGCGATGTTTGCGAACGGGCTCTTGAAATTTCACAAGGCACTCCTTGTGCAGCTCCCGATCGATCGATTGGGCTCTTGAAATTACACGGGACGTGCGGAGAGGCCCAAGTATAGTAAAATATCAAAACAATCAAGAGACGAGGGGCGCAAGGGCGAGGGCGTACCGGGTACTTCAGCCGAGACATGAGACCCGAGACACGAGGCATGAAAGTACCGGTAAAACAAAGGTGTGCTTGTATATAGATGTTACATATTATTATATCTCGTAATTCCGCGCACGATCTCGAAACTCACCGCCTTTTTGTTTTTTTTCTCTCACGCAACTATCAACACTTGCTACACAAGAAAACCGTATACGCACCGCCCCGCAGAGCTGACAGGCCCTACACCGTGCTTTCCGTCACCGCCACTCCATCCGTTTCATTGGTTGCTTACATGTTTATCCGGTCCAAGTTCCGGTCATGGTTCTGGTCCGAGTTGGCTGCGGCCGCTCGCGCTCCTTCATGGGATTGGCTCGCACCCGTGGCTGCGTGTGAGCTGGGAGGGCAGGGCGGCAGCGGTAGTAGACGTTTTCTGCCTCGCGTAACAACTCAGAGCAGCCGCATCGCGAGAGAGCAGCCGTCGCGGCCAGTGCCTGAGCTGCCGCGCAGTGCTTGTGCTCATACACGAGCAGGGCTGGCCGCATCGAGCACAAATCGATTGATGCGACGATGGCACAGTCTAGCCCCTCGGTATCGATCATGAGCATCGCCGGCGGCGGCATCTCGTCGTGATTGGCCAGCTCGGCGGCGAGCGTGTCGCACCGCACGGCTGTGCTCACCAAATGCCACGATTTTGACTGCAGGACCGGGGCCTCGTGCACAAGCTGGGCAAGGCCCTTGTCGGCCGTAGCGCGTGAAAAGCTCGACATTTGCGATGCAATCGTGGGAAGCCGCTCACCTGCCAGCGTGTAGAAGGGAAGCTCCGAGCCACCTTTATTGGCGTTCGGGCACACGCCCACATTCCTGACGACCATTCGCGCCGCAGGCACCCTCGACATCAGTGAGCCGCGGCGCGCTGTGAGGTCGGCTGCGAGCAGCGGGTTGGCCTCGACGAGGAGCACACGGGCCCACGCGCGATTTAGAGCCGGCGCGCCCCATGGGTCTGTAGCGTCTTGGCCAAAACGGTGGGCACCAACTATGACGAGGGAAGAGTTGGAAGCCATGGACTCACTGAGCAGCGTCGTGAGAAGCTCGCGCTTCGCACGGTTGAGCCGCGTTCGGTCTGCTGCGTGACAGGGCTGCGTGACCAGCAGCGTGTACAGCAACCAGACCCACGCGCGTGGCTGCATGCAGCACGACACGCTCGGTGGCGCGTCGAGACTTCCCAATACGGCGCGGGCACTCGAGCCTCATGCATCACATGCATGTGCATGTGCATGCATCTCCATGTCCATGTGCACGCATCACATGCACATGCACATACATGAACATGTAACATGTGCATGTGCATGCGCATGCACATGTGCATGTCCATGTCCATGTCCATGTCCATGTTCATGTCCATGTGGCCAGCTTGCACAGTTGTGCATGTATTTTATTTGGCAGGCGTTGAGTTGGGACACTTGCCCGCCCTCGCGTCCAGGTGGCGCCTGGCCCTCGGAGGATTTGCGAGGTCGGAGCGCCGCCGCCGAGCGCGTTAAACTCGCCGCCGCCGCCTCTGGGAGCCATGCGCATGCCTCTTCTCCCGGCTACTGCATGCACTGCTCTCGCGCTGGGGAGCAGTCTCTGCATACCGCCGCCCAGCCAGCTGTCACGACCCACGATCTGGCGGGCCCGATGCAGCCAGCCCACTCGGTTACTGACGCCCACGATGTGCGTAACCACGCCGGAGGTGCCAACCACCGCGGTGGGCGTAGACGGTGGCGACCTGTGGAGTGGCCAGCGCATCAGCTCGGAGGAGCTGCGCTCGCTCGTTGACCTGGCATGCTCGACGACCATCACCAAGCCCATCGTGGCACAGTACTACCCCAGCCGGAAATGGCTCTGGCGCAAGTGGGAAGGCACGGTCCTGCGGCGCGTGCTGCCCAAGGAGGTTTTCTTCAACCTGTGCTTCGCCGCGGCAGTCTGCCTCTTCTTCCGCGCGCCCGGCCCGCACGCGGTCTGGCGGGCCGGGATGGTCGAGAGCCTCTCGGGCGTTGCGCGCGTGTGGACGATCAGCGGCTCGATGGTGAGCTTCACGCTCTCCTTCTTCCTCTCGCAGAGCTACACGATGTGGCGCTCCGTCTACTCGATCACGCGCCGCGTGCAGGGTCGGCTCAACGACGTGGGTCTGCTATGTGCGACGTTTGCCGAGCGCAACGCGACCGGCGCGTACACGCCTGAGGCGGAGGATGCGCTGCGCACTGTCGCCCGCTACTGCCGCCTCTTCCACATGCTCTTCTACGCCTCGGTCAGCACGCGCTTCGCACCGCTCAAGACGCCGCAGGGCCTCTCGGCCCTCGTCAACAACGGAGCACTCACGGCGGAGGCACGCCAGACGCGACCCGACCCCAGCCCTGGCCCTAACCTTAGTCCTGGCCCTAAACCTAGCCCTAGCCCTGACCCCGAACCCTGACCCTATACCCGAAGCCTAACCCTGCACCCGAAGCCTAGCCCTATACCCGAAGCCTAACCCTGGTCCCAGCTCAACCAGCCCCCAAGCCTCACCCCCGCCAGGAGCGCGAGGTGCTGCTCGAGTCGAGCCTCGGCCACGAAGCGGTTATAGGCTGGCTCTCCGTCCTCGTCGACACCTCTGTGGCCGAAGGGCTGCTCGGCACCACGGTGGCACGGGCGCGCGTGACGAGCAGCAACCCCATTGCCGTGCAGGCACGTGCACGGCATGCATGCGTACGCCCATGCATCGCCCATGCACCCGCCTCTGCACCGCCTCTGCACAGCCTCTGCACAGCCTCTGCACCGCCTCTGCACAGCCTCTGCACCGCCGTGCAGATGAGCCTGCAGAACAAGCTTACCGAGCTGCGATCGACGTACGCCTCCATGCCCGACGAGCTGAGCGGCAGGTGACGCCCAGCTCGTCGGGCTGCTCTGCCCCCCTTCCTCCTCCCCCTCCTCCTCCCCCTCCCCCCTCCCCCCTCCTCCACTCACCACACCAACACGATCAGGATGCCGCTGGCCTACGTGCAGCTCGTGCAGATCCTGACTGATGGCCTCATCCTCACCACCCCCTTCGCGCTCATCCACTCGGTCGGGCCCTTCGGTGTCGTCATGGGCACGGCCGTCGTCACCCTCTTCCACTCGTCCCTCCGCTGGCTGGAAGTGGCCTCTAGGTGGCTGGCGGCGCAGCTCACTCACTACCTACCCTGGCCTCACGGGCCTGACTCGCCGGGCTCCTGGCTTGCGCTACGCACTAAGGAGGAGCCGCTCTAGAGCCGCCCAGCCACTCAGGGCCCAAGAGGAGGCCGCGGTGCCGCCATGAGGCCCCGGTCAGGCTACCGATCCCGCGGCTTTCACCGTTCAGGTCCATCGTGATGCTGGCCAAGCTCTTCCTCGACCCGCTCAACAACGAGGTCGAGAAGCGCGGCGGCGATCCGGGCATCGGCGGCATCGAGGTGGAGACGCTATTGCAGCAGACCAACCTGGGCTCGGACCGCTGGAGGAGGAGCGCCGGGTCCGTGCCCGAGGCCGCGTGGCGACGGCCGCTCCCTTCGCCAGAGCAGCCCGCCGCGGTGCCTGCGGAGGTTCCTGGACTTATCGAGCGGATCTTCCGCAGTGCCGTGGAGCCAGTCGCCGATCCGGACGAGGTCATCCTCGGCGGGGACGAGAGTGACACCTCAGGGATGAGCGACGACACCTCTGCCACGACAGGCTCTGGAGACACAGACAGCAGCAGCTCGTTCTAAAGCGGAGGAGAGAACGTTGCGGCCTCAGCGGTACACGGCTTTATCCGAAAGACGGAAGTACTACCCACATGATGTGCGTATTTCAAGATTAGACGCTCCAAAAGATGTACTACTAAAACAATAAAGTATATAAAATTGTGTGGCCAAAGCCACTGCCGGATCCGGAACGACCTTGCACTCCCACACCCAGACGCCAGAGATCTTTCCCTACACAGATCCTGCAGTCTATATACTATATTCCGTCCGCGTCGAGTTGTAGTTGTTGTCCCATTTATATGTCTCGTGTCGTTTCCTTTTTCTTACGACTTACCAACGCTGATTCTTCTTTTTTTTTAGATCTGTATAAACTTCGAATAGACATCAAACAACCTGGTTTTGTCCTTCCGCTGCTACGCAGCTTCGAGCCGGTCTACGTCTACCGATTGGCTGTACGACTATCCAGCAGGTCCCTAGAAACGAATCCTGTGCCGT
>Ga0209302_10002808_pt1 | contig 10162 bp, 10 predicted proteins | sample ArcOceMetagenome_2_FD_187445 | JGI IMG/M metagenome (GOLD analysis project Ga0209302, IMG submission 187445) | Marine eukaryotic phytoplankton communities from Arctic Ocean - Arctic Ocean ARC135M Metagenome (SPAdes) (version 2) | ecosystem: Environmental > Aquatic > Marine > Oceanic | place... | reverse complement strand
CAGGGGCAGGGGCAGGGGCTGGGGCTGGGGCAGGGGCAGGGGCAGGGGCAGGGGCAGGGGCTGGCCGCCCTCGATGCCCTTGCCGCCATGACGGAGGCAGAGGAGGCTGCAGAGCAGGCTGCAAAGGAGGCTGCAGAGAGGGCCGCGGCAATCTGCATCCAGAGGCACTTCCGAGGCCATGCGGTCATGTCTACGCTGGGTGCGATGCGCGACCTGGCTAGCCCTCAGAACCCTATCCCTGACCCTGACCCTGACCCGAACCCGAACCCGAACCCGAACCCGAACCCGAACCCGAACCCGAACCCGAACCCGAACCTGAACCCGAACCCGAACCTATAGGTGCGATGCGCGATCTGGCGACGACGCTCACCTCGGCGGCGCGAGGCCTCTTGGGTCGCAGGAAGTCTGGGCGGCTCAGGCCTGAGGCCGTGGTTGCGGCTGCGGCTGGGGCTGAGGCTGAGGCCGAGGCTGAGGCCGAGGCTGAGGCTGCGGCTGCGGCTGCGGCTGCGGCTGAGGCTGAGGCTGCGGCTGCGGCTGAGGCTGAGGCTGAGGCTGCGGCTGCGGCTGTGGCTGAGGCTGAGGCTGAGGCTGCTGCTGAGGCTGCGGCGGCGGAGGCGCAGGCGGAGGCGCAGGCGGAGGCGGCGGCGGAGGCGCAGGCGGAGGCGGCGGCGGAGGCGGAGGCGGAGGCGGCGGCGGAGGCGGAGGCGGAGGCGGCGGTGGAGGCGGCCTCGCAGAGGGCTCTCTTCGAGACGCTCCCCCTCTCCCCACCCTCCGGCCCCACGCCTCACCCTCCTCCGCGATGGTCATCGCCGCCCGTCTAACCCTACGCCTTAACCCTGACCCTATCCCTAACCCTAACCCTATCCCTAACCCTAACCCTAACCCTAACCCTAACCCTAACCCTAACCCTAGCCCTAACCCTCAGCAGGTCCTCGCCGCCCGCGGCCGACTCCCCCTGGCGCAACTGGATTGCGGCGAGGCCGGCGTGCTTCGCCAGGTCGCGATCTCCCGAGCCGGAGAGCACATCTCGCCGCCGATCTCATCAGCCATCTCAATCGCAGTCTCAATCTCTGCAGACGAGCTTCGCATGGCAGCACGATTGGGACATCCCCCCCCAGTCCGGCTTGACGCCCAAGGTAAGCTGGGGTATGCCGACACACTACACTCCTTCCGCAGCTACAGGTGGAGGATGTGCAGGGAGCCGAGGCGTAGGTGCAGGGAGAGGTGCAGGGAGAGGTGGAGGTGGAGGTGGAGGGCGAGGGGGAGGGGGAGGTGGAGGTGAAGGCGCCTTCGCCACGCCCTTGCTCGACGCGTTGCTCGGTGAGCTGTGGTCCGTGGCGGTGACCAAGCGAGATCGAACCCGAACCCGAACCCGAACCCGAACCCGAACCCTAACCCTAACCCTAACGCCAACCCCAACCCTAACGCCAACCCTAACGCCAACCCTAACCCCAACCCTAACCCCAACCCTAACCCCAACCAGGTGACCAAGCGGGACCGTGCCGTGCGGGCGGTGCGGGCCGCGCAGCGGGAGCTGCAGGATGAGGTTGACGAGGCGCAGCTGCAGAGCGGCATAGGCGGCGCTCAATTAGACTACCATCCTCCCGCCACGAGCGGCCGCACCGCCGCACGTGCGCACCCTGCCTCCCAAAGCCGACTACCTGCCTACTACCCCGCCGCCGCCTCCGCCGCCGCCGCCCCCAACGCCAACGCCGCCGCCGTCCGCAGAAGATCCGCCACCCCCGCCGCCATCCCCGCCGCCGCCGCCATCCCCGCCGCCGCCGCCGCTGCCGCCAGTGGACCATACGTCACCCCGCGCGCGGCGAAGCCTCCCGACTGGCACGAGCAATGGTGCGCCCCCGACTGGTCGGGCGAAGGCACACTCAAGGCGGCCTTGGGCTCTGGACCGCAGCTAGGCGAACAGCAACAGCACTGGTCTCCGCACGTGCGTGGCTCGTAATAAACGCGCGTGTCAATAATGTTATAGAGTTACTGTGCTAGTTCATAGCTGTGTTTATAGGCTGAAACGAAACAAAAGAACCAAAAACGTTCCTATAAACCTCTCCACTTTACAGCTCAGGACGTTCTACGGCTCTAAGCTCTACGTGATCCTACAAACCTACTGAATACAATCCCGCTCCACTACCCCTTAAATCCCGCCTCGCCTAGCTCCTAGGACTGTGCCACGCATGGGCGGACGGTCGCAACTCCCGGGCGAGGCCCGTCGCCGTGTCGGAGATGTGTTTACTGTTTTACCCACTCCGCCAAATGTATTACTACTACTTTACGGCTTTACATTAGGTTCGAACTTTGGTCCTACTCCTAAAGCCGTAACTCAACGCATACCAGGGCTGAGCCCATGATGGCATACGGGTAGTGTGACACTACTTAAAGGTCCAGGCTCCAGACCCCATGATCGCATCTGCGGGGCTTTGATTCCAGGGTGGAAAGTAGACGCTGCATCTCTGGAATTAGATGAGTTTGACCTGACGATAAAACACATCACCTACCTATTGAATTCACACAGTGCATCTTCAAAACCTCCATCTAACACTCAAAACAACTGAACATTCAGGCTCGACGGAGTATCGATCCCGTGGTCGAAAGTGTGAGGAATCGGGTCCTTCTACGCCATCCCTAGGGATCAAGTAACATGGCTTCAACTAATCAAATGCACCGAAATATATTGCCGCGTCGGAGATAGAGCAGGTTACGGGGGCGGTGCGGATGGTCGCGGGAGCGTGTGCGTGTGCGCTCAAACCCGGGCGTGGCAGCGCGTGTGCTGGCGGCATGCCCATCCGGCGCTCGACCATCCCATGGCGTCCTTCTTGATTGAAATACTGTTGAACATCCCCAAAAAGCTAAATGTAAATCGAGGGTGGAACCAAAAAGGAACGAGCGCTGCAACAAACAAGAGGGCGGGGTCGATTTATTTTTCTCCTCTGCTCGCCAAACTGCAGCGTTCGGTTGGGCCCGTCTAGTGGGACGTCATAGAGTCCAGAAACGATCCTAAAGCGTAAACATGTGCAAATCATGCACATGTGAAGTGCGAGGTTGCGATCGCAGGCTATGTAATTAATTATCCTTCGGGGATCCTCAGGAGATGAGCAACGCGCTAACTTCCCATACTCCGTCAAGCTTTTGTACGTTCACCGTGTGTCCTGGCGGTGGATGAAGGGGGAGGCATCGGGTCAAACTCGCTCTGGATGGCCGCACGCCAGATAGAGCGATGGTAGGCCCGAGGCAGGGCGGAAAGACAACCCGCGCCGCGACGTGCGCCGCCAAATTCGCTGTGGAGTTCATGGCGCCGTGCCTCCAGGTACTCTGACACGTTTCCACCCGCACTAAGCAGTTCCTCCCAGCTGCGGACGGCAAGCACAGGCAGCCCGCGCCAAAGAGCGCGTTGCGGTGCATGGTCGAGGACCACAGGGATGCAGTTGAACATCAGGGCCTCCCAAACACGATGCGAGTCGGGTCCGCGCCCTGGTGGCGCGAGGCAGAAGGTAGACTGCGCGAGGGTCCTATAGTAGGCGCCCTTTGGCAAGTGCGTCGATGCGTGCACCATACCGCCGCGGCGCAACACGCGACGCAGCTGCTCACGCGTGCCCCTGTGCCCCGCGACCATCGGGCTGGCGGTAGTCCAATCGGTGAATGACGTAAACAGTAGCTGCCGCTTGCGCGAGCCGATGCTTGAGCACGGTGGCCGCTGCTGAAAAAGCGCCGCATGCAGGGCGGCGCATTGCAGCGTGGTGTTTTCGCTGAAGAAGCGCCGCTTGAAGGAATACCACTTCGGCCCCAGCGGCAGCGGACGGAACTTGGGGTGCACCACGCCAGCAAAGGTGCCGTACCACCGAAGCAGCCGCGGGCTGGCGAGCAACTGCATGGATAGCCCGCTAGGCTGGTCGTCGTTGCTACTGGAGAGCAAGACAAAGGGCCGCGGCCAAGCAAGTAGCGTCGATTCGTGCTGCGGGATGAGCTCGGTGCTCACAGAGAGAACGTCACGCGCAGCTGCATCGCCGTTAACCGCCTCCAGACGCGAACGGCACGGCGCAAGGCCCCAACACACACGTTGCGTCGCCATGTCTGCCCAGCCGTCGTTGGAGATCCAGTCTGCTGCCAAGTGGCACGCGGCTGTGCTGACAGTGAGCTGAGCGTTGGCCTCTTGTGCCCCAGCAGCCGCTGCAGTGCCGACCCATACCGTGGCGTCATCTTGCTGTGCCTGCATCGCTGCACCGAGCAGCAACGGCCGCGTGGCAGCGTAGAGGGCACCAGGCTCGCTGCCCGGTTCGGGGCAGGAGCAAGATGGGCGGTGTTCGGCCTCTCTGCGCAGAGGTGGTCGGCCTAGCGCAGCACGAAACCGACGGCGCGTGTCGTCGAGCTCGGGCGTGCAGACGAGCTTCTCCGGATCCGAATGCATCGTCAACTGGCAAGTGGCGCGCACCTTGAAGAAGTAGAGCGGCGTCACGCGCCGGTGCACGCCGTGATGCTCGAAGGCGCTGCGCAGTTGTCCCTCGTAGTCAACCCACGGCCGCCGGTAGCGCGGCGCATCCTCGAAGCGGTTGGTGATCAATGCCACGTCGCGAGGTTTCCCTGCATACCAGCCGTTCTGATAGCCGAACCAGTCGTTGGTGCCGCCGGTGAGCACGACAGAGCCGCCGGCCAACGCGACGCTCTGCACGTCAGCCAGCACGACGGGCTGCACCAGGTAAAGGTCGGGGCTGCTCACCACCACCAGGTCGTACCGGTGTCCGTGCTCTTGCAGGTACCACGCGACGCGGTTCTCCTCGTGCAGCTGCACCATCGCCCGTTGCGTAACTTGCTCGCGCCGGTAGAACCAGTGCGAGAAGGTGCACGCGTGTGCGCTTGCGTTGCACAGGCGCGCGACGGAGCCAAGCACATCAGCCTCTGGATGCGTGAGCAGCTCGTCGCAGCCGAGCAGCTCGCCCGCATGCCCGCACACGCGCACGCCGTCCATTTGCGCCGAGTCAAGGCCCGTGCACAGCACGTGCACCTTTTGCACAAACGGCGCCGAGCGCAGCGGTGCGACGAGCTGCTCGCGTAGGCTGGGTCCGCTCAGCAACACGCCGCGGTTGAGTGCGCCAAAGAAGGCCACCAGTACGCGCAGCTTCTTCCTTCTCGACTGTGGCCCGCCCTTGCGCACCAATGCAGGCGGTTTCCCGCCAGCAACCACGGCTGTGACTACAGCTGCCTGGGCGGCCCCGTCGCTCGCGTCCCAGGCGGCCGTCTCGACCGTGTAAAAGCTACCGACGTCGTGCCGAAGTCGCTGCGGACACCGTGCGAACCAGGAGCAGTCTCCGCGCTCGATGGAGAAGCTCACGAACCGACACTGGTGGCAGCTGCGGCACCGCGCGTGGCAGGCCGCCAGCGCCGAGAGGAGCACCGCTCCCGGTGCAGCGCTCTCTTTGATGTGGGCTTTTCGTGATGGGCACAGCCGCCACGACCCGCTCTCGCCCGCAGAGCAATTACCACCGCGTGTGGTGACGCCGCAGAGGCCCGGTCGGAGCAATCGCGATGTCGCCATGCGCGATGTACGACGTTGGTGGCCAGCCGGGCGTCGTCCTCGCAGGGTCGCGGTGTCGGCGCTCGATGCCAGGCAGGCAGCTCCGGTATGCGCGTAGCGCGCGGCTGTGGGGATAGATAGATACAAACCAAGTTGTGTGTTTGCTTGTGTTTGTGTGTGTTTGTGTGTGTAAGATAAGATAAGACTGATCTCTTATCTTGTGTGTGTACTCTCGAGTAGGTGCCTCGTATGTAGGCCGTCCCATTTGTGTGTGTGCCGTGTCGGCACCCCTCCGGCGCGTTACTATATGATACAATCAAACGATAGATGGATAAAGAGAGAGAGAAAGGAAGGACTACCCTGACTTACGCTTACACTGGTGGTAGTAGTAATAGTCCTGTAGACGGTAGCGCCGTTAGACGCTGCGTTAGTGGCGTCGTAGGTTAGTGGCACACGCGCTGAGCGCGTGTGAGCTGTGCTTATTAGTTTTTTTGTGTCTAAGTTTTCGTCTTTTTCTTTCTTTTCACTGCGAACGCCAGGGGAACGCGCCGACGCGCGCCGCGCAATGGCGAACGAGTCTCTAGGGGCGTTCTTGGCGACAAGTGGACCGCCTAGCGCCCGAGTTCGAGCCGGGCACTGCGGAGAGACGGCATCCAATGGTCGAGACCTCGGGTGCCTTCACGACAATCGCGGCTCACTTGGGCTGACCCGTCAGGAGGCGACGACTTGGGCCGTTGCCTCCGCTGCTTGCGCTCAGAAGTGTGCCAGCTGCACGCGCTGTCGTTATTACAGCTTCTCCCTGAAACATCTGGACTGCAGCTGGTACACCACCTGCGAAAGCCTGAATAATATACAGGAGGGACACCGCTCCGCCGAGTCCAACAAAAAGCAGCCTCTCGGGACCTTACCACCGTCTGGCCTGCGCAGCGTTGGCTCGTGCGATGACTACACGATTGCCTCACAGTTCAACGCAGCCCTCATCAATGCCACTACATTCCTGGCACCCGTCACTTTTGAGTCGCTCTTAGGTACACTTGCCTCAGTTCGCCTGCCACGCTTCGCTGTGAACATCGGTGCGAACGACGGCGCAACACACGACCCAGTTTATCCACTCTTCTTGGCCGGCTACAAGGGTGTCGCAATTGAAGGTGACCCGCGCTGGAACGACTCGCTGGTGCGCACGTTCGCTCCGCTTGCGGGCAAGGTGGTGCACGCAATCGCCTTGGTATCGCCGCAAAATGTAGCCGGCCTGCTGCGGGACCACAGGACGCCGAAAAAGCTTGCAGCTCTCAAGGTAGATATCGACTCTATCGATCTACCCGTGCTGGAGGCGATCTTGGAGGCAGGGTACAGGCCGATGGTAATCATGGTGGAAATAAACCCGGACGTGCCTCCACCGTGGCATTTTCATGTCACCTCCTCGCCGGGCTGGATCGACCGCAGTGGCTTCTACGGTGCGTCCCTGCAGGCCGCATTCTCGTTGCTTGACGCACGAGGATTCGCCCTTGTCAAACTCGAGAACGGACACGGAGCCGCTGAGCACAACGCATGGTTCGTGCACCGCTCGCATGTCGAGGCGACGGGCTTCCACCCCCTATCCCAAGACCAGATGCGGGCCCACTACTACAAGGTGTTCGCGCACCAGGCCAGTGGGCGGTGCCTGCATATGCGGCCCTGTCCAGCACGTACGATCTATGCTGCGGTTGCCGCCGCGGGGTTCCCCACACTGCGTCCGGAATGCTGGCCGAAGCTTCAGCCTATCCCGCTGACTGGGCAGACGGTGGACGGTATACGAGGTCAAGAGGACAGTGCGCAGCCTAAGACTAGGCCTGAGGGTGGCATCCTCGAGCAGAACGGTGGCTGGGAAGCAGACATGGTGGCCAGGGTCCACTCCAACCTTCAACTTATGGCTGCGCGCAGCTGCTACCAAGGGCAAATATGCACTTTCGAGTTTGGAGTTGCAAGTACGAATGGAAGAATAGCAAGCATTCACGCTGACGCGCGCGCGAGACGGGGTAGATAGTCTGAGGCCGTGTGCATTGCAAAGATCGAGCAACGCCCTCTCATCGTGCGCATCGGCCATGGGCCTCCCGCCATCCCCCACGAGCATCAGAGCATGGCCTGGCGAGTAGGTCAGGCTATTCCATATGGGTCACTAACTTGGGTACTTTGCAGGTGCGGTCTTTCGTTGGAGAGTGGGTGACCGGTGACGGCCGAGTGGGCCGCCGTGACCCCTAGAGTCTGAACAGCCCATGGGGTGATAACTACGTGAGGGTGTCCGCTCTGCGCGATCGCCCCTGTACGTACGTTATTATTTTAGGGGCTGGTGTCTGAACCCCGGCCACGCGCAAACGGAAAAGGGAAATGAACACGTTCCCACATATGCATGCGAACTTTCTTAAGCCTATAGTTCCTAAGCCCATGGCTCAGGATGGGTAAAGTATCCCCCGCGAGTGGAGTCCAACTCTGTCCTCTCACATGTGATGAGAACTTACCATACTCCATAGCAAAATACCACAATCACAAACTTTGTTTGGTGGCCGATACGCAGCTCGCAGGAAGGCTTTTAATATTGGCTTTTTTTTTGGAGCCGAAAACGAAGTTGCGGGACTTGACTAGGGTAGGGGTAGCTGCACCAATCGAATAGGGATACTACGCGTATAAATGTTTGCCCAAAACTCTCAGGGAGACCATGCGCGTCATTGAGCTGATGCAGCAGCGGCTGCTGCACCTCAACTGCGCGTAAACTGCGCGTAAACTGCGCGCCTATGCCAAGATGGCTGGCGTGATATGGGTTCGCGGGGTGCATGGCCCGACCGATGGCCCGCGGAGCGTTTCACTTGGTGCAGCTGAATCTCCAACAGCAGGCCTCCATGCTTTGTTGTCTTATACGCGCCTCCAGTTCATTGGCAGACGGTGGACGGTATACAGGTCAAGAGGACTCACAGTGCGCCTGCACATAAAAAATATACGCGCGCCTGCCGTGCACGTGTAGGCGCGTATGTTATGCCAGATACGGGTTGATACGCACCAGCACATGTGCATGCACGCAATTGCACATGCACATGCACATGTACATGCGCATGCACATGTGCATGTGCATGTAGCTGCGTATGAGCGCTGATTTCGGTCTTATACGTGCGGACACGTGCAGGCGCGTATATTACGTAAGATACGCGCTGACACGTGCAGGCGCGTATACGACAGCTTTAGGATACGCGCCATCACGTGTGGGAGCGTTCTTCGCAAATAAATAAATATACGCGGGCACACGTGACGGCGTGTATATGTATTAACGCGCCGGAGGGGTGCCGCGCACGGCACACACACAAATGGGACGGCCTACATACGAGGCAACTACTCGAGAGTACACACACAAACACGTCCCGTACTTTCCATGGTTTACCAAAAAGTCTGCCGGGGACAGGAGTAAACGAACGACGGACACGTAAGCGGACAGGGGTTATTCACGGAACAGAAATTAAGTTCTCGGGAGACTGTGGGTCGTGAGAGCACCGACGGACCTCAACCCGTTGTGTAGTACATGGTGTAGCCCTCCCACACATATAACACGCGAGATGACCTTTCGGTCGTCCGCGGCTTAGGCCACGCGTTGCTCTAGAGTCACTTCTGCCTGTCTGTCTGTCTGTCGACGGGGTATGTATGGGTAACAAAAAGGGAGGGAGGAAGGGCGGCGCGCGTGGTCTGGGGGGGGCTAGAGAGTTTAGGGCATAGCTTGGCGGGAGCTTGGGTGCGTGTACGGGCGGCGTTTGGTGACGGGTAGGTGTCTGTGTGTCAGTCCGCGAGACGACATGTCGGTCGTCCGCGGCTCTATCTATCTATATATCTATCTATCTATCTGCGCCGCGCGATTCCTTATCGGTTCGCGTATGTTTCCTATCTATCTATCTATCGATCGAACATCTTCAATGAGAAGTTGCAGACAGACCTGGAGACGGGCCTGTTGGCCTTGGCCTGCACCATCTCCTACATCTTCAAGGAGCTCGAGAAGTTTGAGATCGGCATAAGAATTCGGCCGCAAGCACACCGTGTGCTGACGGTCGCCTGCTCGGAGTGCATATACAAGGAGCTCAACGGCAAGGTCTTCGACTTCCAGGACAAGGTGTGGGCTACAACAACGACGAGCTCCCGATGATCACCTTCAAGGGCACCTCGCTCATCTCAAGGAGTGGATCGCCGAGGTGGGCGGCACCGAGGAGCTCTCGGCGTGACCTTTCGTTCGGCGTCAACATCGGCTAAACATCGGCCCGATCCCGCGCGCGCCGACGGACAACACCATCGACACAACGCCACGACATTAAGGGCTGGCGACTTTGGCCTCGTACCACGCCCTTAGGCCCGATTGCATGGAAAATCTCCCCAGGCCTTTTTCGGATTTTACTTAGCGCGCGAAAAAACCGCCGCAGAGCGCTGCAGAGCGGCGCTGTGGAGCCAACGGGCGTTTGAGTCGGCCCGACCTCGAGCGGCGGATTCTCGGGGTCTCGCGCGGAACGGGAGCGCGCTCGAGCGCGCTCCCTCACACTTCGACCTGCCGTGGGCTCTATTGCCGGCGAATCGTTGGTCCGGTGATGGTCCGGATTGGGCTCGAGCGGAACGAGGCGCTGGAGGGTTAGTCTTTCC
>Ga0209302_10002807_pt1 | contig 10163 bp, 4 predicted proteins | sample ArcOceMetagenome_2_FD_187445 | JGI IMG/M metagenome (GOLD analysis project Ga0209302, IMG submission 187445) | Marine eukaryotic phytoplankton communities from Arctic Ocean - Arctic Ocean ARC135M Metagenome (SPAdes) (version 2) | ecosystem: Environmental > Aquatic > Marine > Oceanic | place... | reverse complement strand
CCGCCTCCGCCTTCGCCGCTGCGTCGGCCTCCGCCGCCGCCGCCGCCGCCGCCGCCGCCGCCGCTGCCGCCGCCGCTGCCGCCGCCTCCGCCGCTGCCTTCTCCCCGGCCTCCACATTCTGAACCGCCGCCGCCGCCTCCGCCACCACTGCCGCCGCAGCTGCAGCGGCCGCCAGCTCCTCCGCCGCAGCCTTCTCCTCTGCCTCGGCCTTCGCCTCTGCCTCGGTCGCCGCAGCAGCCTTCGCCTCTGCTGCAGCCTTCTCCTTGGCAGCCACAACCGCCATCGCCTCGTCCTCTTTGACGCGCGCCGCCTCCGCCTCCGCCTCCGCCGTCGCTGCCGTCGCCGCCGCCTTTTCCTCCGCCTCCTTTTGCGCCAACGCCTCGGCCGACTTCTGTTCCACCGCCTCCTTTTCCTCCGCCACCGTCTCTATCACCACCGCCGGCTCCTCCTTGGGCAAAGGCGCAGCAACCTCCTCCTTGGGCGAAGGCGCAGCAACCCCCACCTGCGCAGGCACACACGAGACGGGGCTGTGAGTCGCTGGGACGCTATTATTGGAGGTTCGACCGGGCGGCCCTGCACCGGCTTCACCGCGGCATTGGTGGCATCGACCCTGGTGTTGGCCTTGCCAGCCTTGGTGGTGCCACTGGGCTCATCGACGACCCCAGGCTTGCTGTTTTGGCACCCCATGCTATTCGTGTGCCTTGGTTGGTTATCTGCGAGGCAACACGACGTGTGACATTCCACCCCATAACACCCCCTTCGCTTGTGCTGGACTGAAAGCATCAGGCTCGCGCACCTTTTTCGAATTTCGATCGGAGATTCCTCGAGGAAAAGTAACGCCTGATGGCTGCAACAGTCAGTTTGGTGGGGGTTAAAGTCTCGCCAATGCGTGCAACTCGTGTTAAACAGGTGTGTGCATATGCAAACCGAACTCACTGCTGTGTGTGCACCACTTCCAGACCACTTCATCGCTGCGGTGACCTCAAGGCCAACCCCCCGTTCGCGTCATCAAAATCGTCCTGCATCTGCAGCTCGGTCCTACACATGCTCAGCTCGTCGCGCAACGTGGCCGTCTCCATGAGGCACTTGTCGCGCTCGAAGTCGAGCTCCGAGCGCAGCCGCGCCGCGCGCTCGACCACCACTTGCATCTGCTCCTGCTGCTCGAGCACCTCGAGCTCCCACCCCGCCGCGCGCCCCGCGAGCGCAGTCGCGCTGTCGCGCTGCTGCATGAGCGCCACCGTCGTGCGCTGCGCGCGCGCGCGCTCGGCCTCGGCCTCCGCCGCGCCGCGCCGCGCCGTGAAGGCCTGCGCGTCTGCGTCCTCCAGGAGCGCCTCCGCCTGCTGCTTACAGGCGTCGAAGCCAGCGGCGCGCCGCTCCATTTCATCGCGCGTGAGCGCACTGCGCGCGCGCTCCGCGACCAGCGCCCCGTGCAGCTTTGCCGACGCCGCCTCCGCCTCGGCGCGGCGCGCCTTCTGCGCGTCCGCCTCGGCGCGCGCGGCGGCGAGCGCGGCGGCGGCCGCCGCGCTGCGCTGCTCCACCTGCTGCTGGAGGCTCGCCTCGGCCGCGACGCGGCGCGCCTCTCGCTCCGCCGCGAGCGTGTGCGCCTCCGACAGCTTCTGCGCGTGCTCGCTCAGCGCGCGCGTCATCTCGCCCTCGCGCCGCCGCGCCACCTCCTGCTGCTCCTCAGAAGTGGCCTGCTGCTGCCGTAGCAGCTGGTCGCGCAGCGTCGCCGCCGCCACCGCGCCGCGCTGTTCCGCCTCCGCCTGCGCAGCGCGTGCCTCGAACGCCGCAGCCGCAGCCGCCTTCGCGTCGAGCTTCGCCCCCATCTCCTGCAGCCGCTCAGCCTGCGTGCACGCGGCGGCGGCGGCGGCGTCCGCTCGCGCCGACGCCTCGGCCGCCACGGCCGCCTCGTGATCTCTCGCCTCGGAGATCGTCGCCTCGCGTGCCCGCAGCGCCTGGAGCCGCTCCCTATGGTCGCACTCCGCCTGCCGCGCCGTCTCCTCGAGGCGGGCCACCTCGGCCTCGCCAAAGCTGAGCCGCGCCGCCGCCGCCGCCGCCGCCTCCATGGCACGCTTCTCGGTCGCCGTCAGCTTTGCGCCCACCGCCTTCGCTTCTTCCTGAGCGCTCTGCAGCTGCGCCGCCAAGCGCGCGCCGCTCTCGGCCGCCGCGCGCTCGCGCGCCGCCGTTGCCGCGGCCGCCTCCGCCGTCGTCGTCGCGGCCGCCTCCGCCGCCGCGCACTTTACAGCCAGCGCCTGCTCGCGCGCGCGCGCCGCCTCCGCCGCCTGGCGCGCCGCCGCCGCCTCCGCCTCCGCCGCGTTCCGCACGATCGTCGCCGCCGCCTCCGCCGCCTCGGCGCGCGCAACCACCTCTACCGCCCGCGCTGTTTCCTTCCTTGCCTTGTCTTCTGCCGCCGCGAGCCGCGCCTGCGCCGCCACCTGCGCCTCCCTCGCCTCCGTGCGCACGTCGCGCGTCTCCGCCGACCTCCGCGTGATCTCGCTCTGCGCCGCCTCCGCCTCCTGCGCCGCCAGCGCCGCGGCCTCGCGCCCACGCTCCGCCTCTGCCGCCGCCTTCGCCTCCGCCACGCGCAGCCGCGCCAGAACCTGCTCCACCGCCGCCGCCGCTGTCGCCTCCGCCGTCTCCGCCGCCTCCGCCGAGTCCTTGGCCTGCTTCGCCGCCGCCTCCGCTGAGGCGCGCGCCTCCCTGAGCGCGCTGTCACGCCGCGCCTCCTCGCGCCGCGCCGCCGCGCCCTCCTCGCGCGACTCGGCCAACCGCTTCTGCAGCTCGCCCACCTGGCGCGCCGACTCGCGCGCGCGCTCCTCCGCCACCTCCGCCTCCGTCGCCGCGCGCGCTTGCTGCTCGGAGAGTGCCTGCACCTTGGCCTGCGAGGCGCGCCGCTCGGCCCGCAGCTTCTCCCCCCCCTCGCTCCGCGCGCACTCCACACCGCGCTTTGCCTGCTCCAAGTCGAGGCTCAGCTGCTGCCGCTGCCGCTCCGCCTCCTGCAGCTGCGCGGCCAGCGCCGCCGCCTTCTGTGCCGCGCCCTGCTCCTGCTCTGCCGCCACCTGCAACCTCATTTGCATTGCTTTTGCCTTCTCCTCCGCCACACTCCTTTCCCTCAGAGCCTTCGCCTCCACCTCCGCGCGCTCCGCCGCCGCGCGCTCTGCCGCGCGCTCTGCCGCCGTCGTCGCTGCCGCGTGCCCCGCCTTCGCCGCAGCTACCGCGCGCTCTGCCGCCGCCCGCGCCTCTCGTGTCTGCGCCTCGTTTGCTCGCAGCTGTTCACTCTGCCTAGAGACTTCCAGATGGCCTGCTGCCACCTCCGCCTCGGCCGCCTCCGCACGGCGCGCCTCCGCCTCCGCCACTGCGCGCGCCTCCTCCGCCGCCGCCTCAGCTTCGCGCAACTTCTCCGCGCCTGCAATGCGCCGCGTTTGCTCACCTGCTGCCGCCGCCACCTTCTCGCGGTCGCGCTCCTTCTCCGCCACCGCCGCCTCCGCACGCGCCGCGCGCACCTCCAGCTCCAGCTCTTGTTGCCTCTCCTGCAGCTGCTCCGCTTCCCTCACCGCCCGCTCCGTGGCCGCTCGCTCACGTGCCAATGCCGCCGCCGCCTCACCTGCCGCCGTTTGTCGCTTCGCTGCCTCCGACGTGTTCGCCGCCGCAGTCGCCAGCTTCCATTGCAACGCTATGCCCTGTCGCTTCTCCGCCTCCGCCTCACCCTGTGCCTGCCGCCTTTCAGCCTCCTCCTCGGCCTGCCGCTGCGCCAGCGCCTGCTTCCGCTGCGCCGCTGCTTGCGCCGCCTCCGCCCGTAGGACGTTGGCCAGCGCAGCCTGCATTGCCTCCGCGCCAATCTTCGCCTCACGTTCGCGCTCTGCCGCCTGCTCCGCCTCCTCAGCCCGCTGTCTGTCCCTCTCTGCCTCCCTCTCCGCGTCCTGCTCCGCTCGCCTCTCCGCCTCAGAGCGCGCCTCGTCCGCCGCTCTCTTGATCACCTCGAGGAGCGGCAGCTCGTCGAGGTCACGCATCTCTTCGCGGCTTGCCTGCCTCGAGCGGCCTGTAGCGTCCGCCCTCATCAGCCCTTCGCGGACCGACGCGGTCAGCTGCTGTGCCTCGGCGCGTGCCTGCTCCATCTCGAGCCGCCGGCTCTCCGCCTCGCTCTGCGCCTCCCGCAGCTGCCGCAGTAGCTCGCTTAGCTCGCGCTGGGCCTCCGCGCACTCCGCTGCAGCGCCGTCGGCGCGCGCCTCCGCCTCTGCCGTGCGCGCCGTGATCAGTGCCTCACGCTTGCTGGCGCCCTCCACCCGCACCCGCTCCGCCTCCGCAGCGGCAAACTGCGCCACCGCCGTCGAGCGCAGCTCGATAGCCTGCGACTCGAGCTCCCCCACTCGCTGTGCCGCCGCCGTCGCCGCCGCCTCAGCCGCCTGCCGCGCCGCCTCCTTGGCCTCTAGCGCACCCGTCGCCTCGGCCACCGCTGCCGCCGCCTCCTGCCCATCGCGCACGACGCGCAGTCTCGCGTCCTGCAGCAGCAGCTCCTGAAGCCGCATGCCCTCGACCGCCGCGGCACGCTCCACATCGCGCTCCGCCTCGCTCGTCTGAAGCTTGGTGTGAAGCGCCATCGCCGCCTCCTTTGCCCGCTGCAGAAGCTCCTCGCCCTCCGCCACCCGCGCCTCCGCCCTCTGCAGCTTCTCCTTGTGTCGCTGCACCTCGCGCGCCGCGTCACGCGCGCCCTGTGCTGCCTCCTCCGCTTTGGCCTCGATCGCGAGCAGTGCGCCCGAGCCGCGTGCCTGGAGCAGTCGCGTGCCCTCCGCCGCGCCACGCAACGCCACCACCGCCTCGGCACGGTCCTTCTCCGCCACTGCCTGAAGTTCGGCGATTCTTGCGTGCAGCGCCTCCCCCTCGCATGCCCTGCGCGCCGCATCGCCCTGTGCCGACTCGAGCCGCTCGGTCACCACTCGCGCCTCATTCTCCGCCTGCTCTCTCGCCACGTCTGCCGCTGCCGCGCGCGCCTCCGCCGCGCGCGCCCGCTCCAACATCTCCGCCTCGCGTAGCTCCGCCGCCTTTTTCTCGCCGCTCCGCTCCACCGCTGCCAACTCCTCCACTCGCCGCGTCTCCGCCACAGCCCGCTCCGCCGCTGCCCGCTCCTCCGCTGCCCACGCCTGCGCCTCCTCCGCCAGCCCCTCCGCCTCCCAAAGGGCCTCCCTCACCGCCGCCAGCTCCGCCATGGCAGCTTCCGTCCCCTCCTGCAGCGCAATCTCGCTTGCCGCGGCCGCGGCCACCGCCCGCTGTGTCTCGTCCTCCCAACTGCGCCGCTCCCTAGCAAAGCCCGCCTCCGCCGCCTCCACCTCTCGGCGCCACTCGGTCTTCTCGGCCGCCTGCGCCCGCACCACCTTCTGCGCCGCCGCCCCCTCGACGCTCGACACTGCGAGCTGCGAGGTCAAGAAGATGACCTTCTCCGCCGCCCCCCTCTCCCTGCTGGTCGCTGCCTCCACGCGCCCCTCCGCCTCGCTCAGCGCGCGCAACGTCGCTGCCTCCCGCGCATGCGCTGCTTCCTCCACCGCCCGTCGCTCCGCTGCCGTCTGGGCAGCCGTCGCCTCCATCTGGGCTTCCGACGCCGCTGCCTGTGCCGTCGCTAGCGTCGTTTCCTCCTTGGCCGTCATCACCGCCGCGCGCAGCGATGAAGCCTCCGCCGCCGCGCGCACCTTCTCCGCCGCGCGCCAGTTGCCAACCCAAGACGCCACCGCCGCCGAAAGCTGGGGCCGCGCCAGCCGCGACACCGCCCTCGCAAGCGTCCGCCTCTGCCACACCTGCTTCTCCCAGTGCTCTTGCCACGCGCCGAAGCCCATTGCGAGGCCATGATGGGTGATCCGCCGCGTCGCGCCGAGCAGCAACCGCGTTTCCCACGCTTGCCTGCGAACATTCTTCAGCCACGCGCTGAAGCCACCTGCGAGCTCCAACCGAGCCATGCGGCGCACCGACTGCTGCACCAGGTGAGCGACGCGCTTCTCCTTCTCCGCCGCGAGCTGCTCTTTGAGCTGCTTCTCGTACATATCAGCAGCCTGATTGGCGATGCGCGTCGTTTCCTCCTTGGCCGTCATCACCGCCGCGCGCAGCGATGAAGCCTCCGCCGCCGCGCGCACCTTCTCCGCCGCGCGCCAGTTGCCAACCCAAGACGCCACCGCCGCCGAAAGCTGGGGCCGCGCCAGCCGCGACACCGCCCTCGCAAGCGTCCGCCTCTGCCACACCTGCTTCTCCCAGTGCTCTTGCCACGCGCCGAAGCCCATTGCGAGGCCATGATGGGTGATCCGCCGCGTCGCGCCGAGCAGCAACCGCGTTTCCCACGCTTGCCTGCGAACATTCTTCAGCCACGCGCTGAAGCCACCTGCGAGCTCCAACCGAGCCATGCGGCGCACCGACTGCTGCACCAGGTGAGCGACGCGCTTCTCCTTCTCCGCCGCGAGCTGCTCTTTGAGCTGCTTCTCGTGCACCGTCTTCTGCTGCTCCGCGCGTACCAGCGCCGCCTCCGCCTGTCTGCTCGCCAACTCCGCTGCTGCCGCGCGCACCTCCGCCGCGCGCGCTCGCTCCGCCTCCGCTTGTTCACGTAACGTCGCTGTGTTCACCTCGCCACGCAGCCTCAATGCTAACGCCGCCCCCTCAGCTGCCGCCCGCTCCGCCGCCATGTCAGACTGAACGTACGCTGTTGCCACGTCCGCCCGCTGCGCCTCTTGCAACTGCCCGACCCTCTCTCGGAGCGCAATCAGCCCCGCCTCCGCCGCCGTCGCCCGCCCCCGTTCGGCGCTGAGCTCCGCCGATGCCGCCTCCGCCCGCACCGCCTCCGCCCCAGCGCGCGCCTCCGCGACCCGAAGCTGCACGGCCGCCTGCTCCCGCCACGACTCCGCCGCGTCCGCTCGTTCCTTCTCAGCGCGCTCCCGCGCCGCCGCCGCCGCCGCCGCCGCCGCCGCCGCCGCCGCGCGGACTTCAGTCATGGACGCCACTGTGCTGAGCTTCTCGGCCGTCTCAAGCTTGAGCTACGCAGAACAGAGGTGAGATGTGAGAGGTGCGAGGTACGAGGTGAGAGGTGCGAGGTGAGAGGTGCGAGGTGCGGAGGTGAGGTGTGCGGAGGTGCGGAGGTGCGGAGGTGCAGAGGGTGCAGAGGGTGCAAAGGACCAGGGCAGAGAGGTGCAAACACCTGAGCCAGCTGCGTTTCCGCCACCTCGCACCGCGCCGCCAGCGCCACCTTCTCGGCCGCCTGCTGCGAGGCGGCCTGAGAGCTCGCTGCCGCCACAAGCCGCAGCGCCTGAGCCTGCTGCGCGTGTGCGTCCGCCTCCTGCGCCGCGCGCGCGTCAGCGATCGCCTGTTGCTCCGCACGCACACGCGCATTGCGGAGGGCACTTTGCGCCTCGAACTCCGCGACAATCTCGCGATGCGAGCTCAGCTCGCGCTCTTTCTCTCCGCATTCCTCTGCCACCGCACGAGCCGACCCGCACAGCCGCTTCAGCTCGGCCTGGAACGCCGCCTCGCGAGCGGCCCAGGAGCTGCGCGCTGTCTCGCCACGCCGCTGCTCTTCGAGCAGCGCCGCACGCAGCCTCGTAGCCTCGGCCACCGCTGTGCGCTCGGCGGCGGCCCGCCCTTGCTTCTCGATCTGTATCTTCGCGGCGCGGGCGCGCCCTTGCTTCTCCTCGGCCTCGGCGCTTTGGCGCAACACCTGAAAGGCGCGCTCGCTGCAAGACGTAGCTTGCTGCAGCTGCGCGCGCAGCCGCTTGTGCGCGTCAGGCGCGTAGAGTAGCAACTCCCGCAGCCGCAGCAGGTGCACATGAAGCGACCGCAACGCGTCAGCCGAGTGCTCCCGCCATTGGTTCTGGGCGCCATCCAGCATAGGCACGAAGCTCTCCTCCCACGCCGTGGGTAGCTTGTCCGACGCAGCATCCAATCGCGCAGCTAGCGCCTCCTGCTCAACACTGTGATCACCAAATGCCGCCATGTGCTCGCGAAGACGGCCCCATCCCGCCATCGGAACAGCACTTTCAGCGTGTGGTGTCGCCAGCACCTGTTCACGCTCCAACATTGGTCGGCTGCGAGCGTCCTGCTCCGTCAGCGGAGTCTGTGGGTGCTCGTGACTCGCAGAGGCCGCCGCCTTCATGCCCTGAGGCTGCAGTCTCTGTGTGTCGGAGTCGTTACTTCGCGTCGAGTAGCGAGCGTCATCACGCAGAAGTGCAGACATAATTCGTGATAATTCTGGTACACAACACGGGTTGCGGGGTGAAGACGCCCGTGCCCAATCCAAACAAGGCCCAAGGATGAATGACCTTATCGAGCCCATCGATGGCAGCGACGAGGAGACCGTCGCCTGCCTGAGCATCAGCGCCGACAAACAAACAAAGGTCATATATATCACCCGGGGGCAGCAGGTGCCGCAGAGGGGCACGGACGCTCTCTGTTTTCAAGGTTGTCGCGACCTGACGAGCACCTGGCACCCCAGCCGCACGTATATTCGCCCTTTTCCCTAACCCCCCCCCTTACTCTTCTCCTTTTATTTCTCGTGAAATGAACTTTGAACTATGACGGCCCGACATCTGCAGCTCTGCTTGGCTTCCAAAGACGAGGTTTGAGCCGATTCCCCGTCAAAATCCATGGGTCCCCGACGCTCGAACAAGCAGAGCCTACGTACGAACGTGTAATGCGTTGATCCCGTTAATGTCGACCCCTAACAATGTTAACATGTCTTACTTCCACACGGAAGCATTCAGGGATGTTGGAGTGCTTACTCTAGTGAGGCGATTTGGAATGAACACAGTTATACAGTACTGATATTGACTTTGTCTTTTTTGCACACTTGCTCGACTAGACGCTAGCTAGCACAGTAACTAGCTACTACTTTGGACGTGAATACTGGGCAGCAACACCCCCGGCAAGGCCCCGGTGGCCTCTGTGCGCCGCCGTTGGCCTCGCCCTCGGCCTCTCAAAGCTCGCGAGAGGGCGCGTTTGTCCCGGGAAAAATCCAGCTAGGCGGCACCGTACGCGGGCCTACACCTGCAGCGTGCACACGGTGCAGGGGGCGCAGAGGGAGGCCATTTATAGTGAAGGACACCACAGCTAGTACCATCAACTCCAGAGTAGCGCTCAGGGCGCAGGGCGCAGGCGCACTGCCGCACTCGAGCCTACTCGGTCCACGCGGGCTTGCGTCGCGCAAGGAAGCCACCGACGCCTTCCCTGGCGTCTGCCGAGGCGCGTTGTCCCGAGAGGTGCCGCGCCGTCTCCGCCATCAGCGTGTCGCCGATCGGCTGCCCCGCGACCGCCGCGATGAGCCCCTTGCTCGCCGCCGCGGCCGACGGCGCGCACAGCCGTAGCTCGGCCTCGAGTCGCGCGCGCCAGCCGGCGAGCCCCGCCGCGTCGTCGGCTAGCTCGTGCAGCAGCCCGACTTGCTGTGCGCGCACCGCGTCGAAGCGTTCACCCGTGAGGAAGTAGCGCGTGGCGTGCGAGTGGCCGATCCGCCGTAGCACGTACGGCGAGATCGTCGCGGGGATCAGCCCGAGCCGCGCCTCCGACAGGGCGAAGCGCGCGTCCGCCGTGCCGACGGCGATGTCGCACGCCGCGACGAGGCCGACGCCGCCGCCAAAGGCGTTGCCGTGCACCAGCGCGACGCTCGGGCACGGCAGCGTCGACAGCTTGTATAGCATGCTGCTCAGCGCGAGCGCATCTGCCGTGTTCTGCTCCGCAGTGTACGTGCCGGCACGCTTCATCCACTCGAGGTCAGCGCCGGCGCAGAAACTCTTGCTGCTTCCGCCGCTCACGAAGACGCCGCGCAGCCCTGGCGTGGCGTGCAGCGTGTCGAGCGTCTGGCTGAGCTCGCGGATCATGTGGTCGTTGAAGGCGTTGTGCACTGCCGGCCGGTCAAGCGTGAGCGTGTAAAAGCCGGGCGAGGTGGCCTCTAGCGTATGGCCCGAGGCCGTGCTGCAGAGTCCACGCAGCCGCCGGGCGGCCGCCGAGCGAGCGACGCGGGGCGCGAGCATTCCCGATCCTTCCGGCGCCCTGAACTTCGTGAGTGAAGCTACTGCGTAATATCAGCGTTAGCTTGCTTTACACTCTCTTGGTGAAGCAGCAACAGCTACCTGATACGTACTGTGTTACAGTGCTTCGTTTCTCTGCGGGTGTGAGATTCCTAGGTATCCTGTAACCGGTAACGT
>Ga0209302_10002806_pt1 | contig 10165 bp, 10 predicted proteins | sample ArcOceMetagenome_2_FD_187445 | JGI IMG/M metagenome (GOLD analysis project Ga0209302, IMG submission 187445) | Marine eukaryotic phytoplankton communities from Arctic Ocean - Arctic Ocean ARC135M Metagenome (SPAdes) (version 2) | ecosystem: Environmental > Aquatic > Marine > Oceanic | place... | reverse complement strand
CGCTCCCGTCCAACTGTTGAAATACGCGACGAGGACTGTTTGGTTTAAAAATGTTAATACGGGTTACCCCGTTCCCGCTGATGCAAGCCTCTCCCTTTGAAAACGTACACACTAGCACGATCGTTTCCCCCCTCCACCCCGCCCCCCCCCTGATCTGTTCTGCCGGTTGTATCTCATCTCTACTAGTGGTGTGTGCCTGTACCCTCAGGCGCCGTTGGGTTTTTTCCTCTCAAAAAGACTGCACTTGCAAAAACAAAAGTATATATAGCTGAGTAAGGCGTGCGGAGAGTAAGGGAGAGAATAACTGAAGAGGACCTTGAAGATAATCTAAGTCAGGCGGGTGCCGCACTGATGGCAGAAGGCGGCTGTCGAGATGTGGGCTGCCTGACCACAGTTGCTGCACGCCGCCATCACGTTAGGCCGTGGAGGCTGCTCGCTTGCCCCTGCGTCGCCGCTTACCTGTCGCTGCGACGGTTGCCGCTGCGACGGTTGCTGCTGCTGCTGCGACAATGCCCCTTTTGAGCTCTTAAGGCCTTCAATGGCCAGCCTGAGCTCATTCTTGTCGATAGCGCCGCTGTCGTCGCGGTCAATGGCCAAGAAGAGGGCATTGAGGGCTTCGGCGTTCTGCTCGCTCGCCTTCTGCTCGACCTCGGCGTTTCCCTGGAGGGCCGCTTTTCTTTGGCCGAGCCCCTCGCTGAAAGCCTGAGCCAGACTGAGCAGCTGCGCAGGCACCACCGCCACTCCGACGATGATGGAGGCGCACACGACCGCCCTGCCCTCCGATGTCATCGGGTAGATATCGCCAAAGCCGACAGTGGTGAGCGTGGTGAGTCCAAAATAGAGCGCGGTGAAGAAGTCGGGGATGTTCTCGTTCACCGCGTGCTCAGCCTCGTAGATGCTACCGGTGGCAATGAAGATGAGCGTCAGGAGCGACGAGCCGACTCGCGCCAGCTCTAGCTGATACGGCCGAACAGCTGTCTGTTCGATACCGACAGCCTCTTGGAAGCGATTGAACGATTCTGTATCCTGCAGGTACCGCTGCAGCCGCAGCACTCGCAGCAGCCGCAGAAAGGCGAGGTCGGGCACCGCCGCCCCTTGGCTGCCCATCATCAGATCGATGAGCAGCGGCAGAAACGATATGAGGTCGATGACAGCAGATGGCTTTGTCAGGTAGCCTGGCGCGAGGGAGTTCGCGTACCAGCGCAGAAGGTACTCGACAAGGAACACAACGCTGATTGAGTTCTCGATATTCTGGAGGAAGCGGAAAACCTCTAGTGGTGAGAAGTAGACGCCACCGATGTTCCCACCCAATGCGAGCGTCTGCACAGCAAAGATTGAGGCTGACGCAATCACAGGCACACCGAGCGCCACATCAACCTTGGGATTTAGCAAGGTTCTCGACACGTACTTGGCACCCGGGAGCTCGGCTCGCGGCGGCTCTCTTTGCGGCAGCTCTGCCTGCTGCGCCTCAGGTCGGGAATCCTCAGGCCATTGCTCATAGCACTGGACGCTCGGAGAGCGCACGGCCGGCCGGATACTGGACCCGTGCGTATGCGCGGAGAGCGCAAAGGCGGCCGGCGCTGCTAAGCCGAGGCACCAGACGGTCCAGTGCCGCATACCCGACGCTTGAACCTGCGCACAGGCGGCGAGGGGTGCGCGCCCGTGGACCGTCTGGTGCCACCTCTGCTTGCCCACGCAAATCTACGCAAGTTGAGACTTGTCGAGTAAAGACCTACCGGTAAATAGTCCACTACGTTCCCTGCATTTACCTCTCCTCCCTCGAGCGCCATCCTTTGGAGAAGCCTCAAAAGGGGGAGGCATCTTTAGCGGACAAGTTGAGACCTCCATCGCTCATTTATCGAGGGCCGACGGCAGGGGATAGATAGATACAATAAAGGGATCATCTTATCTTACCTTGCGGGGGATACTGCGGGGCAGATAAGATAAGATACTGCAGATCGTGACGTTACAGGTTACGTGTCTCAGTCTCCTCCGTGCACACCGTAGACACCGTACTCCGTACAACACGCAAAATGGGACCCAGACCCAGCAGGCACTGTTGTTGATGTATAGCGTGCGAAATACCGTGCTCCTGCTCCTCTGCGTCCTGGTGGGGCGTGAATAAACCTGCAAAACTGTTTACACGTATCTGATCCTATCTCTATCTCATGGACACGGCGCGTCTGCGTGGACACATCTATGCGGCCACGTAGAAGGCGCTGGAGGAACGTACCCGCCGAGCACCTGTGGCGACACCTTGGCAAGATGCACGGGCTCGGAGCCCGCCAGATCCTTGTGTACTACTGTTGTTGATGGTGTCGTTGTCGCCACTGCCAGGGTCGGCAGCTCTGACGCCCCGGCCACCGGAGGCGCCTGCAGGGTGAACGGCAGGCCCTCTCAACGGCATGGGCGCGGCGAGTTGGGCTAGCTCGTCTCCCCCTCCCCTCCCCATCGTCTCTCCCTGTGGGTGCGACGCACCGCCTACCGCCTGGAGCTGCCAGGTGCACCCTAAGGAGGCGCAGGAGCCGGGCCCGGGCACTGCAAAGGGGGGGCGTTTGACACAGACTGCCGCGATGCCTGCCTGCCCGAGAGCCATGTGCGTGCGCGCCGGCGCCGGTAGAGTGCGACGCCGAGAAGGAGCGCGCCGCAGCTGCAGGCCGCGGCGGTGCAGACGAGCGCTGCGGTCGGCAGCCGGTGTGTCGGGTCTAGCCACCCGCACTTGCCGTCGGTTGCGTCGAGCTGGCACTGGGCCCTGAGGGCACATGGGAGGGAGTAGGTGGGCTGGAGGGTGGATAGGGGGCGGGATGGGTTGCGGGGAAGGGTCTGTCTAAGGAGGAAGGATGGCAGAGGGGGTGAACGGGGGTGAGGTGAGTGGTGTGGCTGGTGTGGACGGGAGGGGAGTCACTTTGCGCTGCAGCGGTTGGAGTAGGTCTTCCCGTCGCCTCCGCACACGGGCGAGTAGACCGCGGCACACACCACCACGCCGCCCAGCCCGTCGGTGCAGGGAGGGTCACAGCACTCTGCGGGCAGCAGCGGCTGTGGCGGCGGCGAGGAGGCGAGTGGCGGCGGCGACGGAGGCGACAGAGGGCAGCACACGGCCCATTTGTCAGTGGGATCAACGTCACAGTAGAACCCGTCTCCGCAGGGCGTCGCTAGCCGGCCGCAGTTGGACCCCTCGACCGGAGTTGCGGTGCCGCCGCATTTCAGGCAGCCAAGCTGCTCGTTGTCACAGCACCACATCGACTTCGCTGCCGACCACATCTCCTTCGTGTAGCAGTTGAAGGAGGGCGGTGCGACGGGCGTGTGTGCGCGGTCGAGGAGCGCGAGGAGCGTCGCGGCGGGGAAAGTGAGTGTCGACACGTCGGTACTCGCTCCGAAGCCACTGGAGGCGATGGTGGCGGACGTGAAGGTTTCGTTGCCCCACTGCTGTCCCGCGACGTAGATGACGGCACCGCGCGTGTCGACGGCGAAGCTCGCAAAGGCCACGTCGAGCGCGTCGCGGCGGTGCATGCCGGCCTCATCGAAGCGGTAGGAGGCGTACGACACGCATATGCAGCACGGGACCGGTAGTCGGACGACCTGCGCCGCGTCGTCCAACAGCACGTTGGAGCGCATGCTGCTCATCGCGACGAAGTCGTCGGGGTAGCCATTGCCGCTACCTAGCTGCGTGTCGGACACAACACAGCTGGCGCCGCAGCCGAGCGGCGCCATCAGCACGCGCTGCTCATAGTCCGAGGGCCGCTCGTGCACTACGTACGCCAGGCCGAGTGCCTCTGACACGAACCAGGCCACGGCGCTGCCGGGCGTGTCGAAGGTGGCGACCACCGTGGCGGAGCTGGAGGCAATGATGGTCGCAACGCCGGTGGCGATATCCAGCGAGAACGAGTACTTGGAGGTCACAGCCACCTGCAGCCCGACATCGCCGGCTTCGTCGCTCACGAGGTGGCCGAGCGCTAGCGTGCGCGCGTCGAGGTCCACGGTGGCGGCGACGGAGCGGAGGATGCCCACATGCTGCCACGCTTCCTCTGATATATCATACTGCACGATTGTCGCGTGGAGCTTTGAGGGCTCGGCGGTGGTGGCAAGCTGAGTAAACTTCACGTCGCGGTTGGGCATTGGCGAGCAGGCAGTGGTGAAGGCGACACATAGGCCAAGCAGCGCAAATCTCCGCACCGATGTCATCAGCAGCACGCGCCCGTGGGTTCCGCGCGCGCGACGGAAAACAAACTTCCTCTCGCCGCGGGGCTCTCGGGCACGCCTGGGGGGTACCAGCAAACGTCACATACGCCACATGACCTCAGATGCAGCTCACCCGCAACCAACCAGCAAGCAAGCACGGCTCCTCCCTCCTCAGTCAGCTGCCGCCTCCGCCTCTGCCTCCGCCTCCGCTTCCACCGCCGCCGGCAGCACAGCCTCTGGGCAAGTTTGGCCAGCACAAGGAGTTAAGGATAAAGCTGTTTGTTGTATATCATCCCCTTGGTGCCCAGAAACGGTCCGACGAGAGTTGGTGTGGACTAGTGCCCGTGCGCGGCCGCCGTCGTCGTGGATGCACAGCACGTACGTCGTGACCTTCCCCCGTATCTCAACGGAGAGTGCCGGCCGAGTAGATTGACGCCAACCCTTAAGCCATGGCATCTCCGCCCTCTCCCGCGCCACCGTCACCACCGACGATTCCACCCGTGCCACCGTTGTTGCCATCACCTCCGGGCCATCCACCATCACCTCCTCCGATTGAGCTGCTGATAGCCGATGTGTTCTCGTGGTTCTGGCTGTCTGTGCTGTTTGCAATGATCGTGATTTCTGTCGGGCTGAGAGCGGCCAGTGGCCGAAACCTCCGCGTGAAGCCGGGCGCAGGCGGTTTCCGAGTGCGGTTTCGGGGCGCGCTCAGCCGCTATGCTGAGCAGTGCGTGAGCTCGTTCCCGCGCAGTCGGGACGCAGCGGCGGGGCTGCTTCGCGCGGTTGCCGTGGGGCTGCTTCGAACGCTTGCCGCGCTCTTCCTCGTGAGTGCGGGCCTCGTCTTTTACGGCGAGGCGAGGTTCTCCGTGATGACTTCTTACAGCGCGCCAGCACGGGTCAAAGTGGCTACCAGCGCCATCCACAGCCCACCGTGGCCGCCTGGGATGCTCGGATTCGGGCCTGGGCTACTCCCAACTTTCCAGAGGAGCGCCTCAGCCGCTCAGGCCCCAGTGGTATCTCATGCGGTCATGGTGCGGCCGTCACCGTGTGCCAATAAGTCGCCGAGGTCACTGCCTTCGATTGACCACCCAGGCGCGGCGGAAGCCAACAACATCTTCGTCTGGGCGTGGAACGAACAAGACCGTGGTACGCCACGCAGGGCTCGAACCCCAGACTAGCAGGCCCCAGGCAGTCTGCTACTCACACGTTTGAGCCTCGCCTTGGACAGCGACCAAGTCCGCGATCCACTACGGCATGTGGGGCTGGGTGGCCTTCGCCTTGGCCTTGGCCGGCGCTGCGCTCTCGGCGGCGGAGCTGCTCAGCCGTGAGCAACCGCGATCTGCTCCGCCCGGGCCGCAGCGCCTTCGGAAGATGCGGTGGCACCTGGCCAACAGCAAGGCCTCGCTCGCGCTGGTGTTCGTCTTCGCCGGGGCGGCGGCAATCGTTGCTGGCAAGACCATCGACCCTAACCCTGACCCTGACCCTGACCCTGACTCTAACCCTAACCCTAACCCTAACCCTAACCCTAACCCTAACCCCAACCAGGCAAGACCATCGACAGGGCGAACAAGTACGGCTGGGGTGCCGGCTGGGTCGCGTCCAACGATCGACACGGCCGTGCGTTGCTGGCCTGTGTTGACATGTGAAGCTACAGAGTGCCGCAGCCGTGCCGTGCCGTGCCTGAGGCGCAGCGCAGCTTGCTCCAGGGGGCACCAAAGTACGTGCGCCGTACGTGCACCACAGCCTCGGGTGTGCCGTACGCCACACGTTTATCATCCAGTACGCCACACATTTAATTCCAATGTGGTGCACCACAGGTTCTGGCTGATCATGCTGGAGGAATCGGCCTTCTATGCCGCCTTCGCCGGGCTGCTCCCCATGACCCTCATCGGGGTGCCACTCTCGCGCACGTCCTCGCTGTGGCGCGCGCTGGGGCGGTCCTACGAGGAGGCGATCGCTTTTCACCGCGCGCTCGGCCACCTGATGATGGCTGCGTGCGCTTTTATGTCGAACACCAGCCTTCTCTACAGGCTTGTTACAGCAACAGCGTGAGTGTAGGCCTCTGGCGGCCCAACCCTTCGGCCAGCCTCGGCCAATCAGCCACGCTGGCCGGCCGTACCCTGGCCATACTGGCCTTGTGTTCGACATAGGTTCACGTACCACGGCGTCGGCTACATAGTTTACTGGCTACTGCGCGGGTGGGCGGTCTTCGCTGAGGAGATGACTGACTGGCTCGATTGCGGCAAGTGCACGCACATCAACAACCTCGCCGGCTTCATCTCGTGGGCCGCCGGCTTCGTGCTGTGGATGACCTCGCTCAGGCTGACCCCAACCCTGACCCTAGCCCTAGACCTGACCCTAAGCCTGACCCTACCCTAACCCTACTCTTACCCTAACCCTAACCCTAACCCTAACCCCAACCCTAACCCTAACCCTAACCTTAACCCTAACCCTAACCAGGCGCTTCCGCCGGTACAACTATGCGGTCTTCTTCACGACGCACCAGCTGCATCTCGTCTTCTTCATGTTCGGATGCATCCACTGGCCCACCTGTGCGCCCCACCACGCCCCACCGCAGCCGCGGCAGCCATGTGCTCGTGCACTCGCCACAACAACAGAAATCGTGCGAGCTCACAACGGCTCCGTGCCCATCACAGGTCTCTGCTATGCAGCTCCCAGCATCGTCTTCTATGCGGCGGACCTCGCCCTCCGTGCGCACATCTCGCGCGCGGCCGTTCCGGTGGTGGCACGCGTCCGACCCTCGGCCAGTGACCCTTGCCTCACGACGCTCGTCGTCGCTCAGACTGGCGCGGGAGGCGCGACGCAGAGCCGTGCAGCTTCCACTGCAGCCGCATGCCCACACAACATTGAGCTCGTTCGGGACGGAGGAGTGTGCCCCGCGCTCAAGGACCAGAACCAGCCCGCTGGCACGCCCGAAGCTGACGAGGACTGGACTGGAGGCTGCCTCTACCTTGCAGTCCCGTCGCTCGGCCGCTTGCCGTACCTGCAGTGGCACCCGTTCAGCATTGGTGGCAGCATCGGTGGTAGCGCCGGTGGCTCACTCATCGTGCATGTGCAAGTCACCAACCGCAAACGCTGGACCCGCGGGCTAGCTGCCCTTGTGACCAAGTCGGCGCACTGCACTCGCACAAGCTCTATTGCCGTGGAGGAGACCGGCGGCGACCAGCGTCTACGGATGCGCGTGATCGGCCCGATCCCTGCGCCGCCTGCCCTCCTCGACTGTGTCTCCGAAGCGCGCCGAGGAGCGCCGCTGCTCCTGATCGGGGGCGGCTCTGGCATCGTGCCGCTCGTCGCCATCATCCGTCGCCTCGCGTGCGGCCCCATGCCGTCCAACGCGAGTGTGCGCCTCGTCCTCGTCGTTCGCGAGCCAGCTTGTCACACGATCGCGACGGAGGCTAGCCTAGGAGGGCCGGGCACGGGCCTGAGCACAGAGTGAGACTGTGTGCATTTGCATGTGTATGCGGATGTCTTTGCTCCATGTTCCTGACAGGCGAGGTGTGTGCACTTGAGCAGCTTCTCGACGGCCGCTTGCTACCCATGGACGCGAACGGCGCCACCTACTTTGAGTGGCTGCGCACGGAGATACACCTCACCGCAAAGCGCCCTCCGACGGCTGTTCAGGATGGGAAGAGCGATGAGGAGGAGCGAGGGGTGCCGTACCAGGCCTCGCTCGAGCCTTGCCCGCCAGAGGCTGTGCCGTCATCAACGCGAGGAGCCGTGAGAGACTCTGTGGAGCATGTGCCCGCCGACGAGTGCACCCAAGCACGAGTCACGGGCCCCTTCGACGCCAAGCTTCAACCGGACGGTACTATCCGTGTATCCGCCGCTCCTTTCTCGGCACTCGCCGCCTCGCACACGGACCCGAAGGCCGTACCGCTGCAAGTCTACGAGGCGCTCTCGCTCGTTGGGGCCGCGGTCGGCTTTCTGTTGATTGCGTGGCCGCTCTCTTGGTCGGACGCGAAAGCGCCGTGGGCACGCAAAATGGCATCGACGTCCACGACTGGTGGTGGCGGTTTCGTGGTTGCCACAGTTTCCTCGTTGTTCCTTGCGGCGTTGCTTCTCTGGATGTGTGATTGGGCCGTGCAAGTTGTCGCATTCCTGCAGCGGCGTGGTCCCAACCGTGCTTGCTCTGAGCTGGGTCTGGCCGTGCTGAGCGCCTTCAGCGTCAGAACCTCCAGCCCGATCGTGAAGATGACTGCGGCCCAGGACGTGAAGCTGGTCGATTCGTGTGAGTCCGTTGCGACGGCTACGGACCAATCGGGCGCCAGGGCTGCAAGCGCTAGCGTGGCAGAAGGCCCCAGCGGTGAAGAGGCGCGCCCCATCAATGGAGAGCGCAGCCTCGGCACCTCTGTCCCGGTGGCAGGGCGCACGAGGCCCGACATGGGTGCATTGCTGCGGCGCACTCCGCCCGAAACCCGCGTGGCGGTTGGTGGTCCTCCTGCCATGCTCGCGACAGTGGCCAAGGAGCTTTCTAAGGCCGGCAGGGCGCCGTTTGTTTGTCTCACGCACTCAATGTAGTGTATTACTATTAGTACTAGTAAAATCTGTCTGCCCAGTATATATGCATAATGTAAAAGCAAGTGTCGGAAAAAGGCTCTATATACAGCGGACGAGTCTAACTTCGAGTCCAGCAAAGTAGTGACTAGTGTGCTTCTACGACGTACGGGGTCCGTTTTCTCCGAACCCATTTTTTTTACGAACGTGCCCAGCTCGCCGCATACGAGCTCACACATGTCCGGGCACAGGTCCGGGCATCACCCGGCGACTGTGCGGCTGGCTGGGCGCAAGCGGCACGCAAGATTTGAGAGCTCTGAGGCTCTGGCAGAGCTGCCGGCAGTGGCGCGCACAGCCGTGGAGCTGCATGGATGCTGCGCCGGGGCGTCGCTTGCAGCGGCGCTCCTCAGCCAACATATACTGTGACGGCGTGGCCAGGGCGGGTAGCGCAGGCACCAAGAGCGGGTCGCGCGCGCGCTCCTTGGTCCTGCTCACCATGTTGGCGCCCGTCGTTAGCCCGTCGTCGAGAACCGCACGGTTCAGGGATCAACTAGGGCTCGACGACGAAGTGAACTCGCAAATCGCCAACGGAGGTGACCTGGGCACGTGCCGTCCGCAGGTCACCTCCGTCGGCGATTTGCCAACTTCCAGCGTCAGCGCGGTCCAGCTGATCCCTGAGACTATATGGGTTCTGCGCCGACGGCCCCTTTAGCTCGTAAAGCCGTACGAGGAGAGTATACACAATACACGCCTCACTCACGCGTCTGACCACCACCTAAGTCCTAACACCTTGTACTAAGGGGGGTAGTCTTGTACCCAGATTATAGCCTCCCAGATCCCAGCCCTCGAATCCAACAGCAACAAGAGGTGGGGAGAGAGGGAGGGGAGCGGGGGGAGGGCGAGTGCGGCTATATCTCACAATCTCTAGGTCTACTTACTACTAAAAGTATATGTCTCTTGTCCTCTGACATGTAGGCGGACGTTTTCCCGTGGAATAGCAATCGAAGCCCCGCAGCTACCGAGCAGGCCAGGAGCTGGACCTTTAGGTAGCGTCACACTAGGGGCTCAGCTCTGGTATGCGTTGTGTTAGGAGTAGAACCAATGTTCAAACCCAATAAATTACCAATACATTTGGCGGAGAGTTCGTGAAGTAAAAAGGGAGAGGAGGGGTGCGATGGGAGGGGGGGGGGAGTGTCGGGAAAAGGGGAAAGTGCAGACAAAAAGTGCAGGCGCTCGTTTCAGCGACATGAACACCGAGCAGGACGTGGCCTCGCCGGCTTCGGCCGTGCTCGAGCGACGACAGAGCCACACGACGCAGCAGAAGCGCAAGCAGAAGTGTGCAGCGACACGGACAGCGGCAGCGAGGAGTCCGGAGACGGGGTCCGATGGCGAGTGGTCCGGCGATAATGACCCTCTGAGCGATTGCAAGGAAAGCGCGAAGAGTATAAGGGGGGGGGGGGGGGGGGGAAGGGGG
>Ga0209302_10002805_pt1 | contig 10169 bp, 13 predicted proteins | sample ArcOceMetagenome_2_FD_187445 | JGI IMG/M metagenome (GOLD analysis project Ga0209302, IMG submission 187445) | Marine eukaryotic phytoplankton communities from Arctic Ocean - Arctic Ocean ARC135M Metagenome (SPAdes) (version 2) | ecosystem: Environmental > Aquatic > Marine > Oceanic | place... | reverse complement strand
GCAGCATGCTCTCTTTGGCCGTCCGCGATCCACGCGCGTGCTGTTGACGCCTCTGGCAGCAAAGCGGGAGCGTGGAGCGCCATCAGCTGCACCTATCACGCAGCGAGAAATATATCACATGCCTGCGCGTTGCCCGCGGCCGCAACTCCGCGCAACTCGTGGCGGCCGCCTCCCTGCACCATGTCGGAAGACGCAGCGCTCGGCTCACTCGTGGACGAGCTGCTCACTTGCATTGCCACTTTCCTTCCGGACGCGGCGTCTCTCATCGCCTTTGAGAGCGTGTCGTCCCGTTTCGCCTCGGTCCCGCACGAGCTCGCCTGGCGGAGCCTGTGTGAGAAGCGGTGGGAGGACAAGCCGCGGTACCGGCTCACGGAGAAGAGACGGGAGGAGCTGAACACGCACATGCGCGCGCTCAGCTGGCGCCGGCGGTTTGCCACCTTCGAGGTCGACGGCCGGCGCAGCTCGATCACCGAGGAGGAGCTGAGCAGCCTCGGATGGTACTTCAACTATACGCCCGACGCGGGCGGGCTCGGCCGGGAGACCTTGCGCCGGGTGGCCTTCAAGGGCGGCCGGCTCGCCGTGCCCGACTACCCGGACTTGCCGTACGCGCTCGTCGGCCCGGCGGGGCTGGTCGGCAGCAGAGTCGTCGCCTCGGGGCTGCGGGGCCGGCCTGAGCTCAACGGCACGGCGGGGTGCGTGCTCTCGCTCGACGTGCCTGCCGCGCGGTACGCCGTGCTCTTCGACACGGGCGAGAAGCTCAAGCTCAGCCTGCTCAATGTGCAGCCTACCGCACTGACGCCTGGATGGAGCGAGGCCCAAGTAGCGAGCATGGCCCAAGGGAGCGCGCACGGTAGCGAGGCGAGACTGGCGCGCCCTAACCCTAACCCTTGGGCCCTAACCCTAGCCCTAGCCCTAGCCCTAACCCTAACCCTAACCCTAGCGAGGCGAGACTGGCGGCCCTTCAGAGTCTCTGCGGGATCGCATCGACGCTACCTCGCGAGGCGCAGCAGCGGACTAACCCCTACCCGTACCCCTTCCCCTAATTCTGACCCTAACCCTAACCCTGACCCTAAGCCTAGCCCCAAGCCTAGCCCTAAGCCGAGCCCGAACCCGAGCCCGAGCCCGAGCCCGAGCCCGAGCCCGAGCCCGAGCCCGAACCCGAACCAGGCGCAGCAGCTGACGATCGCCAACTTTCCCAAGCACCGCGTCGCCCGCCTGGACAGGCTCGCTTGGCCTGGCCCTAACCCTCACTCTAACCCTGGCCCTGACCATGACGCTAGCCCTAACCCCGAACCCTAGCCCGAGCCCTACCCCTACCCCGAACCCTAGCCCTAACCGCCTCGACAGCTGGGAGTGGAGGATCTACAACGAGAACGTCACATTCGTCAGCTGCGACGAGGCGGGCACTCTCACCTACTCCGGGCGGGGCTTCAACGCCGAGAGGCACGAGGTGGCCCACCCCGGCCATCACCGCCGCCGAGCTAACCCTAAGCCTATCCCTAAGCCCTAAGCCCTAAGCCCTAAGCCCTAAGCCCTAAGCCCTAAGCCTAACCCCAACCCTAACCCTGACCCTGACCCTAACCCTAACCTAACCCTAACCCTAACCCTAACCCTAACCCTATCGAGGTGGTCCACCCGGCCATCACCGCCGCCGAGCAGATGCAGATGCAGCAGGCAGCCAACGCCGCCGCGCTTGCCGCCAACGCCGCCGCACTCACTCAGGTGGACGCCGCGCTGGCCGCGAACGCCGCCGCTTTGAACCAGGTGGGTGGGGCTGTTTCGTCCGAGGAGGACGAGGAGGACGAGGAGGACGACGACGACGGCTCGAACGGTTCGCCCTTGGCCTGATCGCTGATGGTCATGGTGGCATGCGTAGCCTTGAGTCTCTTGAGAAGATGAGAGCACCTCCAGTAAGCGGTATACACGTGAACGTACTGCTCTCGCACGCCCCAGAAGCCCATCATTGGACATTGGCAATGAATCGTTGTGCATGAGGTGTTCTGACTGTGACACAGGCTCACACGTCACAGCCACCTACCTACAACCTAGAATTTCCCCTGTATAAGGTAGGAAACGCTTTTTAAAGTATAAAGAGCTGGAGGGTGCCCAGGTGATACGACGCTAGCGCCCAGGTCGCAGGTCTGGTCAAACGAGAAGCTGCTCGCTAGGCACGGCTTATAGGGCTAGCTTAGTCGGTTTGCTGTTGGTAAGCTCGAATAAACTCTGAACTCTGTCTGGTCAAACGAAAGTACGGTATCAAGGTGAGCTTTTGGGGCTCTGGGACCCTCACAAATCGTGATCCTCGTCGATACGGCAACCGTGTGGTCGTGTACCGGGCGTCGGCTCCCGTCGGGCCGACAAGCCGCCCGCCGGACCACACCTGCGGACCACCCGGGGGTCGTACTGGGTAGCTGCTAAAATGAGGTACTTTGGGGTCAAATATACTAAAGCCCTCCAGAAGCAGATGTGCACCTAACCTGCTAAAGTGGCCCACGGCCCCTCACCAAAGCCGCTAAACACAGGGTTCGAACCCTGTGTCCACTGTGTCCGGACAGTGTCTGGACATGTCTGGACACAGTCGAGTCGACAGAGCCCCAAATTTGCTAAAGTGGGGCCTCCCCGGGCGAGGATCAAATGTGCTAAAGTCGCGCCGACCCCTTACGCCTAGTACCCCCGGGTGCCGGGCGGGGAACAGTGTCTACCACGAATGTGCCCGACGGGCAGGGTCAGCGGAGCATACAGATTCATTGACGGTTTGCGTGTGCCATGTGTATCGCTCTAAACTCCAGGCGACCAGCACGGCTTGTTTTTCGGAGCTGGAGACAAGCAAGGGCGGCTCCGATATCATGACTGTCTTCTGTCTACGTAGGGCACACCAAGCCGCGCTCAGCCTAGAACTGCTCGGAATATCCCATGCCCAGACCGGCCTAGAATCTAGGTCGGCAGCTCTTACAGTAGCGAGGGCACTGCAGGGCCTCGCAAGCGACGAAGAAGAGTCGCCTGAAGCTCGCCATTCGGCTACGGACATAGTCAAGACACGTTGGCTCTTGGTGGACACCCAAAGTCTTTCAGTGTAAATGTGCCCGTGGCATGCGTGAGCTGGCTCGGGGAGACTAGGCCAGTGGCCTAGATTCTAGCTAGCTAGCGGCTCCGGGCTGGGTGGGCTCGAAGCGTTCTCGCGAGAAAGACGAATTCAATCAATCAAGAGAGTCCGGCCGGTCTCCGCTGGTCAACTGCTGTGAACGGTTCCGTGTGTGCTCTGATACTTTGCCTCGGGACTAACACTGTGACTCTTCTTCTTCGCTTCTGAATTCTCGTCCGCTGGCTTTACCCTCAGCTCGTACGGACGAGGAGCGTTGGATGCACCCAACTTGCCGAAATTTTGGACCTGTCTTTTGTGACAGACGTCCCTGGACCCGGGCTGCCCAGAGGTGAGCTAGTGGGGAGTGGTTGTGGAGAGGAGGCGCGGGGGGGTGCCGCACGCACACGTCAGCGACAGAACGTTAGCCTATCACCGGCGCTACCCGCTGTGCGCCAGCATGATCTGCACAGACGCAGGAGCAGTTCTGGGTGCATATCACCCGCAGAAGTCCTGCTCTGATGCACACCCTGAGCCGCGCGGCGCCCGCCTGACAGATGCAAACCGGCTTCGTGCGCATCGAAGGACCAGAGGAAATCACACCGCCCATCGTGCGCTCCCAGGAGAGTTGGTCTGCCGCCAAAGCGCTGTGCAGCCAATTCCCACCGTACGCGCCGCCAGCTGGCTGCCAGCTGCCTGTCTCGGTTTCGGTGGCGAACGACGCGGCACTTACCGACCAACCGAGCTCACCGGGCTCTCCCAGCCTCGCAGCGGCTGCCGCAATGCTGCAGCAGGTGCAGTCGACAGACAGGGACAGACTCGAGGAGGCAGAAGGTGCTGTAGACTGCTTGATGCAGCTCTCGTCAGACGGCACCGCGAAGCCGAGTCTAGTGCAGCCGCCGAAAAAACGGCCCCTCGCTGCCACCGCGGGCGCACAGGTCCCAGCGTCGCGCCGGAAGCTCAAGATGAAAGCCTCCCCGCTCTCGCAGCCGTCTGAGCCCCGCTTCGGCGCATCTGCGATTGAGCCGAGCATGCAGCCCCTGGCTCTGTTGAGCTCTTCGAACCCCGCACAGGTGAGCGCCTCGCCTCGCCCCCGCGTGCGTCACCGTGCACTCACACAGTACTACACAGGCCCTGCCAGCTCCGCGCCATTAACCTTCCCCCCCCCCCCCCCACCCCTGCCAGCTGAAGCTCCTGGCCGCCGCCTTCAAGCTATGCCCGACGCCAACGGGCGAGCAGCTTGCCGCGATCGCTAGCCGCGTCGGAATGGACGAGGACACGCTCGCCAGTTGGTTCCAGAGCCGCCGAGTGCTGCAGGAGTGGGTCGCTCAGCAACCACAGGTGAGCTCATCCAGCATGCGCTCCATGTTCTACAAAGAAAACGCAGAGAACGATGGCGGCGACCTGCTCGCTCCCGCGCCGATGCCGCCGCCGCCGCTCGTGCCTTTGAGCTGTGTCTGAACGGGCGCTTGGGTGCCGCGTGCGATGCTCGGGTGGGAAGGCTGGCGAGCTGGGCGGAGGACCGAGCGTTGCAACTCTTGACTTCGCAGATGCTCTGCTACTTGAAAGTGTCAGACTGGTTGTCAGACTTTTCGTGTGGGCGGGGTGACTTGTCGTTGCCCCCCCAGGCGTTGAAGTATTCGTTTTTGGGCTTCTCAGAGCCACATGCACATGCCGCGGCACTATGCCGCGACACAGCGGCAATGGTATGCACAGCTGCCGAAGTGCCAAGGCTACGGTAGGGCCTGTACTTCCCCTGCGCCCCGGCGCCCGGGTAAAGCGTAACTAGTCCACTAGGTTAACAGGAGTTAACTGGCGCTACTTTTTCAGTAACTGCAATTGGTAATTACTTGGGTTTTTAAGTAACTGGCAGAATTGGGCGAAGTTAGCTGCCAAGATTCACAACCATGCAGTTATGAGTTAACTACGTTAAAGTAATGCTAAAGTAATGGTAACAACTGGTGCGCCGTGTGCGAGTCGAACGAACCCCTAATAACCCTACCGTGATAGAGGTGGTGGTTTGGTGATTTTAGGATCATAAAAGGGGCTAAGCCACTGATAGGGCGTGACACATGCTGTGTTTTGTGACTCCAAAACACTGAAGATGAGCTTCTGAATATCCCCTGACCCGGAGTATGATACCAAATGCTAACCAAATGCGCGCCCTCCAACGGAACCGCTCATTCGTCGCAAGTTCGCATGTGTTATATGTGGGAAGGCTACAGAACGGCACGAACCAGAGTTTACTCCCATCATCGACCTCAATGGCCAGAATATCTTGGAAGGCTGAGCGTACCAAGAGCCATGTTCTAGCGAAGCATCCTAATCGGTGTTACTTATTAACACACCCCTCCACGATAAGAGTAAGGAGTATGATTGGGCCGAATACATAACACGCGCGCTCGCCATCTCTCGCGCGCTCCACACCAGACCGCCGCGCGCGCATTCGCATCTATTTCTAATTAAATATTTAAGGGGTTGTGTGTGGAGGCGATTTGTTTGTTCGCACCGGTATATAGCGTACCGTAAGTTGCGGAGCGCGGCACCGCGGCGCCTAGAAGGGCGACCACCCCCCAGCCGTGAGGCTGGCAACGACGAGCATTGTGTGCGGTGGCTTGGTTGCCCGAACCCTTTCGTCGCGCAGGCGGTCGTCGTCCGGCGCGCTGGGCGGTCGGTCGTCGTCGGGGGCGCCCGGCCGGCCGGGAGGGCGGTCGTCGTCGCGCGGTCGTCGACGTCGGTCCCGCGCCGGGCGGGCGGTCGCGCCGGGCTGGCGGTCATCGTCGTCGTCGGTCGCGGGCGGTCGTCGTCGTCGTCGTCGGAATGCGTTTCGGAAATTTGAATCACATTGTGCTTTTTGTGGTCAGAAAATAGCCTACCGACGCTGTATTCCTAGAGGCACGCGTTCTTCAAGCAACCCCGCAGCGCGAGCTTTCGCGAGGCTGCCGTCATCTTTGCGCTCGCCCGGCGTGGTTCAAGCCGCCGCGCCGAGAACCACTGCGAGAACGATCGCCGCCGTCATGGTGGCCACGCTGCTCAGCAGGGCGCTGGCGCTAAAGGCCCCGGCGGCGCCGCTCGACCACGCAGCGCCTCGGCCGAGCACGATGCCAGCCGCGGCGGAGGCTAGCATCGTCAGGTAGAACTCTTGCCGCTTTCGCCTTGCGAACGCTGTCAGCCGCGGCGGGATGATTGTGATGCCGCGGCCGTCGTGGTTCCAGCGCAGCCGCACGATACACCCTCATTGAGACATGCGGCCCGTGCTGATGAGCATCACGCCGACGCCCGCGCCGAGCGTAGGAAGGAGTGCGGCCGCATCCGTGTCGTGTGCAAATGTGTGGATCGAGGTGCCAGCCAGGCATGCGGCACCGATCACGATGCGCATACGCGACTCAAACCGGGAGATCATACGGAAGCCGGCGGCCGCCTGGTCCTCGCGGCGTACGCACGCGTCCACCTCGCCGCCCATGCTCGCTGCAAGGCTCGCGACGCGTGCCAGAGCCTGGTACTTAAAGAGCCTGGTACTCGTACGACGCGTGCCAGAACCTCAGTACTCACGCGCTCGCGCCAAGACGGCGCTTGCCACCAAAGGCGTCGTGCAGACTGCGCAGTTCATGGGATGGCGCAGTCGATCGGGCAAGGTCGCGAGTGTGAGATGGGCAAGGCGGGGGATTACGAAGACGAGCACGACGGCCATGCGCACGTGGGCCCTTCCATGACGCGCCGCACCAGACAGAAGCACGTGCTCATCGACAGCACTGAGGGCGGCGGCAGCGCGGACAACCGCTGCAACACATGTGCAATGCGGACGTTCGTTTGGTTGGGTGTCGTGCTGGTCGCGGCCGCACTGACAGCCCAGCTGACACCGACGCTTGACCAGGCAAGTGGTGGGCTTGCGCTGTCCGCTGGCAAACGAGCGAAAGCGAAACCAAGGGCACAACCTGTGCAGTGGCCGCCACCATCTGGGTCGCCGCGACCGCCACGTGGGCCGCCAGCCCTGTGCTCCGACGACCAATCTCACTCGGTCGACTTCTGTGCGTCCAAGGCCGCCAAAGGCCTTTGCGGCCAACGCAGCATCAGGCGGCACTGTGCTCTCACCTGCGACGCGTGCGCAGAGGTTGTGGACGCACCCAGTGCTGCCTCAGCTCAACGGCTCACACTCGGACCAACGCCCCCACCCTGGGCACCTTCTCTACCCTCGGCACCTCCTCCACCACCGCCGCCATCGCCGCAACCTCCTCTTCTACCGCCGCCATCGCCTTCACCGCTTTCGCCGCCACAACCTCCTCTGCTGCCGCCGCCATCGCCTGCACCGCTGTCGCCGCCGCCGCCGCCGTCGCCGCCACCGTCGCCGTTGCCGTTACCGCCGCCGCCCGCGCCCAAGCAGCCGCCGCAAGCTTGCGTGAAGCTGCAAGGCATGTACTTGATCGAGAACCAGTTCTGCTACGAGTCCCCTGCGCGCCGCGCGAGCCGGCTGGAGTGTGAGAAGGTTTACGTGCGGGTGGCGGGCGGCTTTGTGCCCTGCGTATACAGCACGTTGACGAGCAGGTGCAAGAAGGCCGATTCGCTCCCGGTGGCCTGCCCAGGACTGGATGTAGTCGTTCAAGAGCGGCAACCCTCCCCTCCGGCACCGGCACCGCCACCACCAAGGGTCCGTACTGATGTGCCCTCGCATGTCAGTGCGAAACAGGTCGCTGATGAGATCAATGGCCGCTTCCGGCGCGACTTTCACAGCATCCTCAACTCAGGGGTCATCATGCATTCCTTCGACGGGTGGGAAGACCCCGACGCGCCCTGGTCCCCGTGTCCTGAGATGGGCGGGTCGGGGGTTTGTGGTCGAGCAGAGATCCAACCGAGGCGAGATCGGGTCTCTGCGTCGATAGCCTATGCAGGAATGCACCGCGCCGATCGACCGGACCGCACCGTGATCCCCGTCTATTCTTTCGATGGCGGTGTTATCCTTCGGCCCGACCGAGTCACGGTGCTCTGCGCATATGGCAACGACGGCGCGATCGACTACGGTGGAAAGAATTGCCGCGTGACAGGCCCAACCGGGAGTTCAACGTGCGTGCCGGGGTGTGGTGATCCCCCAAACTGGTGCGAGGCGAACGGTGGCGCGATCGATGGCTGGTGCCAGTGCGGCTTTGGATGGTGCGGCGGTGAAAAGGTGCGCCCCTGGCGTCCGAAGGACCTGTCAAAGCTCATTGAGAAGCACGCCACACTTGGCAGCGCCTATACCGGGATGGGAACCTACACTGGCTACAACGAGATTGTCATTGATAGCTCTAGCTGGGTCGAGACGCTGCCTGGTGCCATCGAGGCGTTCTTCTACTTCGACGGCTGCTCTGGTCATGCGAACACAGCGCTCTCCTCGCAGCTGCCAAGAGACGGAACGGGTTCCAAAAGCTGTGAAGGCGCCAGCGAGTTTGTGCGTGCTAAGCACGCCGACTTCCTGAGGCGGTTCCACCTCACCGAACACGATGTGCCACTGCTCAGCTTTCGCCAGGCCGAATGGTCCACGCCCTTTGTGAACCTAGAGTCACTAGACGAGTAGTACGGTAACGATTGACACATTATGGCAGAAACACGGATAACGGTGTTAAATTGCCTTTGTGTCTAACGAAAAATGTCTAACGTCGACTCTGGCACCTTTACGGGCAATTCTACTCACATCCTCGTATTATATTTTACTTTATATAGAGCTTAGGGGTGCGCCTCTCCCGTCCCCGGGGAGAGCACCCAGGTGGCACAATCCACATACACTTTTGCGTGTGCAGGGCTGGGAGGCTGGGCCGTTCGTCACCCACCGACCCACCCAGGGCACACTCGTGCACTGGAGAAGTGGACCCGGAACCGTCCAAGGCGGGCGCCCCATGTCGCACGAAACAGCAGCTGCAGAGCAGACTCGGAGCTCGGCGGGACAGCAACGCTCGCGCGCAGTTTCCAGCATCCTCTGCCTGTCAGCGCGCAGCACCTGGAAGGCCTTGTGCTCGTTTTGCTCTGCCTGACGGGCATATTTTCCCTTACTCTTGGAGTGCACATGGCACGGACAAGCTCAGGTGTGATAGGGCGACGGTGTGGAAGTGCCCGGACCGGACTTGGTCCTGGCCCTCGTGCAGCATCAGAGGCCGTCATAACTTTTCGGCAGCTTTACATGCCCATCGACGTCGGTGAGCTCGACGTCGAAGATCAGGTCCGTGTCCGGTGGCACGAGGCCCGGAAAGCCGCGCTTGCCGTAGGCGAGGTGCGTGGGGATCACGATCCTCGCCTTCCCTCCCAGGCTAACTTGCTCAATGCCCTCGTCGAGCCCCGGGATCACCTGTCCCTTGCCAATTCGGAAACGGAGCGGTTGCCCTCGCCCCGGCCCTTGGGTGGAGTCCCACTGTTTTCCGTTGACTATGAAGGCGTCATAGTGGATGGAGACCAGTTGTCCAGGATGGGGAAAGTGGATTCCGTCACCTGAACGTAGAATGGTCACGTTCACGAGGCCCACCGCGTGCGCGCGACGTTTGGGAGACCACACGGTGGCCTGTGGGTACGGCGACGTTGGGTCGGGTTCCTCCATTCGCAGCGAACAGAAAAGTTTCAGGCAATAACGCGCGTGCCGCAAAGGATTTCTCGACCGCGACGATAAGATCAGATAAGAGATAAGATCAGATAACGGAGTGAACACACACGCCGCGTCTAGTTCTCATAGTACTCCTCGTACTCGTACTCCTCCTCCGGCTCCGCCGGTCCGGCCGAACCAGGGTTGGACAATACCCCCGGATATGAGAAGTATTTGGTATAATACGTATTAATATTATATTTTGTATTAATACGTATTATATTATCGTCTTTTTTAGGGTTTTCTAAACTCTCAATATACCCTCAATATGTGCAGTGAGCTGACTGTAGGAGGGTTTAAAGGGGTTTAAAAGGGTTTTTAACCAATCATAATACCCTTTTAACCCCTCTAAAACCCTCATATATCCCAAAAGCGCTGTTTTGGAACGATGTATTTCTCGACCTCAAACCTGAGAACTCCAGGTATTACGGATAATACGTATTAATATTATATTAAATATTCTGCCGTATTTTGTATTGTCCAACCCTG
>Ga0209302_10002804_pt1 | contig 10172 bp, 12 predicted proteins | sample ArcOceMetagenome_2_FD_187445 | JGI IMG/M metagenome (GOLD analysis project Ga0209302, IMG submission 187445) | Marine eukaryotic phytoplankton communities from Arctic Ocean - Arctic Ocean ARC135M Metagenome (SPAdes) (version 2) | ecosystem: Environmental > Aquatic > Marine > Oceanic | place... | reverse complement strand
TCCCCCCCCTCCCCGCCTCGCCATGATATCCACCCCGCCCCCACACAGGCGCTGAGTCTCGAGTTGTGGCTGCTCACCAGCTCCGGCGAGAGCGGCGAGGGCAACATGGAGGTCGATGACGTCGACAACGCGGTGGTGATCGCCACGATCACGAGCTCGCATCTCATCATACACCCCTTCCTGCTACACCCCCTCACACCCGCTCACATCTCCTCGCGCCCCGTGAAAACAGATGATCGTCTCGATCACGATCTCGCTGCTCATTTACAGCATCAACTACGGCGTGCGCCGCGTGGTGGTCAACCCCTCGGTCGAGAGTGAGAAGCCGCCCTACTTCTCCTACAACGAGAAGCGTATGCTCACGCTCTCCTCCGTGCTCTACATCGGCAACTACGTGCTCGTGCTCTTCGCGGTGCACACCCCGCTGCTGCTCGCGTCACGCAGCAGAGAGCGCGCAGATGGAGATGCAGATGCTGATGCAATCGCGCACCGGCAGCTGGGCGGGCTCGACGCGATCGCGGCGGGCTGCGCCAACCTGAGCGCGGGGCTAGCCGATCAGATCGGCGGTGCGCACGGACGTCGAGGGCTGCAACCCTACGTGATAGAGCCTGCAACCCCATGTGTCGCAGGCTGCAACCGTATGTGTCGCAGGCGCACCTGGGCAGGGCTTAGATGTTTTAGATGCGGAGGCGCTGGACTGCGTGCTGAATGTGGGCTCGGACTTCTCGGCGGGCACCAAGTCATGGTGGGTCCACCACGTCCGCTCGGGCATTGAGCAGATCTGCAGGCCGAGGGCCGACGACCTGCTCCACGGCTCCCATGGGGCGACGGAGGGTGGCCAGCCCACCTGCTCGGGCAGCACGTGGTACACGCCCGGCGGCCTCATCTCGCAGGCGGCACGGCATACGCATGCGCATGCGCACGGCGTACGCGTGGCATGCGCACGTGCACGGCGCGCGTGGCATGTGCACGTGCACGGCGCGCGTGGTGTGTGTGTGCATGGCGTGTGCGTGCGTGTGTGCATGGCGTGTGCGTGCGTGTATACGCACGGTGGCGCGCCCGACGGTCTCATAGGTGGCGACGCAGACGCCGCCCGATCACGCACACCCCTACACACTCTCTCTCTCTCTCTCACTTTCTCACTCTCTCACACACACTCTCTCACGCACACGCCTCAGGTGGTGACGCTGACGCTGCTCGACATCGTTTTCCTCGTGATCAACGAGCTGCTGTGGGGGCTGCTGTGGACGGTCGTCTCGCGCCTACTCGGCCGCCGCTCGTACGCACAGTCGTCGATCAACGCCTACTACGAGCCGCCTGCGTTCCTCTTCGCCGACCGTTACGCCTACATGCTCAAGGTTGCCGCGATGGTGCTCGTCTTCGCGCCGGCGGTGCCGCTGCCCGCACCAATGCACCAATGCACCTACCCCGGCTCGATGCTGCAGCCCTATGCACCCAGCCTGCAACCCCGTGTCTCCAGGTGCCGCTACTCTACTGGCTGGGCGGCGTGACGCTGCTCTTCAGCTGGTACGTGCAGAACCTCGCGCTCGTCAAGATCTACCGCCGTCCCAAGGCGCTCGACCACCACGTCGCCGAGCGCTCGCGCCAGTTCCTGTGCCTGCTGCTCGGGCTGCACGTGTGCAGCTCCACCGCCTTCTACACGCGGCAGGCCTACGTCACGGGCTCGCAGTGGGACACGGAGGCGATGGAGCCGTTCACGCTCTCCTTCCTCGCGTGCCTCGTCTATCTGGTCTTTGAGCTCGCGAGCGGAGATATGATGCGCGAGGCGGTGCGCCTTTCCGCGGCTGCTCGGACTTCGTACATCCCCTCACCTTGCTGTACTCTACATTCCCTCACCTTGCCACGCGCCCTTGGGCGCGCTTCCGTACCTGCTCGGCTACACCCCTCACCTTGCTACCTCCCTTTCTCAGGTGCGCTTCCGCAGCTGCTCGGCCGATCGCCAGAGCGGCGCCGATCGCCTCTTCCAGGAGGTGCTCGACGAGGCCACCGTGGCCGACTCGTCGACGCACTTCAAGGAGTACCGCTGCCCCGCGCCGCGCGTGCCGCCCGCCGCCAAGGAGTCGGTGTGGTCCGGCTTCCGCGGAGTCCTCTTCGGGAGCAACGAGCTGCGATCTCGCAACTCCACCGGCCTGCGGCGCTCGCTCGCCGTCAAGGCGGCGGCAGAGGCCTCTGCCCGCTGGCGCAAGGGCTCTGCCGAGCGGGCTGGCGGCGGATCCACGGGCGGCGCGGCAGGCGAGACGATCAGTAGCACATCGTCGGAAGCGCCGGGGGCGGTGGGCGCGGTGGCGGGGTCGAGGCGCTCCTCGACGTGCGAAGACCTGTCGGGGTCCTTGTCGGAGTCGCTATCGAGGCTCGCGCCGAGTCGCTCCCTGACGACGGGGAGCGTCGACCTACTGTAACAACAACGTCGCGGCCGTGCGCACGCCACACGCCACACGCCCCAGTACGACCCGCTTTAGATATTCGGAGGGGAGCTGGCTCGCGGTATGAGCTGAGAGCCCGAGACGAGACGACGGGTGATGGAGGCGGCGTTTGGCGGGCGCCGCGTCGTGTGCACCCTCTAGTCGAGTCCGTACTAGACAGTATGTGCACCGACTCTCTTTTTTATAGATCTGTATTTATTATTATATCAGATTAAACTGTCTTGTGTCAGAAGACATCATGGACAACCTGTGGACAACTTATGTGTTTGAACTTCCGCTGCCGAGCAATTTCCGGCAGGTCTACGTCTAGCGGTAAACTCTATAAAGCCGTATACTGTACACGGCTTTACGGCTTTACGACTATCCAGCCGTTCCCTACAGTAGGACCTCGGGTCCATCCTGTGTGGTGCCATGACACAGTCGTACGAGTGATAGGTAGATGGATAGATATTTGCAACCCACCCCAGTTGTCACAACGCACACAACCATATAATACCGACACATAGAGGGTCAGTCGAGCACCACAAGGTTGCTCTTGCCGTGGCCCTGGCTGCTGCGCGTCTGCTTCACCGCCGCCGTATCGGCGCGAACTTCTGCGCCGCGCACCCACACACGCACGGTGCCCAGCGGCAGCTGGCGTAGCTGCGCCGCCAGCGCGTCGTCGCGCTCGATATCATGCGAGCGCTGCAGCAGCGCGACACACCCGGCGACAGGGCAGGTCCTGACACGGCTTGTGTGATCGCGCAGCGTCTCGTAGTTGCACTGCGGTAGGTGCGCGCAACGCGCGCCTTTGGCGGGGTCGGTGAGCGTACCGAGCGAGAGTACGCACCTGGTGAGGCGCAGGGAGCACGTCGCAGATGACGCTAAGGTGGCCCTCTCGTGTGTGCGGGTTATGGACATGGTGGCGGGGCAGGCTCTCACCGCAGCTCGAGTGGCAGCCACTCGTCACATACTGCCTCCTGGCAAACCTCCTCGGCCAGCAGCTCCACGCGCACGACGTCCGCCGTGTGCCACCGCCGTTCGCCGTCGTCGTATGCAACTTGAAAACGCTGCTGCACCGCCCCGCCCCGCCCGAGCTCCGAGCGTGTGTCGATCACGCGACCGTCGAAGTAGGTCTCCTTGTCCCACCAAACGCGCACGCGCTGGTTGGGCCGCAGCAATGACGAGGCGGTGGCATAGCTTGCTGGGGACGTGATCGCCAGTTGTATCGGTGGTTGCGGTGCGGGGCGTACTTCTTTTGCCGGCAGCGGGCGCTTGGGGCAAGGACAATCCAGCGCTGATGGTGGGGTTGGCTTGCGCTTCGAGGCAGAGCGCGTTGTGGGTACGAGGGTAGGCTCGGGTGCAGGCGCAAGTGCCGGCTCCAATGCTGTTTCCTCCTCTTTCTGTGCGATGCCCTCTGCTACAGCCCAACCTTCCTCCTCCACCTCCTCCACCTCCTCCTCTACTCCATCTTCCTCCTCCTCCTCTTCCTCCTCCTCCACCTCTTCCGCCTCCACCCCATCCTCCCACTCCTCCTCCACAGCCGCCTCCGCTGCCGCCTCCGCCGCCGCCGCCTTCGCCGCCTCCGTTGCCGCTTCCGCCGCCTCCGCTTTCGCTGCCGCCTCCACCGTCTCCGCTTCCGCCTCCGTCGCTTCCGCTGCCACCGCCTCTTTCGAGGGCGAGTCTGTCTTTTTTTCTTCCGTCACCTCCTCCTGCCACTGAGAATCGTCGCCCGGTCTGCACTTCTTCGCACCGACTAAGGCGGTGATGTAGGCCGCTGAGACACCATCTTGGGCTGCGAGGAGTGTCACATTGTCGGCATCTAGCCTTGCATTCTCGGCGCGCAGCCTCTCGACGTTCGCGCGCAGCTCCTTCATGTCAGTTTGGGCTCGACTTAGAGCACGCTTGGAGGCATCAAGCTCCGAGCGCAGAGCTCGGAGCAGATGCGCTCCAGTGTGTCTTCTTTGCGGTAGCACAGGTAGGCCTACACGCGGCTTTAGAGCGAGGGCGACACGGCCTGCCGTGACTGAGACTGTGGCATACACGAGCTGTTGCGCCTTCCTGAGCCCCAAATAACGCTGCTGCACAGCATAGACTGACCGCTTGGGCATGCCGGTGGCGGAAGCGAGCTGCAGTGTAGCCTCCTGCCACACGGTGGTGTACATGATGTTGCTCGCCCCACGCTGCGCCAGACCGCGTAGCACCTCTTTCAAGCTCCCGTCTTCCGCTGCTGTCCATGACCGTGGCACCTCGCGCGGACTGATAGTGGCGAGCACCTCCGAGCCAGCAACGCGTAGCCGAAGTTTTACCAGCAGCCGGCCGTGAAGCTTGCTTAGCTTCGGCTTCTTCACAGTCTTGCGCATGGGGGCGTACACGCTCCCGGTGACCCGAGCTCGCTGCCGGCGTGCGGCAGCCTGCACCCTTTCCAGAAGGAAAGAATCGGTGCCGTGAGTGAAACCAAGCACGCGAGGCGCCGCCATCCGCCACTCCACGCCTTCTGCCTTGGGATTGTAACCCTTCTCGATCCACGCATGCCATACTGAGCCCGGCGCATAGATCTTCGCAGAAAAGGCTCCCTGCGTGGAGTCGATCGAGGTAACACGCGCAGGAGCCCAGAAAGCCTCGTTAGGAGCCTCGTCCTCGACGAGTTCCAGCTCAACCGTGTCACCGACGCGAACGGGAGCCACAGGCCCAAGCGGAGGCGGTGGATCTGGGCGCGGTGCGAGTGGCTTTACAACCGGCTTGATTACGGGCACGCGGCGCCTCAAAACAGGACCGATGTCGTGTGAGCCCTCATGCCCACCAGGCAAAATGCAGCCCAGCTGGCCGCCGATCCTCTGACTGCACAGCAAATGCATGCACGACCGCAAGCTCCTGATGTGCTTGGTCGTGTCCGTCTTGAAGACCGATGCTGCCACGTAACAAGCGCCTGCAACGGCCTTGTCACGGATCGAAAGGGGATAACCACGGAGGGCTCCTAGAGTTGCGGATGAGGCTACGGAGGCTGAGGTTCGGGATAAGGGCCTTGCTCTCCAGCGTGGTGCCCGTGAAGGGCGAGGTGTTGTTGGTGCGCGGAGCCACTCCATGATGGCCTCGCGCTCGTAGGTGAACCTGTCTACCCTCTACCGTAGTCCCGTGGTCGGTCATGATCTCGGCGGTGATCGAGCACACGTAGTCGTTGGGCACCTCCGCTGCCTCGCTCGCCTCCGACGGTCCTGCTGCCAGGTCCCGCAGCACCCGGTCACGCATCTGGAGCAAAGACCGCCGACGGCGAGGGCCGTGTGCAGTCTCTGCTCTCCTGTAACCACTTAAATCGGGGAGGTAGAGTGAGCGCGACGACGCACGATAAAACCAGGAAATTTCCAGATATCTTGTTTCCGGGATGGTTTGCCCCCGGAAAGCCGGAAAGCCGGAAAGCCGGAATGCCTAATATCCCGAAAGTATCCCCAGGGCACCCTAATTGCGAAAAGAAATTCGCGAAACTCTGGCCAGTGGCTACTCAAAGCCCAGAGATCCTGATCGACTTCATCATAATCGGCATGTTCGGGTTGTCTCCCGTGGTCGGTACCTTGGAGGTCACATGTGCACATGTCACATGTCACATGTTCACATGTGCATGCACATGTGCATGCATATGCACATGCACATGTGCACAGGTTCGGGTTAAGGTTACATATGTATGTGACATGTATGCATGCACATGCACATGCACATGTATGTGACATGTGCATGCACATCATGTGCATGTATGTGGTAAATTCACGGGGCGCGTGAGTTTGGCGTGTGCTACTGGTGTGTGTGCATGGTATATGCCCACGGTATGTGCACTGCACGGTATGTGGGCAGGCTGTGGGTGTCCACACAGAGTGTGCTACTATAATATGCACGTGGTGTGTGTGCGTGGTGTGTGCTGGTAAGTGTGTATGGCGTGTGCTAGTGTGCGGTGCATGCGTATGCACAGTATGCATTTCGTGTGTGTGGTTGGCACCTTAGAGATCTCCACGGCGATCTCGTAGCCCTCAGTGATCTGGCCGAAGACCGGGTGCTTCGAGGCGCCCGGCGAGAACCAGTCGAGGTTAGCGTTGTGGTTGAGGTTCATGAAGAACTGACTGCCGCCTGAGTGAGGCCTGCCTGCGCGGGCGACCCAGAGAGAATATAGCTCAGAAAGGGAGAACTCCGAGGCCGTGCCGTGCAAGGCGACAATGCCACGGCGTGCGAGGCGTTGATGGAGACATAGGTACATATCACATGCATGGCACACATGAGCATGGCACATGCGTGTGGCGTACCGGAGTTGGCCATCGAGAGCGAGCCCGGCTTGTTAGAGTCCTTGGAGATGTTCTCATCCTTGATGTGGCCGCAAGTAGATAGATAGAGATAAATTGTATACGTTGTGATACTACAAGGAGAAAGGCATCACGCGCTACGTCTCGCACGCCACATAGTTCCGCGGTGCTACAGGCACAAGGGACGGTTGTTACTTTACACACTTACCATGATGTTGCCCCCTCCGAAGCGATTCACGAGGGCGCCGTTCTTGGCAAGGTTTCGGAAACTGCACATGAAAATAAAGATGCGTGCCAATCGGGCGGCGTGTACACTTAGGCGTGGTGCCACGTATGCTGTCGATCGGGAGGGTTGGGCTGCTACCACGCCTGCCATTAGGAGGGTTGCCCGTGCCCGCTTCGCGCGCCTTCGGGTCCTTGGCGAGGGGACAGCCAAACTGGTTCATAAAGCTTGGGATGACGCGATCTGGCGCACGAGAAGATCGCCGCAGGGCCGCGGGTCGGCAGGGTTGGGATCATGGGGAGGTGGGTGGTTCGTGCAGGGATCGTGAGAGCTCACGAAAGTGTATCCCATCGTAGAACCCAGTCCGGCAGAGGTTGATGAAGTTGGAGGCGGTCCTCGGCACGCGGTCCATGTAAATCTCGGCCTTAATCGTTCCCATGGTCGTCTCTAAGGTCGCCACCGGGTTGGGCTTGCCCCAATGCGCATTCGGGTCGGGACGCTCATGCGCCAACCTGCTACGACCACAGCCCATGTACCACTATGTGACAAATCAGTTACAAGGCAGTGACAAGCAGTTGCAAAGCAGTTACAAGCTGTGCTGAGCCATGCTCGATAGAGTGATATAGAAGAATAGGGGTTTTTAGTAATATCAATATGAAATGTGGTATACATGCTCGCGCACCGAGGCCGTCGGTCTTCGGATAGGTGTGGTGACAGTTTGCTTGTGTGTGGCGGAACAACGTCATCTCAGGTGGGCAGCGGTCTCGACGGATGCGTGCGTGAGGGGGCTGTACGCACGAGAACCGACGTCAGTGCTCTGAGCTATAGGGGGGTTGCTCTGAACCCCTCAACTAATTCTCCTCTCTCGTCAGTCCTGGTCGGAGGAGTGGGGCAACGGCGCAGCTGCGCCCTAGGCTGGTATAGACCCAGTGTTGGTGTCCCAGGGACTTAGATAGCAGCGTGTAACAACGGTGTGATTCTAATTTATTTCAGTTCAGCTCTCTGGATATTGAATGTAGTCGCAGCAGACCAGAGTAGTACCATAGGTGGGCTGGACGTGGAGAGGTAGTATAAGTTTGGGCTACGCAATATGTATTTCGCACGAAAACAGGCCACACTCACTCGCATCCACGGAACAAATTCACCGTCAATAAAGAGCTAAGTTAACCAACAAACCCACCAACAACATGCTAAGAAAGCGCGCCGCGCGTCTCAGATCTCACTGCCGCGCGTCTCAGATCTCACTGTGCCGCGCGTCTCAGATCTCACTGCCTCGCCCACTTAGGGCGCCGCTCGCGGGTCGGCTGCCCCCTCAGGCTCGCACGTACTCTCCCGCCTTCCACCCGTGCGACTCCCAGCCCCATGGCGTCCTGACGTGCGTGTGTATGGCTAGCTTCATCTGCACATCGAGCGGGGCGGGCAGGGGCTTGAGCTGAGGCGCCCCGAGCTCAAACTTGGCCACGTGGATCACGCCCCACCGCCCCGGACGCCACATCTGGGGGTGCGCGTACGAAGGGATGGTTCGGCTCGTGACCGTGCCGCCCTCATCAAAGAAGATGCGCTCGACAGTGCCGCCGTAGTGTGCCACTAGCAGCGGCAGGAACCGCATGTCCTCGGGGATATGGCCATCAAACCCGACCAGGACTGTGGCTGTCTCGCCGACTGCACGAGGGAGCGACCAGAGCCGCCGAATCCATCCCTCGCTGAGTTCTGGTGGCCAGACAAACCAGAAGAAGACCTGCACGGGGAGGAGCAGCTTATCGGCCACGGTCTCGAAGGTGCTGCATGCCACTTGAATGCCACGGCGACGCAGCGCATGGCAGTAATTCTGCTCCATCTCGATGGCAAACGCGTGCCTTGTGTAGGGCTGAATACACTTAAACAGATCCCCCTGGCGAGTACCGACCTCCACATAGCTCTTGCCTGCTGTCTGGCTGATGATATAGTCAGCGACGACCATGGGAGAGCGGATTGGGTATTCGTCTGCCGTGGCGAACCGACAAATGGAGGGTGCGGTCGCGAAGCTGGGCCGGGAGACGTTGATTTGGCCTGGGTCTGGAGGGTGCGTCTTAGGGTCTTGACCCTTCACCCTAAGCTTCTTTAACCACTGGTCGAGTTGATATTGCGACGCGTTGCCAGATCGAGCCACAACCGCGCCCGCCATGCAGAGTAAGCGGAAAGTTAGCTGGGCCATGGCGAGGCTCGCACGGACAGCGCTCCAGAGTGTCCAGAGATGCACTTTCGGTTGCACGAACGTTACGGCGGTGATACACTTTAGGTTGCACCAGGCGGGGGGTGATAACGTCCGAAAGGATCACTGCCTACTGTGCAGTAGAGGCATGATCCTTAGGGACCTTTTTAACACCCCGCCTGGGTTGCACGACCTTACGGCGTGAAACGCGCGCTAATAATAAGCTGAGCGCCGACCGTATATATTGAACAAACCACCCCCCGTCCCCTTGAAAAAACGAAGTTTGGACCCAACATATCTTATGATATATGTACCAAAGCCACGTCGTGACCTCCACGCGAGTCGCGTTGTCCATGATCCACGGCCTGCCTGCGCTGTGAGGCGGACCGTGTTGAAGGCGCAGTCGCTCTTCATCGCGACCGTCACTGGAGAGCGGAACGCGGTCGGTGAGGAAGTCCAGCTCGTTCAGGCGGTGACCGTGCTCGTAGTCGGCGTCTTCGATGGCTAACTGCAGCGGGGCCCTCGTCTCGTCCTCCTCGGAGCAGTTGTACAGGCGCTCAACCAAGCCACGAGTTGCTGGCGCAATAAGCTATGGACAGCTGTTTTCACCCCTCACAGACGAGACCCGGACGCAAATTTGGCGCAGATTTGAGCCTACGGGCGTCTAGATGGCACACAATGGCTAGTCTACAGTGCAAAATAAATTCCCTGAAAGTGAAATGGTCGCACACAGTGAGCGCGCAAAGTCGGCCCATCTCAAACGAGTAGTAGTCCGGTGCAGAGGGGTCAACGGCCCGGGAGATGCCGCGGCGTGGCGACGGCGACGGCGACGGCGGCGGCGGCGGCGGACACACCTTCTTTTTTGCGAATGTAGTTTCTTTTGAAAACCAACGGCGCCTGAGCGGATCAGGCACACACCACTAGTAGCAGCGAAGTACAACCGGCAGAACAGAACAGAGAACCCACTTGGGATGGGGGGAGGAGGGGGCGACGAGGCGGCTTGGGGGGAGTTGGGGGGTCGAGGGGGCGACTTGGGGGTTGGGGAGGGG
>Ga0209302_10002801_pt1 | contig 10185 bp, 11 predicted proteins | sample ArcOceMetagenome_2_FD_187445 | JGI IMG/M metagenome (GOLD analysis project Ga0209302, IMG submission 187445) | Marine eukaryotic phytoplankton communities from Arctic Ocean - Arctic Ocean ARC135M Metagenome (SPAdes) (version 2) | ecosystem: Environmental > Aquatic > Marine > Oceanic | place... | reverse complement strand
CCTTGTTGGGCTGCGTGCCAGCTTTCAGCGGCTGGGACTGACAAGTTCGCCAGGAACCAGCACCACGGAAGCGGCGGCACGACGGCCGGCGGCGCGTTACTTACAACAAGTTGTTGGTGAAAGGTTACCTAACCCTAACCCTAACTCCAACCCTAACCCTAACCCTAACCCTAACCCTAACTCCAACCGTAACCGTAACCCTAACCCTAACTCTAACCCGAACCCGAACCCTAACCAGGTACGCATCCCACTGCATCTGTAGCTGGTCGCTTTACGAGGTGGCCACCGCGCGGGCAGAGGCGGCACGTGGGTCGTGGCTCTCGCGTGCGCGCAATCTGGTGGGTGCATGACCGCGGCAGAGACGCTGGACCACCCACCGAGACAAGCCTGTGGCAAGTGCGTTGTCAGTAGTAAAGTCTGCCTTGGACCTCCGCTCGGAGGCGGTAGATCTGGGTCCAGTGCACTGAGTCTGAAATCAGAGCGGGAGGAATCGTGCGAATCCGGAATCCATCCGATCTTTCTCGTTTACAAGATACAACTCTCTATTTAACATCGTACCGTACACACGTACGTAAAGCCGTATAAATAAAGAGCGTCAAGCAAGCCGTACTTGCACATGAACTTGGAAGCGGTGAGAACTATGGTGTCTTATAGGCGCCCTGCGGGACCGACGCGTTGTCGTCGAGAAGTGAGTGAGGGTTCGAGCGAACGCAGTGCGGTTTGTTACAGTATAAAACTATGCGGTACACGGTATAAAGTAATGCGGTATAACGTGGTGGTAAAGTGGAAGTTACCCACGGCTGCGGAACGTTTCTTCCCTCCGTGGACTGGTCAGCCCTAGGCCAGCCCTGCTAGCCGCCTGCTAGGTCTCAGCCCCTGGCGCGGGCGCGTATGTATGGTCGGATCAGTAGTGCACGGGCGAAGGCATCCGGTCGTGCGATCGAGGCTCGAGGGCGGCGTCACCTGGTTCGGGTTAGAGGGTTAGGGTTGGGGCTAGGGTTAGGGTTTTAGGGTCAGGGCGTCACCTCGCGTCAGGCATGACGCAGCCAGTACGCGGCGCTGCAAACTTGCCTGTAGCAGTACTAGGTGGCACTCCCTAGAACCGAGCCATCAACAACTCATTTCCCGTGAAAAGATAGGAGTTGTTGAGCTGCCGAGTCACGGGACAAGGTGGCGTATGCGTGTGGTGCATGTGTGGCGTGCTGGTGCGACCGCTGCGCGCGCAACTAGGGTGGAGCACAGCCGAGGCGGGCGCGCCTTCCAAGGCTGCGCCGAGTTCGGTCGAGGAGGACGCTGACGACACCGACAGAGGCGCACTTCTGAGGCGCGAGGGTGAGCTCCCGCCTTTGACGGGGCGCCTGTCATTTCCGGAGTGTGTATCGGCTCGCCGCGGGGCGCGCCGCAGCTGACGCGGCTGGCGCCGTTCCAGTTGGCTACTCGCAGGTACCTGAAGCGGCAGGAGAGGTGTGGAGCGCGCACATCACAGTTCAAGTGCCGGCTGTTCAAGTGCTCGCTGCACGGATGCCCACCGCAGTGCATCATCGGCAAGTCGGCGAGCGCCGCAGATCGCGTGGCAGGTGCTTCTCCGCTTGTTCTACCGTTGGTGTGCTGACGCATTCGGCCGCAGTTGGACCGGTCGTGCTCCAGTGGTGCACGGGAGCACGAGCGCGCGCGCCGCGCGCGAGTTGCATTGGAAAACTTGCGAAAACTCCCGTGCAACTTTCGACCAGAGGCCGGGAGTTTTCGCAAGTCAGGAGGCACTCTCGGCCTTCCGTGCGCACTGCACTGCGCGTTCAAAGCAAGTTTTCCAGTCGCCTCAAACCTCGTCGTGTCCGCACATTTCCCAAGTGGAGAGCCAGCTCTCCACTTGGGTAAATCTGCGGACACTTTACTGGGTCTGCTGCTTTCAGAGAGTATCACACGCACGCATACCCCCAGCTGGATGCGTGCGTTTGCGGTGTACCGCATACTGACCACCCAATATCAGCCTTTTTTTCAGCCCATACTCACCTTCGTTCGATGCTTATCTCATAGATACCGCCCCCTGCAACAGTGGTTTTGCGTTGCAGCTCACCCCACCGTCCTCGTTTCATTGATAGGGCGTTCCTTTTGGTGGGTGATGCATCATCAGCGGCCATTTGCTGTGGCCGCCAACCTGGCACTGTCGGCGCACAATCAGCTAGGCGAGTGTGCCTCCACCGAGGTGTGCCTCCACCTCGACCAGGCCGACACTCTACCCGTCTTCCAGGGTCAAGGCCTATTTAGAGCGCTCGTGCGCCTGTGCCTGCGGTGCCACCGCGACGCCACGCTCATAACGCTGTGCGTAGCTGCCGACAACACCGCAGCGCAAGCCGCGTACAAGAACGTGGGGTTCGGCTGGAGGGAAACGGTCGAAGGTGTGCACACCTACGCGTTGAGCGGGAGAAACCTTGCACAGCTGCGTTCCAGCAAGTGCTTGCTCTCCGAGGCGACCCCGCCCGGGCTGCAGTTCACCCGCCTCACGCGCAGTCCGCTCCTCCCGGAGGAGGGAGAGCGGGGCGTGGGCGCGGAGCTCTACCTGAACGATCTCACGATGCGGCACGCGCTCCCCATGCAGCTGTAACCCTCGAAGAATGCTAACCCTGAGTGCTCACCCTTGTAACTAACCCTAGCGAAGCAACCCCTGAGTACTAACCCTAACCCCAGCCCCAACCCTGAGTACTAACCCCCCTAATCCTAACCCTGATTACCAACCCTACTTTAACCCCAACCTCTAACCCTACGAACCCCACAGTTAACGACCTATACCCCTACCCCTACCCCTCCCCTACTCCTTCCCTACCCCCGCTTACCCCTACCTTACCCCTGCCCTACCCCTATACCTGCCATATTGCATACACCTTTTATCATACACCCACAACCTTAGTAATCCAGTGGACCCTACCCCCATGCACCTGGGGGCCCTCTCCTCTTTACTTACTTCTCTTACTATATTTCACCCCAGCACCCTACCCCTACCCCTACCTGCTAGCCTACATACCTGCTACACACAGATCAGTATACACCAGTCCTAACCCCTACTAACCCCAGCCCCAACCCTAACCCCTCAAACCCGCCTATTACTAAGTGTACGATGTAGGCACGCGCTCAATGGTGCGGCGAGGACCGCACCCTCAGAAGAGCTCTCGTACTGCATGCTAGTCCACGCCATGTGTGCCGCCAACCTTGCTGGGTATGGCCCTGGCCGTGCGATGGCCCCCAAGCAGCGTGATGAATTGGCACGGCAGCTTCTCACGGGTGGGGCAGGCGTGGCTGCAGTGCCCAAGGTGGAGTACCTCGCGGCGCTCGTGCCGCGCACAGAGATGGAGTGCGTGCGCACGCGCCGACTGCTACAAGCAGTGCTGAACCGCAGCGGCAGCAACGCCGCAAGCGAGGTGGATGTGCTCGAGGCAGTCACAGTGTGGAGAGCATCGTTGCCGGCAGTCGTGGCTGAGGCGGCTGCCATCAGTGGCGTGGACCACAAGCGCTGCAGGCGGCGGACCTATGCCGTCAGGTTCGTCGGCGGGGACCCAGCAGAAGCGAGGGCCTATGCAGGCCACGAGGACCACAACCCCAAACGCATGGTGCAGCACATGCAGGGCAAGGGCTCCACGTGGACGCAGAGTAGCACCCAGTGCCTACGGGAGGCAGACTTTAGGTTTGGCAGCTGGAACCTGCTGACGAAGACTGAGGTGTTGCTTGATGAGCTGCTGCTGCTGGTCAAGGAGTCGAATTCGACGAGCGACAAGCACGTGTGGCGTGGCGCCCTCTTCCTTGGTGAGACCTTGCATGCTGAGCTATGCACGCTCAAGAGCCGTCTCCTGGACGTGGTTAGCTGGCCCACCACCTACGCCGAGACCATGCGCATCCTCAGGGGCGTGATGCATCTCGTGCCAGGCAACCAGCTCACACTCTACTTGTGCGACGTCTGCTTCTACTGCACCGGCCGGCACTTTGCTCAGGAGTGCCCGAGGCACTTTGCGCAGCCGCAGCGCACAGCAAAACGCAGCCGCGGCAGGGGTGGCGGTGGCGGCGGTGGCGGCAGTGGTGTTGCTGGCGGCGCTGGTGGTGGCGGCGCTGGCAGCGGTGGCGCTGGCGGTGGTGGCACTGGCGGTGGTGGCGGCAGGGGTGGCAGTAGCGGCGGTGTGGGCGGCAGCAGCGATGATGGCGGGGACGGTCGCCTGACTCAGCAGACCCCCTTCCCCACCAATATGCCTGAGCTATTGCGACAGATCGCCGATCCAAACATCGACTTTGGTGTGCTGGCCAAGGTCGGGACCACGCTGGCCAAGCCAGCTGTAGACCACCTTGTTGCAACCTGCGAGAGACTACGGCTGGAACCTCCCGCAGCCGCAGCTGCGTACAGGCGCACAGGTGCCCAATGGCCGCCGCTGCCAAGCGGCTTCCAGGTCGTCAGATCACCTGCAAATTGGCCTGAGTCAAATCGGCTGTCGAGCTTCATGCGCCAGGTGATGCTGCAGACAATCATGGCGCTCACGGCTGTGGGTCGACCCTGTGACGCGCTGGACTTCACGCCCGGAGGACACGGGGGCGTCGTGCACACGCTGCTCATATCGGCCGAGGCCCTAGCTGCGCGGAGGGCTGTCGCGTTGGCCGCTTCAGAACTGAGCCTTCTGGCATTGCGTGCGCCCACGCCCAGCTCCAGCTGCAACTGGCAGGTCCTCCAGGCGGCGCTGTTTGCTGGGGAGCTCTCCATCTGCACAACCTCGGGCACGCCAGTCACAGACGTGCAGTCCTGCTCGCCTGCGCTTCGTGAGGCCCTGTGGCAGGCATTGGCAGCCCTGCAAGCGGCTGTCAACAACCCATCAAGGGCCGCGGGCTCGAGGTTTGAGGCAGCGCTCGCAGTGCTGACTCCGCTTGTCAGACAGCACCAGCGGAGCACCAACGCAGAGGGCACATAGAGGGCACACGAGTCTCCCACTAGACTCTGTCTGTGCTACTCGGTCAGTCAGATATCGTTATTTTTGCGTAAGTGAGCTTTGTTATAGAAAACACACAGCTCATTAAATAACGCGCCGGGGTGCCATTGAGGCAACCACGGCGTATACGAACCCATGCAAAGCATATAATTCAGCAGACTTGAGGCGTCAAAAAGCTCATAGCGCGGGCGTCTCTGGGGGCGGACCTTAGGGTCGCGCCCTGTGTACAGAAGACACTCTCTGGTACTCTGGTGCCAATGCGTGTCCTCCGGGCGTGTCCAAATTTCTTCTCTTATCTTATCTGTTGTCCAAATTTGATAAGATAAGATAAGATAAGATTGTTTGTTGGGTTTCACGACGCTACACGACTCACGACGCTACGCAATTCCGCGATGCCTGGATCCCTCACACCCAGACACAAAGGTACGGTTAACTGGCGATGATGAATACGCCCCTATAAACCTAATCTCTTATCTTATCTTATTATCTTATCTCCAAATCTTATCTTATTATCTCTCTTATCTTATCGTATCTCCAAATCTGCTTCGTATCTCTCTTTCCTTTTATTCACCCTCGTTGTCCGCCTTGCGGCTGGGAGGCTCGAGCTTGGGCGACTGGCTACAGGCGGGCGTGCTGGAGCTCGACATGCAGCGGTTCCGGAGCATGTCCAGCAGCTCGAGCTGGACCAGGATGAGGCGCAGGCGGAGCCGGGTGACGAGTGGCAGCAGCAGCAGCAGCAGCAGCAGCGCGGCGGTGAGGGCGGCGACGAGGAGCAGGAGGAGCAGGAGCAGCAGAGCGCCGGAGCGGTGGCGCGTCGCGGAGCGGAGGAGCGCGGTGTGGAGGAGCGCGGCGCTGCGTTGTGCGCGCCGCGTTGGTGGAACTTCTCGGGGGGGGGCGAAGCGGCTCGACGGGGTTTGGGGGGTTTAGGGGGTTTATGGGGTGGGGGAGGGGGGGTGGGTGGGGTGGGTGGGGGACGGGGTGGGGTTGGGGAGCGTAACCTGGGTGGCGTGCGGGTTAGTTTTGGGCATCGGTTTGCGGCGGCTTGGGTGCGGGTGCGGGCGGCGTTTGGTGACGGGTAGCTGTGTTTATCTGCGAGACGACCCCGACGGGTCGTCCGCGGTCTTGGCCGCGCGTTTCTCTATCTATCTATCTATCTATCTATCTGGTCCTGCGCGCGTCGGACGAGCGCGTCCGTCGTCGTCGTCGCCTGTGTTCACCTCGCGGGACGGTTATCGGCTGGGCGGCGCTGAGCAGGGCGCGCGCGGAGGAGTGGTAGGAGACCACGCCGTCGCCAGCGAGGAGGAAGCCGCCGGCGCTCATGCATCAAGAACTAACCAGGGCGGCGGCTCGAGACCACGCACAAGGTCCATGAGCAGCCCACTAGCCGCATCCCTGGCTGCCGCCCTGCGCGTCCAGACTGTGTCCTGTCCATAGCGCCCATGCTCGTTGCGATCCTAGCCCCAGCTACACACGGCACACCACACTGCTGTGCGCCATCACAGGTGCTCCTCCGCCGAGGAGAGCTGCCGGCCCGACCACGCAGCTTCCTGCACCGACCCCGGCTAGCGACTGCACTCGCTAGCCGGTGGCGTGGCTGAGCGCGAGAGAACATCCTCAACGTGCCGTGGCGCGCGCTCGAGGGCTAACCACCACCCGATTGGCCAACTCGGGCATCTACTTCTACGGCGACGACTACCACACTCGCCGTTCCAAGCCCGACCTCTGGCCTCCAGGCACGCCCTTTGGCGCAGATCTATTCAGCCTCAGCCTCGCCGCCCCGTCCTCATCCACCCACCCTCGCATGCAGGCTCGGTCGTGGTGGCGAGCGGCCCTCCTTCGCCCGATAGCTTGGACGGTGCGGCGCCGCCCCGTTCGCCGTAGCGTTCACGCCCCACCCCCAGCCCCACCGTTGGCCTCCAGGCGCGGCCTTTGGCCCCAGTAGTATCAGCCTCGCCGCCTCGTCCTCATCCACCTACCCTCGCATGCAGGCTCGGTCGTGGTGGCGAGCGGCCCTCCTTCGCCCGATAGCTTGGACGGTGCGGCGCCGCCCCGTTCGCCGTAGCGTTCACGCCCCACCCCCAGCCCCACCGTTGGCCTCCAGGCGCGGCCTTTGGCCCCAGTAGTATCAGCCTCGCCGCCTCGTCCTCATCCACCTACCCTCGCATGCAGGCTCGGTCGTGGTGGCGCTCGGGTCGTGTTCACACGTTTGGATGCAGCGGGTGTCCTATAGCAATAGGCTACATTGCAGGTGGGTTTGAGAAGATTTCACGCGCCATGTATGCGTCCACCTGTCCACTCACTCCATTTCGCGACGCACTGGGCCGGGAGGGGAGCCCGAGTTCAATCCCCTCCGTACCCTACACTTTAAGAACCACTGTCCACACACTGTGTCTCCCCTCTCAGTCCCCTGGGCGCTGGGGTACGGCTATTTACGGGGCGTTTACGTAACACGAGGGACGGTGGGGCGGCGCGCGACAGCGCAGTGCGCTCACCTCTCTTTAGCCGGAACGGGCTGCCTCTCGGTCGCCGTAGCTGCGAGCCGACGGTGCTCGACGTGCGACCTAGTGCGACCAGCTCGATCTCGACAGTGGCTCCCGTCCGCTCGTACTTTTTTTACGCTGGCGCCTAGCTACGATCGCAGGTCCGAGTCGAGGCCGCAGCCAGGTGCAAAGTCTTCATGAAGTGCTGCAGTCGCGCACCCTTCTTGGGCCGTCATCGACCCATGACCGTGGGACGGATGCAGATCGCCCCCTCGGCGAGCACGGATGGATCGGTGGGCCGCGCGTAAAACTCGTCAACACAAGACCGTCTGATCCGTCAATATTCACAGCAATAAAAGCTACAATCAAAACAAGGTGGTAAAACTAGTACCGTACTTTATATAGTATAGAGAAGATCGTCCCAACGGCGACCGACCGCGAAGCGGGGACAACTACGGTAAGTAACCCCCCGGCCACCCCACCCCACTGGTCAACCGTCTGTATGAAAAGTAACCTTAACGGTATAATATTCAGATGCTCAGCCGCAATAGAATTCCAAATGCACATGTGCATGCACATGTGCATGTGCATTTTTCAGTTACAATTGCAGCATGAATCAGACGGTTACAGATGCTCGAGAGATGTTCACAGGAGCGCCCCGCTCAGGTCGAGATCTTTGCCCGTTGCCCGTTGTGCCGAGCGTGGTGTCGCTGCATGCGATTGGCCAGCTCTTGTCGCCAGCAGGGCGCTGCCTGAGCATCTGCACGGTGTACGGTGGGGCCGGCGGCGGCAGCGGAGGTGGCGAGGGCGAGGGCGGCGGCGAGGGCGAGGGCGGCCGCGGCAACGGTGGCGGCATCGGTGCGGAGGCGGGTGAAGGCAGCGGCGGCCACGGCGGCGGCAGCGGAGGGTAGGCCAGCGGCGGTGGCGGCGACGGCGGCAGAAGCGGAGGCGGCGATGGTGGCGGCATCGGTGCGGAGGCGGGTGAAGGCGGCGGCGGCGACGGCGGCGGCGGTTTTTTCAAGCAGCACAGGCAGTCCCAGGCGGGAGCCGCGGCAGTGAACATGAACATACTGCACTAGGCGGCAGTGGCAGCGATTGCGCACTCACAGGCCGCCAAGAACCCGCCCAAGTAGTCGTTTGTCGTCCTTAGGTCGTCCTGCGGCGGCCGTACGAAACGCGCGTTTGTACGGATACGCCGCGCCAGGAAGATTGATTCCATTGGCCCTGTGGGTTTCTCCGGCTCTCAGGCAGCGCCTGGGGCACACTTGAGGGCCGGGATCCAACTTGGGGTTTGCGGCGCAGCACAAACGTGTCTTAGTAAGCCCGCCAGCCGCCTCGCAGCGCGACGTAGTTGCAAGTTCGGACTATAGTATTGAAGGGGTAAAATCCAAGTCTATCAAGGCTAGACGCATGGATTTGAAGCGACTGAGCGCTGGTCTCGATGACTGAACTCCCCAGTCGCACCGGCGGATGAGGGGCAGGAGCGGGCGCGCCAGGTACGCGCCAGGCAGGGGCGGCAGGCAGGAACCCCCCGGGCGTCCGTACGACCCCGAGCGAGCGAGCCGGAGGCGCGACCGCGCCTCTCACGCGAGACCGTGGCGCGGCGGCGACCCGCTCGCGCCTCTTTTTCTGCCGCCTATCTTATCTGACTCCCCCGGAGGCGGAGGGTCCGGGACTCCCTCCCCCCCCCGAAGTTCAAGCGAGGCGTAACAAGATCGCCGAGCTCGTGGTGCCGCCCGAGCCATCCCGCTGCTGCCTGGCAAGCGGTGACGCTGCTCCCGTGTCCTTGCGAGGATGGCGCTGCGTGCCAAGCAGCCGCTGCCCTCCGAGGCCTCCAGCGTCCAAAGACCGTACCAGCCTCGACCTGGGCTAGCTCGGGCGGACCGGTGCTCGGGCAGGTTTCCTCGTGCTTGTGAGCCGCCGCTAACCACGGCGGCCTGGTGCATGGACGCTGCGCCATGCCGCCAACCGGCCGCGCTGCAGGGTCCGTGGCCTGGCAGCCGCAGCTGGAAGGCGAGAGCATTTTGGCCAGGCTCCTCGCCCGAGGACGTGCACCTGTGCACCTCGGCCGCGGCGGACTCAAGCGGCCGCACGCATGCCGACCGGCGAGACCGAGATCGCCGCTCTCGGTCACTACCGCCGTGGTTCACGGCGTCGCGCCTTCCGTGACGGTGCTTTGGCGCAAGCACCGCGGCGACGCAGGTGCACCCAGCGCCTCGCGCCCCGGCCCTGCGACCCCGGCCCAGGCAGGCTACCCCTCGGCCCTGGCCATGTTGCAGCGCGAGATGGACGCCCTGAACGCGAAGCTGGCGGCGGAGAAGGCGGCGCACCTGGCCACCGAGGAGGCGCGCAAGACCGCGATGGCCGAGCTGGCCGCCCAGCCCGCCACCGCCGTCGCCTCCTCTCCCCTCGCCGCCGCCGCCCTCGCCGCCGCCTCCCTCGCCGCCGCCACCGAGCCCGCCGCCAAATCCGCCGCCTCCGCCGCCTCCCCGCGCACGAAGCAGGGCGAGGCAAGGACGCGCCTCGAGCAGCTGCTGCTCAAGAGCAAGATCCAGGTGCTGCTGGCGGCGCGCGTGCTCTAACCCCTAACCCTAACCCTAACCCTAACCCTAACCCTAACCCTAACCCTAACCTAACCCTCACCCTAACCCTCACCCTCACCCGCACCCTCACCCTCACCCTCACCCTCACCCTCACCCTCACCCTCACCCTCACCCTCACCCTCACCCTCACCCTCACCCTCACCC
>Ga0209302_10002800_pt1 | contig 10185 bp, 5 predicted proteins | sample ArcOceMetagenome_2_FD_187445 | JGI IMG/M metagenome (GOLD analysis project Ga0209302, IMG submission 187445) | Marine eukaryotic phytoplankton communities from Arctic Ocean - Arctic Ocean ARC135M Metagenome (SPAdes) (version 2) | ecosystem: Environmental > Aquatic > Marine > Oceanic | place... | reverse complement strand
CCCCCGAGAGGAACATCCCAGCTTTGCTCTGGACAGAGCTGTGCCTGTGGCCTTCCTCAGTGCACGCGACTCTCCACCGAGATATGCGCCGCGATCGCATATCCAGCAGGTGGCTGCGAACCGAAGGCAGTCGACCGTTTTCGGGCACTCGACACCACCGCGAGAGTGAGTGAGCTCTGCCGGTAGCAAGTCGTCTGCCGCGGGCGTCTACGCGTGTGTCTAGGCCACAGGCGTGGGTAGGCTACGGCTAGCCCATACGTGCGATTACGTTTACGTTACGTCCATTACTCGTAATTGTGCGTATTACTCAACGTTGCGTTCTGGTGGCCCGCTTTACGCGTAATCCAACAGCCTCACAGAGGAGATAAGGAGTTTGCATTTTTGTGGGAAACACGCGTCTTGAAAAAATCTACGACACAACGTGTGCACGTGCTGCTGAGCGTCGGGCGAAAGTTCGTATGTACACTTGCTAACGGACAACTTCGCAAATGAGGCGGTAAACACGCGGTACGCGTTGCAGCACTCGCGTAATGTAACCGCGTAATGTAACCGCGTAAAGATAATCGTATGCCGTCAAATGGTTGGTCAGCCAGCCGAACACCGAAACGCACCGCTGCACCGGACAAAACGCCCCAGGCGCATGGAGCCCGAGGATTTCGATGAAATCCGACCGATGCTAGCTCTCCCGCCGGAAAGGCCGAAGCTGGAACCAGCGGCTGAGGAGAGCGATACCGAGGACTTCACCGAGGACGCGGAGGAACTGGGCGATGAGTCATTCCGGTCGACGGCCACGAGTAATTACTCACTCAATGACGACGTGGGCAGCATGGAGGTGACTGAGTACTTGCGCGAGCAGGCATGCCGCTCCACCCGGCACCCCGCAGGCGGCATCGCGCGCTTGAGCGGAGGGCTGCTCACCACACCTCGTGCCGTGTGCGTCACAGGACCGCTTCATGCCGATCGCAATCATCGCAAAGATCATGGCGCGCGAGTTGGCCCACCTAGGGTACGCAAAGATCTCCCACGACGCCAAGTCGTTGATGCAGGAGGCTGCAACCGAGTTCATATGCTTCCTCATGAGCGAGGCCAACGACCAGGCGCTCAACGCCAAGCGCAAGTCCGTCTCCGGACAGGACTTCATCAACGCGTGCGGTCACTTGGGTGCGTGCAGCCTCGTGACCAATTGATGGCCCTGTGATGATTAGTCCGTCGTGACCACTGGCTAACCGCTGATCGGCCCGTCCTGCAGGCATGGGCCAGATGGTCTGCGCCCTTGAGAACGCCCTGCCTCACCTTCAACCTCCCAAGCGCGTGCGGGGCAAAACGAACGAACTGGACGCGTCGGGTAACCAGCCACACCGGCGCCGTCGGTGCCGCGTCTCTGACCAAGAGGCCGAGCAGATCCGCCTCAACCGCCTTGCTGCCGGAGAGATCCCGCTGGATCAGCCCGTGATGATCGCGCAGCCGGCAGCCAGCCAAGGTTTCACCTCCTTTGTCCACCCCACGGCGTGAGGAAGGAGGGAAGGGGGAGCGGGGAGGTAATCATGGAAAAAAGAGTGAACTTATAAATGATCCCCTCAGTGGCTCAGACCTCCCAAGAGCTGCGACAGCGTCAGCGTCGACGTCATGGTGATGGTCGCCCGCTTTGACCCTGCGCACCCCTCCGAGCGTCGCCGCTTTCCCAGCACGCACTCCCCACCGCTAACGTTCCTCTCGCACGATCCCGCAGGAACAATCAGCTGATAGCCTGGAGGACCAGACAGCCCAGCTCGGCGGCTGGTACCAGGACGCGGAGGGCGTGTGGCATGAGGTCGAGGAGGTCGGCGGCGCGGAGGGTGGCGCGGGCGGCGGCGGCTGGTATCAAGACACAGAGGGCGTGTGGCGCGAGGAGCAGGAGGTGGCGGCGGAGGAGACGGGGGGTGGCGGGATGGCTGAATCGGGTGACGGCGGCAGCGGCGCTGATCTCACCACCGCCGGTCTCGCCACCGCTGACGAGCCAGCCGCCGTCTCCAGTGAATCTGACGCCACCACTTCATCCGCCACGGTCCCGCCGCCCAGCCCTGGAGAGGAGGCCAAGGAGGTCAAGGATCCCAATGGCGACTGCGGCGAGCAATGCTCCTGGTACACACGTGGTCAGGCCTCCCCTCTGGGCTCTCCCCGGGCCATGCCTCGTGGAGCTCAGGGTCCGGCCCACTCCTGGGACAGCCCAGGCAAGAGTGTAACCCCACGCTTTTACACCGAGGCCTCCTCAGTGAAGTGTTTCCACGGCGAAGGCCGCCTGCCGTGCGGTCTACTTCCGCTTGCTCGCCTGCCCCCCCCCCCCCCCCCCCCCCCCCCGCCCCGCCCTTGGCGAAGTGACCCGCCAGGCGAGCCCCAGGAGTGAGGAGGGGCGTGTTTCACTCCTTCCGCCTCTATCAGGTGCCGCCACTGTCGCGAGGCGGGCCTCCTTCTGAGCAAGGGCCTCCCCCGCAAGCAGTGTCGGGTCAAGGTCGAGCTGGGACGCCTCAAGGGCAAGGTGGAGGAGCACGGGTGGAACCCTAACCCTGACCCTGATCTTAACCTAACCCCAACCCTCACCCTTACCTTCACCTTCCCTCTCCCCGTTCACCCTCACCCTCACCACTCACCACTCAACCACTCACCAGTCAACCACTCACCACTCACCACTCAACCTTGACCCTCACCCTAACCCTCATCAAGGTGGAGGAGCACGGGTGGAACTTTGCTGAGCTCGGCCTCACGGAGGGGCAGCAGGACGAGGACCTGAGGCCCGAGCCGCCCGACATCGCCCCCATCCTGGCGTGCTCGGCCAGCTGGGCGTTGCCGCAGGAGAAGGTCCTGGTGCGGCTGCGCCCTCCATTCGAGCAGCCGCCCAAGCCGCGCCCAAGCCCGCCGCCGAGCACAGCCACCGAACTGCGGGGGCGGCCGCTCCCCTTTGTGCTCAAGCTCGTCGAGGCGGTGCATACGTACGTGGCCCGCGCGCGGAGCGGCGTCGTCGATTGGGGCGCGGTGGGCGGCGGGCTGTCCCCGCCCCTCTCCGCAGAGGAAGCGCAGCAGCTGTGGCGTGCCGCGGCGTACGGCGAGGCGCAGGCCGACTTCACGAGGAAGCGGATCATGGACGTGGGCGGGCCTCCGGGGCGTGAGGCGTTGCTCGCGGCCGAGGCGGCCGAGCCGTGGGAGCTCGAGGAGCCGTCCGACATCGAGGCGTCGATCGAGGAGCAGGCCGAGGCGACGCGGCGGCAGCAGCAGGGCCAGCAAGAGTCTGACGAGTCGGAGGAGGGCGGCGAGGAGGCCATGGAGGTGGAGGTCATGGAGGCTATGGAGAAGCCCCGCTGCGGCGGCGGCCGCAGCAGTGGTGGCGGCGGCTCGCGGGGGCGCGGGCGGGGGCGTGGGGGCGGAGGGCGGGGCCGATGGCTACCCGTGCTCTCCCCCGCGCCGCCCGCCGCCTCCACCGCGCACGCCCTGTCCTGCTGCCCGCCCGCTGACGATGCGACGGCGCTCGACAAGCTGAGCGGGGAGATCGGGGGAAGCGCGCCCTCCTCGGCGTCCATGTCCCAGTCGCAGAGGCTCGTGCTGGCGGAGGCGCATCGCACCGCGGCCGTCAGGGAGTCTCAGCTCGCTGTGATGGCGGCGGCGGGGCCTCCATTCACACGATCGCCTCCTTCGTGCCCGGCTCCGCGAGCTGCCGCCATGCGCCACCACTACACGTTCGCCCCGCAGAGCGCCCTGCATACCTATCCGAGGGCAGCGCCGCACTACCCTATACCGATGGCGCCGCAGCAGCGGGCGGCCCTGGAGCGGCGCGGCCAGCTCGATCAGGAGGCGCACGCCGTCGTGCAGCCTGCGCCACCGACGGCACAGCAGCAGGTGCAGATGCAGATGCAGATGCAGATGCAGACGCAGCAGATGCAGATGCAGATGCAGATGCAGCCGCAGATGCTAGCACAGCCGCAGCCGGGCGCCGGGGCCGACGCCTGGCGGCAGCATCAACAGCTGTCGCAGCCGCAGCCGCAGCCGCAGCCACAGCCGCAGCCGCTGGCGCAGCCGCGCCCAGTAGTGGTGACAAGTCAGGCCTACTCCCCGCCGCCGCAGCCGCCGACCACCGTCGAAGGCGTCGCGCCCGCCGACTCGCCGCCGCCGTCAGGCGCGCCCACGCCACTGCCATGCAGCCTCGGCGCCATGAGTGACTCGATGCCGCAGGGGGAGGAGGGTGACGCTGGCGACGGCGCGCCACGCGCCGTAGCCGACGAAATGGCAACACATCAGCAGCAGAGGGTGGCTCGAGATAGCTATCTCTTCCAGAAGATGCAGGATATGCAGCAGCACGCCGTCACTCCCACCATCAACAACGACGTCGTGGCGGGGGAGAGCCACGCTGAACAGGCGCCACTGCAGGCGCCGCTGCAGGCGCCGCTGCAGGCGCAGCCATCTCCGCTCATGGAGGTGCCGCATCCCACGCTACACCCCTCACCGCCGTCAATGCGGGTGCAGATATCGTTGCCTGAGCCAGAGGTGTCGCCGCCAGCCTCGCTGCCCGCCTCGCCTGCCTACAGCGCTGATGCCGACCCCGCCGCCGTGCCGCCTCCTGCCGCCATCGCCGCCGCCGCCGCCGGCCTCGCCGCAGCCCCCGCTCCCGCCTCCGTCATGGCCCTGCCCGAGGCGCCGGCCACCATTGCTACGGCGCCTGAGCCGACGGCGCCGGCGGTGCCGGCGGCGCCATCGCCGTCCCACGGGCGATGGGGGTGCGCGCTCTTTGCCGCGCCCAGCACCGCCTCGCTGGACGCCGCCGCCACCCCGCTCGCCGGAGTGGCGGGAGGCGAGGCCGACTCCTCGAACGGTGGCGCCACCGAGAGTGAGCTTGAGGAGCAGGCCTTCGCCTCGGCGCTGGCGGCGACGGGGATGGGCATGCTACGCGTGCCGAGCGCCGCTGCCAAGCAGCCTCGCCGGCCAGCCCCGCAAGCGGACGCGCCGCCGACGAACCGTCCCATCGGGAAGGTGCCGCCCTCTTCGCAGCGCAGCAGCGTCAAGGCGGCGGCCAGCATCATCAGCGCGGCGCTGCGCGCTGGGGCAGCGGGCGAGGCATCTGACCACGACGGCAGCGCAACGGAGGACGGCGAAGACGAGGACATGGAAGAGGAGGAGGAGGAGGAGGAGGGGGAGGGCGGGGAGGGTGAGGAGGGCGAGGAGGGCGAGGAGGAGGAGGACGACGAGGACGACGAGGACGAGGACGAGGACGGAGTGCCGGGCGAGGGTGATAGCAGCGAGGCTGAAGGGGAGGCGGAGGCGGACAGGGCGCTGCCGAACGAGGCGGTGCAGAATGAGGCGCCCACGGTCGACGAAAAACTCTGGGAGGGCGCGGCCGCGGCGGGCTGGCAGCTGCGGCGGACCTCGGGCTCGCACTACACCTACACTGCGCCTAACGGGACGCGCTTCACCAACCGGAAGACCGCGGAGGCGCACAGGAAGGAGGTGGAGGCGGCGGCGGTCGTGGAGGCGGCGGCGCCGGAGAGGGTGGCCGCCTCCTCTCCGGGCGAGAAGCGCAAGCGCGAGGCTGAGGCCGACCTCGACGCCGCCGCCGCCGCAGCAGCAGCGCGGGGCTCCAAGCAGCGGGGCCCCAGGGGAACGCCGCGGTTGGTTGGGCGGCCGTGGCCGCCGCCGCCGGGGGTCAAGTGGTCTAGGCTGCCCGAGGACCGCAGCGGTCCGTTGCTGCTGGAGGGCGTGCCGCCGCCGGGCCCGCCCGAGAGGCCGGCGCGGCCTAACCATGGCGGCTGCCTCAAGGACATGTGGTGCGTGCGTGGCAAGGGCCACTCGGGCATGTGCAGGATCGAGCCGCCCGCCGACGCGCCTGCCTTCGAGTACACGCGGCGTGGGCTGGCGGTGCCGGTGGGCGGTGCCGGTGGGCGGCTAGCGGCACCGGTGGGCGCGCGGCGCGACTCCGACCAGCTCAAGCGGCATGACAACTACATGGCCGGGCGCCAGAGGCAGGGGCACAACACTGCCGCCTCGCCCGAGGTCGGCGGGGTGCGGGGCCTGGTCTCCGGTCTCGCTGGCAGACCACCCGCCGCGCCGCGCTACCAGTACGGCCGTCAGACCGCCCAGTACGGCCCAGACGGCTCGCCACTCCAGCCGCTCCAGCCGCTGCAGCGCCCCTTCTCCTTCGGGCAGCCGCAGCCATATCCGCCGCAGCCGTATGAGGGGTATCCGCAGCAGCTCTACGGCGGCGGGTACGGCAGCGGCAGCCGCATGGGAGGCGGTGACACCGATGCCGTAGACACGGTGCTGGAGGAGCGGCGGCGCAAGGCGCGCAGGGCCTACGCGCGCAGGAAGGAGGCGAAGATGCGCGCGGAGGAGGGCGGGGAGGAGGCGGAGGCGGAGTATCCGGGCGGGGAGGGCGAGCCCTCACACCCCTCCCCATCCGCTTACCAGCAGGCCAGCGCGAGCAGGGCGGCGAATCGGGCCCTCGGCACCATGCCACAGAAGCCGATGCAGATGTGGCAACAGATGTGGCACGCTGCCGTGACCCCCCCTCCGCCAATCACCTCCGCCGGCGCCACCGCTACCGCCGCCGCCGCCGCCGCCGCCGCCACAATGGCCGGGCGTGGGCAGGCCTATCTCAACGGCAGTGGTGGCGGTGCTGTGGCCTCGCGGCCGCCTTGCCAGAAGAGCGCGCAGTGCTGTCGCGGGTCCCATCACCGAGGCCCCTGCTCCGTCGATCCCAACCAGGGCTGCGCATTCGATGCCCCCACCGGCGGCCCAACCGTCACAAGCCCCTTCCCGCCTGCCGCTGCGGAGAGCGGGAACGCGCTGCAGCACCCCTCCCGGGCCCATGGGCCGTCTCGGCCGAAGAGCGTGGCGGAGCAGCAGATGATGGCGCGCGCGTTGCAGCTGCACTACGAGCAGTCGCGCGCAAACCCCGGCGGCCACCCCAGCAGCCACCCCGGCGGCCATTCCGGCGGCCATTCCGGCGGCCACCCCGGCGGCACCCCTGGCGGCTACCCCAGCCGCAACCCCATCCACCTGATGACGCAGCAGCAGAGGGTGGCGCTGGCGGCGTCCAAGGTGCGCGCGCGCGATCAGCGCGACATCGAGCGCGGCTACTACCGCGGCAGCGATGGCGCGCTGGTCAACTACAAGGGCACCGAGACTACCACCACCGCCGCGCTGGTCTACCGCGAGGGAGGAGGGTGGGGACCTACGTCAGCACCCCCAGCTACGTCAGCACCCCCAGCATTCGGCGGGTGGGCGCCGCCATCGGCGGCTGGCGGCGTGCCGCCGCAACCGCGCCAGTCGCAGCCGCTGCCGCCGCATCAGATGCTGCCGCGCCCTACGCCGCCGCAGGACCTGCACGCAAAACCGAGGCCGAAGTCAAGGCCAACTCCGCTAGAGCTGCGCACTCACAGCACCCCAACGCCGACCAAGCCAACGTGGGTAGTCAGCAACGACGGTGTGGTGGAGCGCCCCGTGCTCGCGATACGGGAAGCGCCGTCGCCTGCGCCGCCGGCTTGCACAACACCCGCGCCCGCGCCGCCAGCCGTTGCCGGGCCAGAGATGATGAATATGCCGCCGCCGCCGCCGCCCGTGTTGCCGCCGTCGCTGCCACCGCTGCTCGCTAGGCATCATATGCCGCAGCAGCAAGCGGCCATACCACAGCAGCAGCAGCAGCAGCAGCAGCAGCAGCAGCAGCAGCAGCAGCAGCAGCAGCAGCAGCAGCAGCAGCAGCAGCAGCAGCAGCAGCAGCAGTTGCAACAGCAGCAGCTGCAACAGCAGCAGCAGCAGCAGCAGCAACAGCACCAGCACCAGCAGCACCAGCACCAGCACCAGCACCAGCCACCACAGCAGCAGCAGCAACAGCACCAGCACCAGCAACAGCCACCACAGCAGCACCACTACCAGCATCAGCACCAGCACCAGCACCAGCACCAGCACCACCAACCACAGCAGCACCAGCACCAGCCAGGCCCAACGCTGCAGCAGCTGCAGGCGCAGATGCAAGCGGAGATGCAGATGCAGGCGCAGTTGCTCGTGGAGCAGCAGACGCTGCAGCGTGGCATTCAGGAGCAGCGGCAGCGCATGGCGACTGCTGCTGCTGCTGCTGCTGCGTCGCAGGATGACACGGCGGTGCCGCCGGAGCAGCTAGAGGCGGAGAGGCAAGATGAGCTCGAGCAGCAGCAGCAGGTGCAGCGCATGGAGGGCGAGTACGACGAGCAGATGAAGAGGCTACTGGCGCAGCAGAGGACGATGGAGTGGCTGATGTCGCAGGTCCAGCAAAAGATGCAGCCGGGGGGCCGGCGGCCATAACGATATTGAGAGAGCAAGAGTGAGATTGAGAATAAGTTTGTACACGTGTTACGGTGTGATGTAGATGACATGGTAACTTATTTTGCATTTGGGGTCAGGTCTCAAGCTTTAAGGTTTCTAATCTTATTTTGTGTGTGCACATATCGCCAACACTCCCTGTCTCCACCACGCACCAGCTACAAGATCTGTGTCGTAATATAAAGGTATATATAACCCAAATCCCTACCGATTCCCCGTTCAGCGTCCAGCGTCCAGGCTCCAGCGAGCAGCGTCCCCCCACACACGCTCTCCGCCTCTCCCACAGGGCGGCCCCACATCGTTCAGCATTTTTCAGCTCTGTGAGCGTTCACAAAATCACGAAAAGTCCCGCAGCCGCCTCTCCCAGATCCGCAGCTGCCTCGCGCCACACCAGGCCTGCCTGAGTGATGGCGTCTGTGTGCTGCGGCGGGTGCGACGGGCGGAAAGCCACAGCGTGCGCCGAGAGGGTGGAGCCCGCCGGGTTGGCGGCCGAAGCGCGCGTGGCCGGCCACGCGTCGCCATCGTCGGTGTCGCTCAGGAAGCCAAGGACTCCACGCGCTCCCAAGACGGCCGTTCCCTCGGTGGATTCGAACGGCCATCCATCCACCGTGCAGATGTGGTCGGCCATGGTCTCGTTGGTGCTCGGACACACGCAGCCGTCGGGCACCTCCGGCGACGGCAGCGGCGACGATGGCGGCAAGGGCGGCGCAAGCGAGTCCGTTGACGAGGGAGGCGATGGCGGCGGCGAGGACGGAGGCGAGGTCGGCGGCTGGCTCGGTTGTGGCGACGGCGGCCGAGTACCGGGTGGTGTGCGGGGAGGGAGAATCATGCCAGGTTGTGGCGACGGCGGCCGAGTACCGGGTGGTGTGCGGGGAGGGAGAATCATGCCAGGGCGATAGCAGCATACCGCCTCCGACGGGCCGGCCGTCCCGCTGCTGTCGCCCTCGCCGTCCTTGGCTGTCGCCCACTCCAATGCGTCAGCCTCTGTCGTCTTTTGCACCAGCTTTGCCGCCGCTCGCTCCACCGCATCGGCCTTCGCTGCCGCTGCCGCTGCGGCCTCTGCTGCTGCCGCCAAAGCCATCGCCGCCGCCACGGCCTCCTCACGTGGCTTGGATGCTGCCATCGCCGGCGCCACCTCGCGCACCGCCGCCTCCTGCTCTGTCGCCACCAGCAGCCTCATCGTCTCTGCCGCCGCCTCTATGTTCGCCACCCGCACTGCGCCGCGCCCATCGCGCCCACCACGCCCACCGCGCCCGCCGCGCCCAGCACGCCTGCCGCGCAACGGCACTGATTGCAACCCGAGCCCCCCCGCCGCCGCCGCCGAAGGCTGCGCCTTGCTCTCCAGTGTGTCTTGCTGGAGTGTCTTGCTGCGAGGGCTGCAGCTTGGAAAGAGTGTCTGGAGTATCATGGACCGCAGGCCATAGTTTGGAAAGAGGGTCTTGCTCTCCAGCGTGGCGCCCGTGATCGGCGAGGTGTCGTGGGTGCGGAGCCACTCCGAGATGGCCTCGCGCTCGAAGGTGTACCCGTCCGACGTGCTGACGGGGTCGGTCATGATCTCGGCGGTGATCGGACACAGTACGTCGAACGCCTTTGCTTCCTTGCTCGCCTCAGATGGGCCGGCCGCCCCGGTGCCGTCGCCCTCGCCGCCGCCGGCCGTCGCTCGCTCCAACGCGCCGGCCTTCGCAACTGCAACTGCCGCCGCCGCCACCGCTGCCGCTGCCTGATCGATCGCGAGCGTGCAGGAAACTGGACCGAAAGCCTTCTCTTCCAGCCTGCAACAGGCCGCACCCACTGTGCACGTGCGGGAGACGCCCCCAACCACCAAACCGAGCAGCAATGGCAGGACCCTGCCTCACAGCGCCCAAGTCC
>Ga0209302_10002799_pt1 | contig 10187 bp, 9 predicted proteins | sample ArcOceMetagenome_2_FD_187445 | JGI IMG/M metagenome (GOLD analysis project Ga0209302, IMG submission 187445) | Marine eukaryotic phytoplankton communities from Arctic Ocean - Arctic Ocean ARC135M Metagenome (SPAdes) (version 2) | ecosystem: Environmental > Aquatic > Marine > Oceanic | place... | reverse complement strand
GGCGAGAGCGGCCGAGGCGGCGCGAATCGCGGCGGAGGCGAAAGCAGCGGCGGAGGCGCGGCAGGCTGCGGAGGCGGCGGAGGCGAAGGCCGAGGCTGAGGCCGAGGCTGAGGCCGAGGCCGAGGCGGCGAGGAGGGAGGCGGAGGAGGCGGAGGAGGCGGAGGAGGCGGAGGAGGCGCTTGAGGCGGAGGCGGCCATGCGGGAGCTTGAGGAGGCGGTGAGATATTATATAAATACTATAAAGCTTGAGGAGGCGGTGAGAGAGGCGGAGGAGGCCCTAGCCCTAACCCTAACCCCAACCCTTAACCCTGACCCCAACCCTAACCCTAACCCTGACCCCAACCCTAACCCTAACCCTGACCCTAACCCTAACCCTAACCCTAACCCTAACCCTGACCCTGACCCTAACCCTGACCCTAACCCTGACCCTGACCCTAACCCTAACCCTAACCCTAACTCCAACCAGGTGAGAGAGGCAGAGGAGGCGACGGAGGCGGAGGAGGAGGCGAGCAGGCAGGCGGCGAGGCGCGTGGCCGAGGAGAAGGCGGCGCGGCAGGCGGAGGCGGCAGACCTAACCCCAACCCTAACCCTAGCCCTAGCCCTAGCCCTAGCCCTAGCCCTAGCCCTACCCCCCACCCCCTACCCCTACCCTAGTCCTAGCCTGAGCCCTAGCCCGAGCCCTAACCCTAACCCTAATCAGGCGGAGGCGGCAGCGCGGCGATCGGAGTCGGAGGAGGCGCGGCGCTGCCAGCTAACCCTAACCCTAACACTAACCCTAACCCTAACCCTGACCCCTAACCCTGACTCCTAACCCTAACCTCAACCCTAATCCTAACCCTAACCCTGACCCCTAACCCTAACCCTGACCCCTAACCCTAACTCTGACCCCTAACCCTAACCCCAACCCCAGCCCCAACCCGAAGCCTGTCCAGGCGCGGCGCTGCGAGGAGGCGGAGGAGGCGGCCTATGAGGTGAGGCGGCAGCAGGCGGCGGCGGAGGCGGCGGCGCGCGAAGCGGAGCGGAGCAGGCAGGCGGCGCGCGACCTCGCCGCGCAGGAGGCCAAGGTGCTCGCCGAGGCAGACCTAACCCTAAGCCTGACCCTAACCCTGACCCTGACCCTGACCCTGACCCTAACCCTGACCCTGACCCTGACCCTGACCCTAACCCTGACCCTAACCCTGACCCTGACCCTGACCCTAACCCTAGCCCTAACCCTAACCCTAACCCTAGCCCTAACCCCAACCCCAACCCCAACCCTAACCCTAACCCTAACCCTAACCAGGTGCTTACCGAGGCGGACGAGCGCGAGCGGACCCGGCGCGAGATCGAGGAGCGTGCCTGGGGCGGTTAGGGTTAGGGTTAGGGTTAGGGTTAGGGCTAGCTGGCCCGAGCCCAAACCCGAGCCCGAGCCCGAGCCCGAGCCCGAGCCCGAGCCCGAGCCCGAGCCCGAGCCCGAGCCCGAGCCCGAGCCCGAGCCCGAGCCCGAGCCCGAGCGCGAGCCCGAGCCCGAGCCCGAGCCCGCGCCCGCGCCCTATCCCTAACTCCAACCCCCCAACCCCAGCCCTACCCCTAACCAGGAGCGTGCCTGGAACGCGGCCATGGCGGATAGAGACAAGGAGAGCGCCGCGTCCGGCCGGGATGCCGTGCGGCGCGCCGCCGGCTTGGGCAGCTCGTCGGCGCGGCTGCGCGACGCCTAACCCTGACCTTGACCCTGACCCTGACCCTGACCCTGACCCTAACCCGATCCCTAACCCTAACCCTAACCCTAACCCTAACCCTCACCGGGACCCTAACCCTAACCCTGACCCTGACCCTGATCCGAACCCAACCCCAAACCCGAACCCGAACCCGAACCCGAACCCGAACCCGAACCCGAACCCGAACCCGAACCCGAACCCGAGCCCGAGCCCGAGCCCGAACCCGAACCCGAACCAGGCGCGGCTGCGCGACGCGCGCGAGCGCGACGCGCGCCTTTCCTCCGCCGCGTGGCGCGGCCAGGCGAGTGACCCTCCGCGAGGCCAGGCGAGCGGCGCGAGCCACCAGCCGCGCCCCTCGAGCCACCAGCCGCTGGGGGCAGCCGCTAGCGCGGGCGGGCCGGGCCCGGCGGGAACGGCCTCGGCGCCGACGCTGCGCGGCCGCGCCGGCGGGAACGCATCGGGGCCGATCTCGGGGGCGATCGCGCGGCCGCAGGGCCAAGGGCCGCCTTCTGCAGGGGCAGGCGGCGACGATAGGCTCTCTACGATCCACCAGCAGCTCGACGAGCTGCAGCAGTCCATGGTAAGTGGCATCTCGGTACGCGGCGAGGCGCACCGCGGCCTGCAGGCAACCGCCAAGACGTCCACTGCGTCCACGACGCACCTCCACACCGCCGCGCCTGCCGCGGCGCGCAGTCGCACGCGCACCCCCACGGGTTTGATGTGGGCTGGCACGGAAAGCTTCAACGAGCAGTCCCGCTCTCGGGGTGTCTCTCGCCAGTAGGAGAGATGCATCTCTCCATTCATAATATATTTTATTATTCCTCTGTATGGTAAACAGTGTCAGTGAAGCCTTTCCTTCGATCTCGACCACAACAAGAGTGGCCCGAGCTCGCCGGACGCCGCCAACCGCCTCCGCTCGCGCTCGATCGCCTGGCGGGCGATGCTTCGCAGCGCCGGAGAGCCGCCGCCCCTTGCCCGCCTTCCGCGCGCGCGCCGCCTCCGACCCCCGCCGCTCTGCCCATCCGCCATCGCGCCGTGGTCCACGCGCCTATACTAGGTGACTATTAAGGGGTAGTGTGTGGAGATGACCCAGCTTCGCACGCGTTGTTGCGGATCTTTCTCACGGCACAGCTGCAGCTCGTCGACGCCTGGGGGAGCACACGGAGCCTGCAAAATACGCGGCGGCAGCGGCTGGTTGCTAGCGAGTCGTATAGGGACTGGAGTGCTCAGCTGGAGTGGTGGTGGTGCGCTCTATAAAAAGGGTATGGCCCGAAAAGCGGCCCACATTTGAAACCGTTTTCGCGAGTGTGTACCACTGTGCCATACCCGGGCTCTGCGAAGGCATGTGCCATCGCTATGGGGTCTGGCTCGCACGAGTCTCCACGTCCCCAGATTCACCGGTTTCGACCACAGGCACCAGTGCCGCTGCCTGGAGTGTGCTTTCTCAACAAAACGGGGGAAGCCCAACTAAACGAGAAAAGAAAAGAGAAAAGAGAAGGAGATGAAGGTGTTGCGTGACACAAGCCTCCGCCCTCCAGGTCGTGGGCGCACGGAACCTTCATAAGCGCGTGTGCATACTGGCGTGTGGAGACTGTGCACTCAAAAGGGTGAAACCGGGGCTCGAACCCCTGTCCCCCCGCGCATGAAGGCAAGCGGCGAGATGACCTCCATACAAATCACACTGGCGCCAATACCTGGCGCTGCTTTATTTGGTCAGACCATGTCACAGATGGGGTGTTTACTTTTGGAACTTTGTGGACGCCAGGTATAATATGGATTATGGATTAATCTTGTAAAAGATGTATTGTCCAACCCTGGATGTGAGTGTCATGTGTGGTAACGAGCTCGTACGAGGATTGAAAACTTCAATGTGATCTCGCTGGGCATTGTGAGGCATTGAACTTGCTCAGACAAAGACCCATATGCACTGACTTTCGCTATTTACCACAGATTTACCACCCCTTTTGACCGCGAAAATTGTCGCCGCTGACGCGGCGCCACGCGCCACGCGCCAGGGGGGGGGGACTGGGCATAGATGCCACCAATTATCTCCCTGGGGACCCCTTGGCTTGCCCACTATAATGCGGCAATCCGCGCAATGCCTCCCCCTCAACGTGTGGTGTGTGAGAAACACGTAAGAAACACCGTAACACCCCCTTTTAAAACAACAATGAGCCAGGTGCACCGAAAGTTGCGATGTGGCTGGGCGATGCAGGACGCTCTACGCAGAGGCCAGAGCCACACGGTCCGTGAAAACGACGAGCAAACATGTGCATGCACCTGAACGCGCGAACCCTCTGTGCGATTAAGCGGCAGTTTGTGCGCACCTACGCTAGGCCAGGACCACGCCTCTCGGCCCGCTCGCGCTCACACGGCCCATGCGGACTTCTACGCTGACGGCCCGGCCACGCACCAACGCCGCCATCCTGAACCAATCCTGAACATACTCGTGTCGATACACCAGGACGCTGCGTCGACGCGGGGCTCGGCGTGAAGAAAAAGATGAACCTCAACTGAACGTTGAACTTCCTCCATATTTTACAGGGTAACAGGCGCCAAGCGCCATCTTTACAGGTGCGTGAGCCACACCCCACACTAAGGGGTTGTGGAGGCCACACAGCTCCAGCGAACATGCGCACGAGCCCTGGGACGCCTACCAAATCCAAAACATACTGTGCACTGTACTATGAATCTACTAATACTATTACTTTATCTCTGTCCTGCTATTAAAGACACTCACGGGCCAGAGCAGTCATCGTGGTATCGCCGTGGGGTGGCTGCTAGCTTACGCGCAGCCGCGCACGCCGTCATGGCGCACCTCGAAGGCGCACGACGTGTAAGGCAGCCGTGGCGACCAACAGACTGCGAGCTTGCGCGTGGTCTCCTCTGGTCAGGGTCAGGGTCAGGGTCAGGGTTAGGGTCAGGGTCAGGGTCAGGGTCAGGGTCAGGGTCAGGGTAGGGGTTAGGGTTAGGGTCAGGGTCAGGGTCAGGGTCAGGGTCAGGGTAGGGGTTAGGGTTAGGGTTAGGGTCAGGTTCTCCGTGCAGACGTCCACGCCTCCTGGACACAGGGCTGCAGCCTGGATGCATGCGGCTGCAGCCGGGTTGCATGCGGTTGCAGCCCAGGGTACATATGGTTACAGGGCAGGGCGCGCCTCCAGCTCGCCGCTCGGTATGAGGCGCCGGCGCGGCGTGCGGCGGCGCGGCGTACGGCGCGTGTGGCGGCGCGTGTGGCGGCGGCGCGGCGTGTGGCGGCTCGGCATGTTGCGGCGCGGTGGCGGCGGCGGTGGCCACGCGGCGTGAGAGCAGCAGGCGCGTGTTGACGCAGTTGGCCCACCTGGGCCCACAGGGTTGCAGCCGGTGCCACATAGGGTTGCAGCCGGTGCCACATAGGGTTGCAGCCGGTGCCACATAGGGTTGCAGCCGGTGCTACACAGGGTTGCAGCCTTGCCACATAGGGTTGCAGCCCGGGTCGACGCAGTTGGGCCCACGAGATGCCGAGCGCAGGCCTGGGTGGTCAAAGGCGGCGGCGTCGGCGGTGGCGTCGGCGGCGTCGGCGGCGGCGTCGGCGGCGGCGTGGGCGGGTTGGGCGGCGCCTCGGGCAGGCGCCACGGCTGCACTGCGGAGCCCAAGCCGTGCCTCTGCCCAAGCCTTGCCTCTGCCCAAGCCTTGCCTCTGCCCAAGCCTTGCCTCTGCCCAAGCCTTGCCTCTGCCCAAGCCTTGCCTCTGCCCAAGCCGTGCCTCTGCCCAAGCCTTGCCTCTGCCCGCGCCTGCTCCCTCCGTAGCCCGCGCAGAGCCGCCGTGCACGCATGCAAGCGGGAGGGCGGCTCGGGCCATAGTTGCGCCAGGCCTGCCGTAGCCCCAAGCCCCAGGACGGCGCGTTTGGTCAATGAGCATGCTGGCGGGCAGCCGCAGCCCGTCGTGCAGGCCCCCCTCCGCCAGCGACGCACCGCGCTCCCAGGGGGCGAGCCTGGTTAGGGTTAGGGTTAGGGTCAGGGTTAGGGTTAGGGTTAGGGTTAGGGTTAGGGTTAGGGTTAGGGTTAGGGTTAGGGTTAGGGTTAGGGTTAAGGTTAGCTCCCAGGGGGCGAGCCGGCGCTCGTCGATTGCCTCAGCTGGCTTATCGGTCACCTGGTGGGTGCATACGGTGATGGGCGACACACATACGGCCACAGCCTCCCTCACATACGACAGCCTACTGCTACATCACATGCGCTCGTCACAGCCTTCATAACACCATAACACACGGCCAGCTGGCCGTACACTGAAGAGTACCGCCGTACTAGCCTGTAGGCTATATGCTCCGTGCTAGGGGTTGGCACTTGCTACTACTACGACGACGACCACTACGGGTCACCTGGTTGGTCACGACCACCGCCAGGTCGTACCGGTGCGACAGCTGCTTGAGCCGCGCCGCGAGCGCGAGCATCGACTTGGCGCGCGCCGCGTACCCGGCGGCGCGGTCCACCTTGCCTGCAACCGCATGTGACAGGGGCTGCAACCGTGTGACGGCGGGTGCAGCCGGGTGTGGCAGAGGCTGTCACCGGGTGCAACTCGTCGCCGCGGGCCCTGGGCAAGCCCTGCGCAGGCCCTTCGCAAGCCGCGTGCGAGCCCTGCACAGGCGGCGGCAGACCCCTGCCCATTCCCGAAACCCTGTGCCTCTACATGGGGGGGGTCAGCACAGGGGGGGGTCGCGCGCACCGTAAGGGTCGTCGGGCGTGTCATCCGCTCGGAAGACTGCGGCGATCGAGTCGATGACGATGAGCTGCCCGAGGAGAGCTCCGGGCGCGTGAGTAGCAGAGGACGGATGCACTGGAACGCCATGGCGTGTGGAGCTATGGCTGTGGTCGCGCGCGACGCCGGCTAGTTCGGGGTTCGGGGTTCGAGCCCTGTGCGGCGCACTCGGATCGGGCGCGAGCGGAGCACCTCGGTCTCGATGGTCTCCAGCCGCCGCATCAGCAGCTCGGGCTCGTCCGCCTCGACCGAGACGATCTTCTCCATCAGATACTGCGAGGTCGCGCCGAGGTGCCGGTACCGCTCGCCGTACACGTCCGCGAGCGCGTGTAGCCGGCGCCTGTGGTGCCACGGTACGCGCGGTACGTAAGGCGCGCCCGAGGCTGGCACGCGTGCAGCGTGCGTAGAGCAATGGAGCCTTCGGTGCGTGCGTGGTACGCGTGGCCCGGTGTAGGACGGCAGCCCGGGGACGTGTCAACACGGGAAGCCGCATGGAGGGCTGGCTCGATCCCTCGGAGAAGATGTAGATGGCGCCGCCGCTCAGGCCTCCCTCGGACGGAGGGAGCTGCACGTGCAGCAAACAGCGCAGCACCAGCTGCGTCTTCCCCGCACCGGCGCTGCCCGCGACCTCGGTGATCCCCTGCACGTCGATGCCGCCGCCCATCACACGGTCGAGCACCGCGCAGCCGAGCGAGAGCTTCCGGGTGTGGCGGATGTCGTCGTGCAGAGCCTGTGCGGTGATGGAGAACGGCGCGCTGGAGCCCATTCGGCGAGTCGCAGGCTCCTCTCGCGCGCGCGCGAATGGGGTCCCGTAGGAGAAGTTCGTAAAGAGTAAGTCGGACAGCCGCCTGGTTGCGTTAGTAGTAGTCAGTAGAATCTGTGGCCTGGTTGAGTAGGAACCGGGCGTCTCTTGCTGCAAGATTGTTGGGTTCTGATCTTATCTCTGCATCCGTTGTCATGCCTGTTAGCGTTTTCACCGTCAATAAAGAGCTAAGTTCAACAAAAACTGGGATATTCTCGATCAGACACCCGACCTGCCTGCAACAAGCTTGGGTTGGAACGAACGGGTGCCGTGCATCTGCATCTGAGTTCGCAGGGCGCGTGGCAAGGTTTGCCTGCCGCCGCTGCCACCGTGCGCGTGAGTGCATTGAGCGAATGGCTGACCCTGTGGCAGTCTTGCAGCAGGGCAGCCTCCGGCGACATCACAGCGCTGCAAGAAGATGCCAGGGCGCAAGCAGGTGGGGGACCCCACACCCAACCCTCACCCCTACTAACCCTCCTACTAATACTAACCCTCACCCTCCTCACTAACCCTAACCCCAACCCCACAACCCCAACCCTTACCCTGTGGCCCCACCCACACCCAGGGTATGCTGGGCATGTTCCTGGCACTTCTGGCTGGCGCTAGCGCCGAGGGGCCCGTGCCCCCCAACCTGCCGCCGCCCCCGTCGCCGCCGCCGGCCCCGCCGTGCACCGTGGAGATGCTCATGCAGCGCCCCGCCGGCGACAAGAGTTGGCCGATCGCCTGTAGCCACGCGACGCTTGGCGAAACTAGCACGATGCTCGACCTGAGCGGGTCGCACCTGTCGTACGGCGACTTCGAAGACGCCACGTTCGATGGAACGCAGATCAAGCTGAACGGAGCTGGTCTCGCCCACGCCGACCTGAGTGGCTCGAAGATCACTGCTGCGGGCTCCTACGGCAGCGCCACAATCGACTTCACAGGCGCCAACCTCAGCCACGCCGACCTGAGTGGCTCGACGCTCACAGCCGAGAGCTACGAATCCTCCATCGTCTTCACGGAGGCTAACCTTGCCCACGCCGACCTGAGTGGCTCGACGCTCACTGCCGAGGGCTATGACTCCTCCATCGACTTCACGGAGGCCAACCTCGAACGCGCCGACCTGAGCGGCTCTAAACTCAAGATCAAGGGCAATGGCATTGCTGGTAGCTCCATAGACTTCACCTCGGCCAACCTCGCCAATGCAAACCTGAGCGGCTCGGAGCTGACTGCCGTTAGCAGCTACGGCGGCGCAACCATCGACTTCGCTCAGGCCGACCTCAGCCACGCCGACCTGAGTGGCTCGGAGATCACTGTTGAAGGCTATGATTTTGCCCTCATCGACTTCACTGGGGCCAACCTCGCCCACGCCGACTTGAGCGGATCGAAGCTCGCCAGCGACGCGACTATCAACTTCATTGAGGCCAACCTCACCGACGCCGACCTGAGTGGCTCGGAGGTCACTGCCGAGACGCCATCGTACGGCGACGCCATCGTCGACCTCACTGATGCCGATCTCACCAACGCCGACCTGCAAGGCTCGACTTTCACAGCCAGATCCCTCTATAGCGACGCCACCATTGACCTGACAGGGGCGAATCTCGCAAACGCTGACCTGAGTGGCTCAAGGTTCACTGCCGAAGCGCCCAACGGCGTCGCCACCGTTGCAGTAACACCGCCCCCGCAGCAGCCGCCCAGCCCGCCGCCACCCTTGCCCTCGCCGCCGCCGCCGTCGCCGAGCCCGCCGCCGCCGTCGCCAAGCCCTCCGCCGCCCTCGCCCAGCCCGCCGCCGCCCTCGCCGCCGCCGCCGTCGCCGCCGCCGCCGTCGCCGCCGCCGCCGCCGCCGCCGCCGCCGCCGCCACCGCCGCCGCCGCCCCGCCCGCCGCCGCCGCCGCCGTCGCCACCGCCGCCGTCGCCCTCGCCGCCGCCGCAAACACCACCATCGCCCTCACCGCCACCACCATCGCCCTCACCACCGCCCTCGCCGCCGCCGCCGCCCTCGCCGCCGCGCTCGCCGCCGACGCCGCCGACGCCGCCACCACCGCCGCCCAGCCCGCCGCATTCGTGCGTTGACATCACGCTGACGAGGGGTTGGCAGATGATCAGCTTCAACTGCATCGAGGACTCCGGCGGCTCGTTCGACTTCCTCCAGAACTCTGGCATCTTCCGCACTGACGACAAAATCCTCACCCGCGAAGGACTACTTAAGTTCGCCACGTGGGACGGCACACGTTTTGTTGGTGGCCTAGTTTCCCACGATAAGTTGAAATCATCCCTGGGATACAAGATCTACTACTCGGGTGCGGAGGGCGAGATTCTCACCCAGGGCGGGGGCGCCAGGTTTCCCGCGGAGGACGTCGTGGTAAAGTCGGGGTGGAACTGGATCGGCCACGCTCCGCTCATCAGCTACGATGTCAACTCGGGGATCGTGGCCGTCAACGGGGCCACGTTTACAGCTGACGACCAGATCAAGACGCGCCGTGGAAGTGCTTTGATCTTCTGCACCTACACCGGCTCGGAGTTCACGGGCGGGCTCACCGAGCTCAAGCCTGGCGTCGGTTACGAGGTTAAAGTCGCGCAGGGGGTCACGTTCAGCTACAGCACGACCTCGGTCCCCAGTGACGGGCGCATGCTTGCGACGGCGAAGCAGTGAGCTGACCGTGACCATAGAGTTCGCAGGTTGAGAGAGAGAATGGGAAGGACCTGCGTATACTAGGAGCCGACCTTCTCGTTCCTGCAACGTTTCTCCTCTACGGCCTGAAACGCCCACGACCTGATCGTATCCACGTGCAGTGACGCGTCGGCCTGACAGTGTGTATCTAGCCACTGAGCACTTTGTGAATTCTGAATAAAATAAACGAGCTACTCTTTGAACTCTTGGCGAGTCTTGGGTATTCACCAAAAACAGATACGGCGCAAACGGTCATTCATGCAAACCAACCCAATATGCACCCCCCCCCCCCCCCCCCCCCCCCCCCCCC
>Ga0209302_10002798_pt1 | contig 10188 bp, 7 predicted proteins | sample ArcOceMetagenome_2_FD_187445 | JGI IMG/M metagenome (GOLD analysis project Ga0209302, IMG submission 187445) | Marine eukaryotic phytoplankton communities from Arctic Ocean - Arctic Ocean ARC135M Metagenome (SPAdes) (version 2) | ecosystem: Environmental > Aquatic > Marine > Oceanic | place... | reverse complement strand
GAGTGAAGGATTTCCAGACAGGCGGGATTTCCCAACGCTAAGCGCAGTGGTTCCCTCTCACCCAATTATCGGGCTACACGAGGGTTAAATATGAGAACCTGCGAATTTAGCCGGAGCACGGTCGCCTCAGCCGGTACCCACCAGGTGTGGAGGGGGGTGAGTGTGGGCGGGAGGGTTTTTGTTGTTGTTGCGAATGTAGTATTTTGTTTGGTGCCTCCGACACCTACCACAGGCCACCGTTTCACCTTACTATGTGTCCCCCCACACTCACACCCCTATGCACAAAGATGTAGTGAGTTAGGATAGTATTGGGCAATCGCCTCTCACACGCTCACCTCAAATGACGCAATGGTCTGTCGTGCATCTGCCTCGCTCGCGGTCCATCGGCTCGCTGGCGCGCGGTAGGTCAGCGTAAAGAGCTGCTGTGCGCCGCCAGCGGCGAGCGCGCAGAGCACATGCACCGGCTCTGGCGCACCGGGCGCGTCTACTCCGACTGTGTACTCGATCAGGTAGAGTAGCGCGCCCGAGGCCGAGCGCGCCTGGTTAGGGTTATAGGGTTAGGCTTAGGGTTACGGTTGGGGTTATAGAGTTAGAGTTAGGGCTAGGGGCTAGGGCTAGGGTTGGGGCTAGGGTTAGCCCGGAGGCCGAGCGCGCGAGCGCACCACATGCGCAGCGACGAGTGCCGCGGTGCCGTCGCGCGTCAGCCGCAGCAGCTTCTCAGCCGCATCTGCAGGCTCGCCAAAGGCCGAGTGCAGCGTGGCGCCCGCGGGCAGCGCACCCACCACCATGGAGAGGTTCTCCTCCGCCCCCAGAGAGAAGCCGCGAGGGGGACCGTTGCCAAAGGCAGCCACCGTCAGGCTGGGCGTGAGTGGTAGCGGTAGCCCCGCCGCGCGCCGCCCGCGACGCTCCGAGTCGAGAGCGGAGCGCTCGAGCAACGGGTCGTTCAGGCGCTCGTGCAGCAGCAACGCACGCTGCTGGTAGAGCCTCTGGTCGGCCAGGAGGCGTGCGGGATAGATGAAGCTGAAGCGGCCACCCTCTGGGTCGACACATCGCTTGAAGCCTGCGACTGGGTAGACGAGATCGAGCCGCGCCGACCGGCTCGGTGCGGGCGCGAGCGATAGCAGCGCAGACGTGCCACCCATGAAGTTGGCGCCGATTGCGAGCAAGCCGGAGCCACCGGCATAGAGCGCAACACGGCGCGACGAGGTGTTGAGGCGATGGAGCGCGCCCTCTAGGTCGAAGCCCTGCTCCATGCTGCATGAGGCGCGTCGGCTGCAGCTCGGGGCTGGCGCAAGGAACAGCGGCCGTGCCAGCAACAACATGGAACTTGAAGCGCTGAGCTGGCGTTGCGTGCAGGAGCATCGATTATGATGATGCGAGCATCGATGATGATGATGCGAGCCGCGTTGGAAAAGCTGGAGGAAAGGCTGGTGCGACGAGGCGGCAAGCAGGGAATTCGAGGACCTATCGAGGACCATGCTCGAGAACGTCGAATTTGTATGGGGTGTCGCCGCAGAGACGAGTCGTCGAATTTGTACGTACGGGGTGTCGCCGCTACCTACGCCACAGTCGCCGCATGCATATGGTTCATGGCCGCCGCCATCGCCGACAACGACGACGCAATGGGGGCGTGGGTTGTGGGGAAAATGGCAGATGTATGACTAAAATTGGGTCTAGACCCAATTAAGCCTGTCTCTGATTTGGTACCTAAGACACCTAGGAAGGGGCCGCACACACAGGAAGTGGCGGGGCTCACGGTAGTGGCGAGCTCCCACTCGCTCCGCCGAGTGGGACCCGGCCCGGGCGACTCGCCGCTGCGAGTCGTCGCCCACCCCCCAGCGAGGCGCCTTCCCGGTGGCCCAGTCAGTCGCCCCGGCGAGCGAGTTGCCCCCAGTGGGCCGAGTCGCCCGTGTGTAAAGCCCAGTCGCCTTTTGGAAAAGGCCCCAGTCGCCCCAGTCGCGGTCTCAGTCGCCCCAGTTGTGTGGTCCCAGTCGCGCCATTCGTTCGCAGTCCCAGAGGGACCGCATCGCGTTCCCAGTGGGAACGCGAAACAAACAATAGAGTGGTGTTTTTCCTGGTCGCGGCGCGTCGCACAGCCGCCCTACAGCGCACCGAATGCGCTCCCGACCGCCCAATGTTCCGTGGCGCATTAAGTTTTTTTCTAAATTGCCGCTGTTTGCCTCCTGCTGCAGAACGCGAGGGAAACCTTTATCTGTTTCCTGCACCTCAGTGCCCACGCAGGGTAACAACATGAGCATGACGCCCGCGACTGAGCGCATGGCGCACAAGTGGCGCGGCGAGGCGCAGCCGGCGACGATCGAGGCGGTTGCCCGGCGGGCGGTGAAGGCAAACCGGGTGAGCTCTCTCAACATCCAGCTGGACGCTGCAAGCGACCTCCCAATCATGGAGCAGCTTGCGGAGGGGCTGGCGAAGAACCTTAGCCGCGTCATTGATGCATTCCGATCATTTGACGTTGACGGTTCTGGCATGATCGATAAGCGCGAGTTCGGTGAGGGGCTAGCTCGCGTCGGGCTCGGGGAGGTGCCGCGCGAGGAGATGGACGCTCTCTTCGACGAGATCGACGTGGACCAAAGTGGCGAGATCGAATTCAACGAACTCCAGGCCAAGTTGAGGAAGCGAAACCCCGACGCGGGGGCGCAGGAGGCTATCTTGGACATCACCGGCCGGGACGTGCGGCGAGGCTGGCGGAACATGGCGAACCTGCGGCGAGTCGCCCCCAGACCATTGATGGCGCCGCCAGCGATGGCTGCAACACTGAGTCCCAACCTGGAGGTGGCGCGGCGCATGGCGCAGAAGTGGCACGGCGACGCGTCGCCGGCGACGCTAGAGGCGGTTGTGCAGCGTGTGGTGAAGCAGGCGGGCTCTCTCAACATGCGGCTGGACGCTGCGAGTGACGTGCCACTGATGGAGCAGCTCGCGGAGGGGCTCGCGAAGAACCTTAGCCGCGTCATTGATGTCTTCCGAGCATGGGACGATGACGATTCCGGCACGATTGACAAGAAAGAGTTCCGTCGGGGGCTACATCAGCTCGGGCTCACGGAGGTGCCGCGCGAGGAGGTGGACGCTCTCTTCGATGAGATCGACGTGGACGAAAGTGGCGAGATCGATTTCAGAGAACTCGCCGCCAAGTTGAAGACGAAGCAGCGCGCCAAGCTGTCGTCCGTGGCGGCGGCGTCGGTGGCAGTGGCTGGCTCGAATCGTTGGCTTGAGCGCAAGAGGCAGCCCCAAGCCGTCGCCAGCTCGTGGGCCAGGAAGCCCCCTCGACCCCCCTCGCCATTGATGCGAAGCTCAAGCCCCTCTCGCCTACAGAGGAGTATGGAGATGAATTCGCCGAATCGCTCCCCAATGAGGAGGAGTGGTTCGAGCCAGCGCCTCTCGCCAACGAGGCGCGACCCAAGCCACTCGCCAGTGAGGCGTGACCCAAGCCCGAAGCGCCTCTCGCCGGCGAGCCAACGCGTCAAGAAGCTGGTGGTGACCACCCTCGGCGACGGCGATGGCCGCAACAGAGCGAGCCCCCCCCGCAGGAAGATAGGAGACCCCCCCCGCAGGATTGAAGCCAGCGGTAGCTACAGTGCACGTGGCAGCGTTGGAGGCGGCGGCGGCGGCGGTGGCGGCCATGGCGGCAGCGGCGGCGGTGGCGGCAGCTACAGTGCGCGCGGCAGCGGCGGCGGTGGCGGCAGCTACAGTGCGCGCGGCAGTAGCAGCGGTGCACACGGCGGCGGCGGCGACGGCGGCGATGGCGACGGCGGCGGCAGCTACAGTGCGCGCGGCGGTAGCTACAGAGCACGCGTCGGCCGCGATGAGTATGATGAGCCCCGCCGCCGCCACCACCTTCCCAAAGTCGCAACCTCCTGGGAAGATGCAGGCGCTTATGCGCACGAGGCGATCAAGGCGGCGGTCTTGGCAGCGTCGCATGCACAGCGCACGGCAAGGGGGGCGGCCGCCGCGGCGGACAACGCGGCGCGCAGCGCGGACGAGGCGCGCCAAGTGGCGAAGAAGGCTGCGCATCTCGCCATTGGGCTGACCGGCCCGAACCGCGAGCAGTGGCTGAGCGCGTTGTCGCCGCGCTTGGACCAGGACCCAGCAACTCTCCTCGCCCAACGAGGGGGGCACGTGGCAAAGACGACCCCCCACCGGCTGACCTTCGACGACCCATCGACGACGTACTTCACGGCGGTCTCCTAAGCCCCCCCCCCCCCCCCCCCCCCCCCCCCCCCCCCCCCCCCCCCCCCCCCCCCTGGAGGCACGGTCCCCAAGGTACCCAAGAATTTGGTAATGTGTTGAAGTCAGGGGACGTACGTAGAGTGTCGCTGCTTACTGCCAAAACTCCCGCTTCCTCCACGGCCAGACCAGGGGCCAGACACGTGCCTGTACCTCTTTTCGTAGTTCGACTACATGTTCGGCCAGAACATCACCGAGCACAATCGGTGGTTTGTGTGTTTTGGGGGGAGATGTAGGAATCAAATTAGGCCAAATCAGACCCAATTAGCGACCGCTGAAATTAGGCCCAATTAGACCTAGGCCTAATTCGGCCTAATTTGATTAGACCTAGGCCAAATTAGGCCTAATTTGAGGTCTAAATCTCCCCCCAAAACACACAAATCACCAACATTCACCAGATATTCCCCCTCCCCAAGTTACTGTAAGTTGGTTACTTTGTAGCTGCCGGCGGGCGCGAAGGACCACCATGCGAGTGCGGCTATGCGCGCTGTTCGCACTGGTCAGCGCGGACAGTCCAAAGATCCCGTGCCACTCGGGACTTGAGAACGATCTCGAGTTTGCCGCATGCTCAGATTACTGCACGGAGAGTCACCATTGCACAAAATGCAAGTGCAGGTGCTCCGCAGGCCCGCCTTTTGTCGCAAGGCAAACACGACTCGTACTAGTGACTTACTCGCAGTAGTGCCCCACTCGCAATAGTGCCTCACGCTTCCGCCGCGTGTGCACAGGGCCTGCAACATGTGCGCCCCGCCGCCAGCAGCATCGCCACCACCGCCACCGAAGGCGGACGCAATGGGGTGCCTCTTCACACACACAATTCTTTCAAACTTTGGGTCGGGCTTTCGGGGGCAGATCCTCGTCAGACCATGGCGCGAAGGTGGACACGTCCTCTTGGATTATGGGCCCAACCCCGTCGAGATCTCTCGAGCTTGGGGAGTCGGATTCGAACGCGTTGCCGGACGGAATGCATACGTGATGACTCTCGGGAAGCACGGCGACGAACAGGGGGGCTTCAGCTTCAACGCAGCGGGGTCGGGCGCGGCGCCAACCCCGGTCATGATGTGCGCAGGCAACCCCCCACCGCCGCCACCACCGTCGCCGCCCAAACCCCCGTTTCCGCCGCCGCCGCCGCCGGCTCCATTCCCGCCGCCGCCGCCAAACCCGCCGCCCACCTCCATCTTTGCCCCCAAGATTCCAAAGCACCTGGCGTCGACCTCGTCGTCGTGTGCGTCGGTCGGGCTCAAATGGGACGAGCCGCATCTCCCCGACTGGACCTCGGAGGCCCCAAAGCACCTCACCAAGGCAATGGTCCACACCCTGACGTACGAGGTGAGTGCTCAGCGCGCGGACGGCACGGCCAAGCCAACGACCAAGGTGGTGGCTATGGCGGTCGCGGAGATGGGTGGTTTGACGCCCTCGACCAAGTACGCGTTTCGCGTCCGCGCGATCAACGGCGCGGGTTCGAGCGGCCTCAGCGAGACAGCGATCCTCGAGACTGAGGCTGCCATGCGCACCCCAGATGCGCCCTTCGCCGCGCCCATGCTGTCGGAGACGCCGAGCGGCCAGTGCACGGCCATCGAGCTCAAGGTTCCGGCCTTGCGCCCTGGTTGCGGCGGCGACGTGAGCTTTGACCTCGAGGGCTCGAGTGCCGGCGGGCCGTGGCGCACCGCGATCAGGGGCCTTGCTGGCCCTTCGGCCGTGGTGGAAGACTTGGACCCGTATGCTGGCACGCGCTTCCGCGTGGTCGCGGTCAACAGCGCGGGCAGAAGCGGCCCCGGCCCCGCGAGCGAGCCGTTGCTGTCCGACCGGGGGCGCGAGACCCTCTTCGCCGCGCCCAGCGTCGAGGCCACGAGCTCCGCCTCCTTCCGTGTCAAGTGGAAGACGAGCACCTGCCGGCCGGCGCTCACGTGGGAGCTGCTCTACGCCAGTGTCGAGGGCGCCAAGATGAGCTCCAACCAGTGGCAGGTGCTCGAGACGGACATCGCCGGCAGCGAGTATGACGTGCAGTCGCTGCGCTGCGCCTCGGGCTGTGCCTTCCGGCTGCGGCCGCACCGCCTCGATGGCCTCGACGACGCCTACTCGCTACCGAGCCCGGTCGTCAAGTCCGTCGTGCTGCACAGCCCGCCCGAGGGCTCGGTGCGCGTCGAGCTGCAGCTGGCGGCGGGCGCGACTGCGGAGAGCGAGGGGCCGCTCAGCGGGCTGGTGGGCAGGATTGCCAGCAGCACCGAGACCGACGCGTCGCGCTTCGCCGTGGTCGAGGCCAGAGGGCACAGGCGATACGTGGTGCTCGACGTGCTCAAGGGGGGGTCGCCTGCCCCCATGGAGCTCGCGCAGCAGCTCGCCAAGGCCGCAAGGTCCGGGGTGGGCGGCATGCAGGCTGGCGCCCCCGTGCTCCGCATTCACCTCGACGGCACCACTGTCGTCCTGGAGGCGCCTCGGGGGCTCGGGGGGGGCGCCTACCTGGTCGGCGCCAGCCTGGTGGCAGCGGCCATCTTTGCGGTGCTCCGGGCCCTGGGAGGCAGGCGCAGCACGGCAGCCGCCATGCCGCCCATGAGGAGCAAGTTTGCAAAGGTGCACGGCCTCTCCGAAGTCGCAGAGGAGGAGGAGGCCAGCGACGACGACGATTTTGACGGCTCGATCTTGAGGCGCGGTGCCTGAGAAACACTTGCGTCGCGTGGTTCCGCACGAGGCCATTTTTATACACAACACCCCCCCCCACCACCACCACCAACGCCGCCTGAGTTTGCCGTTGGTACGGAGGCCTTGCGACCTGCCTCCTACACCAACAATAGAAGTAGAACTTCTCAACCGCGCGGCGTCCGGACCGTCGACGCTCGACCGTCGTGTCACGGGGGAAAGCCAACAAGGCCCTCCTCCAACAGCGGCGCCATGGGCGACGATGCACGATGCGGCCCACACGACGGCTCTCTATTTGGATTCGTCGGGGCGGTGACGCCGCGCCTCGACAGTGGACAGACGCTGCACCAATACCAGCACGACCAACCGGAGTCGCGCGCTGTTGGCCCTGCTGCCTACCCCCTCACACACCCTTGACACCCCTTATACTCCCGTAGGTGCACGCCCTCTCAACCCGCGCAGCGGAGGCGTTGCTGCTGCAGGCGGTCAAGCAGTACCGCGACATCGTCTTCTCGATAGCACGCTATCGTGGCTCCCCTTGTCGCGCTGCAGGCCAGAGTTAGACCCTCGCCCTAACCGTCACCATCACCCTCCCCCGCCCTTCCCCCTTCACCCCCCCGCCCCTCACCCCTCACCTCCACCCTAACCATGCGACGCGTGGGCACGGCTGCGCAGGCAGGCGAGCAGCCTCAATGAGAACGCGGTCCGGCCAGACGAGCTCTTCAACGGCGGCGACCGGCGAGTGAGCTCTTCAACTCCGGAGGGCAGATAAGATGACTGATCTCTTCTCTTCTCGTCTCTTCTCTCTCTCTTATCTTATCTTATCTCTCTCTCGGATAATCTTATCTCTCTCGGATAATCTTATCTCTCTCGGATAATCTTATCTCTCTCTCGGATAATCTTATCTCTCTCGGATAATCTTATCTCTCTCGGAGCATACGTGTCCGCAATATACCCCACTGCATGGAGAGGACCGCGCCCACCTCGGCATCCGCCGCCGCTCATCTATCCGGCACGCCTGCTGGCCGAGCTTGCAAGTGCATGCCGGCTTGCTGGTGCCATCCTGCATGCACGCTCACCACGCGCGCGGCAGCCGAGGATCATGCCTCCACTGAACACTCGTGGGCGACGCTGGGCGACCTGCTCCCGACGCTGCCGCCCTCCGACGAGGGCGTCGAGCTGCTTTCGCGCCGGCTTAGCCGGTCGTTGACCATCTACAAGGCGCTGCTACAGCTGGGGCTCGTGCCCACACCAGCGCCGCTCCACATCCACCTGCTGGGAGCTGACGGGCGTGAGGGGCGGGGCGAGGTCGCCACGACGGAGGCCTTCGCCCCGCTGCGAACTCTGCTCCGCGGGCAGTGCCCGGAGGTGAGGCTGGTGCTCTGCGGTCCCAACTGCGCGGAGGACGACTTCTCGAGCATGGAGGTCGCCTGGGGCAAGCCCGCCTTGCCGCCCGGCACGCCCGGCCTGACCATCGAGTACTCGACGGAACTCTATCATGAGTTCGCCGCGGTCTTTGGCGCGGCGCGACGCTCGGAGGCGCCGCAGCTGGCGGTGGCCTTCAACGCTGGCGTGTGGGGCTACGACACCTGGCGAGATACCGTGAGACTACTGCACGCCTCAGGTGCAGAGTGGGTGTGGGGTGGGCGCGGGGTGGCGTGGGGTGGGCGTGGGGTGGGTGTGGGGTGCCACAGTGTGTGCGCTGGGCTGGGCTGCTCATGGACGCATCTTCCACGCATCCCCCACGCATCTCCCCGCTGGCAGGCGCGCCGCTCCTCATTACCTCGTACAATGCGGACGAGGCCGAGGCGGACGAGGAGGAGCTCGGTGCCATGGGCGTACCCTAACCCCTAACCCTAACCCTTACCCTTACCCTTACCCGTACCCGTACCCTACCCAGGTGCCATGGGCGTGGCGTGGGCGTGGCCGCCCTGTAGCAACCCGTGGCGCTCGCTCGTGGCCGAGCCGCGCAGGGGCGACTTCGCGCCCCAGTACGAGAACTGCTGGACGCAATGCTGCCATTCGCGTGGGCCGGCCGCGGTCGCGTAGCTGGTAGCTCAGTTCGGCAGAGGGGTTTGAGTGTAATCAGGGCAAATTCGCCTTGTTAGCACTTGTGAGCGCGTCGCCTCTTCTTCACCTCCTCCGTCCTCGGCCGTCGCGTCCGGGGGGCGAACCGAAGGCCCGGCACACACACAACTCACACAAGGCAGAAGGCTTGAATTCTTCATTGTGCTGTGAAACGTGCGTCAGAGCCGCATAAGAGCCGCAGTACCCAGAGTACTGCGCCGATGTGTTTTCTCTCATTAGAAGACGACGGGGCGCCTCCCCCCCGCGACGGACTCTATCGTCTCGCCGACAGCACAGGCTTGGTCGGCGTTTTAGCTCGAAGAGTTGTGTAGCTCTGCTGCGCCCCCCCGCCCATGCGCGAGCGGCGTCTGCGCACTCCAGGCTCGCTCGGTTTATCACAGCACACAGCTTACAGAGGCTCAGGCGTCAGGGACAAGATATGCAGACACGCACTCGCACATGCACATGCAGTGGTGTGGGGGGGGGGGCTCCAACGGATGTCGTCACTCTAGGGCACTGTGTTTTTCTCTGTCTCCCGTGTTTTGTTCGCGCTTGAAAGCACCGCTAGTTATTACCCCCCTGAAGCGGGCGAAGCGGGCCCTCTGGACCCGCTGGAGGTAAGGCCAGTGTGTTCCATGCCCCAGAGCGAAATGGTGCCTTCCAGCCCCGCTCGCTCGCCAGCCGTTTGCATCTCTTGGACCAAATCGCGTCCGCGTCTCCAGGCACACCCGACACCGTCCCCGCCCGTCAGCTTCAGAGAAAGGCGCAGGGAGAGTAAACAGCGGCTAGCGCACGGACCGTTTCAGGGAGAGTAAACAGCGGCTGGCGCAAGGACCGTTTCAGGAGAAAACGGCTCGAAGGCAAAAAAACAGTGATTGACAGAGAATGCAGTGAGGAACGAACTTTTGCCTGGGGAGGGCGATGAGCTCCTTTGCGGTGGGACGCTCGATCGAGCTTGAGACTTCGCCTCCACACCCGCGTACGGCATATATGCCAGGTCATGCGACGGCCGGCGGCTGCGGGGCATCGAGGAGGGTCCACGGCGGATGGTGCTGCAAGTCGCGTGCACGATGGGCGTCGAGCAGCAGCACGTGCGATAAGCGTCGGCCCGCTATTCGAGATGAAAAACTACACTTGCACACACCCGGAGGTCCCCCTGGGACGAGCTCAGGGTGTGGGACCCGGGCGACTGAGGCGGCCCGGAACCCACCCTCCGGCAGCCGCAGAGACCCTTACCCCCCC